>Ga0105238_10001782_pt1 | contig 21549 bp, 16 predicted proteins | sample KBSC34metaG_FD_81526 | JGI IMG/M metagenome (GOLD analysis project Ga0105238, IMG submission 81526) | Corn rhizosphere microbial communities from Kellogg Biological Station, Michigan, USA - KBS C3-4 metaG | ecosystem: Host-associated > Plants > Roots > Rhizosphere > Soil | place: Michigan, USA...
CGCGCAGGTCGGGCAAGAGCGGAGGTCGCAGTCGCACTGCACGCGGACCGAGCCAGCGTCAGCCGTGCCGCAGCTCCCGCAACGTTGGACACGCGCGAACTGGCCGCACGTGCGCAGCGCACGCGCCTTGCGCACGAAGTTGCGCCGCCTCTTGCCGTGAACCGCGTGCCAAAGGGCCAGGCGGCTCAGCTCGTCGGCGGCTGCGCCTCGATACTCGGCTAGAGTGAGCCACAGCGGCCCGAAGACGGCGGGTCTGGACGGTACACGCGGAAGAGTTGTTCCGTAAGTATCAAGGTAAGGGGCGCCGGCTTCGCCGGCACCCAGGCGCGGGGGCTCCGCCCCCTCGGGCTCCCCCGCGCTCGGCGCCTCCGGGTTTCCGATGTCTCGGTCGGTGGCGATTCGGTCCCCGAGAGGCGAGACGCCCAACGAAGAGCGTCCCGCCCACGCCATCGGTGTACCCGTCAGCGCAGCGAGCGGAGCGACCGTCTCGCCTCTCGGAAGTCGAACGTCCCACGTCGGTCCGGCTTTGGTGTTGGTCACCCTTCGAAAATGCTCTTGTCAGCGCAGCTCGGCTATCTGGAGATGGGGCCGCTTCTGACGGATTCGCCTATCTCCGCTGATTCCCTGGGCTTCTCGTAGAAAAACGAGGCTATTCTGCCGAGGATGACGGTTTCGAGCCGCGGGCGGGCCCTCCTCCCTCTTGCTCCCGACGAATCATCGTTTCAACTGCGGACGTCGTGTACCCCGTCGACAAGGCGAGCGCCTCGTACGCCGCTGAAAACGGCCTGAAGGTAGCGAGCGCCTGCTCGAACGCCGCCCTCTCGATCTCGGAGTCGGCCGCTCGCGGGTTCAGGCTGCGCGCGAAGACGAAGATCCAATCCACGAGCTCGCGGTCGGCCGGTTCAACGGTGAGAGCAGCCATATCAGTCGGCTGACCGGCCTGGATCTGGGCATCCTGCGCCGCGAGGGCATCCAGTACTTGCTTCCCAACCAGCTTCCATCGTTGAAGGCGTTCCAACGCAACGATGTAAGCGTGCTTCATGATCGGTCCGCGGGCACGTTGTGCCGCCTGCACCACCGTGGCCCATTCCCCGCGCAGCACGGCGCCGAAGGCAGGGACCTTCGGCACACCCACGACCAGTCTGCCGTCCGGAAGCTCGCTGCTCGGCAGATCCTTCAAGGCATCCTCACGCACCTCATGCAGATACCAAATTGATCGGGCTTCGCAGGGAACCACGGCGTGGTAGCCGACGAATGGAACCTTCATCCCCGAGCGGTTGAATTGGGGAGGCGGCATCATCTGCTCCTGGGTCAGGCCCCGCCGGTGCCAGGAGCACTCGAATGCATCGTGAGTCGGGAGCAGGAAGTAGTTCTTGCCGAGCTGCGCCCGCATCCCCTCGCCGTTCAAATTCAGCAGAATCATTCGAAGCGAGTGTAATCGCCCTTTGCCACCGCGGAACATAGCGGGGCGCGACGGAACGGCTGCCTCGTTTTCATGGACATCGATCGTGTCGTCTGGAACCCTTCAGACATGCGTGCCCTCGGATTGCTCGCGCTCGTCTTCATAGGAGGAGTTCTCGTCGGCCGGGTCCTCAGAACGACGGTCGATCGTGGCTGATCCCCGTCTGTACCTCTACCGAAAGGCCGGCCGCAGCGTCTGGGACGCCGAAATGTGGCTTCCTGACGGACGACGGATGACCTGGAGAACCGGCCGCACAGACCGCAACGATGCTGCCGAGGCGGCGAGCGAGCGGCTGTCGGCGCTGCTCAGGCCTTCCGGATCCGGTGCGTCGTTGATGGTCGGACAACCCGAGGCGGCGCCCCCGTCCATACCCGTCGAACGTGATGCTCACGGGCGCGACACCGTGGCCGTTTCGGGCAAGCCGAGCGTCTGGAGTCAGCACTTGGACGCATGGTTCTTCGCCGAGCTGAAGGCCCTTTTCGACAACTGACCGGGCTGCTGAACGGGACGGCGACGCGTCCCTGAAGAAGTGCCGCCCCAGGTCGAGCGGTTGGTGTTGGCAGAGGCTGGCAGGGGCCAGCTCTTGAAGCGAATTCATCCGCCCATTACCCTCGGTGGGGTCTCTATGCCGGCTCCCGAGTCCGAGTGGGCTACCCGAAAGCGACGGATCGATCCGCGCCTGGAGAGATCGGGGTGGTCTCTGACGAGTGGTAGCCCCCGGCGTGGTGCCTGCCGCACCGAGGAAGAGCCGACGTCGGCTGGCCCCGCCGACTACATGCTTTGGCTCGAGGGACAAGCCGTCGGCGTGGTCGAGGCGAAGAAGCTCACCGTCGGACCGCAGAACGTCCTCACCCAGGCCGCCCGCTACGCCAGGGGCCTCGATGCGGCCGCCGCGATGGGCAACTGGGATGGCCACCGCTGCCCGTTCCTCTATGCGACGAACGGCGAAGTTCTGTGGTTCCACGACGTCCGCCATCCGCTGAACCGGTCGCGGCGAGTCGCCGGCTACCACACGCCGAGCGCGTTCCGCGAGCTGCTCGGGCGCGACCTCGACGCCGACTGCGATCGACTTCTCGCCCTGCCCCACGACCATTCCCGCCTTCGCCCCTACCAGAAGGAGGCGAACGCAGCCGTCGAGAAGGCCATCGCCGAGCGGAAGCGCAGCCTGCTCGTCGCCATGGCCACCGGCACGGGCAAGACGTTCACGTTGGTGAACCAGATCTACCGGCTCATGAAGTCCGGCGTCGCCAAACGGGTGCTCTTTCTGGTGAACCGTCGCGCACTGGCCGCCCAAGCGATCCGCGCCTTCTCGGCTTTCGAGGTCGAGCTGGGATTGAAGTTCGACCAGGTCTACGAGGTCTATTCCTCGCGCTTCCAGCAGGAGGATTTCGGCGAAGAAGACCGCTTCGACCCGAAGCTCCTCCCGCAGAAGTACCTGACCGATCCACAGCCGGGCCACGCCTTCGTCTACGTCTGCACCATCCAGCGCATGGCCATCAACATCCTGGGCCGGCAGGCCATTCCGGGGCTGCCAGGCGCCAGCGACGAAGGGATCGAGGACGATGCCGAGAAGCTCGATATCCCGATTCACGCCTTTGACCTCATCGTCGCGGACGAATGCCATCGCGGGTACACCGCGCAAGAGGTCTCCACCTGGCGCGACACCCTGGATCATTTCGATGCCATCAAGATCGGTCTGACCGCCACCCCCGCCAGCCACACCACGGCCTTCTTCACCCACAAGGCATTCGAGTACGGCTACGAGAAGGCGGTGCAAGACGGCCACCTCGTGGACTACGACGCCGTCTACATCCGCTCGAACGTGCGCATGTCCGGTCTCTTTCTTCGTGAGGGCGAGAATGTCGAGTTCGTCGATCCCGACACCGGTCTCTCCCGGATGGACACTCTTGAAGACGAGCGGCAGTTCGACACGGCCGAGCTCGAGCGCAAGGTCACCGCCCCCGCGTCGAACCGCAAGATCCTCGAAGAGGTCCAGCGCTACGCTCTCGAGCACGTCCGTCACCGAGGTCGCTTCCCCAAGACCCTGATCTTCGCCACCAACGATCTGCCGCACACCAGCCACGCCGACCAGCTCGTAGACCTCGCGCGCGACGTCTTCGGACACGGCGAGGCCTTCGTGCAGAAGATCACTGGGCGCGTGGACCGCCCTCTTCAGAAGATCCGCGAGTTTCGAAATCGCCCTTCCCCGGGTGTCGTGGTCACGGTCGACCTCCTCACGACCGGGGTCGACATCCCAGACCTCGAGTACATCGTCTTCTTGCGACCCGTCCGCAGCCGCATCCTCTTCGAGCAGATGATCGGGCGCGGCACCCGCAAGGGCGAGACTTACCCCGACAAGGACCACTTCACCGTCTTCGACTGTTTCGACGGCACCCTGCTCGCCTACTTCAAGAATTCGACCGGCATCACCAAGGAAGAGCCGCTCAAGCCCACCCGCACGGTTGAGGAGCTCGTCGAAGACATCTGGGCCAACCGGGACCGCGACTACAACATCCGGTGCCTCGTCAAGCGCCTCCAACGCGTCGAGAAGTCTATGTCCGGCGAGGCTCGGGACCTCTTCGCCAGATACATCCCGACCGGGGACGTCGCCGCCTACGCCCGAACCCTCACGACGTCTCTCAACCAGGACTTCGTGGCCGGCATGCAGCTGCTCCGGGACCGCGGATTTCAAGAGATGCTGGTCAACTACCCCCGCCCCCAGCGGACCTTCGTCAAGGCTTACGAGCAGCCGGACACGGTCTCGTCAACCTTCCTCCTGCGCGACGTCGCCGGCCACGAGTACAAGCCCGAAGATTACCTGACGGTGTTCGGGCGGTTCGTAACGGAAAACCCCGACCACATCGACGCCGTGCAGATCCTCCTCGACCGTCCGCGTTCGTGGAGTCCGTCGGCCTTGACCGAGCTGCGCGAGAAGCTGGCCCGCAGTCACTACCGCTTCTCGGTCGAGAACCTCCAAAAGGCGCACGAGGCCCGCTACGGCAAGGCGCTGGTCGACGTCATCTCCATGGTAAAGCACGCAGCCAAGGCCGAGGAGCCGCTCTTCACCGCCTCCGAGCGCGTCGAGCGCGCCTTCACCAAGGTCACCGCCGGCAAGACCTTCACGCCAGACCAGCAGCAGTGGCTGGCCCGCATCCGCGAGCATCTGCGCGCGAACCTCTCTATCGACCGAGAGGACTTCGATGTGATACCCATCTTCGCCGATGTGGGTGGCTGGAGTGTTGCCCGGAAAGCCTTCGGCGGAGCCCCCCTCGATTCCCTCATCCACGAGTTCAACGAAGCCATAGCCGCATGACCACCTTCAAGAACCTCGACGTCGTCCAGAAGCTCTGGGGCTTCTGCCATACCCTTCGCCACGACGGCATCGACTACGGCGACTACATCGAACAGATCACTTACCTGCTTTTTCTGAAGATGGCAGACGAGCGCAGCATCGACCTTTCCGCGGTCGAGATCGTAGGCAAGAAGGGGAAGCCCGAAGTCGTCGACTGCTCCTGGCCCACTCTCGAAAAGCAGGCCGGCACGGCACTGACGGAGCACTACATCGACATCTTGCGCGCCCTCGGACAGACGAAGGGCATCCTGGGCGACATCTATGCGGGCGCGCAAAGCCGGTTCAACAATCCGGTGAATCTGAAGAAGCTGATCTCGATGATCGACGAGACCGAGTGGACGTCTCTGGATGTCGACGTGAAGGCGGCCGCCTACGAGGGCCTCCTTGAAAAGGCAGCAGCCGAAGGCAAGAAGGGCGCCGGCCAGTACTTCACGCCCCGCGTCCTGATCCAGGCGATCTGTCGCTGCCTGAAACCGGACCCGCGCACAAAGGCGGATTTCACGGTCTGCGATCCGGCCGTTGGCAGCGGTGGCTTCCTCGTATGCGCCTACGAGTGGCTTCGGGACGGGACCAAGGGGGCCCTGGACCGGGACGTTGCCCGGCGGGTGAAGAACAAGACCTACTTCGGCGCGGACTTGGTGGCGCGACCGCGCCGCATGGCCCTGATGAATCTGTACCTCCACGGCATCGAGCCGCACATCAAGCTGGGCGACTCGATCGCGGAGCCGCCGTCGGGCGATCGCTTCGACGTGGTCCTGACGAACCCGCCCTTCGGCACGAAGGGTGCGGGGCAGGTGCCCGAGCGCGACGACTTCACGGTCTCGACGTCGAACAAGCAGCTCAACTTCGTCCAGCATGTGCTGACGATACTGAAACCAGGCGGACGTGCGGCGATCGTGCTGCCCGACAACGTGCTGTTCGCGGACCAGGCCGGCGAGGTGATGAAGATCCTCGCCGAGGACTGCGATCTGCATACGGTGCTACGGCTGCCGCGCGGGACCTTCACGCCTTACTCCCAGGGCGTAAAGGCGAACGTGATCTTCTTCAACAAGGGCTACCCCACGGAGAACGTCTGGATTTACGACGGGCGGACGAACGTCCCGGGAATCACGAAGAAGGACCGCCCGCTCACGAAGGAGCACTTCGCCGAGTTCGAGAGGTGCTACGGCACAGCCCCGAACGGAAAGGCGAAGCGCAGGCGGTCCGACTCTAAGGAGGACCGCTGGCACGACTTCCACATTTCCGAAGTGAAGGAGAAGGACTTCAAGCTGGATCGGTTCAAGTGGCTTAAGGAGGAATCGCTCGAAGATGCGGATGACCTGCCGCCGCCGGAGGAGTTGGTGACGGATGCGATTGGGGAACTGGGAGAGGCCCTGGGCGAGCTCAACAAGGTGCTCGCCGCGCTCGAAGGCATCGGCAACGAAAAGGCCGCGGCGCTGTGATCACCGAGCTGCCGGAGGGCTGGACATCCTCGCCACTTGCAGCCCTGCTTCGTGGAGGCGTGTTTTCCGATGGCGACTGGATTGAGTCGAAGGATCAAGATCCGAATGGAGACGTTCGCCTTGTCCAGCTTGCGGACATAGGCGACGGTGAATTTCGAGATCGGTCGGCGCGATTCTTGACCTCGGCGAAGGCTCGGGAATTGGACTGTACGTTTCTCGAGCGGGGAGACGTTCTGGTCGCGCGCATGCCGGAGCCTCTCGGGCGAGCCTGTCTTTTCCCAGGTACTTCAAAGGCGTCGGTTACGGCCGTCGATGTCTGCATCGTGAGGCCCGAAAAGGATGGGCCGGTGCTCCCGCGCTACCTTATGTTCCTCATCAACTCTCCGAAGACAAGAAGCCAAATATCCGAATACGAACGAGGGACTACAAGGAAGAGAATTTCGCGTGCAAATTTGGGCTCGATTGAGGTTCCAGTCTGTCCGCTCGCAGAGCAGCGCCGCATCGTCCGGGCGGTCGAAGAATTGCTCGGACAGGTCCGCCGCGCAGAGGCGCGCCTCGAACGCGTGCCGATCATTCTCAAGAGACTTCGCCACTCCGTCCTTGCGGCCGCGTTTTCCGGAGACCTAACCTCCGATTGGCGCGCACGGAACGACGCGGCGGAATGGACTCCGACGCCGCTGGGTCAACTACTGGCCGCGGGCCCACAAAATGGCCTTTACAAGCCTCAATCAGCCTATGGTAGCGGCATTCCCATCGTTCGCATAGACGACTTCCACGACGGCCATCTCCTACGTCGCTGGCATGATCTTCGGCGGCTATCCGTAAGTGCGCATGAACGGTCAACCTATAGCCTCCACAACGGGGACATGTTGATCAACCGAGTGAACAGCCCTAAGTTCGTTGGCAAGACAATGCTCGTCGAGGATCTCGAAGGACACGCTCTATTCGAGAGCAATATGATGCGAATCACACTCGACCATGAGCGTATCGTTCCGCAATTTGCCTTGCTCGCTTTGATGAGTCCACAAGGTCGCGCGCAGCTTGGTCGAAATGCGAAGCACGCGGTCAATCAGTCAAGCATCAACCAGACCGACGTGAGGCAGGTGGAACTGCCGGTGCCAGACAAGCGCGAACAGATGGAAGTGGTCTCTCGAGTTCGAGCGTTGTTCTCTCTCGCGGAGGCTATCGACCGACGGGTACTGGTGGCCACCACCCGGACCGCTTTGATTTCGCAAGCGATCCTCTCGCAAGCGTTCTCTGGTGAACTAGTTCCGACCGAGGCCGAACTCGCGCGCGAGGGACAACAAACCTTTGAGACCGCAGAGGCTCTACTCGCGCGCGTCGCGAGACGTGGCACCGAGAACAGGGGCACAGCAGCCCGCGGGATGCCGTCGAGACCCCAGAGGAGAAGGCCCGCGACCGCCGCATGAGACGTGGGAGGGATGCATGGAAGCAGCGGAGGCAAAGGTCCAGAAGGTTCTCGAAGGCAGCAAGCAGTTCATGGTGCCGCACTACCAGCGGCCGTACTCGTGGATCGAGAAGCAGTGGGAGGTCCTCTGGAAGGACCTCATCGAGCTGACACACGAGCCTGAGGCTAAGCCTCACTTCCTCGGCTCGATCGTAACCGCACCGGCACGGTCCATTCCCGAGGGTGTCGAGAAGCGCCTGCTCATCGACGGCCAGCAACGGCTCACGACGCTGATGATCCTGCTCACGCTCCTTCGCGATCGGGCGACGGCGTTGGGCAACGGCAAGCTCGCCGATCGCATCGGCGACCTCGTCACGAACCGCCACGAAGACGGGAGCGACCGCTACAAGCTTCTGCCAACCCAAGGCGAAACCGCCGCAGACGGCGACCGTGACGCCTTCGTCGCCCTCATCCAGGGGCAGACGCCAACCTCGACTAGCGGCATCCTAGCCGCGAGGAACTATTTCCGGAACAAGCTGCTCCGCACGGATGCGCCCTTGCCTGAAGACCTGTTCAAGACCATCGTCGCCAAGGTGACGATGGTGAGCATCATCCTCGACGAGAAGGACAACCCACACCGCATCTTCGAGAGCTTGAACGGCAAGGGCCGCCCCCTGTCGCAAGCCGATCTCATCCGCAACTACTTCTTCATGCGGATGGAGCCCGCCCTCCACGAACTGACCTACCGGACGCTTTGGCAACCGATGCAGAAGCGGCTGGGAGAGGAGGCGCTCACCGAGTTCATCCGCCACTACCTCATGCAGGCTGGGACCGTCGTCAACGAGAGCGACGTTTACTCGATCCTGAAGGAGCGCATCGACGACAGTGGCAAGCCCGCCGTAGACCACCTGAAGGACATCGCGACCTTCTCCATTTATTACGAAATCCTTTTGCACCCCGAGAAGGCACCGAGCGCGGCGCTGCAGGAACGCCTCTCGCGCCTGAACCGCCTGGAGGTGACCGTCGCCTATCCCTTCCTGCTCCCCGCCTACGCCGATTTCGTCCAGAGTGCCCTACCCGAGGCCAACCTGTGCGCCATCCTCGACATTCTCGAGACCTACGTCATCCGCCGCTTCGTGTGCGGCGAGCCCACCCACGGCCTCAACAAGATCTTCACCCCGCTCTACCAGCAGGCCAAACGCCAGCCGGACTTCCTGGCGGCAGTGAAGGCGGCGCTCTCGCAACGGTCGTGCCCCCGTGACCAAGAGTTTCGTAACCACCTCGGGAGTGCGCGCTTGTATGGGGGCGGCGAGCGTCGAGAAAAGACGAAGCTCCTGCTGGAGCGTCTGGAGGCCGCGTACGGCCACAAGGAGCGCGCGGACACCACGGCCTCGACCATCGAACACGTCATGCCGCAGAAGCCGACCGATTGGTGGAAAGCCCACCTCGGCGACGACTGGGAGGACGACCACGCCTCTCTGCTCCACAGGCTTGGCAACCTGACGCTGACCGGATACAACTCGGAGCTGTCGAACGAGAGCTACCCTGAAAAGCAGAAGCTCTACGCCGCCAGCCACATCGAGCTCAACCGCTACTTCGACGGCGTGCCCGTTTGGAATGCGGGCGAGATCGAACGGCGCGCGGATGCCCTGTCCGACCTGGCGCTCACCATCTGGCCCTACTTCGGCCCGCAGCAAGAGCCCATCGCGCCGACGACCGCCGACGACGACGTCACGAGCACGCTGCCCCGGGCCGTGTTCTTCCGAGGTCAGGACTTTCCGGTCCGCTCGTGGATCGAGGTCCTCTCCACGACGTTCGAGGCCCTGATTCGGACCGCCCCCGATGACTTTCAGCGAGTCATGGGCGAAATGCCGCGGGTCGTGAACCCCGATCCCGGCGCGTTCCGAAAGGTTCGAAAACTGCGGCGTTTGAGCAACGGCGCCTTCATGGAGACCAACTTCTCCGCCGCGGCGATCCACCGTATCTGCCTCCAGGCCCTCGAGATCGCGGGTATCGGCGCGGCCGAGTGGCGCGTCGACTACGTCTCCCTAAAGCCCGACGACGACCTGGGCGAGGACGGCGGCGAAGGCCAGAGCCAACTTGGACAGCTCCAGCAAGAATTCTGGATCCAGACTCGCCAGGCACTCCTCGAAACGGGCAGGTTCTCGACCCTCCGATCGGCCCCACCCCGCTATTGGTTCAACATCCCTCTGGGCCGCGGCGGCTTCTGGCTGTCCCTGACGATGAGCCCTTGGAACCAGGCGATCACGGTCAAGTTTATGATGAACGAAGACGTCGCCCCAGCCATGGACGCTCTCCGCCGCGAGCAAGAAACGATCGAGCGCGAAGTGGGCGCCCCTCTCGAGTGGAACCCGCACCCCGAAAAGAAGATGAAGAGCATAAAGCTCCGCAAGAGCTTGGCCGTCGGGGACCGCGCCACCTGGCCGGAGGCCATCCAGTGGCTCACCCAAAGCGCCATCGCCATGAAGGCCGCATTCGGTCCGCGAGTCGCCCAGCTCGACCTCTGATTCTTGCCCGTTGAGACAGCATGCCCGCCACGAAACAGCCTCCTCTTGGCACCCGAACATCTCGAAGCGGAACCGCCAGTTCCGTCGACCTGGAGGGTGCCATCATGCCGAGGCAGAGACCAGAAATGGCGGCGAACCGCGGGGGCTCGTGGGGCGCGTCTCGCCTTCGTCGCTCACTAGTGATACCCGGCAATCCAGAAGGCATGAACACGCCGGAAACGACCAAACGCGATCCCACCTCCCGCCGCCCGGTTCGGGGGCCCCTGAAGCGCGTCCGGCGAGAGGCAGCGACATTGAAATGAACGCGAGCGGCATCTCGTTACCCGAGCACGACGACGCCGAATCGATTGTCCGGGCGTCCATCCAGAAACTTCTGCGCGAGTACATCGAAGCCCCCTTGTTCAACGCGCGCGAGAAGGACTATCAGGCGGTGCTCTTCGCCATGCTGCGGGCTGGGTTCCCGGGCCAGGTGGCCGCAACGTTCGCACTTGCGAACGGTAGATCGAACACCCGACATCGTTGGTCCGAGCCCCGGACATCTCGTGTTCACTTGGAGATGGGGTTTGGGCAGAAGGGCCAAGCCGGCGCGGCGACGAGGCCAGATATTGTTGTACTGCGGGATCATCCGGTCGTCTTACGATGCTCCGTCGACGGGCCGGCCGACATCCAGGAAACCCTTCGAGTCGAGGACGTCGAAGTCGCGATCGAGTTGAAGGCCGCGCCGAGCCAGAACGTGGGTGAAGCGCGGAAATTTGCCGATGATGTCGTCAAGCTTGCGAGGGTCCAGCGCGTGCATCGCGGTCTCCGTTGCTTCGCCGCTGTCATCGACAAATCGATCTCAATCCCATGCGCGTCCTCGATCGGCCTGCGTGTGGAGGACTGGCTCGCGCTCGTGAGCGGCGATCTTCGCTACCGCGACACTCAGCCGAATGAGCCTTTCGTCGAGGTCTGGTTCGTAGATTCCCGTCTAATTGTTCCTCGCCGGGTTTTCTTTGCGGCCAGCGATACCGCCTAAGGCACGTCGAACGTTCGTTTCCCTCTTCATCATTCCAGTCGGAAAGCCGGACCTTCTCAATCGGGGCGGTCCTCGTCTGACCCCACCAATGGTGCGCGAGCGACAGTGAGAGCTTTCCCTAACTTGAGAGCGTCCACGTCGAGACGTTCGACCCTGACGTGCGCCGGATTCAGGTGGTCGAAATCGGCGTCCGTCGTCAGCAACACGCCCTCGATGACCTGGGTGGTGGCAGCGATCCAGAGATCGTTCTTGCCCATCGTCCTGCCTTCCCCTTCGCTGACAGCGTCGAGTTGCGCGTAGGCGGCAATGATTCGGGGAGACGAGATATCGAGCGCCGGCAGAGCAGCCAACATCTCGTCGAGCCGACGATGCTGGGCATCGCCCCAGGCTGCCTTGAAGGCGAACGCCTTGAGCTCGCCCTTGACTACCATCGAAATGACGGCGCGGGGGAGCCGCTCGGCGATTCGGTAGACGCGGTCGATGGCCTGCCCGGCCGCTTGTCCGCGCAGGAGGTGAACGAGGATGTTGGTGTCCAGAACCAGCTGCTCGCCCTGGAGCTTCACGAGATCTCGTCGAGAGCGGCGAAGACTTCCTGGTCCGTTTCCGTTCCGGGCCACTGGCCAAAAAGCGAAGCGAGGTCGCCGGAGGCCGAACCGGTGAGAATCGCTCGGGTCTCCCCGCGGGGGAGGCGCGCCCACGGGCTGTCGCGGTCGCTCGCCAGCGCGACAAAGTCGGCGTCGATCCGCTGGGGTCGCCCAGAAGCACGAAAGGCGACGGTCCCTTCGACGACGACGCGCGCGCCCAACTGCCCCTTCAAGGTCTCCAGGACGGTCTGAGATCCGGCGAGTCCGCGCAGGGAACTCTTCTCGTCGATCCGCACGAGGAAGGTCCGCGTGCTGAGCGTTACGGAGTCGAGAACCCCGACGATTCGGTCAACCTGAGGGTCGGGCGTCGCCTCGACGAGCACCTGGAACGTCTTGACGTCCGACCGTCCAAAGCTGACCCGCTTTCCACCCGGCCGGCTGAAGGTGAGGCCGGTCGCACCACGTCCGAAAAGGTTCTGCGTGTCGACCAGCAACTTCAGCATCCCCGCGTCGACGCGCTCGCTGTCACGCCTGCCGGCTAGAGCGTCCTCCATGGCATCCATGAAGAGATCGACGCTGGTGGCATCGACGTTCCTGACACCGAAGAGAGGTTGTTGCGCGAGGTCTGGGACGCTTTCCGCGAGAGGACGTGCCTGGACAGCCAGTCTCAGCGATCCCTCCTCGAGCTTGCTCATCCGCACAACGGCCGCCGCAGCCAGCCAGGACGGTGCAGAACCTCGAGCGAGACTCCGACCTTCTACGGCCAGACGGGCGGCACGGGAAGCTCCCTCGACGATCAGCTCCGCGACGTCGCGAAGTACCGCCATCGACAGATCGACGGCGTGAACGCCCTCGAGATGGATGTCGTATGTCGTCATGGGGTCCGCGTGTTCATCCTAATCCTGGCGCGCGCCGACCGCGATTCCCACGAGCGATTGGGCCGCGCCAACCCCGCCCTTTTTGCCATCCCTTTGCCACGACGCCAAGGAAGACCGCGGTTCCACCTGGTCTTGGAGTCCCGGCGAAGGAACGTCCGAACTAGCCGAAAGCACTCGCGAATCTGCGCAAGACCGCGCCACGCCTGATGTTTTCGCGAATGCCTGTCGGCCAGTTCGAATCCCGCTGGGGTCGCTACTCAATTTGAGACTGTCCAGGTGGGCGGTCCCCGAGATCGCCCATACGCGGCGGGCGGTGTTGGCGGCCAGGTCCGCTTCGAGGCGGCGGATACGGTCGTTGCGGAGGCGCAGCTCGGCCACGAGCTCGGGGATGTCGTCGCCCGCGGTAGCCACGGCGCGCGCCAAGCGCTTCTGTTCGGCCCGTAGACCGGCAAGCTCCTTTTCGAGGCCCGTGACGTCCTTTGCGCCCGCCGACAGCAGCTTGGCCACTTCATCGCGAATCGCCGACACGACCGTGTCGAGAACCGAAGGCGTCAGGACCGAGCGCTTCAAGTAGTCGATCAGCGCTGCGTGGACGTCGTCCATCGGCTGGTGGATCGTCACCGGGCAGACGGTGCTGCCTCGGCTGTGGTGGAACGTGCATGCGTAGGCGGGCACGCGCCGGTCCGTACCGCGCGTCGTGCGCGCTACGTCGATCGAGCCGCCACAGGAGCCGCACCGACCGATTCCCGAAAGCGGATAGCGCGCAGCCGGTCCGGGCGCGCGCACGTCGCGCCGACGATCGGTGGTCAACTCCTGGACCCTGAACCAGATCGACTCGTCGACAATGCGCGACTCGGGTATCTCTCGCGCGATCACCTCATCGGGTCGACCGCCCCTGGGCAATACTGTCGCCGGCCTCCCGTTCAGCTGGATCCTCGCCCCCGAAGGAACACGCGTCTTCTCCGAGTAGAGGAGTCCGATGCGGGTGAGCTCGTCGGCGATCTGTCGAGGCGCGGCGGTCACCCGCCTCATTGGGTCGTGTAGTCGAAACCGGCGCTCATGATGGCGTCAACGAGGACCTGGTCGCCGCAGTCCCATTTCCAGACGAAAAAGGTCTTGGTCTGGGCGGAGTAGGTGATCCCGTGGGCGCCGTCGAAGCCACCTGCCGGAAACGGGAGCGGCTCCCCAATCGGCTTCCAGGTCGCGCCGCCGTCCGATGATGCCAGCAGATGATCCTTGCCCAGAATCACGATGCGCGCGTCGGGCAGCTGCGCGATCTGCACCGGGCCCACCAAGGCCGGCGCCGTGGTTCCGTCGGCGACCTCCGTGAAGCTGACGCCCTTGTTGGTGCTCTTGAGCAGCCCGCCCTGACTGCCTGGCCAATAGATGGTCCCGTCCGCCGCCAGCAGCGGCTGCGCCAGCCCGCCCTTCGGCGAAGCCGCCGTCCATCCAACGCCGCCGTCGGTCGACCGGAAGATGCCCAGCCCGCCGCCGCCGTTGCAGCCGACCAGGAAGGTCGTCGCATCCAGCACCAGCGTCGCCGTGCAGAAGCCGGTGCCCGCCGGCAGCGACGCGCCGGTGTCGGTCCAGGTGGCGCCAGCGTCGGTGGAACGAAACAGCTTGTGGCTCGCCTCGTGGGGTCCCGCCAGCAGCGTCTTCCGCGCGGGATCGCCGAGGTCGACGCTGACCGAGTCGTTGTGGGTCACGCTGCCCTGCGGCTGGAACGTCTTGCCACCGTCGGTGGTCTTGTAGACGCCGCCGCCGTTGTAGATTCCGGACTCCCAGAACACGTCGGGGTGATCGGGATCGTAGACGATCGCGGAGATGCGATTGGTGATGACCGCCGATCCAGCGCCGCTGCCCAGCTTCACCCAGGCCTCGCCGCCGTCGGTGGTGGCCCAGAGGCCCGCCTTGGCCACGCCGGCGATCACCATGTTCGAGCCCGGCTTGGCCGAGACCAGCCCCAGGTTCCCGCACTCGGACGGCATGCCGGCCAGGTTGCCCGTGGCGTTGATCCATTTGCTCGGCGGCGCGACCACGTTGGACATCCCGCCCGCGCCGCCGCCACCGACAGCGCCGCTGCCGACGCCCCCGCTGCCACCGCCACGACCACCGCCGCTGCCCACACCCCCGACGCCCGCCATGCCGCCGCCCGCTCCGGCGCCGCCATCCCCGCCTGTCGCCGGGGCGCCTCCCGCGCCATCCGGGGAACCAGCGCCGCTCGAGCCGCAGCCCAGCGCCACCAGAGCGGCCGGCAGCAGGCCGCGCCACCGACAACGACCGTAAAGTACGCCTTTAGGTGTACACACGCCTTGGCACTTGACGTCTGCGGGTCGAACCAATCACGGAAAAGCAACGCTGAAGTCTGTTGGCATCTCGAAGGCAGCCCGACTTGCCAGCGGATCGGCAACCGGATAAAGCTCGGCACGGCTTGCGCTGCTTACGTCGGGTGATCTTGCTTGGTCTCATGGGTACGTCCGCGACGGCACACGCCACGGAGCCCTCGGCCGAGCGCGCGAGGGTCCTTCTCGGATACAGACGGATTGGCACGGCGGTGAGAACCTGCCCGGACGAAGCGACGTTTCGCGCGCTGGTCGCGGCCCGACTCGGCTACGAGGCGTTCGTCGACGACGGGAGCACGAGTGAGAACGCGCTCACGCTACGCGTAGAATTTCGTCCCCGGGGAGCCCTCGTCGCCGGAAGCCTCGAGCTGACGGCCCACGGAGCGCCGCGGGGAGACCGCACGATGAACGCCGCTCCGGCGGATTGTTACGAGCTTGCAGCGAGCCTGGCCCTCGCCGCGGCGGTAGCGGTGGATCCGGAGGGCGCGCTCGCCCAGAAAACGGTGGCGTCTCCTGGGCAGGCTCCGCCGTCGTCCTCTTCGTCGATCACGCCGCCTCCAACATCATCTGAACGATCCCTGCCTCCATCCCCTCCCCCTCCCCTTCGCCCTCCGCTTCCACCTGCCGAAAAGACTAGGCTGGCTGCCTTCCTCGACGCGGGCGCCGTCGTCTCGGTCGGAATCCAGCCCCGACCGGCGCCGGGGATCCGGCTCGGAAGCTATCTCGGCCGCCGGGCGTGGTCCGTCGGTCTCGAAATGGTCGCGTTCTTGCCGAGTGAGCGCGCGCAGCCCTATGGCACGGTGTCGGCCCACGCCCTCTACGGCTCGCTGCTCCCCTGCCTGCACCCCGGAGGGACGCGGTTGACGGTCGATGTCTGCGCGGTCATGAGCCTGGGTGCGCTCTTCTCCGACGGAGCGGGTGTCACCCGATCACGGCCGGTGACGGATCTCTATGCGACGGTCGGCGCAAGGGTCGGACTCACGCTCACGGTCTCGGATCGGGTGGGCTTCGCCCTCGACGCGGAGGCTCCGCTGGCGCTCTCGCGCGTGCACCTGCTGGTGGACGACGCCGGTGTGAGCCGGGAGCTGTGGGCGGCCGGCCGCGTCGGGTTCATCGCGGGCGCCCGGGTGGTGCTGAAGCTTCACTGAGGGTGTAACGTGGGGGATGTTCCACGGTCGTTCGCTTTGCGTGATGGGCCGGCCGCCCTTGGGGCAAGTACGGGAAGTGAGGTCTCCCATGTGGAGGACGGAATCAGCGAAAACAGGCCTACCCCGCTCGACTTTCGAACGTTGTTCGAGCTCGAATCCCCCTACGTGCTCCGGACGCTGCGGCGTCTCGGCGTGACGGAGCGGGATGTCGAAGACATGGCGCACGAGGTCTTCGTGGCCGTACACCGCGAGCTCCCGACGTACGATCGGGCCAGGCCCATCCGGCCGTGGCTGTTCGCGTTCTGTTTCCGGATCGCGTCCCACCATCGCCGGAAGCACCGGCGCGAGACGGTGGAAGACATGACGGCCGACGTCGTCGACCCGACAGACGCCCCGGACACCCTGCTCGACCGGGAGAGGAAACGGCGCCTCGTGCTCCGGGCGCTGGACGAGATCGAGCTCGATCGTCGGGCGGTGTTCGTTCTCCACGAGATCGACGGATTCACCTGCGAAGCCATCGCCCAGAGCCTCGAGATCCCCGTCGGCACGGTGTATTCGCGCCTCCGCCTCGCGCGAGAGGACTTCACGGCCAAGATGCGCCGGCTCCAGGCCAAGCGGGTGCTCGATTGACGGGGGCCATGAAAGATCCCGCCGTCCTCCCGGAGGATCTCCGCGATCTGCTGGACGCGGAGCGCGAGCTCGAGGCGCCCGCCGCGGACGCCCACGCGCGGCTGCTGGCTCGCCTCGGGCCGCTGCTGCTCATCCCACCGGGAGGGGTCGGCGTTCCTGGGACCGCGGACGCCGGTTCGAGCGTCGCCGGAGCCACCCAGACGATCGCGCACGCGAGCCTGCGCGCAAAGCTGCTCGTTCCGGCGATCGCGGCGGCGCTTGGCGCGGCGGGCGGCGCGGGAATCCACGCCTATTTGACGCGCTCGCCGGCTGCCACACACGAAAGCCAGGTGGGACCAGGGCGCGCAGAGACGCCCGTGCCGAACGGGTCCGCGTCCGCCCCCCCCCGACAAGAGGCGGCGGTGCCCGAAGCGACGCGGCCGCCTGTGCGTTCGGGGTCGGCACCCGCGGCCCCTCCGACGGCCGCTTCGGCCTCGTCTTCGGCCTCTCTCCGCGCGGAGCGGCTCTTGCTCGAGAGCGCGACGGCCGCGCTACAACGGGGCGACGCGCCGACGGCGCTGTCCACCTTGCGGAAACACGCTCGCCTTCATCCGCACGGCGCCCTCGCCGAAGAGCGGGAGGTGCTCTGGGTCAAGGCCCTCCGGGCCCAGGGCGACGACGCCGCCGCCGAGCGTCGCGCGAAGGATTTCAGGAGAAACTTCCCTTCTAGCCTGCAACAAGGTGCCGTCGACAAGCCCGGTGGATCCCGGTGAGGCGCGGCTTTCCCTGCCGGGCACGGGCGGGGCTCCTCGTCGCGCTGGCGTCGCCGCTGCTTCCGGCCTGCGACGTCTCCTCCACGGTGGGCTTCAACGAAGCGCCGCTCCCCGGCAGGAGCTGCTCGGCGGAAAGCGCGATCTCGGCGTGCCGCACGGACCCGTGCGTCGTCACGGATATCGGGAACGCCCAAGCAGGCTCCTGGGCCGTCGCCGTGGACGACGAGTCCGTCTTCTTCGAACGGACCCTCACGGTCCTCTCCCGGGTTTCGATCCGCGGGGGGACGGTGACGGACGTCCGGACGGATCTCGATCGGCTCTGGATGGCCGCCCTGGACCAGGACTACGTCTACACGACCGAGTTCGAGACGGGGGTGCGGCGCGCGAAAAAAACCGGCGGCCCCACCGAGCTCGTCATGCGACCGAAGGGAACCTTCACGGCGATCGCGCTCGATCGCGACCACCTATATGCGACGCTGACGAGCGAGAATCAGATCGCGATGGTGGAGAAGGCCGGTGGAGAACCGACCTTGCTCGCCGGGCAGGCCGCTCCGGCCGCAATCGCCGTGGACGACCACCACGTCTACTGGGTCAATCAGGGTTCGGAGAGCGGCGCCACGGGAGAGCTGGTGCGGGCGCCCCTCGGCGATCTGACACACGCGGAGATCCGGCTCTCCGGGCTGGCCTTTCCGAACGCCCTCGCCATCGGCCCCGAGGACGTCTTCTTCGCCTCCGGATCGGGCGTATTCCAGGTCTCGAAGGCCGGCGGCACCGCCCTGCTCGTCGAGGACGATTTCGGGCCCGTGAAAACCATGGCCGCTGCCGGCGATACGGTCTACCTGGCCGGAAACGCGGGTCTCGGGCGCGCCCGCGCTGGCGCCGCGACCCACCTCGCCGACTCTCGCCCGATGCTGGGGATCACCGTGACCTGTGACGGCGTCTTCGCCACCGGTTGGCTCGAGTCCCTGCTCGTTCGATACGGCCGCTGATTGCGCGCCACCTGGGCACCTGCGTCTCGGACGATTTCGTGATGGGTCCCGGGTCGTGCCGGCAAGACCTGAACGATGAACCCCACAGCGCGCGATCTCGGTGGTGCCCGATTCGCTCTCTTCGCGGCCGTCTCGGCGGTCACGTTGGCGTCCGCCTGCACCAAGAGTACCGCCGGTGACGCGACGGGCGCTCCCGACGCCGGCACTGGGAGGCCGGGCAGCGGAGGGCTCTCGGGCACGGCCGGCTCGAGTGCGGGCGGCGGCGCTGGCGATCGCGGCGGCGCTGCCGGCAACGGCGGCGCGGGGGCGGCCGGAACGGGGCCGGCAGGGTCGGGCGGCAATTCGGGCCCTCCCCTTCCGCCGCCCGATCCCAGCTGCAGCCTTCCGAACGCCGCGTTCTGCGACGCCTTCACGAAGGCGTCGCCCGGAGGCCGCGCCGGTGCGCTCGACGACGCGCAGTGGAGCGTGTCGCGCCTCGGCTTCGGGTGCGCGTACACGTTCGCGTTTCCCGAGACGGCGGTGAACCTCTGCGGCGTCTGGAAGACCGTGTCGCCCGGAGGGGCCGACTCCCAGTTCTGTATCAACGAGGACAACGAGCCGCGCTGGACGGAGGGCTTCGACGACAACACCGACTTCAACTATCTCTCCGCCAGGATCCGGCAGCCGTTCGACTTCGAGGGCCGCACCGGAACCATCCAATGGCAGGCCGACGCGCGGACGTCCGGCAGCCACGGGTGGTGGACGGAGGCCTGGCTGACCGCCGATCCGGTCCCTGGCCCCAACCTGCACGATCCCGATCAGCTCGTGACGTCGAAGGAAGCGCTCGAGATCTCCTTCGATCTGAACTGCGGCGTGTCTGCCGCGGGCCTCGGAACCGCCGGCGCGGGTCTCGTCGGCGTCTCGCGCATCGTGGTCGTCCACGACTACGCGTTCGCCCACAAGTACGATCCCTTCACGGGACCGATGGCGAACAAGCGATGCGTCAAGACCGAGCAGAACGCGATGAACACGTTCCACGTCAAGGTCAGCAAGAACCGCGTGGAGATCTGGGCCTCCGACGCGGGGAGCGCCGAGCTGAGGCAGATCGCGGAGGCCGACATCGATCTCCGGTTCACCCGCGGATACGTCAACCTCAGTCACGTCCACTACAACGCCAAGAAGGCGGAGGTGACGACGTTCCAGTCCTACCAGTGGGCTCACGTCGCATTCGACGGCCCGCAGCTCGCAGCGCCCCGCGCCTACGAAATCGCGGACCCGCTCTCGAAGATCCACACCAATTGCCTGAACAAGGACGCCTTCCACATCGCCTACGGCGTCACCGACGCCATGACCTACGACGTGGGCGCGGGACCGGGCACGCCCCTCCCCCTCAAGTTCACGGGCGTCGACCCGACCGGCGGCGTCTCGGCGCGCCTCACCTTCGACACGACGTACGTCGCCCGGGGCGACACCCTCAAATACCGACTGAACGGCAATAGCTGGCACGACTACACGATGCCCTCGACGTACGTGACCACCTGGGAGCGCCAGGGCTTCAGCGTGCCCGTCCCGGTGTCCGATCTGGTTGCGGGAGACAACACCCTCGAGTTCGCCACGAACTCCAATCCTGGGTTCGCGGTGCCCGCGAACTCGATGCAGGTTGCCAACATCGATCTGGAGATCGAGGTTCAGTAGTGCGCGATCTCCGGCACACGGTACCGCTCGTCGCGCTCGTCGCGCTCGGCTGCACGCCTGCGCACGGGGACGGCACATCGGGCGACGGCACGTCGGGCGACGGCACGTCGAAAGAAGAGCTCGCGCCGAAGGTCCTTCCTCGCCCCCCCGCGGACGTGAGCAACCGCTACGCGGACGATCCCCGGGCCGCGGCGCTCGGGCAGCGACTCTTCCACGATGCAGGGTTCTCGGGCGCCCTGCTCGATCTCGATGCCGACGGCGGCCCCGATTCGCTCGGCGTCCGCGGCGATGCTGGAAAGGTGTCGTGCGCGGGCTGTCACGAAGCTGCGCACGGGTTCCTCGATACGCGCTCGGTGTTCAAGCAGATCTCCCTCGGCACGGGCTGGACCCACCGCCGGACGCCGGCCCTCCTCGACGTAGGGCAGGCGAAGCTCATCATGTGGGGCGGACGGCATTCGACGCTCCACGCCCAGGTCTTCGGTCCTCTCGAAAGTCCGCTCGAGATGAACAGCTCGCGCCTCTTCGTCGCCGAGCGCATCGCCCGCGAGTACGCGGCGGAATACGAAGCTGTGTTCGGGACGGGAGCCCTCGCCCCGCTGACCGACAGCGCGCGGTTTCCGCCCCTCGACCCGACGACGACCGGGTGCCGCCTGACGGAGCCGGTCGATCACCCCCGGCTCGAGCCCCCCGACGCCCTCTACGTCTGTCACGGCCTCCCCGGCGACGGGGCGGAGTACGATTCGATGACCCCCGCCGACCAGGACCTCGTGACCCGCGTCGTCATCAACATGGGCAAGGCGATCGCGGCGTTCGAGAGACGGCTCGACTGCGGACCGGGCCGCTTCGACGCCTGGGTGCACGGAGACGCCGCCGCGCTCACCGCCCGGGAACAGGCGGGCTTCGACGTCTTCGTCGGCAACGGGCGCTGCGTGTCGTGCCACAGCGGGCCCTATTTCTCGGACCAGAAGTTTCACAACGTCGGCCTGGCCGACGGAACCACGCGCGCCGGCATCTTCAATGGCAACGAACGAGGGGCCGCGCTCGATCTCGTCCACGCCGCGAGCGACCCGCTCTCTGTCAGGGGCGATTACAGCGACGGCGACGACGGCCGGCTGCCGCCCACCGTCGGCCCCGACCACGAGGGCGCCTTCCGCACCCCCACCTTGCGCTGCGTTGGCTCGAAGCCGAGCTTCATGCACTCCGGGCTTCTCGGGACGCTCTCGGACGTCGTCGCGTTCTTCGACCGGGGCGGGGATCCGAGCGGCTCCTACGTCGGCGAGAACGTGCTTTCTCCCCTCGGTCTCACGGACCAGGAGCGGGCCGACCTGGTCGCCTTCCTGAAAGC
>Ga0105238_10001783_pt1 | contig 21532 bp, 22 predicted proteins | sample KBSC34metaG_FD_81526 | JGI IMG/M metagenome (GOLD analysis project Ga0105238, IMG submission 81526) | Corn rhizosphere microbial communities from Kellogg Biological Station, Michigan, USA - KBS C3-4 metaG | ecosystem: Host-associated > Plants > Roots > Rhizosphere > Soil | place: Michigan, USA...
AATATGGCGACGGCATCGTCCTGGCCGGGGTCCGTGTCGATGATGATCTTTCTGGATTGGGGCATTTCAATTCCTTTTGGGAGTCTTTTTGGGCGGGGTCTTGGTGGCTTGAACTTGATCGCGCGGCGGACCATATCAAGACCATCGGGAAAAATGCCATCCGGGTTTTTCCAGTTTGTGTCGCTCTTCAGAGGACAGTGTAACAATGAGTCGAATGACGCCCTTCTCCAGCCCGCTTCTTCTGGGCTTCGATGCCATGGAAAAGACGCTTGAGCGTCTGGCGAAGTCCGGCGACAGCTATCCCCCGTACAACATCGAGCGCCTCAACGGCGCCGACGGCAAGGCCGAAAGGCTGCGCATCACACTGGCCGTTGCCGGCTTTGCCGAGAGCGACCTCGATGTCACCACGGAGGAAAACCAGCTGATCGTGCGCGGCCGTCAGACTGACGACACCGAGCGCGAATTCCTCCATCGCGGCATCGCCGCGCGCCAGTTCCAGCGCTGTTTCGTGCTGGCCGACGGCATGCGGGTGATCGCGGCGGAACTGAAGAACGGCCTGCTGTCGATCGATCTCGACCGGCCGGAGGCCGAGCGGCTTGTACGGAAAATAAACATATCGGTGAAAGACTAACCTTCGCCGATGGCTCTATGCGAGGCGGCCAATCCTGGCGTCCTCGCGCCAAGGAGGCTTGAAATGACCAGAACTGACGAAACGATCACCATGACCAGCGGCGAACTCGCCCATCTCGGCGAAGGTTCGGTCGCTTATCTGAGGAAAGTGTCGAGCGATGACCTGCGCGGCCGCTTCCCCGGCCTCGACGAGATCGCTCCCGGCATGGAGCTGTGGGCGCTGTTTGCCGCCAACGGCCAGCCGATCTTGCTTTCCGATGCCCGTGACCGGGCGCTGGCGGGTGCGTTGGAGAACGACCTGACCACTGTCGCGATCCACTGAACCATGATCCCGAAGAGTGCAACCCGGTTTTCGGGTAAGATCATGGTTGGATAAGAACGGCGACTTTAGACCTTCAAATGGAAAGGGCCGCCCGCGGCGGCCCTTGGAAGGTTTGATCCAAAAACTTCAGGCCGCGTGCGAGGCCTGCGTGTCCGACAGCAGCGCGTGAATCGCCACCGCGTCGCGCGTTCCCCTGATCTTGGCTACCGTGTCGGCGTCGCGCAGCACGCGCGCGATGCGCGACAGCGCCTTGAGATGGTCGGCGCCCGCGCCTTCCGGCGCAAGCAGCAGAAACACCAGATCGACCGGCTGGTCGTCCAGCGCCTCGAAATCGACCGGCGTTTCCAGCCGGGCGAAGACGCCCGCGATCCGCTTCACGCCGGCGAGTTTGCCGTGCGGAATGGCGATGCCGTTGCCGACGCCGGTCGAGCCCAGCCGTTCGCGCTGCAGGATGGTGTCGAACACCTCCCGCTCCGGAATCCCCGAAATCGCCGCCGCCCTTTCCGACAGCAATTGCAGAAGCTGCTTTTTGGAATTTGCCTTCAACGCCGGCATGATCGCCGATACGCTGATGAGATCACTGAGATCCATGCTTGAAAAATCCCTTGCTCGCCTGCCGTGCCAGTCGTCGCCCCCTCGCGCGGCTGGCTTCTTATCCCTGCGCGACTTTGGTCGTCGACGGATCGATCCAGCCGATATTGCCATCCGGCCGGCGGTAGACGATGTTGAGATGGTCGTTTCCGGCGTTGCGGAAAACGAAAACCGGGCTGTCGCTGGTATCGAGCTCAATGACAGCCGACGCCACCGACATGGTCCGCAGCGTCATGCTTGATTCGGCGACGATGACCGGAGCGAAATCCTCCGGAATATCTTCCTCGTCGTCGGTGAGAGGGGCCATCACGGTGTAGGCGATGTCGGTCGGCTCTTCGCCATTGCCGTTGCCGGTGTTGCGCGACTTCAGCCGGCGCTTGTAGCGGCGCAGCCGCGTTTCCAGGCGATCGGCCGCCGCCTCGAAGGCAAGCGTCGGGTCCTGGGCGTCGCCGGTCGCCTGCAAAGAAGCCCCCGAATCGAGCCGGACCATGCAGTCGGCGGAGAAACGCGACCCCGACTTGATGACCGTGACATGTCCTGAAAAACCCCGATCGAAATATTTCTCGATCGCCTCGCCGACCCGGTCGTTGATGCGCGTACGGAACGCATCGCCGATGTCCATGTGTTTTCCCGAAATGCGTAGATTCATCTGAAAACTGACCTTCCTTGCTCAGGCTTCAAACTGTTCCCGAGTTTATACCCGTGGTGCGCGCGCACAAGCTTTGCAGCGGCATGCGCGCCGATTTTAGACCCGAACTTTCAGGTTGATCACAAGTCGCCTTCTTGGCCGTCCGTGGCCATGTCTGACGGACCCATTCGCAAGCAGGCATTACCGCCTCGCTCATGCGGGCGGGCTTCTAGACACTTCATTGCGGCTTGTCAATGAAGCTTGGGAATTGTGGAAAATCCGCCTGTCCCGCACCGGCCAGGGCTTGTCGAGATTCGGGTGATGCCGGCCTGAGAATGGCGGTTTCGAGAACCGGAACGGAGCGTGTTTAGGGTGCGTGAGTACCGGCGTGCGCCGACCGTAGCCTTAACTGCCGCTCCGCTGATAAACGCTTCGGCCGGCGAAGGCCGGAAGCGCAGAAAACCACTATGGGCAGGCCGGCATCACCTGTCCCAAGGTCAAACTCCCCAAACGGAGTTTCGGGGCTCGATTTGTCCTTGCCTAGCAGTTCGCCGTTGGAAAGAAAACAAACGCATTCCTCAGTAATTGCATTGCCGTGAAGGATTTTGCAGTTGCATAATGAACGCGGGGGTTCGATTTCCTCTGTCGTCCGGCACTTCTAACGCAGGCGGATCCTGTCCGCCCAAGCGCGAAGGCGATGGCGGATTCACCCACTCCGCAAAATCGGATTCAGACTTGGTACCAATGAATTCAACCTTGAGCCAGGCCGGTGGAAAGTCCCTGACCCGCCGCGTGCCCATCATGATCGGCTGCCTTGCCCTGCTGACCGCCCTCGCGGCCTTGTGGCCGGTCTATCGGGCGTTTCTAAATATCGAGATCGATACCAATGAGGGGTGGAATGCCTATTATGCCGACGCGGCAATGGGGCGGATGCCGCTCTATCCCTCCGCCCATCAGTTGATCGCCAACAATTATCCGCCGCTTTCCTTTTATATCGTCGGCAGCCTGGGCCGATTGATCGGCGACCCCGTTCTGGCCGGGCGGTTGCTATCGCTCGCAGCCGTTCTGGTGATTGCCTGGGGCGTTTTCCGCGCTGTCCGCCTGCTGGGCGGCGACGCGACCTCCGCAGGCATCGGCGCGCTGTTTTTTGGCGCCACCATGTGCCGCTTTTTTACCAGCTATGTCGGGATGGATGATCCTCATTTGCTGGCGCAGGCAGTCATGACACTTGGCTTCGTTGCCTTCCTGCAGGCCAGGTCGCGGGATCGCGGCTATGCCCTGTCCATCCTTCTGATGGTGGGTGCGGGGTTCATCAAGCACAACATCGTGGTGATGCCGCTGACGGCGATAATCTGGCTGGGCATCAACCGGCCGCGACAGATGGTGAAATCGGCGCTCCTGGCGGCGTTCACCATCGTACTGGGATTTGCCCTTTGTTACCTCGCCTTCGGCCCCGACTTTTTCAGCAATTTGAGGTCGCCGCGCGCCTATATGTTAAAACACGCCATCGGCGCCGTCGGGCATCTGCAATGGATCGTCGTTGGCCTGGCCGCCTGGGTTTACGTCGGTATTACGCGCAGGGCCGATCCCAATATCCGGTTCTGCAATCTGCTGAACACGCTTGGCCTCGTGATGTTCTTTGTCCAAAAAACAGGCGATGGCGTGGCCTACAACGCGCAATTCGAACTGGTCTTCGGCGTGTCCATTGCCACCGGCCTCGCTTTCGCGCACGCGCCTGTTTTGTCGCTCGCCCGGCGCTGGTCACCAGAGAAGCTGCAATTTATGTTTCTGCTCGCCATTTGCCTCCGCCTAGTGGCATCCGCACGCCTGGAGCCGGTGAAATTATTGATAGATCCCGACTTTCACGCGGAAATAGTCGCGCGCGAGGCCGCCATGTCCACTACAGTCGCCCGCCTCAGAAACACCCCCGGCGACACGACCTGTTCCAGCACGCTCGCCAATTACCGGGCGGGAAAACCTTTCAACGTTGATCCCTTCTATACACGTCAACAGATTCTCACCGGCAATCTTCCTCCCGATGCCATCGCCAAACTCATCGACACCGGAAAGTTGACGGCCGTGGAAGCGGACCCCCTACTGCATTGGTGAGCCTTTATTTGATGGTGTCACAAACGCCTCCCTCTAACGAAACACGACTCGGCTCTTGTCGTGCAACCAAATTGGGCCGGAGTGTCCATCCGGCGCGCGGTTCCAGACTCAAATGACCAGGGGTTGATTTTGAAAATCGATGTCGGAGACCATCAGAATGCGACGTCGCATTTTGCCCCGTCAGTTTCGGTAATCATTCCGACATTCAATGAAGTTGCGAATGTTTCCAAGATCGCGGCGGCTATTGGGATTGCGCTCAGAGGCAGAGACCATGAGATCGTTTTTGTCGACGACGACTCCTCTGACGGAACGAGAACTGAAGTTGCAAAGTTGGCTGCCGCTGTCCCCGGAATTCGGCTCATTCATCGTATCGGCCGGCGTGGGCTGTCTACTGCCGTCACTGAAGGCATGCTCAGCACCACCGCTCCATTGATGGTCGTAATAGATGCCGATCTCCAACACGACGAGAATATTATACCGGAAATGCTTTCCCACCTCGAAACCAACACCGCTGACCTTGTGGTTGGTTCAAGATATATCGAAGGTGGCGGACTGGGTTCTTGGGACCAACGCCGGGCGCAAATCAGCGCCTTTGCAACGTGGTTAGCCAAGACGGTGGCCAAAAGCGATCTCAGTGACCCGATGAGCGGCTTCTTTGCCATTACGAGATCGGCTTTCGATAATTCGGTCAGGGGCTTATCCGGTCAAGGCTACAAAATCCTATTGGATATCTGCGCTTCGTCGAAGTCTCCGTTGAGAATCCAAGAGGTCGCTTATAAGTTTCGGACGAGGCAGGCCGGCGAGAGCAAGTTGGATGCCTTGGTTATATGGGAATACCTGATGTTGCTGGTAGACAAACTGGTCGGTCACATCGTTCCAGCGCGCTTCATTTCTTTTTCCCTGATAGGCGGCCTTGGCGTCTTCGTTCATATGGTCGTGTTGTCGGTGCTTCTCGCCACAGGCCTTGTCGATTTTATCGTCGCTCAAGGCGTCGCGACATTCACTGCGATGGTCTTCAATTTCTTTGTGAACAACACGCTGACCTACCGTGATAGACGCCTCCGGGGCCTCAAGGAGGTGATTTTTGGCTTGGTCAGCTTTATGCTCGTATGCTCGGTGGGCGCCTTCGCAAACGTGGGCATTGCAAACTACCTGTTCGCGAACAGCCACTATAGATGGTGGTCGGCAGGTCTGGCCGGCATCCTGCTTGGCGCCGTTTGGAACTATGCGGCCACATCGGTCTTTACCTGGAGAGTAAGAAAACGCCCGAGCGGTGCCACAAACGCCTCCAGCGCGTAGACCCGCAATGGCTGCTGCCGCCGCAACCGAACTGTCAACGCAACACCAGCCCTTCATTCCGAGTGATGGAGAAGCGGATCGGTGGCGACCGCACTGAGACTGTGGATGATGCTGCAGGTGTAGCCCGGTTCGACCTTGTAGGACGCTTCCCCGAGCGCTGCGGCATCAGGGCCGTGATCGAACGTCGATAGGGATCCAAACTGGCGCCAGGATGGTTGGCCAGTCCGCGCCTGATCCATATCCAGAGCCCGGCTAGACTAAGCAGAGCAGTTGGAGCCTCATGTCGCGTCGCCTGTCTGGAACCACCTGATCTTGATGTCTGCCCGCGGTTCGCCGTTTCCGTGAAACGGTGAACCGATCTAGCGGCCGGCGTTCGCGAGCGCTCGCTTTTCCCGCCGCCGCTGCACCGACGATGGAATGTTCATGCCTTCGCGATATTTCGCGACGGTGCGGCGCGCGATGTCGACGCCGCTTTCCTTGAGCATGTCGACGATGGCGTCGTCGGAAAGCACGTCGGCGGCCTTTTCCTCGTCGATCATTTGCTTGATGCGGTCGCGCACGGCCTCGGACGAATGCGCTTCGCCGCCTTCCGCCGAGGCGATCGATGCGGTGAAGAAATAGCGCAGCTCGAAGACGCCACGCGGCGTCAGCATGTATTTGTTGGCGGTGACGCGACTGACTGTCGATTCATGCATGCCGATGGCATCGGCCACCGTGCGCAGGTTGAGCGGCTTGAGGTGCCGCACGCCATGGATGAGGAAGGCGTCCTGCTGCCGCACGATTTCCGAAGCAACCTTGAGGATGGTCTTCGCCCGCTGATCGAGGCTGCGCGTCAGCCAGTTGGCGTTCTGCAGGCATTCGGCGAGAAAATCCTTTTCCCCTTGGTCCTTGGTGTGGCTCGAAATGCGGGCAAAATAAACATTGTCCACCAGCACGCGCGGCAGCGTGTCGGCGTTGAGCTCCACCGCCCAGCTGCCGTCATTGGCGGCGCGGACCTCGACATCGGCGACAATCGCATCGCTTGCGCCGCCTGAAAACGCCAGGCCGGGTCGTGGATCGAGCGCGCGGATCTCGGCCAGCATGTCGAGGAGGTCCTCCTCGTCGACCCCGCATATGCGTTTCAGCGTCTGGAAATCCCGCCGCGCCAAAAGCTCGAGGTTGGCGACCAGCGCTTTCATCGCCGGATCGAGCCGGTCGCGCGCCGCCAGCTGCAACGACAGGCACTCGGCTAGGTCGCGCGCGAAAAGCCCTACCGGCTCGAAGGTCTGGCAGACGTCGAGCACATGCACCACCGCCGCTTCATCCGTCCCGAGCCGTGCCGCGATCTCATCGAGGTCGGTGCGTAGATAACCGGCTTCGTCGAGTCCCTCGGCGAGCTCGCTCGCGATGAGGCGTTCGGCGGGGTTGAGGGAAGCAAGCGCGATCTGTTCGCCGACATGTTCGCGTAGCGTGACTGCGGCCGCGGCCATGTCGCCGACATCGAAACCCTCGGACGATGCTGCGCTGGCGCCACCGCCGCCGGCCGACTTCCACTGCGCCGTAAGATCCGGCCCCAGCCTCTCACTGGTGCCGGGATCGTCGGGAAACAAGTTCTCCAGGGAAGAATCGAGCTTTTGCGAGATCGCTTCCGCGCTCCACTCCGTCTCGCCCTCGAACCAGTCGCCTTCGGAATCCCGCTCCGGCGCGGTCTCGCCTTTCTGGGCCTGGTCGCTGGCGGCGTCGTCCTGCGGTTCGGCCCGCTCCAGCAGCGGGTTGCGCTCGATCTCCTCGTCGATGAAGCGCTCGAGCTCGACATGGGTGAGCTGCAGCAGCCGGATCGACTGCATCAGCTGCGGCGTCATCACCAGCGACTGGGATTGTCTGAGCTGCAGTTTGGCTGCCAGCGCCATGGTGGGGTTCAAACGCCTCGTCTACGCGTCGGACTATTGTTTTTAGGTCGGGCATAGAAACTGGCCCGGCTTTTGCTTGTCAAGCAAAACGCTAGCAGCTGCGGCTTACCGGAGCGTTATCGAGCGCTAAAATGGCCGAAAGTCGTAACGCGACCCCCGAAATCAGAGCGTAAAGCCCTCGCCGAGATAAAGCCGCCGCACATCGGCGTTGGCAACGATCTCGTCGGCCCGGCCATGCGTCAGCACCTGGCCGGCATGGATGATATAGGCGCGGTCGATCAGGCCGAGCGTCTCGCGCACATTGTGGTCGGTGATCAAGACGCCGATGCCGCGCGCCGTGAGATGGCGGACGAGCTGCTGGATGTCGGCGACGGCGATCGGGTCGATGCCGGCGAAGGGCTCGTCGAGCAGCATATAGGCCGGCCGCGTCGCCAGCGCCCGTGCGATTTCGAGGCGACGCCGTTCGCCGCCCGACAGCGACATCGACGGCGCCTTGCGCAGATGGCTGATGTGAAATTCCTCGAGCAGCTCGTCGAGCGTGCGTTCGCGTTCCTTGCGGCTCTTTTCCACCACCTCCAGGACGGCGCGAATGTTCTGCTCGACGTTCAGGCCGCGGAAGATCGACGCTTCCTGCGGCAGATAGCCGATACCAAGGCGGGCACGCCGGTACATCGGCATCGAGGTGACATCGAAGCCGTCGATCTCGATCGAGCCCTCATCGACGGGAACAAGGCCGGTGACCATGTAGAAACAGGTGGTCTTGCCGGCGCCGTTGGGGCCAAGCAGGCCGACTGCCTCGCCGGCGCGCACGCCAAGCGTCACCCCGCTCACCACCTTGCGGCCCTTGTAGCTCTTGGTAAGGCCCTTGGCGATCAGGGTGCCCTTGAACTTCGCCTTGTCGGTGCCGACCGTCGCGGGAGCAGCGGGTTGTGCGGCCGCCCGCCCCGGAAGGCGAGCAAGCAGCGAAGTCACGCCGGCCATTACTTGCTCGACGCTCCCTGCTGCTGCGCGTCCTGTTTCTGCGGCTTGAACATCATGATGACGCGAGGACAGCCCTCGACATTGCCGAGGCCGCTCTTCATCTGCACGGTGAGCTTGCAGCCCTTGAGCACATTGTCGCCCTGCGACAGCACCACTTCCTTGCCAGAAAGCACCAGCACCTGCGTCTTCATGTCGAATTTGCCGGTGTCGCCGGTGGCGATCTGGTCGTTCGATTTGATGTAGACTTTGTTCTCGACCTCCAGGTGGTCGATGTTGGCGGCGCCCGTCATCGCCGACGCGCCGGCCGCGGCACTTTTGTCCGCGTTGGCATCCTTGACATAGTAGACGGTCATCTTGCCGGCCTTGAGCAGGGTCGGCCCCTGATTCACGGTCACATTGCCGCTGAACACGGCCATGCTGTCGGCCTGCCGGACCTCGAGCTTGTCGCTTTCGATCTGGATCGGCTGGTCACCCGACAGTTTGAGCCCAGGGATCTGGCTGGTCGCGCTCGATTGCGCGAACGAATGCGCCGTTCCCAAAAACAGCAATGCGGAAGCAGCGCCCAGAAGCCATGTGGATTTACTGCGACGCATTCTGTTCTCCACTGTTGACCCCTGCTGCCTTCAGCGCAGCTGGATCGATGTTGACCCGCACCCGGTTCTCGAAGACCACGAGCCTGCCATTGTCCTGGACCGACATCGAGTCCGCGGTGATGCGCGACCCGCCTCGGCTGACGTCGACCGGATTGCTCGTCTTCATAGAGCCTTTGCCCATGTCTAGGAAGATCGATTTGAATTTCGCCACCAGGCCGTCTGTCGTCGTCACACTGACGTCGCTGGTCAGGTCCATCGTATTGGCATCGCGGTTGTAGATACCGTGCGCGGCATCGACCGACACGATATTGTCGGTGGCCACGGGCAGTTTGGCGTTGATGCCTTCGAGGTCGATGACGGCCTGCTGGCCGACATCCTGAGTCGCCCTGGTCGCCGTCAGCGAATACGGCAGCTTCTGCTTGGTGAAGCCGTTGAGCTTCGGATTGGCCATCACCAGCTTGCCGTCCGAAAACGCCGTGCCGTCTGCCTGCACGGAGACGGACACGGGCGCTTTGAGATAGGAGTAGACCGGAAAGGCGACTGCAATCGCCACCGCGAGCAGCGGCACCGCGAATTTCAGGACGCGGACGCGGCGCGAGTGCCGTTGCGCGCGGTTGAACGCATCGCCACGCGTGCCGCCTTGGGCCGCGGGAGCCGATACCGTTTCGGCATCGCTCGTTTCGTCAGATCGCGCCAACATGACTTTCTAATGGACCTTTGCCCGCCCAAACACCGACTATAGGTGGTATGCCGGCACCGACAAGCAAGCACAAGAGGAGGAAAACTGCAAAAATGTGACGGCCGCCGCTCGCAAAATCGAGAGCAATCCGGCGGCACGGCCTGTACTTCATAGCAGATACAGACTGGTTGCGTTAATTTTTCGTGAGGTCGACATCAACGTCGCAGCTCGGCCGGACCTTTCAGGAAACGGTAGCCGTGTGCCGAGGCTTGCTTTAAAAGCGTGCTTTCCCACCGACCCATGAGGCTGACGATGGCAATGAGAGCCGACGACCTGATCGACCGCCGCCGCTTGCGCCGCAAGCTGACTTTCTGGCGCGTGGCCGCTTTTGTGGTCCTGGCGGCAGCCGTGATCGCCTTCTCGGCCTGGGTCTATGACGATAATTTTACCGGCCGGGCGGTCCCGCATATCGCCAAGGTCAAGATTGAAGGCACGATCACCGAAGACGAGGAACTGCTCAAAAGGCTGGAAGCGATCCGCACATCGCCGGAGGTAAAAGGCGTCATCCTGTCGATCGATTCGCCTGGAGGCACCACGGTCGGCGGCGAGTCTACCTTCGAGGCAGTGCGCAAGCTTGCCGGCGACAAGCCGGTGGTGGCCGAAGTCGGCACGCTGGCGGCATCGGCCGGCTATATGATCGCAAGCGCGGCCGACCACATCGTCGCCCGCAAGACCTCGATCGTCGGCTCGATCGGCGTGCTGATCCAGTATCCCGATGTCAGCGGCCTCATGGACAAGCTCGGCATCAAGCTGGAAGAAGTGAAATCATCGCCGCTCAAGGCTTCGCCTTCGCCCTTCAAGCCGACCAATGACGACGAGCGCGCCATGGTGCGCAAGCTGATCCTCGACAGCTATGACTGGTTCGTCGGCATCGTCGCCGACCGCCGCAAGATGACGCATGAACAGGCCCTGGCGCTGGCCGACGGTTCGATCTTCACCGGCCGCCAGGCTTTGGCCAATCATCTGGTCGACGCCGTCGGCGGTGAGCAGGAGGCGATTGACTGGCTGGCGACCAAGGGCGTGGACGGCAAGCTCAAGGTCGTCGAGTGGAAGGACAAGGACAGGCGGGGCGGTTTCCTGTTTTCCCAGTCGATGGCAAAAGTGGCGGCCAAGGCCCTCGGCCTGCCCGATGCCGGCGGCGATGTCATTCATGAACTCGGCGCCGACCGCTTGTTTCTTGACGGTCTCGTTTCGGTCTGGCACCCTTGAGGTGCTGTTGGGACGAGCCAAAAAAGCAATAAAATCATCCTGATAATCGATTGCAGTGGTTTACGGGGAACGTTCTATGATCAAATCCGAGCTTGTGCAGATCATCGCTGCACGCAACCCGCACCTTTTCCTGCGCGACGTCGAAAACATCGTCGGCGCGATCTTTGACGAGATCACCGATGCGCTTGCCGAGGGCAATCGGGTCGAGTTGCGCGGTTTCGGCGCGTTTTCGGTGAAAAATCGTCCCGCCCGCACCGGCCGCAACCCGCGCACCGGCGAATCCGTCGAGGTCGAGGAAAAGTGGGTGCCGTTCTTCAAGACCGGCAAGGAGTTGCGCGAAAGGCTGAACGGCGGCAAATAGGCGCCGCGCCGGCGGGTTGAAACGGCATCTTGGCGCTTAAGCATGTCTCCCAAAAGTGGAGACCGGTTCCGGGACAAGGACATTCGCGCTTCAAGAAGCCTCTCCATGGAGATCTGATGTTCAATCGCTTCATCCTCGTCGTGGTCTTCGTGCCGCTGGCAATCATCTTGATCGCGCTCGCCGTCGCCAACCGTGGCTCGGTCTCCTTCACGCTCGATCCATTCCATCCCGGCAATCCCGCGCTGACGCTGAACTGGCCATTTTTCATCTTCCTGTTCCTGGCTCTGGCCATCGGCATGGTCGTCGGCAGTCTGGCCACCTGGGTGAAGCAGGGTCGCTACCGCAAGCTCGCGCGCCAGCGTGGTCTCGAGGCGGAAAACCTGCGCCAGGCGGTGAGCCGCGCGCCCGTCGTGCCCAAGGGACCGGCGCTGCCCACGCCGACGAACTGAAGCAGTTCCAGGAACGTGCTTCGTTCGGAATCGCGTAAAAATACTCGGACGTCATCTCTGCACTAGGGAGCTTTTATGCTGACCATTTCGGCTGCCGAGGTCGACCGCGCGCTGACCTTTCCCGGCCTCGTCGAGACGCTGCGCACCGCCTTTCGCGATGGCGCCGTACAGCCGGTTCGCCACCATCATGGCGTCGAGCGGCCGGACGGCGCCGCCTCGACCCTGCTTTTGATGCCGGCCTGGACCGACTTCAACGCCGCGGGCACCTCGGCGGGAGGCCATATCGGCGTCAAGATCGTCACCGTGTCGCCTGACAACAACGCTATCGGCAAGCCGGCGGTCATGGGGCTCTATCTTTTGCTCGACGGCGTAACCGGCGAGCCCGAAGCGCTGATCGACGGCCAGCGATTGACCCAGTGGCGCACGGCGTGTGCCTCCGCGCTCGCCGCCTCCTATCTCGCCCGCAAGGACGCCTCGCGGCTTTTGGTGATCGGCGCCGGCGCGCTGTCGCCGTTCCTTGCCAAGGCGCATTCGGCGGTCAGGCCGATCAAATCCATCCGCATCTGGAACCGCACGCCGGCCAATGCCGAAAAGGCGGCGGCCGCCTTGCGCGCCGAAGGCCTTCCGGCGAATGCCGCCAGCGATCTCGATGCAGAGCTTGCCGAAGCCGACATCGTCGCCTCGGCGACCATCTCGAACACGCCGCTGGTCAAGGGCGCGCTGCTGAAACCAGGCGCCCATGTCGATCTCGTCGGCGGCTTCACGCCGGCGATGCGCGAAAGCGATGACGACGCCATTGCCCGCGCCCGCGTCTATGTCGACACGCGCGCCGGCGCCACCAAGGAAGCCGGCGACATCGTCCAGCCTCTGGCCTCGGGTCTGCTCAAGCCGGAAGCGATCATCGCCGATCTGCACGAGCTCGCGCGCGGCGAAAAACAAGGCCGGCAAAACGACAGCGAGATTACGCTGTTCAAGTCGGTTGGCGCAGCGCTTGAAGATCTCGCCGCCGGCATCGCCGTCTACGAGGCGCTCAAGTAGCAGCCGTCTCCAGCCTAGAGCATGATCCCGAAAAGTGGGAACCGGTTTTCGGAAAAGATCATGCTCCAACAAAGGGTTGGATCAGGATGACGGTTCAACGAAACGTCATCCTGATCCAGCTCCCATCGCTTCGCTGATCAGCCGGAAATCGTGCTCGCTGATTTCGAACAGGCCGAAGCGCAGCTGGTAGCCCCAGTTCGGCCTGCCGGCGGTGAAGTCGAGCCTGTCCAGCTGCGGCTTGATCGGCGCTTCCTTGGCGTCGCACCAGTCGACATCGCGCCGTGCAGGCGTGAAACCGCCACCCATGGCGCCCTCATACACCTCTCCTTGCCGGACCCTACCGACGGCCGTGAAGGATTGCAGCCCGTCCTTCTCGCCGAGCACGGTGCTCGGCGAGTAATAGATGATGCCGTCGCCCGGCTTGATGCGGCGCAGCGGCGCCGCCTTGCCGTGATTGACCTGCATGAAGCCGCCTTTGCGGCCGATCCGCACGTGCTCGGCCGACGCCACCGCGATCCAGAAGGCGCTCATCCCTGCACTCCCCCGAATGGCCAGTAGACGCGCACACGATGATTGTCCGGATCGAGCGCGACGAAGGTGCGGCCGAAGTCCAGATCGGTCGGCGCCTGCAGGATGTTCAAGCCGCGCTCCGCCCAGTCCGCATGCGTTGCATCGACGGCGCTCGCATCCGCAACCGCGATCACGATCTCGCCGCCTCTGCCCGTCGCCGCAGCCGCCGGCTCCACCGTATGGCGCGACCACAGGCCGAGCTTGAAGCCCTTGTCGAGCACGAACATCACGAAGGTCGGCGAGGACTCGACCGGCTCGCGTCCGAGCAGCTTGGCATAGAAAGCGCCGCTGGTTTCCGGGCTGTCGACATACAGGATGACGAAATTCGGCGTGGTCATATCTGATCTCCAAAGTATCTGAACCTTGGGGACCATACGCGGACCTGCTGTCAGATTTTGGCAGCAGCGATCAGCTGGAAGCAGCTTTCGCGCCGCCCTGGCCGGGCGCGCCGAGCGTCGCCCGCCACTCTTTCAGCATTGCCTGGCGGCGGCGCGGATAGCGAATCTCGGTCGCTATCAGGTCGGACATCCGGTCGGCGCGGAAATGGCGGAAGTCCTGGCGCGTTTCACACCACGCCACCATCACGCGCACCTTGTCGAAGAAGCTCAGCGCGAAGGGCCAGACCAGGCGCTTCGATGCCGAACCACCGGCATCGCGATAGAGGAAGCCGAGCTTGCGCTCGTCGCGGATCGCCTGCCGCACCACGCCAAGGTCAACGGTCTCGGTGTTTTCCGCGCGTGGCCCGACGAGCAGCGTCGTCGCGTCGAGATCCTCACGCAGGTCATCCGGCAGCACCGCCGCGATCTTGGCCAGCGCATCCGTCGCGGCAGCCGCCAACCGCTTGTCCGGCTGCTTTGCCACCCAGCGCGAGCCGAGCACGATTGCCTCGATCTCCTCGTCGGTGAACATCAGCGGTGGCAGCATGAAGCCGGGCTTCAGCACATAGCCAAGCCCCGCCTCGCCCTCGATCGGCGCGCCCTGCCCCTGCAGCGTCGCGATGTCGCGATAGAGCGTGCGGATCGAGATACCCACCTCGTCGGCAAGCGTATGGCCGCTCACCGGCCGGCGATGGCGGCGCAGGATCTGGATCAGGTCAAGCAGGCGTTCGGAACGGGACATCGTCGGATTTACGCATTTCCAAGGTTGGGTCCATGAGACACAGGACCATTTTGTTGCGCGGCCGGAAGCCCTATGTCAAAAGCGGCCTGCCGCTCCGGAGACCATTCTTGAAATCCTTTCGCGATCGAAACCGCGACAACCGCCCGCGCCAGCCCGCGAAAGCCAGTGCTGACCATGCACGCCAACGCGTAGCCCTTCCCGTGGTGAAGCAGCAGCCAAAAGGTCCGGAACCAAAGCCGGCGCCGCGCGTGCTAGCACGCCGCGAGGACGTGTTGCCCGCCGAGCGCCTGCCGCTGATCCTCGAAGTCGCGCCCAATGCCGACTACGCGCTGCTGGACAGCGGCGCCGGCGAGAAGCTGGAGCAATACGGCCCCTACCGCATAGTGCGCCCCGAGGGCCAGGCGATCTGGCAGCGAGCCCTTCCGGCGAAGGAGTGGGAGCGCGCCGACGCCATTTTCACCGGTGACACAGACGAGGAAGGCATCGGCCGCTGGCGCTTTCCGAAGGCGGCGCTCGGCGAAACCTGGCCGATGAAGCACGACGGCATCGATTATCTCGGCCGCTTCACCTCGTTCCGCCATGTCGGCGTCTTTCCGGAGCAGGCTTCGCATTGGGACCATATGGCGGGGCTGATCGCGGCGGCGAAGCGCCCGGTCAAGGTGCTCAACCTGTTCGGCTACACGGGACTTGCCTCGCTGGTGGCGGCCCGTGCCGGCGCCGAGGTCACCCATGTCGATGCCTCGAAGAAGGCGATCGGCTGGGCACGCGAGAACCAGGAAATGGCCGGCCTTGGCAATAAGCCGATCCGCTGGATCGTCGAGGACGCGGTGAAATTCGCCGAGCGCGAGGAACGCCGCGGCAGCCGCTACGACATCGTGCTCTTCGATCCGCCGGCTTATGGCCGCGGTCCGAAGGGCGAGGTCTGGCAATTGTTCGAGGACCTGCCGGGCCTCACCGATCTCTGCCGCTCGATCCTCACGCCGAAGCCTCTGGCCGTCGTTCTCACCGCCTATTCCATCCGCGCCTCCTTCTTCGCCATCCATGCGCTGATGCGCGATACCTTCGCCGGGATGGGCGGCACGGTCGAATCCGGCGAACTGATCATTCGCGAGAAATCGGCCGGCCGCGCGCTGTCGACCTCGCTGTTCTCGCGCTGGGTGGCTTGAATGACTACACATGACGGCGCACGCCCTGTCGGGCAGGTCAAGGAAGTCACCAGCCTTGCCAACCCCCTGGTCAAGGACATCAAGGCGCTGGCGCTCAAGAAATTCCGCGACCAGCAGAACGCCTTCATGGCCGAGGGCCTGAAGCTCGTCATCGACGCGCTCGATCTCGGCTGGTCGATCAGGACTTTGGTCTTCGCCAAGGCCGGCCGCGGCAACGCGGCGGTCGAAAAGGTCGCGGCGCGGACTGTTGCCGCGGGCGGCACGGTTTTGGAAGTCTCCGAGAAGGTGCTGGCGGCAATCACCCGCCGCGAAAACCCGCAAATGGTGGTCGGTGTCTTTGCGCAGCGGACCGTGCCGCTGAAGGACATCCGCGCCAAGGATGGCGACGTCTGGGTCGCGCTCGACCGGGTGCGTGACCCCGGCAATCTCGGCACCGTGATCCGCACCGTCGACGCCGTCGGCGCCAAGGGCGTCATCCTGGTCGGCGATGCCACCGACCCGTTTTCGCTGGAAACGGTGCGCGCCACCATGGGCTCGATCTTCGCCGTGCCGGTCGCCAAGGCGACCGAACAGGCCTTCCTCGCCTGGCGGCGTGATTTCTCGGGTCTCGTCGCTGGGACACACCTCAAAGGCGCGGTCGACTATCGCTCGGTCGATTTTTCCAGGGGGCCGGTCTTGCTGCTGATGGGCAATGAACAGCAGGGGCTGCCGGAAAGCCTCGCCGAAAGCTGCGATCGCCTGCTCCGAATACCCCAGGCCGGACGCGCCGATTCGCTCAATCTGGCCGTCGCCACCGGCGTGATGCTGTTCGAGATCCGGCGCGGCGCGTTGAAGCTCGATACCGCCAACGACACGCGATGAGGACTGACAAGTGAAATCCTGGTCCCCTTATGCCGTGCTGGTCGTCGTTGCCATTGCTCTCGATCAGTGGATCAAGCAGCTGGTCGAGAACGGTCTCGCCTTTCAGGAGAAGGTCGATCTTTTGCCTTTTCTGGCGCTGTTTCGCACCTACAACACCGGCATCGCCTTCTCGATGTTCCAGTCCTTCGGCGATACCGGCCTGGTGGTCATCGCCGTGCTGGTCGTAGCCTTTGTGCTCTATCTCGCCACGCGCACGCCGACGGGCCATTTCATCGCCCGCACCGGCTTTGCCCTGATCATTGGCGGCGCGCTCGGCAATCTCATCGACCGCGCCGTCTACGGCCACGTCATCGATTACATCCTGTTCCACACGCCCGTCTGGTCCTTCGCGGTGTTCAATCTCGCCGACGCCTTCATTTCAGTCGGCGCGGCGTTGGTCGTCTTCGACGAACTGATCGGCTGGCGGCGCGAAGCCAAGCCTCAGGATCCAGGCAATTGACCGTTGCCGGCGGTCGCCGCAAAGTCTTTTCCGAAGCAATTCCAGGAAAAGTGCACAGCGGTTTTCCGTCCGGGATTGCGTGAGAAACAAATCGCCATAAGCGAGGAGAAAAACATGTCCGACACCTTCAAAGCCATCCTCGTTTCGCGCGATGCCGAAAAGAAGCAGTCTGTCGATGTCGTCGACCTCACCGAGGCCGATCTGATGGAAGGCGATGTCACGGTGGCCGTCGAGGCGACGACGGTGAACTACAAGGACGGGCTCGCCATCACCGGCAAGGCGCCGGTCGTGCGCCGCTGGCCGCTGGTTCCAGGCATCGATTTCGCCGGCACGGTGACCTCCTCTTCGCATGCCGATTGGCGCAAGGGCGATAAGGTGATCCTCAATGGCTGGGGCGTCGGCGAAACGCATTACGGCGCCTATGCCGGCCGCGCCCGCGTCAAGGGCGACTGGCTGGTGCCGCTGCCCGAGGGCATGAGCGCGCATGATGCCATGGCTGTCGGCACGGCGGGCTACACGGCAATGCTCTCCGTCATGGCGCTGGAGCGGCATGGCATCGTGCCGGACCGCGGCCCGGTGGTGGTGACCGGGGCCGCCGGCGGCGTCGGCTCGGTCGCCATCTCGATCCTCTCCAGCCTCGGCTACCATGTCGTCGCCTCGACCGGCCGCAACGCCGAAAGCCCCTATCTGATCGACCTCGGCGCGGCGGAGGTGATCTCGCGCGAGGAACTCAGCCAGCCGGCAAAGCCGCTCGCCAAGGAGCGCTGGGCGGGCGGCGTCGACTCGGTCGGCAGCCATACCTTGGCCAATGTGCTGTCGATGACCTCCTATGGCGGCGCGATCGCGGCCTGCGGCCTGGCCGGTGGCATGGACCTGCCGTCGAGCGTAGCGCCCTTCATCCTGCGCGGCGTCTCGCTGCTCGGCATCGATTCGGTGATGGCGCCGAAGCCGGTCCGGCTCGAAGCATGGCGCCGCATTGGCACCGACCTCGACCTCAGCAAGCTGTCGACATTGTCACGCACGATCGGTTTCGACGGCATTATCGCTGCCGCGCGCGACATCGTCGACGGCAAGGTCCGGGGCCGCGTGGTCGTCGATATGTAGCTGAAAGCGACGTCGGAGAACGGCGGTCGGCCGCTGCCGCGGGCGACCGGAATACCCGCAATCGCTAAAATTCGAACGATCCCTCCCAGTCTTCCATAATTTCTGTCTGGCATGGTTCGCGCATGGTCGCGGACTCCGACATCAGACAGGACAGCAAAGTCGCGGGCGCTGGCGGGCTCATCCCCGATGCGCCGAAGCGGCAGGTGCTTGTCGCGCCGCCGCTGGCTCCCGAATCGCCCGCGGCCAGCCACGAAGGCCTGCCGTTCCTGACGGTCGTCGCCATCGCCGTCCTTGCGGGGCTGGCGCATCTCACCGGGGCACCGATCATCGTCACCATCGGCCTTGCCGCCGCGGCGCTTGCCGGCCTTGCCATGCACCTGCGCAGCCGGCGCGACGTGCGGCGCACCGCCGCCCTGCTCGACGAGACCGCCGCCCGCAGCCGCGCCGAGATCGAGACCCTCGCCGACCGAATGTGGGAGATGCAGGAGAGTGAGGAGCGCTTCCGCGGCCTGATCGACGCGCTCGGCGACCTCGTCGTCCATCGCGATCGCGACGGCCATATCGTGTATGCCAACAACGTCTTCGCCTCGCTTGTCGAGGTCGACCCGCGCAATCTCGCCGGCAAGACCTTGTCCGGGCTTGGCATCGATGTCGGCATCGTTCCCGACGCCGCTTTCTCCGACCATGAATGCCTGAGCTCCACCGATGTCGCGATCCGCACGCCGAGCGGGCCGCGCTGGTTCTCCTGGATCGAATTGTCGGTGCGCGACAAGGACACGGGCGCGGTCTCGCACCGGGCGATCGCCCGCGACATCACCGCCCGCAAGCGCGCCGAATCCTCGCTGATCACCGCGCGCGAACGGGCTGAATATGCGAGCCAGGCCAAATCGCGCTTCCTCGCCACCGTCAGCCACGAGATCCGCACGCCGATGAACGGCATCATGGGCATGGCGAAGCTGCTTGCCGATACCGACCTGTCGCCCGAACAGCGCACCTATGTCGGCGCTGTTTCCACCTCGGCCAGCGCACTGCTTGCCCTCATCGAGGACCTGCTCGACTATTCCAAGATCGAGGCCGGCCGCTTCGAGCCCGAGCCGCAGCCGACTTCGCTGCGCGAAATCGCCGACAACATTATCGAACTTCTGGCCGCGAAGGCCTTCGCCAAGAACATCGGCCTCGGCTGCCATGTCGAACCCGACGTGCCGCAGATGATCACCGCCGACCCCGGCCGCGTGCGCCAGGTGCTGCTCAACCTCATCGGCAATGCGGTGAAGTTCACCGACACGGGCGGCGTGCTGCTTACCGTGGCGCGCGCCCGCACCGAAACCACCGACTGCATCTGCTTCACCATCGCCGACACCGGCCCGGGACTGCGTGAAGAGGACATGGAGCGCATCTTCGAGGAGTTCGAGCAGTCCGACGGCACCTCCACCAGGGTGCATGGCGGCGCGGGTCTCGGCCTTGCCATCTCGAAGCGGCTGGTGACGGCGATGGGCGGCACGATCTCGGTTTCGAGCCGGCTCGGCGAAGGGTCTGAATTCGTCCTCGAGATCCCGGCGGTCGCGGCCACCGAGCCGCCGCCGCACCGGCTCAATATCCTTGCCGACCGGCGGGCGGTTATCGTGTCGAAAAACGCCATCGAGGCCGATGCCATCGCCCGCACGATCAGAGCCCATGGCGGCATCGTCGAGGTTGCGGCGACGCCAAGCCAGGCCGCTCCGTTCGCCGCCGGCTGCAACGTGCTGCTGATCGATGCCGCGCTCGAAAACGCCGACGGGAGGCTGCTCAGGCGGCTGCGCGACTCGGGCTTTGTGGATTGTGAAGCCATCACCCTGATTGCGCCGACGGACCGCGGCATGCTCGGCGAATTCCGCGCCAGCGGCTATGCCACCTTCCTCGCCAGGCCGGTACGCGGCGAAACCCTTTTGCGGGTGCTGTTGACCAGCCACGGCTCCGTGCTCGCCCAGCCGCAGCCGGAGCCGCGCGGCGCCTCCTCGGTGCGCAGGCGCGATCAGGGCCTGTCGGTGCTGATCGCCGAGGACAATGACATCAACGCCATGCTCGCCCGCGCCACGCTGCTCAAGGCGGGGCATCGCGTCAAGATCGTCGGCAACGGCAAGGCCGCGGTCGAGGCCGTTACCGACGCCGGCCTCAAGTTCCGCTTCGATGTGGTGCTGATGGACCTGCATATGCCTGTCATGGACGGCTTGGACGCGATCGCCGCCATCCGTCGCCATGAAGAGTCCCTGGCGATGCCGCCGATCCCGATCATGGTGCTTTCAGCCGACAGCCAGGAAAAGACCAGGCATGCCGTGCTCGCCCATGGCGCCAGCGGCTTTGTGACCAAGCCGCTCGATCCCGACGCGCTCGTCCAGGCGGTTGAGGGCCAGGTTGCGGCCTGAGGAAATTTTTACCCCTTGAAAACCTTGGGTTGCCTGGCATCCGCAGCCGTAAGATAGCCGGTTGAGGGTATTGTCCAGCCGACAAAGTATTGCCCGCCACGTCGTATCACGGTACTGTCACAATCCTGTTGCACCTACACCGTATCCCCGTGCCAAGAGGGATGGCTCGAAGGAGAATCACTCGTGCATACAGTCATGCCTGAATGTGACACTCGGCCGAATGCCGGCGGCGCCCTTCTCGCTGCCCGTACAGCCGACGCCGTCGCAAGCGGTGCTCCGCTGGGCCGCATCGGCAACCTCGAGGTGCGGCTCGCCCGCAACGAGGCTGAGATCGCCGCCGCCCAGGAAGTCCGCTATCGGGTATTCTATGACGAGCTTGGCGCGCGGAAAGACCTGTTCCAGGCGCAGGACCGGCGCGACGCCGACCGTTTCGACCCGCTCTGCGATCACCTTCTTGTGTTAGACACTTCCCTTCCCGGTCCCGAGCACCGCCGCATCGTCGGCACCTACCGCTTGCTGCGGCAGGAGATCGCCACGGCCGCCGGTGGCTTCTATTCCGAGGGCGAGTTTGAGCTAACCAAGCTGATCGCGCGGCACCCCGGCCAGCGCTTCCTCGAGCTCGGCCGTTCCTGCGTTCTGCCGGAATACCGTTCAAAGCGCACCATCGAAGCGCTCTGGCAAGGCATCTGGGCCTATATCAATCACTACGGCATCGGCGTGATGACCGGCTGCGCCTCTTTCCATGGCATCGTGCCGGCGGCGCATGCCGAGGCGCTGACCTATCTCGCCCATCATTGCCGCACCGACTCCGCCTGGGATGTCCGCGCGGTTCCGGGGCGCTACTGCTCCATGGACCTGATGCCGATCGAGGCGGTGAATACCAAGGCGGCGATCGCCGCCATGCCGCCGCTGGTCAAGGGCTATCTGCGCGTCGGCGCCCGCATCGGCGATGGCTGCGTCATCGACCACGAAT
>Ga0105238_10001785_pt1 | contig 21526 bp, 16 predicted proteins | sample KBSC34metaG_FD_81526 | JGI IMG/M metagenome (GOLD analysis project Ga0105238, IMG submission 81526) | Corn rhizosphere microbial communities from Kellogg Biological Station, Michigan, USA - KBS C3-4 metaG | ecosystem: Host-associated > Plants > Roots > Rhizosphere > Soil | place: Michigan, USA...
TGCGAGGTGACGACATCGTAGCGGGAAGTCCCCGTCACGTAGGCGGCGGCACTGGGAGAGGCGGCACCGACGCCGAACGGGTTGAAAGGCTGGCAGCCCGCGTACGCCGCGACCACGGCGGGATTCGCGCTGAGCTGCGGTCTGCAGACGATGGCCCCGGTGGCTGGATTGACGACCGAGTCGACTGCCGCATAGAAATTCTGGAAGTTGATCTCGTTGAACGCCTTCACGGCGTTGATCGAGTCCCCGAAGCTGTAGTCCAGCGTCCAGCTGAAGCGGCCCGCCTTGCCCTTGATGCCGGCCTGGGCAGCGTAGTCGTCGACGTTCTGCTGTTCGGTGATCGGCCCCAGATAGTTGTACTGGGCCGACATGCCGAACGATGGCGTGTTGGTTGTGGTGAGCTGCGACTGCAGAGCCGCGGGGAGGAAGGCGTTGCCGCTATAGACGGTGAACCCGGGAAGGGCCATGAAATTGCCTTCGATCACCGCCGAGGTGCGCGATTGCGCCGCCAGCACCTGCACGTAGGCCGTCGTGTCCTGCCCAAAGGCGTAGCTATACCTTGCGAACCCGTTGACATTGCGGACCGGGGCCATTGCGCTGTTGAAGTCCGGGAGCCTGATGTAGTCGCTGGGAGCCTGAAAGAAGGTACCGGTGCCAGTTGGGGCACCGGTGTGCACCGGTCCGTACAAACCGCTGGAGGCGAAGTTCGTGCCCGCAAAGGGGCCGTTCGTTGCGATGCCTCCATAGGTGGCGTAGCTCGCTCGAGTGTTTGGGACATTGATGTAGGGATTCAGCGCGGTGCCGGGGGCGGCCTTGCTACCGATGACGCTGCCGACTGCCCCGCCGGAATCATCCAGATCCGGGCGGTCTGCGACCGTAAATCCGTCGCTCCTGTAGAACTCGGCGCTGCCGATGAAGTGGCCGTTTTCGCCGACGGCCGTGCCGCCCGCCACTCCGAAGCGCTCGTTCTGATTGTCGCCAAAGGTGGAAACGCCGCCCATGGCCTCGACCTTGAGGCCGGTAAAGCGCGTGTTGAGCACGAAGTTCACGACACCCGCGACCGCATCGGAGCCGTAAGTGGCTGACGCGCCGCCGGTCACGATGTCTACGCGCTGCACGAGCAGCTGCGGAAGCACATCCACATCGACGGTGTTGAGATAGCTGGTGGGCGGCACGCGGATGCCATCCATGAGGATGAGGGTGCGGTTGGCGCCGAGGCCACGCAGATTGAGAACGTCGCCCTGAACCGTCTGGGTGAAACTGACGGTCTGCGGCCCCGTCGATCCCAGGAACTGCGGCAGCGCATTCAGTCCCTGGACCAGGTTCGCCGGCGCGGTCTGCTTCAGCAGAGTGGCTTCGGCCACGGTGACCGGTGTGGGCGCCGAATAGCCGTTCGCCGTCGGAATGATGGAACCTGTGATCACCACCTCCTGGAGGGGTGCGCCGCCTTCGGACGCGTCGGAACCGGCGGGGGGCGCCTGCGCGAATGCAGGTGCCGCCACCGCCAGGGCGCTCGCCGCTGCCAACGCCGAGGCGCTCGCCGCCGCCAGCCGGGAAAGCATCCGTGCACCGTACGCGTAGGCAATCTTCAGTGAGGTCGTGTCATCGCTCTCGGCACCTGACGCCCGCTGTGGCGTTGCTGCCGGGCCTGCGGGTCGCAGGCTCTTGAGCCGCTTGGTCACTGTCGCTTCCTCCCCGGTGCTTCTTTGGCCATCGTCACTCGGTCTGCGCCGATGGTTTGCGCCGGCGCGAAACTGGCAGCTTCCGAGCACTGCTGCGGGTACGTCCGTGGCTGCCGCTTATCGACTAAACAAGTGATCGATAGTCTGAACGGTTGTATAGTCGATGGGCGGATGCTGCTCCCGGAGCGCACTCGCCGTCAAGCGCCCGCTACAACGTGTTGCGGCCGCGCTGCAGCGCGGTGGGTGGAGCGACGAGCGGCTGACTAACTAACCGGCTGTTGCGGCGGAGGGGGGCGGCGCCGCGATTGGTAGTGCCGCGCACGCGGAGGTGCGCCGCCGCGTTAGTCGTCCTGGTCCGGTCGAGGTTGGTTGCGGAATGCGTCGTACATTGCCTTGAATGCAGAGGCCAGCGCGACGGCGTTATGTGTGGATAGCTGGGGGTCCGCGAACAATCGTGACTCGACGAGCGAGATCACATCGGCATCGACCGGCCCGTCCGTGGACGCCTCCGCGCCCTCCGGGCCCTTGCGCTGAAACAGGCGCAGGAGCAGTAGCAGCGCCTCCACTGCGGTGTCGATTGAGAGATCCTTGGGGCAAGCCGCCGCTTGCACCGCCACTCCCGTCATTGCGCCATACAACGCCACCGACAGCAGCATTGGGTCCAGCTCCGAGAGGTAGGCGCCCGATTCGATTGCCACCCGGATCGAGCGCTCGATCTTCTCCCGTCCGTCCTCCATCCAGCGGCACACCTCGCCTTGGAGCTTCGGGTCGTGCGCCGCCGCGGCGGTGACCGCGAGACGGAAAGCGAGCGGCAGGGCCTGCGGGTATTGATTCTTCAGGGTGCGGCGGATGATGAATTCGATACGGCGGGGTCCGAAGGGAATGGGCGCCGATTCGGCCAGTGCCATCACCACGCCCTCGTTGGCGTGCCGGATAGCCTCCGCTACCAGCTCCTTCTTGCTCTCGAAGTAGTAGTTGAGCATCCCGACACTCAGACCGGCGCGATCGGCAATGTTGCGAGTGGTCGTGCGCTCGAACCCCTCCTCGGAGATGCATTCGACTACTGCAGCGACGAGCTGACGCCGCCGGTGCTCCTCGAGAGCGCCTTCCGGCGCGGACGCTCGCTTTTTCGTTCGTGACTTGCGCTTGGATTGGGCCTGCGGCATCGGGTTCCCCGGCACAGGCTCGGTAACTACTCCCGTGCACGGAGAGTGTAACCTGAAGAGCGCTCGGGTCGACGGTGCACGAGTGGACATAATTCTCGAGTTTGACTTGACCGCCGCCGCTCACGCACTCTTGAGTCCTCTTCCTCATCGGGCGCCGTGCGCCGCGGACTCTTCCGAAGCCGCCTGCGTGAGACCTCGGCTGAACCACCATGCTCACATCGCTGCTCTTCGAAGCACGCCTCCGGGCTGCGGTCTGGCGGCGCAGACTCGCGTATCGGCGGCGAATCGGTGATCGAGGCAACCTCGCATTCTTTCTGATGGTCGGGCTACCGGTGCTGGGCCTGGCCTCCATCATCTGGTTCGCCAGTATCAGCGGTACGAGTGTCGAGCCCGCTCGTACTCGAGCCGAACAGCGTGCACAAAAGCGGGCACTGCGGCGCGCCGACGATCTGGAGTGTCTGGCAGAGAACGTGTATTTCGAGGCGCGCGGCGAGCCGCTCGATGGGCAGTACGCCGTGGCCGAGGTCACCCTGAACCGCACGCGAGCGCAGAACTTTCCGCACACGATCTGCCAGGTCGTGCACGAGATGCGCTGGGATCCGGGTCGGCGCCGCTACGTCGCAGATTTCTCCTGGACGGAGCTGGGTCCGCTGACTCCCGAGAACGGCGCGGCCTGGAAGGTCGCGATGATGGTGGCGACCGCGGTGTACGACGACTTGCGCGATCCGCTCGTGCCAGGCGCGCTCTTCTATCACGCCACGAGCGTAAGGCCGGGTTGGGCGCGGAGCCGCAAAGCCGTCGCGACCATCGGTAATCACGTCTTCTATCGGTGACTGCTCGCCGCGCCGGCGACGCGGCACTCCGCCGCTGCGGCACTTCGCCGACGCGGCGCTCTGCCGCTGCGGTACTCTGCCGACGCGGCGCTCTGCCGGCAAGACACTCCGCCGAGGCGCGCGGCCGGAACGCCCCAACGCAGGCGCGAGCACGCAGCCCTGCGCGGCATTTGCTTGCCGCGCGCAAATACCACAGAGTGTCGCCCCCGCAGCTCAGAGGCCGGAAGATGAAATTCGAGAACGAGACCTTCAAAGATACGATCGTGACGCTGGACTACAACGAATTCGTCAGTTGCACCTTCGAGCGCTGCCGGATCCTCTTTCATGGCGGCGGCTTCGCGATCTCGAAGCCCAAGATGATCGATACGCAGTTCGTGTTCCGCGAAGCGGCGCAGCACACTCTGGTGCTGTTGAACCTGCTCAACAAGATGGATGCTAACCTCACGCGCTCGCTCATCGATCAGGCCGCATCCCCTTCCTTGTCGTAGGTCTCGTGATCTGACCGGGGCGATGGCCGGCGTGGGCGGGCCAGGTCTTTCAGGGCTCGACGCTCGGCGCCAGCACGCGGCCAACCACCCCGGCCGTCGCTGCCAGCAGCAGCGCAGCGCAGCCCTCGAGCGCTGCGTGCAGCAGCCAGAACTGCGTGCCGGGCATTCGGTCCACGAGCCCGCCCAGCCAGCCGACCAGAGTGTTGGCGAGGAAAAGCTGCAGGTAGTAGACGCCCATCATGGTACCGGCCAGGCGCGCCGGTGAGGCTCGTGCGTAGAGCGCGAGCCCCACGGGAAACATGTTGGCGAACCCGATGCTGTTGAGGAGCTCGAACAGGAGTATCCACACGGGGCTGGCTTTCGGCCCGCCGGAGGCGCGCACCGCGGCCGCTACGAGCGCCAGCACGCCCAGTGCGGCGATGCCGATGCCGAGGGTGATTTTCACGATTTCGGTGGGCTCTTTGTAACGCTTCGCCCACCAGCGCCAGAACGCGACCGCGCCCCCCAGACACGACAACGATGCCGCGGCATCGACAGTGACCAGCCAGGTGGCGGGCATGGTGTGGCCGAAGAAGGTGAGGTCGACGTGGCTGGGTACCCACAGCAGGTAGGCGTTGAAGATCTCCATGTTGCCTACGGAGCCGATTGCGAGGACCGGGAGCAGCAGCAACAGAACGATCACCGCGCGGATCTCGCGACGGGTCAGTGCCTTCTTTGGAGTCGCGGCGGCGCGCGACGGTGCACGTTCCGCTGGGAGCCACTTGCGCCCCGACAGGTACACGAAGAGTGAGATGACCATGCCGACACCGGCAGCGCCGAAGCCGTAATGCCAACCGTAAGACTCGCCCAGGGTGCCGGAGATGAGGGGCGCGACGATGACGGCGGAATTGATGAAGATGTAGTAGATCTGGAAGGCATCCGCGCGGCGGATGTCATCGGGCGCGTACAACTCGCCCACCTGGCTGGCGATGTTGCCTTTGAACAGCCCGACGCCGATCAGCAGGCACGCGAGGGCGATCAGAAACGACAGCTCGAACGCCATCAGGAAATGGCCGGCGGTCATCAGGACCGCGCCGCCGGTCACTGCCCAGGTCTTGCCGATCCAGCGATCCGCGATGAGGCCGCCGGCGATGGGCGTCAGATACACCAGTCCCGCGTAGAGACCGAAGATCGCCGAGGCGAGCTCGATGGTGGACAGCGGTCCTCCGTAGAGGTGCTCGAGGGCGGCACGCAGCGGGGCGAATCCTGCGATGTGCTCGATGTGGCCCGGTAGCAGCAGCTGGCGGACCATGTAGAGCACCAGCAGCGTCTGCATGCTGTAGTACGAGAATCGCTCCCAGCCTTCGGCGAACGACAGATAGCCCAGGCCCTTCGGGTGACCGACGAACGCGCGGTCCTGGTCCGCCCGCCCTGCGAGGACCTCTGTATTCATTCGCGCAAGGGTACTCGCTTGTCCCTCGCGGCGTAGACCTATTACCGCAGCCGGACCTATCGCGCGAAGACATCGCGGCATCCTGTGCAATGTTGGGGACGTGGTGGAAATCGCGGATCGTTGCGATGCGGTTGCCGCTTGTCATGATCTCGATGAAGTACAGCGGCTGTGTCTCCCCCGGAGCTTTGAGCACCGCCAGGACCTCCCGCCCGTCGAGCCACGCCGGCTGCATGTGCCAGTCAGTGAGTCTGCTGTAGTTGGTGAAACGGGAGTTGCGTCGGCCACCGATCCGAGAGGCGGCTTCCGTCCGCGCAAGGTCCGGAGGCCCCAGGTTGTACTTCGCCTTCACGAGCGTCTCGATAGGTGAGCGCCCGGTTTGGGTGATCGCCGCGGCCTCCCACAACTTGAAGTCTCCGTCCACCAGCGCCGGGACCTTGGCGACGACGGTGTGCAGAATCATGGTGTGCTCCGCTAGCCTGGATGAGGATACGGTGCAAGGACGAATTGCGGGGCCAAAGGATCGGTCCTGGCCCCACAATCACTCCCTGGAGCAACAAAATTGCAGCGTGCCCGTCGGATCGGCGCCGGTTCGCGCGTCTTCAAGGAGGACCTGCGCGGGGGCGCTCCTCGCGACGGCGAAGCTCGAGCGAACGCGGAGAAAAGCGCATGACATCAGCCATCGATACCCAGGCCCTTCCCAGAATCGTCTCCGAGAGCGAGTGGCGCGCGGCCCGCGAGGCGCTGCTTGCCAAAGAAAAGGAGCTCACCCACGCACGGGATGCGCTGGCCGCCGAACGGCGCCGCCTGCCGATGGTGCGCGTCGCAAAGGAGTACGTCTTCGCTGCTCCGCACGGCAATGTGAGCCTCCGGGATCTCTTCGAGGGCCGGCGGCAGCTGCTGCTGTATCACTTCATGTTTGCGCCGGGGGTGCACGGTTGGCCCTCGGCGGGATGTCCGGGCTGCTCCATGTTCACCGACAACATCGGGCAGTTCACAGCGGTGCATCTGCAGGCGCGCGACGTTTCGCTCGCGCTGGTCTCGCGAGCACCGCTGGCGAATATCCAGGCGTATCGCCAGCGCATGTCGTGGCCGCATCCATGGGTGTCGTCGGAGGGGAATACGTTCAACCTCGACTACGGGCTGACGAGCGCGGATGGGGAGGGGCATGGGCTGAGTGTGTTCCTGCGCGACGGCAATGAGATCTTCCGTACGTACTTCACTTCGGCTCGCGGCAGCGAGGGGCTGGGCAATGTGTGGGGCTTCCTGGACGCAACTCCCTTCGGACGGCAGGAAACGTGGGAGAGCTCGCCGCAAGGATGGCCGCAGACGCCGCCATACCGATGGTGGCGCCGGCACGATGAATACGGATCCTAACGCCGGAGGGCTGCCCGAAGGGGCGAGTGTGGGGGCCATGGATTGACCTCGCGCGCAGCGCTGTCCAACCCTTGGTCTGACGATGAGCTTGTCGCGAATAGCGGGCAAATGCGGGCTTGCGACGCCTGCGCGTCCGGGCGCAACATTGCGGGCCCAAACGATCTGCGACCGCTGGTCACCTCCGGAGAGAAACCATGTGCGACAACGATTCGATGGACGACATGATCGAGTATCGGCTGAGGTCTGCGGCACTGTCACGACGAGAGTTCGGGGCCCTGACGGTCGGTGCCGGCGTGGCGAGCGTGTTGTCACCGGTTGCGAACGCCGCGGAGGTGAAGGGATCTGACGTCGACATCAAGACTCCCGACGGGACGTGCGATGCCTACTTCGTGCATCCCGCCAAGGGCAAGGGCGCGGGTGTGCTCGTGTGGCCGGACATTTTCGGTCTGCGGCCGGCCTTCAAGAAGATGGCCGATCGGCTCGCCGAGTCGGGTTATTCGGTGCTGGTGATCAACCCCTTCTATCGCGCCAAGCACGCCCCGACGGCGCCCGAGAAGCCGGATTTCAACGATCCGGAGACGCGCAAGGCGCTGTTTGCGCTGGCCGGCGGCCTCAACGTGCAGACGACTGAGACGGACGCGAAGGCCCTCATCGGCTGGCTCGACAGTCAGAATACCGTCGACAAGAAGCGGAAGATGGGTACGACTGGCTACTGCATGGGTGGCCCCTTGATGATGCGCACCGCAGCGGCGTTCCCGGATCGAGTCGGCGGCGGCTGCTCTTTCCACGGCGGCAATCTGGTCACCGACAAGCCCGACAGCCCGCACCTGCTGGTGCCGAAAATGAACGGCTCCTACCTGTTCGCCATCGCCGCGAACGACGACATGCGCGATCCGAAGGCGAAGGACGTGCTGCGCAAGGCGTTTGACGACGCGCACGGTCACGCGAAGGCGGAGATCGAGGTCTACACGGGAACCATGCACGGCTGGTGTCCGACGGACGCGGCCGTCTACAACCACGAGATGGCGGAGAAAGCCTGGACCCGCCAGCTCGCGACGTTCAAGACCGCGCTGGCCTGACCAACCGTACGGACGGCGCCCGTTCCCGGGCCCCGTCCGTGCGCCTCCCCCAGGGGCATCTGTATGCCCATACAGACAGGGCTTTCCGAACAGCTCACCTGGATCGACGACGTCAATCGCGGCGACCATTCCTTCCTCACGAAGGAGGATCGCTGCGCGTTCTTCGGCGAGCTCCAGGCAAGCACGGGGTGGGGCGGCGGCGCGACCAATCAACTCATCGCCAATTTCAAACGCTCGCCTGCACAGATCGGGCGCGAGCCCTGCGGTGAGCGGCTGCGGCGCCATCGCGAGCGCGCCATCAACGAGGTCGCCGCCGCGCTGCGCAGCCAGTTCACCCGCGAAGAGGTCGAGCTGCGCTGCACGTTCGTTCCCCTCCCGACGTCCAAGCAGCCCGGACACCCCGAGTATTGCGATCGCCTCGAGCGCTCGCTGCGACTCGCCTTCGCCGGCTATCGCGCCGATATCCGGCCGTTGCTGCAGCTGGCGGCGAGCACGCGTGCCGATCATCTGAGCGCCGTTGAGCGCCTCCGATACCAACACCTGCTGGCACTGACGAGCCTCGACGTGCGTCAGCTTGCCGGCGAGCTGCGGCCCATGGTCGTGTTGTTCGACGATGTGCTGGCGAGCGGCAAGCACTACCGGGTCGCCAAGACCCGCATCCGTGAAGTGTTCCCCGGGCAAGGGATCCTGGGGATTTTCGTGGCGCGCCGCGCGCTCAGAAGCTCCTGCCGTCGACCTGCTTCCCTCGCAGCGACTCGAGGCTCACGCCCTCCGGTCAGCGCACGTTGATGGCGGCCATCGGAGCGCCGTCACTGGGCCGTGTGCCTTGCGCGAGCGACTGGATGCCGCAGGTGGTGCAGAAGCGGTGCTTGATCAGCTCGGCGGTTGAACTCGTAGGTCGCCAGGTCGCCCTCGCCCGAGAGCAGCCTGAACTGTGACGCTGGCGCGAACGCGAGCGGGGACGCGAGCCGACCGCAGCGTGAGCAGTTGCAGGCGATGACGCCCCGGATGGCGGAGACATCCGCGGGGTACGGGACGGGAGCGCTCGCCCAGCTCCAACTCGACTTCGTAACGAACTTTGCCGCACTGGCAACCGCCTGAAAAGGTCTGCGCGATGTTCGCTCCCGAACGCAAAAAGAGGATGAGGATCGGAACTTAGCGCCGGGGCCCGAGGTCCGTCCACATACTGCGTGGAATGTGGCAGCGACGTCCAAGGGGAGCTTGCACTGTGGTTGTGCTATTCGCTTTCTTGTTGCGCCAACGGCGCTCACCGCGGCTCGCGGAATTCAGCGGCGCGCGCGCCTTGGAGGCCGCAAGCAGCTGGCACAGGGATTGCAACCACGAAGACTGCGGAAGTGGCCCCCTCCACGCCCGCAAATGCATGGTTCCTCCGGGGTACCAGGCAACGCCGCCGGACGCAGCTCGTGATCCCCCTCCCGAGACTGCGTCCGGCGGTGGATCTCGAGTCGGTCTGCAGCGACAGGTGCCGATCGACTTTACGAACGCGCACCGTAGCGCGCTCACCAAGAAAGGAGTCCTCGGGATGGGCATGAAGAAAGACACGCCACTGAATGGTCATGCGAGCTTGCGCGCGCCTGGCGCAATTCACGAAAGGATCCTGCGCCTGTTGGGAATGACGCAGCGTCCGCTCAGATCTGGCGAGCTCGAGAGCGCGCTTGGGTTGGTCGCCGGCGAGGCCCGCAGCGCTTGTCATTGGCTCACCGAGAATGGCTACATCACGAGCACGGTCCGCATGGGCAGAGCTGCGGCTCACTGGGCGCGCACGTTCTGGTCGCTCGCGGACAAGGGCCGCTCCTGGGCCCGAGCCCAAGGAGCGTTGGTCACCTAAAATCGGACGCCGCCCGCGAACCGCCACGCGCTCTGCGCAGCGAAGTTCTGATAGGGATCGCGCGCGAGGCGCACGAACCAGGCCGGCCAGTCCCAGGTGGCGCTGAATCCCCAGGCGGTGATGTAGCCCGCGTCGCTCAAGCCGCTCTTGCGCAGGATGTCGAGCGTTGCGCGCATGTCGCTGACGGGAATGCGCACATTGAAGTGCCAGTCTCTCTGGTGTGTGTGCAGGCGGTCGTCGGCGACGACGAACAGGGTATAAATCGTACCGTCGGTGCTGTGATGGCCCGCGCCGAACGTGAGCGCGTCATTGGGGTCGAAATTCAGATTGAAATAGGGCTTGAGGTTGGTGCGGCCGATGCCAGCCAGGGCAAACCAGCTGTCGCCCGCCTGTGCATTCAGACTGCCGCCCAGGAATCCCCGTGTGGCCACCTGCAGCGATGGTTGGAGCTCGACGCAGCCTCCGAGGTCGACGGAGCTGTCGACACCCGCGCGCCCCTGAGTCCCGAACGAGCGGTCGGTGTACGCACCGAGCCACGCGTGCGTGTCGTTGTGCTGCCAGCGCAAGTTGAGATCCTGGCCTGAGTAGCCGCTGTACTGGTAGTCGCCGAGTGTGAGCTTCCATTGCCGCCCGCCACCAAACCCCGTGTCGGGCGCGAGCGTCTGGTCCGCGACCCCCGGGTCTGCCGCCAATGCGGTCTCGCCCAGGCCAACCAATAGGGCACTCAGCGTCAGGAGTTTGGCTCTGCTCACGCGCATATGATATCCATTGCGCGTGCGCGGCCATGCCGTCGCATTGGGGGATCTTATGAAAGCTTTCGCGTATGGGATCGCGCTTGCGGGGCTCGTGCTCGTCGCGCGCTCGGCCACTGCAGATCCGTCGCTCGATCGGGTGCGTGCGTGCATGCCCCAGCAGAACGATGCAGCGCGCCTGGCCTGTTACGACAAAGAGCTGGGCCGAACCACGGCCCCGGCCGCCGCGACGGCCCCAGCTGCAGCACCCACGGCCGCGCCGGCCAGAGCGGTCGCCGCCACCGCCCCTGCCGGCGCGACCGTCCCCGCCGCCGCGACCGTCGCGGCTTCGGCGCCTACTGCCGCGGCTGCGCCGTCCACCGCAAGTGCAGGACACACCGCGAGCGCTGCGTCCGCCGCAGCTGCCAAATCGGCCGATTTCGGAATGACGCCCGAGCTCCTGCACAAACAGCAGGCACAGGCAGGGATCAAACCCTCACCACCGCCGCCGGAGAGCCTGTCGGCGAAAGTCGCGAAAATCGGCACCTACGGTAACGGCTTGCTCCTGGTGACGCTCGACAACGGGCAGGTATGGGAGCAGCAAGAGAGCGGTGACGCGCAACTCGCTGTGGGGGATGGCGTAAAGATCTCGCGCGGCATGTTTGGCGCTTTGTGGATGGATGACGCTTCGCATAGACGCATGCGCGTGAAGCGCGTTCAGTAGGCGCGGGCTACGGTTGCGGACTCGCCCGCGAAGGCGGAAACGACTTGCCGTCGAGGCTCAACTTGCCGTGATCGAACCTCAGGTGCGTCGTTAGCGCATTGCCCTCGTGCGCGATATATCCCTGAGCCTCGAGCTGGCGAGCCGCAATGGCGAGTCGGTCACCGTTTCCGGGCGTGCCCTCCGTCATCTTGTCGAGCAGCCCCGTATCGATCCTGATGTCGGCGTTGGCTTGCAAGTGTTGTGTGAGGGCGGCGACGAGCGCTGGGCTGCCGCGCTCGAGATCCTCGCGCTTCAATTCGGGCGCCGTCAGTCTCGCGGACAGGCGGAACGCGCCTTGCGGCGAATCGTAATCAAGGTGAGGGATCTCAATCACGGGATCGTGCAGCAGCAGCTCGATGCCGTCGCTGCGCACGGCGTCCCAGAACTGCCGTTGCAGTTGGTCCGCGGACGGTGCGCTCGGGGCAGCATTGGCGACCCCGCGCAGGCTGTCGACGAGATGCGCGAGCGAAGGGCCATGGATGTGCGTTGCCGTGTACTCGAGTTGCTCCCGGGTTGCGGTGAGCTTCGCGGCCTGCACTGGCCCCGCCCCGAGCTTGCCGCTGTAGGAAAGGTAGTCGCCCGTCGCTGAGGAATGGTCGATGATCTGGAGGCTCTGAACGGACAATAGCAGCCGCTGCTCGGGGGCTTTGCGGTGAGCCTCGAGGCGGCCGATGCTGACCGAAGGGTGGCCGAGGCGCAGACTCCCGAACGCTCGCTGCTTCACAGATTTCACGCGCACGTCATCGAGCTGCGCCTGGAACTCTTCACTGCTTGCGCCGAGTCCTTTGGCGCTGAAGTCGAGCGCGATCGACTGCTGGCCGCGGGTCACGGTCGCGGTTCCCGACATGCCGCCGGAGCGGATGGTCGTGCCGGGTGCCGGCTCGCCGCTGGCGGGCGGACTCGAGAATTCAATCCGGTATCCACCCAACCAGCCGAGGCTCGTGCGCAGTGTGTAGGGTTTTTGGCCGGGGAAGAGGGCATCCAGGTCCTTCTGGGCCTCAGCGGGCAGGACCAGCTCCGTATCGATCGTTGCCAGGGCGAATGTGCGGCCCCCTGGGAATGGGCCATGGTGCAGGGTATTGCGCGCTGTCAGCCTGTAGGACGACAGAGCGATCAAGGCAGCGGCTGCGGGAGTTTTGAGCCCCTTGGTGTCGATCCCGAAGGTCACGACCTCGGTGGCTCCGAAGACACCTCGGCGATAGGTGCGCTCCTCGACGGTGAAGTAGGGACCGGCTCGTTGCAGGGCCGCTTGCTCACGGGCCTGTACCTGCTCCTGGACGATGAAACCGATGATCCACGCGGCCAGGGGATACCCGATGAGGATCGCGGTGGCAGCCAGGAGCCAGAGGCGGGTTCGGGTGCTCATCGTTCCTTGAGGCGGTGGTTCTGCGGGGTGCCACAGTGTAGCGAAGGCGTGAACGTTGCCAGTGTTCACCTTAGAATCAAAAGGTTACAAAGTCTGCAGGATGGCCGGAAGCGGCGCGCAGCGGTTAACGGGATTTAATGTTCCGCCAATGTAGTAGAAAGTGGCCGGCCGTTATCTTCGCCAGCGGACCCCGATCGGCATGCCCTCGTGATTCGTACCCTCCATCCCACTCTGTTGCGAGTTCCGGCTCTGCGCGCGGCTGCTTTGGGCTCACGCGTACGCCGGCCGCTTTTTGGCGCGCTCCTGATCGGCTTCGGGCTCTCGGCCTGCACCGTCGGTCCGTTCTACAAGAAACCGGACGTGGCTGCCCCTGCTGCCTGGCGCCAGAGCGACACCGGCCCTGCTGTCTTAGGCACCGGTAGCGCCCCGTCCGAGGCCATTCCCCTCTGGCCCGCCGCCCAGTGGTGGCAGGGCTTCAAGTCCCCGCAGCTCGATGACCTGATGACTCAGGCGCAGAAGGCCAACGACGACCTTGCCGCGGCCGTGGCCCGTGTGCGCGAAGCGGATGCTCAGGTGCGCATTGCGGGCGCGCCACTGTTTCCCTCGCTGCAGGCGAGCGGTACGGCCACCCGTGAGAGGACCAAACCCGCGAACGCGCCTTCGGGAACTCCCGCGACGACTTTCAACCAGTTTGGCGCGGAGCTCGGCGCCAGCTACGAGCTGGACTTCTGGGGCAAGAACCTGGCGGCGCGCCGCTCGGCGAGCTTCTCGGCCGAGGCGAGCCGCTACGATCGGGCGACGGTCGAGCTGACCGTCATGACGAGCGTCGCGATCACTTATTTCCAGGCGATGGAGAGCCATGACCGGCTGGAGGTGGCGCAGCAGGATCTCGCGACTGCCCAGGAGGTCCTCAAGGATCTGAAGACAGAGCTGTCGGTCGGAATCGTCAACGCGCTGGATGTCGCCCAGCAGGAGACCACTGTCGCGGTGCTGAGCGCGACGATACCGCCGCTGCAGCAGCAGTTCCGTCAATCGGTCAATGCGCTCGCGATGCTGGTCGGCAGGCCGCCGCAGGGACTGGAGTTCCCCGGGGGATCGCTCACCGCGCTGTCCGAGCCGCAGGTGCGTCCAGGCATGCCCTCGGAGCTGCTGGTGCGTCGTCCGGACGTTGCTTCCTCCGAGGCGCAGCTCAAGGCGGCCAACGCCGACATTCAGGCCGCGCGTGCAGCCTTCTTCCCGAGCATCGATCTGACCGCGGATGGCGGGTTCGTGAGCACGGCGCTCTCGACGCTGATCACTCCGGCCAACCGGGTGTTCAACATCAGTGGACAGGTCGCACAGCAGATCTTCGCGGGAGGCGCGCTAACGGGAAGGTACCAGCTGACGAAGGCGCGTTACTCGGAGCTGCTGGCCGACTACCACAAGACGGTGCTCACGGCCTTCGGCGACGTCGAGAACGCGCTGGTAGCGTTGCAGCAGACCGCAGACCAGTACCAGCGCGAGGAAGAGGCCGTCGCTACGGCGCGCCGTGCCTATGACTTCACCCAGACGCAGTTGCACGCCGGGGTGGTCAACATTCTCACGGTGTTGAACACGCAGAGCGCGCTGTTCAACGCCCAGGACGCACTGGTGCAGGTCAGATTCGCGCATCTGCAGGCGCTCATACAGCTCTACAGCGCCTTGGGCGGCGGCTGGACGCAGCAGGTCATAGTACAAAGGTGACAAGTTGAACAGGGCGAGCGATTGGAGTAGTTGGATCACGCGCCATCGGGTACGTGTGACGTTGCTTGCAGTGGGAGCCGCGGTCCTGCTGGTCCTGAGCCTGCACGCGCTGCCGCGCAGCGATGCTGCAGACCGCAAGAAGCAGGGTGCCGGCGACACGGTCGCCATCGAGGCCGCTGCGGTCACGCGCACGAACGTGCCGATCAACGTCGAAGGACTGGGTACCGTGCAGGCGTTCAACACGGTCACCGTGACCTCGCGTGTCGATGGGGCCCTGCAGAAGCTCGGGTTTACCGAGGGCCAGATGGTGCACAAGGGCGAGCTGCTGGCCCAGATCGATCCGCGCCCGTTCCAGGCAGCTCTCGGGCTGGCGCAGGCGGCGAAAGCCAAGGACGAAGCGCAGCTCGCGAGCGCCAAACAGGACCTGCAGCGCTACATGCTGCTCGCGCCGCAGAACCTGGCGAGCCAGCAGGTGCTGGACGCGCAGAAGGCGACGGTCGCCGCGCTCGAAGCGCAGGTCAAGGGCGATCAGGCGAGCATCGACAACGCCCGCACCCAGCTGGATTACTCCACCATCACTTCGCCGATCGACGGCCGTACCGGCATCCGCAAGGTCGATGTCGGCAACAACGTGCACGCGACGGATACCTCCGGGATCGTCGTCGTCACCCAGGTGCAGCCGATCAACGTGATCTTCACGCTTCCCGAAGAGGATCTGCCGAGGATCAACGAGGCGATGAGCGCCGGTGAGCTGTCGGTCGCCGCCTATGCGCGCGATGAGAGCACGAAGTTCGACAGCGGTACCGTGCAGCTGGTGGACAATCAGATCGACCAGGCGACCGGCACCATCCGCCTGAAGGCGGTCTTCCCCAACAAGACCAACAAGCTGTGGCCCGGCCAGTACGTCAATGCGCGCGTTCTGCTGCGCACACAGCAGAACGCGCTGACTATCCCGGACGCCGCGGTGCAACGCGGCCCCGATGGACTGTTTGCCTACGTCATCAAGCCGGATTCCACGGTCGAGATGCGCCCGCTGCAGGTCGGACAGGAGAGCGGCGGCGTCGCCGTGGTGCAGAGCGGTCTGCGAGAGGGCGAGCGCGTGGCGACCAGCAATCAGTATCGGCTCGAGCCCGGCGCGCACGTGCGCATCCTGGAGCCGGCCAGCACGTCGACGGAAGTCGCCAAGCGCGGCGACAGGTCCTGACGGTGAGCATTTCCGAACCCTTCATCCGCAGGCCGATCGCCACCTCGCTGTTGATGGCGGGTATCCTGCTCGTGGGCATCGTTGCCTTTCCGCTGTTGCCCGTCGCACCTCTGCCGCAGGTGGACTTCCCGACGATCCAGGTCACCGCGCAGCTTCCGGGTGCGGATCCGGAGACGATGGCCTCCTCCGTGGCGCAGCCGCTGGAGTACCAGTTTGCCGCCATTCCCGGAGTGTCGCAGCTCACCTCCAGCAGCGTTCTGGGCACCACTCAGATCGTCGTGCAGTTCGATCTGAACCGCAACATCGATTCGGCTGCGCAGGACATCCAGTCCGCGATCGAGGCGGCCGGCGGGCAGCTCCCGAAGAACCTGCCCTCGCCGCCGTTCATCAAGAAAGTGAATCCGGCCGACTCGCCGGTGATGATCATGTCGGTGTACTCGGACGTGCTGCCGTTGACGGAGGTCGATGAGTACGCGGAGAACATTCTTGCCCAGCAGATCTCACGCATCCCGGGTGTTGCGCAGGTGGCGCTCGGCGGACAGCAGAAGCCGGCGGTGCGTGTGCAGGTGGACCCTTCGCGCATTGCCGCCCTCGGGATTCAGCTCGAAGACATTGCCAGCGTCATCCAGCAGGCCACCGTCGATGCCCCCAAGGGCTCGATCAACGGCACGGCGCACGGGTTTGCGATCTACGATAACGACCAGCTGCTGAAGGCCGCGCCCTGGAACGACGTCATCGTCGCCTACAAGAACGGCGCGCCGGTGCGCATTCGCGACATCGGCGTGGCGGTCGATGGGCCCGAGAACGTGCTGATGCTCTCCCGGCAGAACGGCCACAACGGCATTCTGCTGCAGATCTACAAGGAAGCCGGCGCGAACGTCATCGACACGGTGCAGCGCATTCAGGAGCTGCTCCCGCAGGCGATGAAGTCGGTGCCCGTGTCGATCAAGCTGCAGACCGTGGTCAACCGCACGACTACGATCACCGCCTCGGTACACGACGTGGAGTTCACCCTCATGCTGACGGTCGCGCTCGTCATCATGGTGATCTTCCTGTTCCTGCGTAACCTCTGGGCGACGATCATCCCCGGCGTCACCGTGCCCCTTGCGCTGCTGGGCACGTGTGCGCTCATGTATATCGTCGGCTACACGCTCGATAACCTCTCCCTGATGGCGCTCACCATCGCGGTGGGGTTCGTCGTCGACGATGCGATCGTGATGCTGGAGAACATCTACCGTCACATCGAGGCGGGGTTGACGCCGTTCGAGGCGGCGATCAAGGGCTCCAGGGAGATCGGCTTCACTATCCTGTCCATCAGCATCTCGCTGGTGGCCGTATTCATCCCGCTGCTGCTGATGAGCGGCATCATCGGCCGGCTGTTCCGCGAGTTCGCGATCACGGTGACGATGACGATCGCCGTGTCTGCCTTCGTATCGCTGACTCTGTCGCCGATGATGTGCTCGTTGTTCCTGAAGAACGAGAAGCGCACGCGCCACGGGCACCTGTACATGGTGTTCGAGAAGGGTTTCGAGCGGCTGGTCGCCGGCTACACCCGCGGCCTGGACTTCGTGCTGCGCCATCAGCGGCCGGTGCTCATCGTGTTCCTCATCACCGTGGCGACGTCCGTGGTGTTGTACATCTTCGAGCCGAAGGGCTTCTTCCCGCAACAGGACACGGGCGTGCTGGTCGGACTCACCGACACCTCGCAGGACGTCTCGTTCGGCGCGTCCATCGATCTGCAGAAACGCATCATGGAGGTCGTCGCGAAAGACCCGGACGTGACCAGCTGGGCGACGGCGGTCGGCGGGAGCCGCCCGGTCAACACCGGCTTCGCGATCATGAGCCTGAAGCCGCGCGACCAGCGCAAGGCGAGCGCGGATGAGATTCTCGAGCGGCTGCGGCCCAAGATCGCGCAGGTTCAGGGCGGCACGTTGTTCCTGCAGGCGCAGCAGGACCTGAACCTCGGCGGCCGCACAGCGCGCACTCAATATCAGTACACGCTGCAGGACCCGGATCTGGCGGAGCTGAACGAGTGGGCGCCCAAGGTGCTGGATGCCCTGAAGAAGCTCCCGCGCCTGCGTGATGTCGCCTCGGATCAGCAGAGCACCGGCACGCGACTGTCGCTCACCATCGATCGCGACCAGGCGGCGCGCTTCGGCATCCAACCGTCGCTCATCGACGCGACGCTCTACGACGCCTTCGGCCAGCGCCAGGCCGCGCAGTACTTCACGCAGTTGAATTCCTATCACGTGATTCTGGAGATCACTCCGAAGCTGCAGCAGGATCCCAACACGCTCAACAAGCTGTACATCAAATCGCCGCTCACCGGCGAGCAGGTGCCGCTGTCGGCGCTCGTCAAGTACGACACGCACCATACCAGCCCGCTGTCGATCAACCACCAGGGGCAGTTCCCCGCGGTCACGCTGTCGTTCAATCTGGCGCCCGGCATCGCGCTCGGCGATGCGGTGGATGACATCGAGAGGACCACCGCGGCGATGCGTCTGCCCTCGACCGTCACCAGCAGTTTCCAGGGCTCGGCACAGGCGTTCCAGGACTCCCTGAAGAGCACGCCGTACCTGATTCTTGCCGCGCTGGTGGTCGTCTACATCATCCTGGGGATGCTCTACGAAAGCTATATCCATCCGCTGACGATTCTCTCCACGTTGCCTTCCGCGGGCGTCGGCGCGCTGTTGATGCTGACGGCGGCCGGCTACGACCTTTCCATCATCGCGCTGATCGGCATCATCCTGCTGATCGGCATCGTCAAGAAGAACGGCATCATGATGGTGGACTTCGCCATCCAGGCCGAGCGCGACCAGCATCTGCCGCCCGAGGCAGCGATCCGCAAGGCCTGCCTGCTGCGCTTCCGGCCGATCATGATGACCACCATGGCCGCGTTGTTCTCGGCGCTGCCGCTGGCGCTGGGACACGGGACCGGCTCGGAGCTGCGCCGGCCGCTCGGGTTCACCATGGTCGGCGGACTGCTCCTCAGCCAGGCGCTGACGCTGTTCACCACTCCCGTCGTCTACCTGTACCTGGACAGGCTCAACGCGCGCATCGGGCGGCGGCGCAAGGCGCCGCAGTCGCAGGGCGAGGCGAGCGCGCCGCCCGTGCCCGAGGGCGCGCGATGAAGCTTCTGCTCGAACCCGAGGGTGGGCGATGAAGCTTCTGCTCGAACCCGAGGGTGGGCGATGAAGATCCTGCTCGTTGAGGACAATGAGCGCGTGCGGCGCTTCGTCCTCAAAGGGCTGCAGGAGGCCGGCCACACGGCCGATCATGCCGACAACGGCCGCGACGGGATGTTTCTCGCCGCCAGCGAGCGGTACGATGTAATCATCATGGACCGGATGCTGCCGGGGAATGTCGACGGTCTCGCCATCATCGAGGCGTTGCGGACCTCCGGCAACCGCACGCCCATCCTGATCCTGAGCGCGCTATCGGATGTCGACGAGCGGATCCGCGGCTTGAAGAGCGGCGGCGATGACTACCTCACCAAGCCCTTTGCCTTCGGCGAGCTGCTGGCGAGAGTCGATGTCCTCGCCCGGCGGATGCAGGGCAGCAACACGCAGACGACGCTCGAGGTGGGCGATCTGCACATGGACCTGCTGTCGCGCAAGGCGACGCGTGGCGCGCGCGCCATCCAGCTGCAGCCGCAGGAGTTCAAGCTGCTGGAATACCTCATGCGGCACGCGGGGCAGGTCGTCACGCGCACCATGCTCCTGGAGAACGTCTGGGACTATCATTTCGACCCGCAGACCAACGTCGTGGACGTGCACATCAGCAAATTGCGCCAGAAGATCGAGTCGGATTCCGAACGGCCGCTGCTGCGCACGGTCCGCAACGCCGGCTACATGTTGAGCGCCGATGAATAGAGTGCTGCGCTCTTCCGCCTTCACTCTCGCCACCGGCTACGTGGCCTTCGGTATCGCCGCGCTGATTCTGTTTGCCGCCCCGCTCTGGTATGCCTGGCAGGTGACGATCCAGGACGGACGCACCGAGTTGCTGCGCACCGATGCCGCGCGCCTGGCGGAGGTGTTCCGCCAGGAGGGCGCCTCGGGGCTCACCGCTTTCATCAAGACTCGCGTGGGCATGCAGATCGCCGGCGAGCGAATTCTGCTGCTCGCGGATCCCTCGCTGCACCCGTTGGCCGGCAATCTGCCCGCATGGCCGCAGGGGATTCCACCCACCTCCGGGACGTACAGCCTGCTGGTGAATCTCGGCGGCAAGCCCGCACACGCGATGTTCGCTCATTCGGTGCTTCCGGGCGGGTATCACCTGCTCGTCGGCCGGGATCAGGCGCTGTTCCAATCCCTGACGCCGCGTTTCTGGGACGGCCTCGCGGCCGCCGTCGTGGTGCTGCTGGTCACTGGAGCGTTGGGTGGACTGATGATCCGGCGGGCCGTTCTGCAGCGCGTACACGGCTTGCGGCATACGGTCCAGGCGATCGTCGAGGGTGATCTGAGTCACCGCCTGGCCGTGCAGCACGGCTCGGACGAGCTCAATACCCTCTCGGTCACGATCAACGGCATGCTCGATCAGATCGAGCAGCTGGTGCACGGCGTGCGCGATGTCTCCAATGCGATTGCTCACGATTTGCGTACCCCCCTGGCGGAGCTGCGCTCGCGCCTGGAGGAGTTGTCGCTCACCCGGCCGGGCACCGAGGAGACTTTCGCCGAGGTCGAGGCGGCCGTCGCCGACGTCGATCGCGTCATCCGTATTTTCAATGCATTGCTGCGGCTGGCGGAAATCGACACGGGCATGCGGCGATCGGGCTTCGTGCAGGTCAACCCGTCCGAGCTGGCCAAGCAGGCTGTCGATTTCTATCAGCCGGCCGCGGAAGTGAAGGGCATTGCCGTCACCTTCCGCTCGCACGAGCCGATCACGGTTGCGGGCGACCCCGTGCTGCTGGCGCAGGCGATCGGCAACCTGATCGACAACGCCCTGAAGTACTCCTCCAGCGGCGGAGTGATCGCGGTGCAGGTCCAGAAACGCGGCAACGGGGCGGTGGAGATCAGTGTCGCGGACAGCGGGCCGGGCATTCCGGATGCCGAGAAATCCAAGGTACTCACCCGCTTCTACAGGGGTGACTCCAGCCGTGGTACGCCGGGCGTGGGCCTCGGGCTGACGCTGGTCGCCGCGGTGGCCAAGGTCCACGGCGGGCAGGTGGAGCTCACCGACAACCACCCGGGACTTCGGGTCCGGATGGTCATCGCCCCGGGGGCGCTCGTGAAGAGCAATCTCGCGCCGCAGGGCAGTGGTGCACCGCATGTGGCGCCTGATGTCCGGGCCGTGCCGGCGGCGGACACCCGCCCGGAGGGCGCTGGGGTGGTGCCTAGCGTTTGATGAGGGCGACCGAGCCGATCCCGGCCAACGTCATCGCCACTGAGCCGAACAGGTGGGCCGCGGCGGCACCACAGGCCGCGAGCGCCCGGCCTTGCTGCAGCAACGTCACGATTTCCGCCGAAAATGTCGAGAACGTGGTGAGACCGCCGCAGAAACCCGTGATCACGAACAGGCGCCATTCGGGAGCGATCGCCGGATAGGTCGCAAAGACCGCGATCGCCACTCCGATCACGTAGCCGCCGATCAGGTTGGCCGCCAACGTTCCGGGAGGAACCGTCGGGAAATGGGCGTTCAGGAGGGTTCCGAGCCACCAGCGCAACAGGGCGCCCAGACTGGCTCCCACACTGATCGCCACGATCGCTTTCCACATGAGCACGGCCGCCCTCGTGATATCGCGGATTATGGTACCTCCGCCCGGACGCTCTCCCAGTGGATGTGTGAGATTGCCGGCTGCCCTGGCGGCGGGTTCCGCGGGATAATAGGCCAAAATCCCA
>Ga0105238_10001786_pt1 | contig 21522 bp, 19 predicted proteins | sample KBSC34metaG_FD_81526 | JGI IMG/M metagenome (GOLD analysis project Ga0105238, IMG submission 81526) | Corn rhizosphere microbial communities from Kellogg Biological Station, Michigan, USA - KBS C3-4 metaG | ecosystem: Host-associated > Plants > Roots > Rhizosphere > Soil | place: Michigan, USA...
CTCAAGCGTTAGGCACCTAAGGAGAGTCAGATGGAACTGAACTGGAAACGTGGGCTCACGCGACTGTATTGCGTCTTTTGGGGCCTTTGGATCTTATTTATCGGCATTCGCATCTTGGTTGCCACGCCTCAAATCCTTTTTGGTTCAATACCTAGCGTCGCAATTTTCTGGTTCGTCGTGTTGGCCTTCGCCATTCCCGCACTTCTGTATTTCGCGCTTCGGTGGGCCATTAGAGGATTTTTGGCCAACGGCGCCTAACTATTCGGTCAAGCGGACCGCTGCGGCGAGGTTGAGCTAACATGTTATTTACTGCGGCAGCGGCCGCTTATCTCAAGCGTTAGATCCGCAGACGGACCCGCGAGTGACTGCTTGAGGGCAAGAAATTCGATCACCTGTAAGTCTGCTTCTGGCCGAACTCGGCCGTCCGAAAGCGACCTAATGCTGCCGCTCACGAACGGCAGCTATATCATAGGCTGATGGCGTCCAACTGAGCAGGTAGCTGACCAGGACTTCCAGCGGAGATTCAAAGTGTTTGGTGGTTACCGTCCAGCGCATTTCCACTAAGTGTCGTGGGCTTCTCGCGCGTGCATCAACCGCCGGCGGCCGGGTTTTCGTCGTGCCCGCGGTACTTCTTTTCGCCGGCTTCCACCGCAAGCCGCACTACGTCGCCCTTGTCGTCCTTCTGCGCGAAACGGTTTTCCGGCGGCGGCACCGGGCAAGTCGCGTATTGGGTGAACGCACACGGCGGGTTGTAGGCGCGGTTGAAGTCCACTACCACCGTGCCGTCCGTTGCCACCGGGCCGATGTGCAGGAAACGGCCCACGCCGTAGGTTTCCTTGCCGCTGGTCGCATCCTTGAAAATGAAGTTCAGGCCCTTGGCCGGATCGCCGGTGGCTTCCAGCCGCCACGTTTTTCCGTTCTTGTCGAACTCGACATAACCGGGATTGGGGGTTTCGTTGACGTTGCCGATGATGTTGGATATCTGGATGGTAGTGCCCGGCGGATGCGCCACGAAACGCGCCTTCACCTGCCATTGTTCATCCGGCGGAAAAACATCCAGCCCCTTGAAGTGCAATCGGTCGGGCGAATCGGCGTGACGCACGCGCAAAGCCAGGCGGCCCTGGCGGTCTATTACTGAGATCTGGCCCTTGCCGTCGTCGTAACCCAGTTTGGTGCCGCCGTCTTTTCCTTCTGGTTTCAGTTGCACCGTGCCTTGCAGCGGTTTGCCATCCACCGTGACCTTGGCGTCATCGACTGCGCTGAAGAACAACGCGCCACCACGTTGCTCCACGTTGCCCAGCTTGTCCGGAGCGATGAGCAGACGGATGTCGTTGCCTTTGCCGCCGCCCACGCTCTCCTGCTTGCCGTCCACCCAATGCAGGCCGATCAGACTCGTCCAGCCGTCGGGTTGAGTCAATTCCGCTTCACGCTTCTTCACCCATTGTGCATGCTGGCTCCGGAAATCGGTGGCGGTTTGCGCTTCGCTGCCTTCGGCAGCGTCGACGAGCGTCGGCGTGCCGCTCAATGCCAGCAGCACCGCCGCGAACGACCCAGCGCCAACACCCGCAGACAACGCCAACGCAACCGAGACGGGAAAGAAAACATGTTTGCGATAGTTGAGTGAAGTTTTCATGGTGAAATCCAGATGAGTGAGAACAAGTCGAATACAAAGAATGCTGTTGGGACATGAAAGATGCGGTCGATTACCATTTGCTGCCGATGTTCAAGTAGAGGTAGCGGCCATAGTCTTCGTACAACGCGGGCAGATAGTTGCCGCCGGCATCAAGCGGAGGCTGCTTGTTGAACACATTGCGCGCACCGACTTCGACATAACCGCCCTTGAAGAAGTCGTGGCTGAAGTCTTTCCTCAGGGACAAGGTCCACAACTGGGTCGAGTCGACCTTTTGCGGTGCAGTGGCGGCAACGTAACTGTACGCAGCACTCGTCACACTGCCGATGTAGTTGTCGCGCACGCGCACTGTCCAATCGGCGTAGTTCCAGATCAACGCGGCGCTGCCGCGCCATTCCGGTTTGGCGCCATTGAGGCCGACCTGATTGTAGGCAGCCAAAGTAGCGGGGTTGACGATTCCGACTAGCTGGCCACTGGCAATCGCTTTGGCTACCGCTTGCACTTCCGGCAACGGCGTCTGCGAATAACTCCGCAGTTGGCTGACATCGACGAGGAACGACCAGTTGCCCCATGCGGTGTCGCGCTTGCGCCAACTGAAATGGTAGTCGATGCCCTTGGCAGTGAGTGGCTGACCGTTGACGTAGTCCGTTACCACGTATTGCAGCGCGCCAACCGGGGCGATGCCGGAACCAGCAAACTGCGCGACGTCTGCGGCAGTCGGAGCAAGGCGAACGACGTTTGGATTGGAGCCTTGGCCGCTTGCACGCAGGTAAGCGTCGTACAGCAGTTCATTGGTGGTGCCGAGCGAGGTGATCGGATTTTCAATTTTGATCTGCCATGCGTCGACGCCAATGCTGAGCTTGCCCACAGCTTCAGGCAGGAATTTCGGTTCAAACACGAAGCCGTACGAATACTGCTTGCTGGTTTCCGGCTTGACGGCACTTTTATCGTAAGTGGTACCGGTGTCGACCGTCGGATAGAACGTCGGATTGCCACTGTTCGCGGTGACGCAGCTGCTGTATGTGGCATAAGCGCCGGTTTTTACCGACGCATCGCATCGGATCAAATCGAGGGTACTGCCGCCGCGCCAGATGGTGCCGGAATTGGCCAATTCCAGAGCCGGTGCGTGGAAGCCACCGCTGACCGAGCCGCGCAGCAACAAGCTATCGGCCACGTTCCACGCCACGGCAAATTTCGGCTTGGCCACGCTGCCGGCATCGCTGTAATTCTCATAGCGGCCAGCAATCTGCAAGTCCAAGGACTTCACCAGCGGGATACCCATTTCGGGCGACACCAGCGGCACTGCCACCTCGGCGAAGACCGATTTCACGTTGCGGCTGGCATGGATATCGGACGAGTAGCTGGTCAAAAAGACATTGCTTGAGTTCACATTGCCGGTGTACCAGTCGGTGTATTGGATGGTGCCGTCGACGTTCGGGTCGCGGTCGTCAGAAGTGGTTTCGTGGCGCAACTCGACCCCGGCGGCTACGCCGATGTCGCCGGCGTACCAATGCACCGCATCCGGACGGTTGATCTTGAAATCCCACAACCCTAGCGTGTTGGTGCCCACGCGAGTGGTCCAGCCGACAATGCCGGAGATGTCGGAGGGCGTGGCATCGCCATAGCTCGGGTGCGCCGGGTCGCCGCCATTGAAGGGGTTGTAGGCGCTGGCAGTGGTGCCGTTCAGCGCAGCGATAAATTGGTTGAACAGGCCGCTCTGTTGGCTGTCAACGGTGCGCGAACGCGCATACAACAAGGCCGTTTCCCAATTCCAACCGTTGTCCGTCCAGCCACGCAAGCCTGCCAGGACGCGCACTTCCGAATTGTCATCCGTCAACTTGCGCAACGGTTCATCAGCAAGATTGTAGTTATATAAACGAACAGCATTGGCGCCTGCATTGGCAGCGGCTGTTTTCAATGCCGCTGGTACCCAATAAGCATTAGGATCGATATAGACGTAGTTGGGGACGGTGGAGCTGAGGACGCTGTCAGGATCACTGCCAAACCAGGTCTCGGACTTGGCGCGGTAATAGCTCAATTCGCCGAATAGCTGCGATGAGTCCGTCAAGTCGTAATGAGCGTTGGCGAAAAAATTGCCTCGGTTGATCTGCGGTTCCTGGGTGACGCCCGGCGTACGCGCAATGTCGTATTTCAATGAGGTCGGAAGTGCTCCTTGCTTGAGCGCGCCCGTGGGATCAACGTAGTACGGTTGCCCCGCAGTGGATACCGAGCCGTCGGCGTTCTTCTTCACCAACTGAAACTGTCCCCACGGCGTATATGAGCTCAAGCCGGCGGCCGTGCCGTTCGGGTCGGGTATCGCATCACCATCAGCAGTGATACTGCGGCGATCCGTCGCGGTGTACCACTGATCGCTGTTCAACTGCGCGCTTTGGTGAGAAAAACCATACAACACGCTGATGTTGCCGCGACCACCAGCAAAGTCGCTGCCCCAATAGCCGTTAATGGAGCCGTTGGAGCGCAGCGTGCCTTCTGCATGCCCGTATCCGACTTCGACTCCGCCACCGTTGAGATTGCTCGGCAGAATCAAGTTGACCACGCCGGCGATCGCATCGGAGCCATACACCGCCGCTGCGCCGTCTAGCAGCACATCCATGCGGTCAAGACCGAAGATCGGAATGGCATTCGCGTTGTACGACGGCGTATTACCGCTCAACGGATATTCGACGGTGCGACGGCCGTCGACCAACAGCAAGGTATATTGGGAGCCGATGTTGCGCAGGTTGATCGAAGCCACGTCGCCACGAGCGTAGTTTTGATTGCGCCCTTGATTGACTACTTTTTGGGTGAAGGCGACATCGCCGAATTGCGGCAAGTCGCGAAAGAGTTGGTCGCCATTGGCGGCGCCGGTGGAGTCGATTTGCTCCTTGCCCACGCTTACCACTGGCAATGCAGCCTGTGCGCCGCCACCCGCGATCTGCGAACCGACCACGGAAACCGTATTCAATGTTTTGGTATTGCTCTTTCCATCCGCCTCTCTACCGTCTGCCGTTTTGGCTGGATCGGCTGGTGCTGCGCTGGAACCATCGGGCGCTTGCTGTGCGTGCAAAGCGCCGCTTGCCAGCACGGCATACAGCGCCAAAGCCAACGACGCGCGAAGGGGAACGAAGCGCCGAGCATGCGCAGAAGTGTGTTGAGGCATTGATGTGAAAAACTGTGCGTGGGTAATAGGGCCTCGCAAGGTATTGATGAAAGTTTCCACGCGGAAATTGCTTTTACCTAGGTGCTTATGCCGCGCGCGCTGGTTGCACATCGGTTGCGCACAAACGGTATTTGCACATGACGACGTGGCATGTGGCCCTGCGGCATGTGTACCGCAGAATGGCGCTTCCCCTTCAACGCCAACAACGGAACCGCGTTCATGCGCATCACCACTCGCAAGCATCCACTTACAGTCACCGCTACGCTCGCACTGGCTGTATCGCTTTCTATTGTTGCGCTTGGCGGCATCGACATCGTCCATGCCGCGGAGGCCCATGCGGATGCTTCACCACTGCGCGATTACTTAAAAGCGAAGAAACAAGCCATTGTCGCCCAGCAAAAGCAGGACGCTGCGCCAAGTCGCTTGCACGCTCATGTCATCGCCGAAGGCCGTTCCGGTGTACGTCGTTTGCGCATTGGCGACAAGGAACAATTCCAATGGCTTAGCGACAGTCCGCGCAATGGCGCGGGTTTCAACCTCGCGCCCGGTTCGTGGGAGTCGCTGGTCGCAATGCTGTCCAGCGCGGTGGCCGACGAATACTTGGTGCAGGCGGCGTTGAAGGACATCCCGCTTGACTCGCTTGATATCGTGTTCACCAGCATCCCGCAACGCAAGAGCGCCACGCTGACCTATCCGAACAATCTTTCTTACGAGGCCTATATCCAATCGCCAGTATCGGATGCGAAATTGGAAGAACTGAAAACCGCTGTGCATGCCAATTCTTCGGTCATCGACTTAGTGACGCAGCCGCATCAAGTCAGTCCACTCACTATCGAATACACCCAAACACCGACGCAACGCGCCCCAAACTCGCAACCGGGTTTGCGTGATTTCATCATCGAAGATCAGGTGCCGGTGACGAAGGGAACGTTGAAACCGAGCGGACCAAAACCAGCATCGACGCAACCGCGCACCTTGATTGCGCATACTCGCGTCGAACCGAACACCGGCTTGCGCCAAACTTGGCTGGGTCACGACAACTACTTCCAGGCGTTGCACGACAGCTCAACGAGTCTGCTCGGTCGCGGCCTCGCCCCGACCGTGGAAGAAAATCTGCTCGGCGTCGTCACTACTTGCCCGACCCACATCTTTGAAATCCAAGCGGCGGCGCGTGGCGTGCTGCTGGACAAGCTCGAACTCACCGCCGATGCCGACCTTAGCCCGCGTTTCGCTAAGAATGTCACTTCGCCCGCGCACTACGGCTACATCACCTATAAAGTGAAAGTCGAGTCGCCGAACAGTGCTGCCGATATCGATGCTTTGGCCAAAGCGGTGGAAGATACTTGCCCGCTCTACAACTTGGTCAAAGACGCGCAGAAGTTGGAAGGCAAGATCGTGCATCGCGCTTATGTCGCCGAGGCGCAGTAATTCCCGATTCTCGGAAAATCGCCATATTTTTCTCTCGCAAAGATGCCTTTCGGGAAAGGATGTCAATGGCGGGCGAACTCAGTCGCCTAAAAGTGACCCGAAGCTGTCTCTTGCGCCCCTTGGTATCCTGCTGCACGGTCGGCAAAAACAGGCCCGTGCCGTTTTTGCCGCCGTGTGCCCAGTTAACGTCTTCTGCCTCCAAAATTTCGAGCCCGCGGGTATTCCGGTTCGTCAAGCAATCGGAGCGCATGCCATGAGGCTTCCAGCTTTGGCCGCTATGTGACCGCCCGGGGCTACCCCCTCCGTTCTATATTGCAAAAGACGAAAGCCATTCCAAAAGCTATTCTTTAATCGCATCGGGGTAGCGCAATGAGCGTGTTGTGTGTGGAACCTATAAGCACCATCGTTCATTGCCATTCGTGTGGCGAGATCGTTCTTACGCCCAATCAAGTTCAATAGCTAAGGGAGTCAACTCAGGACGGCAGATGATCTTACGCGGGAGTTTCATCTTCGCGATCCCGGTCAAAATAGTCTCCAGTTCTATCGCCCATTGTCGGCAGCCAAAAGCGTAGGCTAATTGCTCATTTCGGAAAACCCGTTATGTCTGACAACCCAACCTTTCAAATCGCCACGGGCGTCCAGGCGCGACGTGAGGGTCGGCTGGACGATGCTTACCACGCCTACCAACAGGCCGCCGACACTTCACGTGCAAGCGGGAAAGAAGAACATCTCATTACGGCGCTGGCTGGGTTGGGCCAAATCGAGCGCGATCGCGGACGCCTAGATCAAGCGCAGAAACATTACGCTGAGGCGCTAACGCTCTGTCGCGATCAAGGCTTTCCGCTTCGCACTGCTTCTGTTGCTCGGCATCTCGGCGACATCTTCCGCTTAAATGGGCAGGCGCAACAGGCCGAATCGCTGTTATCCGAAGCAATTTCGCTTTATCGTCAAAGTCTGGATACGAAGGTTCTCGATCTCGCTAACGCGATAAGTCCTCTCGCGCTGCTCAAAACCGCCGAAGGCGATATCGATGGTGCTCGTTTGCTTTGGCAAGAGGCGCAAATCCTTTACTCCGCGGTCAATGTAGACGCGGGTGCTACCGAATGCTCATTACAACTGGCGAAGCTCCCTCACCGTGCGTGAGAGGGCCACGGCCTGACCATTCGCTCAAGTGGATGGCTGCGAGTCGGAGTGTCAGGCTGACAGGTGCTACGTCTGACGCCGCTTGGCACAAGCTCTGCCAATTCAATCTGTGATCGATCTGATTGCTAAGAGCATCGATTGCCGGCAAGCGCTGTCTAATTGCCGCACCCGAAATGCCGGCGAGAATTGGCGCAGACGGTGTCTTCCATACGCATTCCGCCAAAATCGTTCTGAACCGAGCACTCGCCGCCGCCATCAACGGGGAGTGTGAGGCGACAGCGATTTTCAGAGGAGTGATCTTGGCACCTGCCGCGACGGCTACCGCTAGCGCAACGCTGGCGCGTCTACTTCTTAGCCTAAAGCGTGATTGCGTGCATATGCTCCTGTAAACCAACCTCGCCGCTCCGCGTTGAATGCTCCCCGCTGCGCCACACACTTTGCTTCGCAGCAGTTGTTTCCAGCATTCCAACGGGACCCTCAACAGGATCTACTGTGCATCACCGAGCCATTCGAATCTTTGCCATTTTTGTGCTCCAGGCCAGCCTGTTGTTTGGTGCCGTTCACACAGCATTGGCGTGCGAGGTGCCTTCTCCTCTAAAAACCATCGATCCGCCCGGCTTCTACGACGACGCGCCCGGCTACGCGAAAGCAGTGAAACCGATGCGCGACTTCGTCGCCAAACTCAACAAAGCCGCGGATACCGGAGACTGGCCGTGCGCCGTGGATCTGCTCGAACATTGGGCAAAGGCGGCCGCGCTGATGGGTCCGATCTCCGGCTATCAGGGTCACTACGAGCGCTCATGGGCGGGCACCGATTTCGCCATGGTGATCCTGCGCATGCCGCCGGACTTCAGGCAAGCGAATGCCGGCCGCTTCGGTGCGATCGACCGCTGGCTGGAGCGCATCGCCATCAGTACGCGTGATTCGGAAGCCATCAATCATCTGCACAACAACCTCGTCTATTGGGCCGGCTTGAATCTCGTGGCAATTGGGACGGCGACGCAGAAAACGTCGCTCATAGACTCCGGCCTGATCCGCGTGCGCGAAGGCATTCGCGACATCGGCCCGAACGGGGCACTGGAACGCGAAGTGCGGCGCGGGGACCGCGCCCTCCATTACCATACGTTCGCGCTCCTGCCTCTGGTGTTCAGCGCCGAACTCGTGCAGCGGCGCGGTATCGATCTCTACCAGGAGAACAACCACGCCGTCGCGCGATTGGCGAACCTAGTGATCGAGGCCGTGATCAACCCAGCCAGTTTCGCCAAGATCACGCCGATCAAGCAGAAGCTCTTCCCATGGACCTTCCAGGATGAGCTGGCCTGGGTCGAACCATATTTCACGCGCACGCGAGACTCGAGGCTACCAACGATTATCGCCCCGCGCCGCGCGATCAGCGAGTGGCGACTCGGCGGTGATATCACCGCGGCTTGGGGCACGTCGCTCAAACATTGAGAGGCGCACTTTACGGTGATATCCACGCTATTCCCATAACTATTCGCTCGAGCGGATCGCTGTGACGGCTTGCGGTATCCTGACGCTCGTCGCAGCAGCGGACGCTTAGCTCAAGGGCCACGCCGACACGTTGATCCGCAAGTGGCTGCTTGGGGGCAAGCAATTCGAACATCTGCAAGTCTACTTCTGCCCGTTTGCAGCCGATGGCTAAGGGGTAGGGCGATTAGCGAACCTTATCGTGGGTAGGGAAGGGCAGCTGTCGGCCCAGAAGCGGACGTTTGCCTGGCTAGATTCGGCGACTAAAAGCGGAGATTGCGGACTGAATTACCTCGTAACGTGCTGGCGTCTGTTCAGGGCAAATCAACTCCGATCCAATTGGTCTTCATTTCTGGAAACTCATCACTGTTGCAGAGAGTATCCCTGCTGGCGCCTTGAAGATGGATATCAAAAAAGGTCCGGATGCATTCCCGACTGATCGACAGCTGACGAGGTGGGTCCATTTTGTGAGCGATCAGATCCATCAGTCCGACGGCAATCGGGCTCTTCGTATCGTCCGCGAATCCAAAATGAGTCGCCCCGCGAATCGTGAGGCGCTCGGTGTGCTCTGGCGCCAAGCGGCCAAGCAGTTCCGAGAAGTTCGCCCGAATCCGGCGACTTTCTGGATCTACCTCGTTGGCGTGGTCACTCATGAGAAAAAGGAACGGCTGAGACAGTCCTTCGTGGACAACGTTGCTGAATGGAGCGCCATCGATGTCGATGCCCGCCTTGCAGCGCGGGTCGTCGTGGCAGAATTGCAAGGTTTCCGCGCCCCCCAGCGAGTGCCCGAACGCTCCCAGGCGTGAAAGGTCGAGCCGCCCAGAAAATCGACTCCCCGCGTCGGACGCATTTAACCGTTCGAGCTGGTCAACAGCGAACCGCATGTCGGCACTCCACGCCCCCACCAACTCAGTTGCACGATCGACCGCCGCCTGTCCGCTGACCCGCTCGACATTATTGTTATCCGTCCTTTCTATCGGCCCGCGATCTGGCAACACAACGACGAAAGTGCGGTAGGGCGCATCGATACCCACTACGACATAACCGTGGCTCGCAAGATCTTCAGCCAGAGTGGTGTAAGCGGCCACTAAGGCAGTGTGTCCGCCTCTTAGCAGCACGACGGGATAAGTGCGTTGACCGGCCGAGACGTCGGCGTCTTGAAAGCTGTGCGCTTGAACTCGAGATAAGTCGCGCTGAAAGAGATCGCTAAGCAACGCGCTGGTGTGTTCAACAAGCGCTTGCCGCCAGGCAGCTGGCAAATATTCGCCGTAGGTTGATTCACCCGACGGTGTCGTGGCCGGATACCAAACCCAAGCAACGATCTCTCGCCGTTCATCAGGCCGTGGCGCCCGCGTATCGACCGCTTGATCCGACCAAATCAGGTTCGCGCGTCCTACCGGATACCGTCCAGTCGGTGGCAAAAGCTCTGTGGATCTCCAGTGATCAAGCCACACTACGACTAAGAACACCACAACGACGATGGCAACCGCAATCGGCGTCGCGACAAGCGCTTTGACAAGGACTCGAATCGGTCGCAAGGAATTCGCCGTGGCTACCAATCGCTGCTGAGCAGATCCACTTCCACCAAATATTAGCGCAAAACCGACTACGGCGCGCACGCGCCGCAAGGGGAGGCTTGGGGCCGTCGGGGCTCGCGTGGCCTTCTCAAAAGGGGACGTTGCTCAAGGTCCGCTTTGGGTCGAAGCGGGTCGCCCAAGGTGATTAGCCATTCTTATCGCAGGTGGGAAGGGCAGTTATCGTATCGAATGCTCCCAGTAAGAAATACATACAGTTTATCTGTACAGATTAACTGTATGTATGCTATCGTCCGCTCATGGTCAAACAATCACGAGCGTCTGGAACTCCCGAGTTGGCCGCCCTGGCTGGTGATCTGCGCATCTCTCTGGGCAAACTGATTCGACGGGTGCGGGAGCAGACGCATGCGGACGACTTCACATCCGCCCAGAAGTCCGTTCTACTCCGCGTTGAGCGCGATGGCCCTACAACCGTCTCCGCGCTTGCGCGGGCTGAGAGTGTGCGTCCGCAGTCGATGCGCATCACGGTGGCTGGGCTGGAGGCGATGGGGGCCATCCGCGGTGAACCCGATCCGAGCGATGGTCGGCAAACCTTGATCGCTCTGACCCCCGCTTTCCGAAAAACTGTCAAAGCCAGCCGGGCCGCCAAAGAGGATTGGCTGGTCCGTGCCCTGCAAGCGCAACTGTCTGCCCAAGAACAACGCGAACTCGCCGCCGCGGTGAAACTGTTACAGCGGCTCGCCGACTTCTGAGCCATTTCCAAACCCCTTCAGGAAAAACATGGCCCTCACCACGCTCGATCCGAACACTGCTCTTATCATCGTCGACCTGCAGAAAGGGATTGTCGACTCCGCCTTCATTCACCCCATCGACAAGGTTGTGGAGCGCTCGCGCGCGCTGCTCGACGCGTTTCGTGGACGCGGCTTGCCGGTCGTGCTCGTCAACGTCGCCGGCGGGGCGCCGGGCCGCACCGAGCGGCCGCGCCGTAACGAACTGTTCCCAGTCGGTTGGACCGATTTCATCCCCGAGCTTGACCAACAGCCCAGTGACATCGTCGTGACGAAGCGGACCTGGGGCGCATTCGCCAGCACAGACCTCGAGGAGCGGTTGAAGGCGTTGGGGGTTACTCAAGTCGTCGTCACCGGCGTCGCCACCGCGACCGGCGTCGAGGCGACCGCTCGTCAGGCCTATGAGCAGGGATTCAACGTCGCCTTGGCTCTCGACGCCATGACGGACGGGCGTACCGAGGCGCACGACTACAGCATCAATAACGTCTTCCCGAAGCTGGGAGAAACCGGCTCGGCTCAGGAAATCATCGAACTGCTCGGAACGAGGAGCGCCTGAAAATGGAATGGCTGCATTTCGTGTCGTGGTTCTTCGGCGGTGCCTTTCTCGCGAACTCGGTTCCGCACTTCGTCAGCGGAATGAGGGGAGAACCATTTCAGAGTCCATTCGCCAGGCCACCGGGGCAAGGGCTGTCTTCCTCCACCGTGAATGTGCTCTGGGGCTTCTTCAACATCGTCGTCGGCTACGTGCTCGTCTGCCGCGTCGGCGATTTCGACCTGAGGAGCACGAGTGATGCCGTCGCGCTCGGGTTCGGTATCCTGGCGCTGAGCCTGCCTATGGCGCGACGTTTCGGCCGCTTCCACGGTGGCAATACACCGGAGCATTCGTGAGTGCGGCAGCAACTGGCATCTTCCGTTCGCTAAGGAATTTCAACTACCGCATCTGGGCGGCCGGTGCGCTGATCTCGAATGTGGGGACGTGGATGCAACGCACGGCCCAGGACTGGCTGGTCCTGACCCAACTCACGCATCACAACGCGTCGGCCGTGGGCACGGTCATGGCGCTCCAGTTCGGACCTCAGCTTTTGCTGCTGCCCTGGACCGGTTTCGCCGCCGATCACTACAACCAGCGCAAGCTCCTGATCGCTACCCAGGCAACGATGGGCGCGCTTGCTCTGGCGCTAGGGGTGCTCACCGTCACGGGTATCGTCCGGCTCTGGCACGTCTATGTGTTCGCCTTTCTGTTCGGCTGCGCGGCGGCATTCGATGCTCCTGTGCGCCAGATATTTGTGGCAGAACTGGTCGGCGATGCGGATCTGCCGAATGCGGTCGCGCTCAACTCGACCTCGTTCAACGCGGCGCGAATGATCGGGCCTGCGGTGGCTGGTCTGGTCATCGCTTCGGTGGGCACCGGCTGGGCGTTCCTGCTCAACGGCGCCAGTTTCGTCGCGGTGCTGGCCTCCTTGTTTCTGCTCCGCGTCTCCGATTTGCATGCGAGCGCACGGGCACACCGGACCAAGGGCAGTCTCACCGACGGGCTGCGCTATGTCTGGTCGCGACCGGACCTCAAGGCAATCCTGGCCATGCTGTTGCTGATCGGTACGTTCGGACTGAATTTTCCGATCTTCATCTCGACCATGGCCGTCGGGGTCTTCCACACCGATGCGCGAGGCTATGGTCTCCTGTCGTCGATCATGGCCATCGGTACCGTCTCCGGCGCACTGCTTGCTGCCGGCCGCGATCGGCCACGGTTCACCTCGTTGCTCATCGGCACCACGATTTTCGGACTCGGCTGCACGCTGGCCGCCATCGCCCCGAACTATTGGCTGTTCGCCGGCGCGCTGGTCGTCATCGGTGTGGCCGCCTTGACCTTCACCAACGCAACCAACAGCCTGATGCAGCTTACGACCGAGCCCGGCATGCGGGGGAGGGTGATGGCGCTGCGCGTCGGCCTCGCGCTCGGAGGTACGCCGATCGGCGCGCCGATCGTGGGTTGGGTGGCCGACCATCTTGGCCCGCGCTGGTCGCTTGGCATCGGTGCTGCGTCGGGTTTTAGCGCGGCCGGGGTGGCTGCTTACGCGTTGGCGCGGCTAGTTCATCCACCTCGTCAATGTGGACCGGAAGGGCACAACCTTCGTTGATTAAGCTGAGAGAGGTCCGCTTCCGCCTGAGGTTGTGTGAAAAGGCCTTGGCCGATACCGGCTCATTCGGTGAGATGCAACCCTGGGTCAATAGGCAGGTAGCCCCTCCTGCGAATCACACATAAGGCCGTAGCCGAAATGGCAGATGTCACTGACAGTTGAACGATGCCAGCACCGCGGCGTTTCCACCGGCAATGAGCGACTGACCCGAGGTGATCGCGAAGGTCACCAGCGAGTTGGCCGCGATAGCAAACGATGTGGGACTTGGCGCGCCGCATGAAGAAGTCCCACTGGCGATCGTGCAGCTGATCGCACTGACGCCTTTGACGCGTAACGCAACCACGGTGGCTGTCGTCACGTTGACGGGGCTGAAACCCAGATCGATGACTTGAACCGAGAAATTGGAGGCTGTGCACGCAGAGGCGAGCGCTGTCGCGGCGGCACCTTCAAACCCTGCGCCCACGCCTCCACCAGTCCAAGCGCCCATTCCCCAAAATGTTGGGATCGTATTGACTCCTGTCCCGGGGCCGTTGGCAGTAAGGTTGCCCGAGAAAAGCGCCACACCCGACGGACCGGTCTGACCGACAGCACCCGCCGATCCCACGGGACCGGCCGAGCCGGTCAAGCCTGTGGGTCCCGTTGGCCCGGTCGGACCCACGCTACCCATTGCGCCAACAGCACCTACGATACCGATGGAGCCGGTCAAACCCGTGGGCCCCGTCGGTCCGGTTGGACCCATGCTACCCATTGCGCCAACAGCACCTACGATACCGATGGAGCCGGTCAAACCCGTGGGCCCCGTCGGACCGGTTGGACCCATGCTACCCATTGCGCCAACAGCACCAATCGGACCAGCCGGGCCGGTTAAGCCAAGACCAGTAGGGCCGGTCGGCCCCGTTGTTCCGCTGGCTCCGGTCGGCCCCGTTGTCCCCAGTCCTGTTGCACCGGTAGCACCGATACTGCCTGTCATCCCCGTTGCGCCTGTCGCGCCGGTGGCTCCCATGGGACCGGGTGGCCCAATGCCGGTACCGGCAACGCACGGTCCGAATTGTCCGCTGCCAGTGTTGAAGCAAACCAATGTACCTTGCTGGGCCGCGGCGCCCAGATTGGGAACAATCACGTTGCCGTTCGCGTCGACCTGAAAATGCATGCCGCTGCCGCTGCTGTCTTTGACCACAAAGCCGCCGCCGGTCGGTGGTATTACGCTGACATCTTGCGCGTGCGCGCTCGGAACAAGCGCGCAGGTCACGGCCAGCGAAAGGGAGGACAGACGAAGAATCGTCACGACGAAATTCCTTGAGAGGAATAGGCCCAAAAGAAGTAGACCGCTGCAAGGACGGATCGCGGCATACGCGAGGCAGACCTAGACGTAGCGTTAAAACCTTTCATTGGCACTTGAACGAAGCGACGACGGAGACATTCCCCGCAACAATTAGCGGCAGGCCAGAGGTGATCGCAAAGTTCACGGGCGAGTTGGCGGCGATTGCAAATGTTGCCGGACTTGGCGCACCGCATGAAGAAGTTCCGCCGGCTAACGTACAGCTAATCGCACTGACGCCGTTGACGCGTAGTGCGAACACGGTGGCTGTCGTCGCGCTCACAGGGTTAAAGCTCAGATCGATCACTTGAACCGCGAAATTGGAGGCTGTGCAAGCAGATGTGAGCACCGTTGCGGTCGCACCCTCTGAACCCGCGCCTTTGCCGCCGCTGACCCAAGCACCCACTCCCCAGAAAATAGGAGTTGTAGTCGAAGGGGCGGTCATGACAAAGCTGCCCGAGAAAAGCACCGCGCCCGCCGCACCTGCCGCACCCGTGGCGCCAGTTGGCCCGGTTGGGCCTGTACTGCCCTGCGGCCCCACAGCACCGATGGGACCGAGCGGCCCGGTCAAGCCTGTGGGTCCCGTTGGCCCGGTCGGGCCTGTGCTGCCCTGCGCCCCCACGGCACCGACGAGACCGAGCAGCCCGGTCGGGCCTTTGGGTCCCGTTAGCCCGGTCGGACCCGTGCTACCCATTGCGCCCAAAGGACCTACGGGACCCGCCGAACCGGTCAAACCCGTGGGCCCCGTTGGCCCGGTCGGCCCCACGCTGCCGACAGGACCGGTCGCTCCCATTGGACCGATCGGCCCCACGGCTCCTGTCGCTCCGGTCGCGCCCGTTGTGCCCAAGCCTGTTGCCCCAATGGCGCCGGTACCGCCCGTAGCCCCTGCCGGACCGGTGGCGCCGGTTGCGCCAGTGGGGCCGGGCAGGCCACTGCCGATTCCGGCGGTACACGGGCCGAATTGTCCGGTCACGGGATAGAAGCAAACCAGTGTTCCTTGTTGAGCGGCGGCGGCCAGATTGGGAACAATGACGTTGCCGTTCGCATCGATCTGAAAACGCACGCTGTTACCGCTGCTGCTCTTGACCACGAAGCCGCCGCCAGTCGGCGGTATCACGCTGACATCCTGCGCGTAGGCACTCGGAGCGAGCGCGCAAGCAATGGCCAGCGAAAGAGAGGACAGACGAAGAGTCGTCATTACGAAATTCCTTGAGGAAAATCGGTGCAGAAAGATTCATAACGGCGGACGCGATGCAGGCCCAAACCGGCGGTCAACAGGATTAATAGCGCGAGTACAAAAGCGGACAGTGCGGGCGCAGGGACGGTGGTACTGCCGCCCGGTTGAACGGCGCTGAACCAACCCATCGCATTGCCGGAGCCGCCGTCGTTGGTCAACATCGCCGCAAGATGCTGACCGGTCGCATGCACATCCGACACACCGACATAACTGATGTTCTGCGCGCCAGAGGGGAGCAGATTGATATTCGCGACCTGACCGGCAATGCTGCTCTTGAACTGAATGCCGACGCTCGGAGTCCCTGCAATCGCCAGCGCGGAATTGATTGTTTGCGTGCTGCCTACGGCGAAAACATAAGACTTGCCGTTCGCGCTGATGAAAGACAGGTTGTTGAAGACATTGCTGCCTGCAATATTCGAGCTGCCGGCAACACCGTCGATGAAAAACACGGTCCCTCCAGCGGGGTTGAACACGCCGGCATTGGACCAGTCGCCCGATAGGCGCAAGTAGCCCGAACCACCATCGAGCATGCCGCCGGCAAGGATGTCGATATTGTTCGCGCCATTAACGCCGCCGCTGCCAGTGGCAAAGCTTCCCGCAATCGCAAAGTCAGTACCTGCGAGGTCCAACGAACCACCGTTGAGACTAAGGCTACTGCCGGCGGGAACAAGGATCTGCGCAAGCGCGGGCCCGACACATAGCATCAATAGCGCAGCAGACGAAATGCGAATCAAACGTGATTGCATCTTCCCCGCCCCCCAAATTCGCATCACGATCCAATGTGGGTTCCGCTCTGAACGACATGACTCACATGCGCGCGACATACCCCAGAGAGAGAGACAGTACATCCAAAGCTGTTGAGAAGCCATGACAGCGAACCAACAAGGCATCCACAGTGGGGTGGTGCTTCGCTAGTAATCCTTACAGGTTACTGACACTCGGCACTCTGTTATAAGAGCAAATCGAAGAGCGCAGAGCCGCGCTAGGGGACTTCGACCTTCTCTCGATTGCAATTTCGAAAATTGCTGTGGCTTATCCCGATCTGCCAGTGTGGCGAAGACGCGGATTGCTTGTCGTACCAATACTTCTTGCAGCTCACGGTAAGCGAAGGAATTTCGTTCCTCGGATCGTAAAGACCAAGCAATTGATTGTTGATTGAGGGTTGTGGTGGATTCTTTTTTTTCTGACATATCGCTGGTGCATCTGCCAGGAACCGTTGTAACTGGGTCGAAAGTATCAGAGGGGCTTTCGAATGGTTAGTTCAGGCGCAGGATACGGCGATACGGGTTTTGCACTTCGCATAAATCTGAACGTGTCAGATGGCGGAGTGAGCGTCAAAAGTGTCCGTCGCGTGGAAATGCGACTTCCCGCGCCGTCGGGGCCTCTCCCGGGCGGCGCTCGCAGCGGCTTCTGGTTTGATGTTCGAGACGCAGCGGGGAGGGTGATCTATCACTTCCCGCTATCTTTCCCTACACAGCAGCACGTCGAATCGTTCGGAGATCGACCGGGCGATCCGATGCGACGCCACGCGGGGCAAACTCTTCGATCGACAATTGAAGTGCTGGTCCCCGACAGCTCTCAAGCCCAGAGTTTCTTCTTACATGGGCCTTCGGTTCAAACCTTGTCTATTTTAAGCGCGGGAGATCGAGCTCTTGCCGCTCAGACTCAATCGAGTGTTCCGCTGGTTCAACTTAGTGTCGATGATCTTCGGCGTTTGGCACAAGGCGGGAAATCTGGGGACGTTTCATGACCTCGGACGATGGTGGTGTCATCGGTGTCCAGAAGGTCATCGACAATGGTCCAGCTTCCAAACGCTTCAATTTAGTGATCCTCGGCGATGGCTATCTTCGGTCGGAATTGCCGAGCTTTGCAGCCCATGTGGCGAAGTTCATCGAAGCTTTCAAAGCGGCGGCACCCTTCGACTCGCTTTGGCCAGCGATAAACATCTATCGGGTCGATGTCGTTTCCACTGATAGCGGGGCGCTGGATCCACTGACGTGTGGCGACCAAAGCGTCGGATCTGGCAGACAAACAAGAACCTATTTTGATTCAACGTTCTGCGGCGACGGACAAATCCGTCGGCTGCTCACTTGTAATTCGCAGGCAGTGTTGAGCGCGGCGCAAGCCGCTGTTCCTGAAGCACACATGACGATGCTCATCGTCAACACCGAGGAGTACGGTGGCTCCGGCGGGCAGGTCGCAACGGTGTCGGCTCATCCATCTTCGGTCGAGATCGCTTTGCATGAAATGGGGCATACGGCGTTTGGGTTCGCAGATGAGTACGAGTATTACGCGGGGTGCGACCGAGCGGACGCCGGTCATGATCGAGCCGGGCAGCCAGAGCCAGTCGAACCAAACATCACGGTCGATACAACGCTAGAACAAATCAAATGGAAGGATGTGCTGAGCAATAGGCTTGATCCGTTGCCGACCACGTCCAATCCCGACTGTTCCCGATGCGACCCTCAACCGAATCCACAATCAGACGACTACGTCGGTGCGTTCGAGGGGGCCGGATACTTTCATTGTGGGTTGTACAGGGGATCCTATAACTGCCGCATGCGACAGTTGGGACATCCTTTTTGCATGGTCTGCCAACAGGCGATCAGGCAGTCGTTTTCTCCATTCTTACTTCCATAAATTCGTACATGACAAGGCCTTTTCCCACTTCATAGCCACAGACGACAGAGGGGGTCCGATGGCGTTCGCGCGATTTCTCATATGCAAGAGCTGCACTAGCCTACAGCCGCGAATTTTGATTCTTTTTTTCATGATGCTGACGTGTCTCTCGGCATGTTCGGGAATCACTCAACCAATGGAATCGCGCTACGGAAACGGCTTGCAGCCGTCGGAGCTTGAAAAGGCAAATTCAATCACCCGCAACCCCTACCAGTATGCTCTTGAGCAGGAATACCTCTGGGATCAAGCCGGGCAACATATCCAGCATGGAAACACGGCTTCGATAGTCAGTCTTACTTCGCTGAGCGCATTGGTGGCATACCGCGCCGCGCGCAATCACAACGGGGCTGCGACGGCAGTGATGGCCGCAACGGGACTGGTGGGGTTGTCCCTCAGTGATGCGCTCGTCATCACTTCCCGCCTCAACATCTACAACAAAGGCATCCAGGCCATGGAATGCTCGATCAACGCTTACAGCGCCGCTGGTGGAATCTTGATTCTCCCAGCGGATAGTGGCAAGCCAGACGAAGTGCCTGGTGTCGAAATGGCGTTGCGACACGTCAATGAAGGAAGTCCAACGGCTTGGGGGGTTCAGGATTTAGCGGATGAGATTCGTGTGCGACTAAGAAGTCTTAAGCGACAAGTCGATCCCCCCTTCGCCAAGACCGTGAGTCGCATCGTCGGCGAAGTCGATGACGCTCTCTTGGGTACGCTGGTTAGTGCTCACGATCTTGCGAGCTCCTGGCATTTTTCCATGCCGCAACAGCAGACCAATTCAGAAGGCACGCCCTCTTCCGATAAGAAGATGGTTACACAGGCAGCTAAAAGCGCCCAAGCCGGCATTCTTGAGCAGAAAATAATAAGCGATATGAAGCCTGCGGAGCAGGGGGACCCTGCAGCGAGAAAGGAGCTGACGACCGGTCTCGCTGCTCTCCACTCCATCAAAATTGAACTCGATGCGCAGGAGCAAGCGACATCGCTATCCGCCTCGGACTACATTCAGGCGCTGAATGCTTGTTCGATTATCAGCTTTGCTCCCCCACCCAAGCCACAATCCACACAAGATCTGAAAATAAACTGGGCTGCAGGCAGTCCGCCCATCGCGCCCAACAAGCTGGCCGCTCAAAAGTACACGGGTCAAATCAGTGGCGGAACTTCGCCATATATTGTTTTACCAGTCCCCAAAGCCGCAGGGACTTTGGCTTCGGGACTTTCTGCGACGTTGGATCCTCAAGATGGCTCTAAGATAGTCATCGACGCAACCAAACTAAAACCTGGAGCCGATGCTGAGTATTACATCTTCGTATCTGATGCAAAATCTTCAACCTTATCGCCCGCGATCGATGTGGTCGTCCCCAAAACGCCCTAACGGGACTTGGCTGTCGGTGGCTCCGGCCAGCTCTCGCCTGGCCGGCTTTCACGTCAGGAACGGGCAAAGCCCCGAGTTAATTTCTGTCTGGACTTGAATAAAGAGGTTGTCGCACTCGGGGCGAACCTCTGCGTGGCGGCCATTAATGAGTCCTCAGTGGGTTCGCACGTTGAGCAGGCCGACAGCGGCAAACTCGACGGCGAACGCGGGGCAGGCTTTGGTCAGTCGCTGAAACTCTCGCCAATGTAGTTGCAACGGTTTGCGAGTACCGCGGTGACAGAATCGCTGGAGGCGAAATTATTCATACGGAAAGGCCGGACGAGCAGCGATTGGCGAAAGAGTCTAGGGCAGACAGTTACTAGATTGCGTTGAGCAAATCATACACCTCAGAAATAAGTGACGTGCCGCGAAGCCCGCAGCAGCATCACCTGCCACATCGAAAGGTTGGTCATCCGCGGGTCGCTCGGCTGCATCAGATTGGACGGATCCACATGCCACAAGTTGCAGGCATGTCCGCTTTCATGAGGCAGGATGGTCGATTTTCCCAGGACCGTGTTGTCGGGAAGCGTTGCGTCCGCCGCCGCACCCGAGAAGTTCACCAGCACGTAGTCGTCCAGCGGGCCGTTCGAGCAGCCATCGCTGGAGCCGGAGAAACTGCGCACAGAGAATGCGCAGATCGGCGCTCCGTAGCCAATCAGTCGCCGCCAGTTGGTCCAAAACCCGGCCAAGGTCAGGATGTTCTGAAAATCCGCGCCCTCGAAACCGAGATCCGACGCCGCGTTGGATCCGCCGCAACTGACATCGAGGCGTTGCGGCACACCGGTTTGCGAAATGGTGACGACGTAATCGTCCGATGCCTGCTGGTCGTCCGAAGCGGGCGTCCGATAGTAGAACAATTTCACCGGCAGCACGCGGACATTGGCATCGTCTCTGAATACCTGGATCATGCGCGCGATCGATGCCATCAGGTCGGCATTGGTGGCGACGGGATTGCGCCGCTCGTCGAGTTGATTCAACACAAGAAGCAAAAGCCGCTTCTCCGGTCGTATGCCGATAAGCCATGCGATCGCATCTATTGCGCTTGCGATCCCGTAGACGATCGTCGTGACGATGTTCCACACCCAGTTTAGGAACCTGCCGAGGATCGGAATCGCAAATAGGAATTGGACGATCAACCCAATAGCGTTGAGTATCGGAGCGAGCAAGCTTTCGATCGTGACCAGCACCGCATTGATGATCGCCGTGACCACATCCCAAACGAGGCAGACGAACGTCGTGATCACGTTCCAGGCGACACAGACCACATTGGACACCCACGTCCACGCCACGCAGACGATGTTCGAAATCCAGGTCCAAGCGCTGCAGAACCACCCCGCTATGCAGTTCCATGGGCTGTACCAGTGGCACTCATTGTAGTAACTGGATGCACAGTTGTTGTAGCCCTCATCGGCGGTTTGACTGCATTGGTTGTAGCCTTGATCGGCCGTTGCCGTGCAGCTCGCAGATGTCTTGGTGTAGCCACTTATGCAGCCCACGGCGTTCTCCTTCGTAGTTGATCGTCGATTCTGTCTCCGATGGACGACAGCAGGATGCGCAGCTTTTTCCTGGC
>Ga0105238_10001788_pt1 | contig 21509 bp, 14 predicted proteins | sample KBSC34metaG_FD_81526 | JGI IMG/M metagenome (GOLD analysis project Ga0105238, IMG submission 81526) | Corn rhizosphere microbial communities from Kellogg Biological Station, Michigan, USA - KBS C3-4 metaG | ecosystem: Host-associated > Plants > Roots > Rhizosphere > Soil | place: Michigan, USA...
ATCCAGTGATCGAATAAACCTGAACCAGTTCACGGGTCTAAGTTTACCAGGGACCTGCCATCACAGGTCGTCGCCCGTGCTTCCTTTTGCCTGTCGACAACCTGTGATGGCAGGTCCCTGGTAAACTGAGACCCGTGAACTGGTTCAGGTTTATTCGATCACTGGATCGAGGATTCAAATATGGAACGGCAACCAATTTCTCGCGAAGGATACGACAAAAAGAAGGAAGAGTTGCGTCTTCTGGAAGACGTCGAAATGCCGAAGATCGCTCAAGCGATCGCGGACGCCCGCGCCGAGGGTGACCTGCGCGAGAACGCCGAATATCACGGACAGCGCGAGGCGCAGGGAATGCTGCAGGCGCGGATCTATTCGTTGAAGGCGACTCTGGCCGATTGCTATATCGTCGACAAGTCGAGCCTCCCCAAGGGCGTAGTGACATTCGGAACTCGAGTGACCGTCAAAGACCTGAGCGACGATTCGATCGAACAATACGAATTCGTCGGCCCTGGTGAAGAAGATTACATGAGTGACGTCATGAAGATTCTGACGACATCGCCGCTGGCGACGGCGCTGATGAATAAGAAAGTCGGTGACAAGGTCGAATTTCAGGCACCACGCGGGGTCACAAATTATGAGGTCACGGGAATTGAAGAAACCTGATCTGCGTGAAGACCGGCTGGTTCACCAACGCGATTGGCATCCGGCATTGGGTGCTTCTGCTGATTGATTCGTCAAACCAGGTTACCGTTTCGAGTCACGCAGCAATCGAAACTCGATCTCTCGCTCGACGTAGTTCCATTCTTCTGACGTTCGCAACACATTGACGAGTTCATCAAAAATGGACACGTCGCTCGGGTCGTACTCGAACCATGTCACGAAATCGAACGGTTCGCCCAAGTCGCGACTGTATTGAAACCGGCGTGCGATTGCGGGAAACAACGCAAATCCATCAGTGATCCGCCGTGATCTCTCTTCGACGATGTCTCGTCGATCCGATCTCGTCAAGTTCCACCATGCGTCCGATTTGCGGATCGCAATCAGCGCTGCACACGGCATTTCGTCAGAAAAAGCTTTGGTCTGACAAATCGCTCCATCACATCGATCTTCGCGAGTCACATAGCGTGTGTTATTGACGACACCCCGCAACACCCACGATGTTCCAACGGGAATTCGCGACAGCGGACCGTTGGCGATCGAGATATGGCTGGCCGGCCTTAGGCCAGCTCCCGAATGATTCACCACATTTGTGATGCGCCAATCTCCCATCTGCCCACCCACATAGTTGAACAGAGTCTCTGCCGATCTCACTTTCAGCAGCTGCGGAACTCCGCGGGACAAATGAGACCGGCAAGTGACTATACTCATGCGCGCCCTCCAGACATCGGCGAATCAACCGCCACCCGGCCCGAGATTCCATCTCATTCCAGGAAATGGGTCGGTGATCCAATCCGACCGACTTCTCGGCCATGAGTAGAGGTCTCATCGCAATCATGGTGCCGAAGCCGTCACCTGATCCGCAGTTTCGCCATTTATGAGAGATTGCTGCCCTCCCACAGAGCTGCACTCTGAAAATCTCGCGATTTCTGCAGGTTCAATGGACCTTATCGATCAATACTTATGGACCCGGATTGATCCGGGCGGAACGTGAGACGCGCGATTCCTGTGCCGGTCTGACGTCCCGGTAAGCAGGTGTTCCTCTCGATACACACCACGAAGGCTAAGAAATCGTGTTAATCCTCGGTTGTCGCTGCGGTTCATGTGACAGGGTCGGTACGTCATCGTGACGACAGTCGATGTGCCGATTTTCGCAATTCTGAGAAACGAGCAGACGGTTCGCCATTGACGACGGATTGGGTAGCTCGTTGTTGAACAGGCGACGCTGTCGGCCGAGGAGGCGATATCACCATGAAACTGAAGTCCGATCGTGGCCGCGTAAGAGACCTGCAAACAGCGCTGGCATTCACTGCAACCTCGCGGAAGAGAAGCCCAGTGAATGCGCGTGATCATGAGACCGTTCGATTAATCGAGCGAACTCGTCAGTTGATGGAGCAGACGATTGAGTTCGTCTGTCATCCCCACTTTGATCAGCTCGATTTCGAATCGACATTTCTCAGTCGATTGCCTCTGGCGGCTGATTCGAACGAACGAATCAATCGCGACGCGCCGGGACAGGCATTTGTGACGGGACTGGTGCGTGCTCCGTTACTCACTGCCGACGAAGAGAAGTACTGGTTCACACGGATGAACTATTTGAAGTCGCGAGCCGAACGAAATCGGCGCCGGCTCGATCTGCGCCATCCCGATGAAGAATTGGTCGACTGCATCCAAGCGGATGTCGACGAAGCAGTCGCCATCAGAAATCGAATAGTTCAGGGGAACCTGCGATTGATCGTCGCGCTGGCGAAGAAACTGTCCGGGTCGGTCGACGAGATGTCGGATCTGATCGGCGAAGGAATGGCGCCACTAATTCGGGCCGTCGAATTGTTCGACATCAGCCTGGGGAATCGATTCAGCACTTATGCCACATGGGCCGCGCGGAATCAGATGTTGCGCTGGCTGAAGCGAACACGACAATCGCCCGAGCGAACTTTGGGGGAAGATGCTCCTTCAATGGATAATCTTCCCGCTGAAAGACCTGTTGCCGAGCGTGACGAAAGTTCGCCTGAGATTCGCGTCAATGCGGTCCATCGATTGCTTACTTCATTGGCGGAACGGGAACGACAGATCGTCGCTGCGCGATTTGGATTGGAAGGTCAACCTCACGGTCAAAGCCTGTCCGAAATCGCGATCCAGATGGGGCTGAGTAAAGAACGTGTTCGACAGATCGTGATGCAATCTCTGTTGAAACTGAAGAACGAGATCACGATTAAAGAATTTGAAGCGATGAACTGACACGACAAAAATCGTTTCGTCATTCGTTCATCCCGGAACAAGGGAAAGGGTTCAATCGGTCGCAACACACATCATCTGGTCATCCAGTTCCACGGCATACTCGGTATCGAAATCGATATAACGCTCGCCATCAACCGACGCATCGGGATCCTCGTCCGTTTCGGCAGCATCGTCGTCAGCTACGACTGGAACAGCGACTGCGGCCGACGACAGTGGAGCGAACTCGTCGAGCTCTGCTCGCAACACTCGGACATGCGCCGGTGCTTCGATCCCCAACTTCACGGTGCCGCGGCTGGTCTGAATGACCTTGATCACGATGTCGTTACCAATCTTGATCGACTCGGCCCGTTTTCGTGTCAGCACTAACATGGTCCACAATCCTTTTTGTTGATCGAACCGTGTCAAAGGTTCGGTTTGTATCTCGTGCCAGGCGATCGACGTTGATCGTCTTGACAACGGCATTCCTGTAAAGCAACAGGAATGCCAGATCGATTGGCACGATCAACAAAAGGATCGGAATCTTCGTGAAGTGCCTGTTTCACAGCGTCTTTGCAGGCAGTTGCGTGAAACACGCCAAAGGGTGTCAACACCAGTTTTGGAGTATTTACAAAACCGCCGAGATCAATGGGGAATAGTGCCCCAAGCCAAGCGGCTGTACTGACGGACAAAGATGCGTCAATCTGAGGGTGGCACGCTCTGACGCTTTGGGAAGAGCGAGGCTTTCTAGCGAACGAACACGCCCTTCGAAGACTTGGAGCGTGACACGCCAAATCTCCTTTTGATTGAAACTGCCCCACGTCGGAATCGAGCCGTTATTTCAGACCGAGTTTCGTTCGGAGGAAGGCAGGCCGATCCGTCGTAATCGAATCGACTCCCAATTGCTGAAACCGCAGGGCGTCTCCAGGGTCATTCACTGTCCAAACGTGGAATTCCAGCTTCGCAGCGCGCAGTTGTTTCACGAACGTTTCATTGACTACGTCGCGATTGGCCTGAATGTCGACGCCCGTCGCACGGATTTCGGAAGCCTTCTTCAGAATCGTTTCGATCGAAGGCTCAAACAGTCCAGTGTCGTTGTTTTTCTTCAGGCCGGTCAACCAATAGGCCTTGATCTCGGGGATCTGTTCTCGAGTGGCGGCGATCACTTGTTCGTTGAAACAGATTACGATCGTTTGCTCGGACCGCAGCCCGGAACTCTTTAGCACTGCCGGCAAGTACGGAACGATTTCGGGGCCACATTTGATTTCAATCAACACCTGTTTCCCGGCGGGAACCGTTGCCAGCACATCGGCCAATGTGGGAATTGGTTCACCTTTGAAGCGAGCGTCTTTCCAGCTTCCGTAGTCGAGCTGCCGCAATTCAGCGAGAGTCGACTCCGAGATTTTCAAATCGACACCAGCCGTTCGCTTCGTATTGGCGTCGTGAATGCAAACGATCTGTTTGTCTTTCGTCAGGTAGTAGTCGCCCTCGATTGCGTCGGCATTCTGTTCCCAAGCCAGGCGGAACGAGGCGATCGTATTCTCGGGAGCATCATGCGACGCCCCGCGATGAGCGACAAGTTTTTGTGCCAAGGCGGGCAATGGTGACATCATGCAACAACCCGTTGCCAGAAACAGTGCGTAGACAACTGAGCGATTCAATGAATGTTTCCCACAAGAGACGGAGTGCTGCTGAAGGACATTTTTCATGACGTTCAGGCGAGGATACCTTGAACGATCTCTCCATGCACATCGGTCAGCCGGTATTGTCGTCCTTGATAGCGGAACGTGAGACGCGTGTGATCGATGCCACACAGCCTCAGGACTGTGGCCTGCATATCGTGAACGTGCACCGGGTTCTCGGTGATATTCCAACCGAACTCATCTGTTGCACCGTAAACGGTGCCCGGTTTAACGCCACCGCCGGCCAGCCACCAACTGTACGCTCTACCAAAATGATCACGTCCCTTGGGACTTGCCGGATCGCCCTGACCAAAGGGAGTTCGTCCGAATTCACCGCCCCAGATCACTAATGTGTCGTCGAGCATTCCGCGTTCTTTCAGGTCCTGCACCAGGGCGGCAGACGGACCTTCGGTGTCGCGGCACTGCATTTCCAATTGGGTGAACAAGTTTCCGTGCTGGTCCCAACCCGCGTGCATCAGTTGAATGAAACTGACTCCTCGTTCCAGCAGTCGCCGTGCGATCAGGCAGTTATTGGCAAATGTGCCTTTGACCAATGCGTCGGGACCATAACGCTCGATCGTCGACCTGGTCTCTTTCGAGAAATCAACCAGATCAGGAACACTCGATTGCATCCGAAACGCCATCTCATACTGCGTGATCCGCGTATCGATTTCCGGATCACCATAGTCGGCCAGATGTTCGGCATTGATCGCATTGATTTCATCGAGCAGTTCGCGTCGACCCTGCGAACTGACACCGGGCGGATTCGTCAAGTAGGGCACCAGATCACCGGTATTTCGGAACCGGACGCCCTGATATCGGCTGGGCAAAAATCCGCTACCCCAGTAATAGTCGAAGAACAGTTGTCCGCACGTCTTTCCTTTGTCGCTGGAGGTCATGACGACGTAAGTTGGCAGGTTGTCGGTCATGCTGCCCAACCCGTACGACAACCAGGCCCCCATACTGGGACGACCCGGCACTTGCGCTCCGGTCATGAAGAGAGTCACGCCAGGCGCATGATTAACGGCTTCGGTATGCAAACTGCGCACCAGGCAAATGTCATCGGCGAGTGCTCCGACGTTGGGAAGCATCTCACTCATCGTGATTCCGGCCTGGCCGTACTGGCGATGCGGCTTGATCGCAGGCAGGCAGGGCCACTTGCCGTATCCGCTGGACATCGTAGACAGTCGCGTCGATCCGCGTACCGACGCCGGAATATCCTGCCCAGCCATCTCGCGCATCTTCGGCTTATCGTCGAACAAGTCGACGTGCGACGGCCCCCCTCCCTGCCACAGGACGACAACACGTTTAGCCTTTGCGGGAAAATGAGGCAATCCCGGTAGTGCGTTTGAGGGTGATGCTGCCGCGACGGTCTCGGCCCCGTGAGTCGACGACGTCTTCATCAGGCTGGCCAGCGCGGCCAGACCTACTCCGCTCGCGGCCGTTCCGAACAATTGCCGGCGGTTGACGCGATGGATGTTTTCCAGGTACTGATCGAACATTGTAACCGGTCTCGCTTTGACATTTTATTCACGTAGATACTCAATGGCCGCAGTCATTCTCGAGTGAGGGACTCGTCCAGATTCAAAATTCCCAAACAGACAGACGCCAATGCCGCTTGCTCTGGTGCATCCAGCGTCTCATCTCGCTTTGACGCTCCGACACTCAGCAACGCTTTTGCAGAATTCGGATCCTGTTGATAGATCTCTAGCTGTTTGCCGAAAGCCCGTCGCAGTCGGTTCAATTCGCCATCCGTGGGCCGGCGGCAGACAACTTTGCGAAATGCATTCACGATGCGTCCATCGACGTCAGATGCCGATTTCGTCGACTGCTCTGCCAGCGTCCGTGCGGCTTCAACCCACGTCGGATCGTTCAACGTCGTCAATGCGTGTAGAGGCGAACTGGTGATGGCCGAACGAACCCTGCAAGTCTGGCGATTGGACGTATCGAACATATTTGCCGGATTCACTGTTCGTCGCCAGAATGTGTACAGGCTGCGTCGATAGAGATCCTCACCTTTCGACGCCGGGTAGGTGAAGTCACGTTCCTTGGTAATCGCCAGTGCTTCCCACACGTCATCCGGTTGATATGGGTAGACAGGTGCGCCGCCGATTCGTGGGACCAGTAATCCCGACGAAGCCAACGCCCAGTCCCGCAAAACCATTGAGGGCATGCGGAACCGGCTGGCTCGAGCATACAAACGGTTTTCCTGATCCTTGTTGCGAAGTTCCGCAGTGACGCGACTGGATTGCTGATATGTCGCGCTCATGACGATCTGCTTGTGCATCGTCTTCATACTCCAGCCTCGTTCCCGAAACTCCACCGCCATCCAGTCGAGCAACGGTCCATGAATCGGGTATTCGCTTTGGACACCGAAGTCTTCAGATGTTTTGACGATCCCCACGCCAAAAAACCGCTGCCAGATCCGGTTGACTTGGACGCGCGCGGTCAGTGGGTTCTGTGGAGAGACCAACCACTGAGCAAACCCCAGGCGATTCGCCGGCAGGCCTTCTGCCAGCGGCGGCAAGAATGAGGGTGTCGCGAACGAGACCTTTTCCGTGGGCTGCAGGTACTCGCCGCGGCTGAGGATTTTCGTTTCGCGTGACTGCGCGTCGCTCATGATCATCACGCGCGGCAGTTTGTCGTTGCGATAATCGTTCAACTGTTGCCGCAGGCCGTTCAACTTGGCGACCGCCGGCAGTTTACCCACCAGGCCAGGCTGGACCTTTTCATCGAAATGCTTACGCAAACCACTGTCGAGTGATTTCTTTTCGTCCTCGGTGCGTTCACCGTCCGCCTTACGCAGGATGGCCGCGATCGGTTCGGGAAGCTGCTTGCCTTCTGCGGGTTTTCCGTCGGCGAAGACGCCCGTCCGCCAACCCTCATAGGCGGCGTTGCTGACCTGGGTTGCTTCGGTCGAGGTGGCCGCGATCTGCTTTTCAAGATCGGCAATCCGAGTCTTGTTCTCGTCGGTTGGCAATTCCAGGAAAGTCGGGCCCACGCGAATTCGCGACGAGAAGTACTGTGGTGTTCCATTTTCGGGGACGTGATTGAACGCATCCATCAAACTGTAGTAGTCACGCTGCGTGATGGGATCATACTTGTGGTCGTGACATTGTGCACAGGCCATTGTCAACGCCAGCCACGTCGTCGCCGTTGTGTCGATCCGATCGAACAGGTTGACGAACCGCTGCTCTTCGGGAATCGCACCACCTTCGCCGTTCAGCAAATGATTCCGATTAAATGCACTCGCGACCTTTTGGTCGTTTGTCGCATTCGGCAGCAGGTCGCCGGCCAATTGCCAGGTTGTAAACTGATCGAAAGGCAGATCTTCATTGAGTGCTTTCACAACCCAATCGCGCCAGATCCACTGCCACGTGTCACCATCCTGCTGGAACCCATTGCTGTCGGCGTAGCGAGCGGCATCCAGCCATTCGAGCGACATTCGCTCACCGTAGTGGGGACTTGCCAGCAACCGGTCAACCAGGTTTTCGTAAGCCTTATTACTTTGATCGGCAACGAACGCTTCGACCTCCTGAGGTGTCGGCGGCAACCCGGTCAGATCTGAATACAGTCGTTTGATCAGTGTCACTCGATCTGCCTGAGGCGAAGGAGCAAGACCTACTGCTTCCAATCTGGCCAGAACAAATCGATCGACCGCGGTCTTGACCCAATCTTGCCGCTTGACTGCAGGTTCTGTTGGTCGAACGGGCGCTTGATAGGCCCAGTGAACGCGGTAGTCAGCCCCTTCAGCGATCCATCTTTCGAGCAACTGCTTCTGTTCTACTGACAGTCGTCGATTCGACTTGGGCGGGGGCATCATCGTTTCTGGATCGTCTGAGTTGATCCGTTTGATCACGCCGCTGTCAGTCGCTTGATGAGGCACAACGGCGCCGGATTTGATCGCGGCCTCGGACAAATCCAACCTCAAATCGGCCTGACGTTTATTCGAATCCTGACCATGACAATAGAAGCAGTTCTCAGAAAGAATCGGGCGAATGTCACGATTGAAGTCGATCAGGCCTGGTTTTTCGTCGGCAACAGAATCAGATGGCGCCATGGCACAGGTCATCAACGCGCAGGCGATCCAACAACACACTCTGCCGGGACATCGTGCCAGACGATCGGGCACGTGGAGAAAGTAGATTCCCGGTGTGACAAGGCGTAACCACGAAAACGGCAAGCTGCGCTGTTCGCTCATTCGATCAGTATCACTCAGGTGTCGAATTCAATCTCGAAAACAGACAGCATAACTGACGGCGATCTGTGGCGTCACGCACACAATTGAATATCTTTATGTATCGAGAAAGTTGTTGGTCTGCGGTTGTCATTGTGAAGACTCGAATTGTCGCCCGATTTCGATCAATCTGTGGACTAGCAACAGCGTTGTACGCACTCTGTCACCAGGATGGCATGGGGAATAGAACGGTATGTCTCAACAAAACGTGATGAAGCGTGGCATGCAGTGGACGATCACCGCGTGCATGGGAATCATTGCCATTGGCAGTGCCCCGTCGTTGCGTGCGCAATCACTTGAGCAACTTCTGCAACAAGAGGACGCAAAACAGCTTGCCAGTGCGGCACGCAAGAACGGCGACGCAGCCCGCGGTGCGGTTGTTTTCTTTCAACCGCACATGGCCTGTTCGAAGTGCCATTCCGTTGGCCAGTCGACCCCATCCGCATTGGGACCGGATCTTTCGACGATCGACAAGATGACTACCGATGATTCGTTAGTGGAATCGGTCCTGCTGCCGTCCAAAGTCATCCGACAGGGCTATCAGTCGGTCACAATTATTCTGGCGGAAGGCACGACGCGAAACGGACTTGTCGTGGAACAATCGGATAAAGGCATCCAATTCAAGGACATTGCGCGGGCCGGCGACTTGGTCAAACTCGCTACGTCCGAAGTCGACGAAGTGAAGATTAACACGCTCTCGATCATGCCAGCCGGTCAGGTCAATCAACTGTCCAGTCGGCAACAGTTCCTGGACCTGATTTGCTACCTGATCGAAGTCCGTGATGGCGGTGCCGAGCGAGCCCGCCAGTTGCAGCCATCACCGACTCTGCTCACGTTGACATTGCCCGAATACGAACAGCACCTCGATCACGCGGGTCTGATCCGCGACTGGAATGCCGATTCCTTGAAGCGGGGCGAAGCGATCTATCGCCGGGTTTGTGCAAATTGCCACGGCACGAAGGATCAAGTGGGATCGCTCCCAACATCTCTGCGATTCGCAGAAGGCAAATTTAAAAATGGCAGCGATCCACTCGCGATGTACAACACGCTGACGCGCGGCTTCGGATTGATGGCCGCACAAACCTGGATGGTGCCTTCACAAAAATACGATGTCATCCACTACATCCGCGAAACATATTTGCGTCCCCATAATCCGTCGCAGTTTGTGGCCATTGATGCCCCATATCTGGCCAAAATTCCCAAGGGTGATTCACGCGGACCGGCCCCGAGCAAGATCGAGCCATGGAGCGCGATGGACTACGGGCCGACACTGACTCATACGTACGAGGTGCCCGGTCGCAAACAGAACCTGGCTTACAAAGGGATCGCGATTCGTCTCGATCCCGGCGCGGGTGGTGTGTCGCGCGGCAGTCATTGGACGGTCTTTGATACTGACACCTTGCGAACTGCGGCCAACTGGTCCGGCGATAACCAGCTCGACGCAGGCGATCGATTCATCGATTGGCGCGGAATTCAGATGAATGGCGAGCACCAAATTCACCCGCACCTGGTTGGGAAAGTCTCATTGTCCAATTCAGCGGGGCCGGGTTGGGCGAATCCTAAGACAGGAGCCTTTGCAGACAATCAGCGCGTCGAAGGTCGTGACGGATTGCGATATGGTCCATTGCCACGCGGTTGGGCTCGATTTAAAGGGCTCTACCACTTTGAACAACGAGCGATCCTGTCGTATTCGGTCGGCACAACGCAAATTCTGGAATCGCCCCGTCTGGTTGCATCAGACGATCAACCCGGTCCACCCGTCTTCGTTCGAACGTTTAACGTCGGCCCACGCGAGCAGGACCTTCTGCTGCAAGTCGCCGAGGACTCAGATGTGCTGGTAACCGGCCAACCGATCGAACCTTCCAATCAAACTACCGTCCTGTTTCCTGTTGTTGACGCGAAGTCGGCATCAAAGTCACCAAACCAGCAGGAAAAGTTTGCCTTCGACGAGAAATCGTGGTTGGAACTGAAAGGCAATGATCAATTCGACATCACAACCAGTGATGTGACTGTGGTCGCACGCATCAAGACATCTAAGGGCGGTTCGATTTTCTCAATCGCTCGCCCCGATCCCAAATGGACGCCCGACGGTCAGACGCTGTTCATCCGCGATGGACGATTGTGCTTCGACATCGGCTGGGTCGGAGTGGTGACCGGGCGATCGAAGATTGACGACAATCAATGGCACGATGTCGCGATGACGCGAGACAAGGCAACTGGCCGGATTCAATTATTCGTCGACGGCCGCGTGGATGCGGAAGGCACATTGTCTCCGAAGAACGCTGTCCCGAATCCGCTGATCCGCATCGGTTTCACTGCGGCCGACTTTCCGAACCCAACGCACTTCCGAGGTGAGATTGCTGACGTCCGTTTCTTCCGGCGACGACTGACAGACGAATTGAAGGATCGAACGAATCCTATTGGCAGCGGCGCTTCCCTGGTTGCTCGCTGGACCATCAATGATCGAAAGGACGATCAAGTTCCAGATGCCAGCGGGCACAAATACCATGCACAGGTCCACTCCGGACAACTGGGAAAGCCTGAGACGCACGCCTTTGGGATTCTGCCCAAGACAATTCCGGCGACATGGAATAGTGAAGCGGGTCGATTGATCTTGAGCATCCCTGCTGGTCGCGAACCACTGAAGTTCAGTGTGTGGACAAGCTCAGCAACGTCGGTCGCGACGCAGTCCAAACGCACTAACACCGAACCCGTGGTCACCACTCCAGATGAGAATTTGGAACTGATGACACACGGTGGTCCCGCTCGCTGGCCGCAGAAGCTCGAAACGGCCACGATTGAAGGTACCAATAGTGGCGCCTTTGCGGCAGATATCCTGACCTCGCCAGATTCGAATCCGTGGTTGGCCCAAATGCGGTTGTCTGGACTCGATTTCCTGCCCGACGGACGCATCGCGATCTGCACGTGGGATGGCGATGTCTGGATGGTGGAAACCACCAATCACCGTGAGGCGGGTTCTTCGACCAAGGCTCTTGAACCCGAAAAGTTGCGTTGGCAGCGAATTGGTTCTGGCCTGTTTCAACCGCTCGGTCTGAAAGTTGTGAACGGCAAGATTCATATCATTTGCCGCGATCAGTTGGCTGTCCTGCACGATCTGAACGGCGATGGCGAGACCGATTTCTACGAGTGTCTGAACAACGATCACCAAGTGACAGAACACTTTCATGAATTCGCGATGGGATTGCAGACAGACGAAGACGACAACTTTTACTACGCCAAATCAGGCCGCCATGCCTTGAAGGCCGTTGTACCGCATCACGGGACACTGCTGCGCGTGACAAAAGATGGTTCGCGGACGGACATTCTCGCAACGGGGTTCCGTGCCGCGAATGGTGTCTGCCTGAATCCGGATGGATCGTTTGTCGTGACCGATCAAGAGGGATTTTGGAATCCCAAGAACAGAATCAATTGGGTGACACTGAATCCAACTGGGCCGCCAAAATTCTACGGCAATATGTTTGGCTACCACGACGTGACAGACTCGTCGGATAGCGCCATGGAACCGCCCTTGTGCTGGATTACGAATGCTTTCGATCGTTCACCGGCCGAACTTCTTTGGGTTCCTGGAAACGCCTGGGGACCACTTGGCGGATCTCTGCTGAATCTGTCGTATGGATATGGAAAGGTGTTCGTCGTCCCGCACGAACGAGTCAATGGCACGATGCAGGGTGGCATGATCGAATTGCCGATCACGCCTTTGCCCACCGGAGTCATGCGAGGACGTTTCCATCCGTCAGAAAAACAGTTGTACCTGTGCGGCATGTTTGCCTGGGCCGGAAACGCCACGCAACCGGGTGGTTTCTATCGACTTCGCGCGACCGGTCTTCCCATGCACCTGCCGACGGAATTGCACGCCACGAAATCAGGCTTGAAACTGGGATTCACCGATCCAGTCGAGGCCGGCACGATCGACAGGTCAAAGATCCAGATTCAATCGTGGTCTTTGAAGCGGACCGAGAAGTATGGTTCCGAACACTTCGACGAAAAGAGCCTGAAGGTTGTGGGAACTGAACTGTCCCCAGACGGCAAGACACTGTTTATCAAAGTCGATCAGATCCAACCGACATGGGGAATGGAAATCAAATACACCCTAGGGTTCACCGATGGAGCGACCGTCAGTGGCAAGATTCACAACACCATTCACTCACTGGGTGAATGATGGAGAATATGAATCCGCTCTCAAGTCGCTTAGAGTGATCAATCCAGATAGACGAACTCATTCGTACACAACAGCACGTGAGCGTAATCAATCCACGCTTTCACTCGATCGGCATTGGGATCTGTCACGATATCCATTCCGATCGCAAGCTCATCGGGGCTCGCGGGTCTGCCGAACAACCACAGGTAGGCGCGCTGAATACGAGAGGGCTCATCAGGCACCGAGTCGCCCAGAAGTCGATTTGCCAGTTGTTCTGACTGTGCGCCAATGAACTCGTGGTTCAACATCAACAGGGCTTGGGGTGCCACTGTGCTGATGATGCGTTTCTCCGTCGAAGCGTCGGGATTGGCGGCGTCGAACAGCATTGCATAGTTGCTGCGATCCCAGCGTGCCGTCTGCACATAAAGTGATCGTCGTCGAATCGTAAAATCATCACCTGCCGGGCCAGTGAGAGTCAGGTCCAATCGTCCTGCGGCACTCAGAAGGGCATCACGAATCGCTTCGGCGTCCAGGCGCCGTGCGGCAAACCGACTCAGCCAGACATTTTCGGGATCTTGTTGAGTCCACTCGCGCGAAACCTGGCTCGACTGCTGGTACGTCGAGGTCAACAGGATGCGACGATGCAGTTTCTTTAGCGACCATCCATCGTCAATCAGTCGCGTGGCGAGCCAATCGAGTAACTCGGGGTGTGATGGATGTTCACCTGTTTTTCCAAAATTGCTGGAGGTGCGGACCAGACCTTCGCCGAAGTGCCATTGCCAGATTCGGTTCGCAATCACACGTGCTGTGAGCGGGTTTTCAGCGGACGACACCCACCGCGCCAATTCACGCCGACCGCTTCCATCGGTAATGGGTGACTGTTCGATTCCTGCCAGGAAACGAGGGAATCGACGCGGCACAACTTTCCCAAGCTTCGAGTAACTTCCGCGAATGTGGATCGGCACATCCTGAACATTCGGGAACAAACCACCCGGTGTTCCTCCTTCGGTCGTCGCCATCGCCAATGGCAACGCGACAGCGAGCGCCGCTTGCAGTTGATCGCGCTGCTGTGTCAATTCCGCACGCTGCTCAATGTTCATCGGCGCAGCGGCACGGATTTGATCCGTCACCGTCAATCGAAATCGCCCCAGCGTGTGTGCATCGGAATGAGTCTGCACGATCGAGATGGTCAGTCGCGCCTGTGCAGGGATAGCGACGTCGGACGGAATCTCCAGCACGGCGACATGATTCATTCCCGGCACTGGATCGATGGCCCAGCCACTGTCAGGATTGTCGTCGATGACCCCACCAACTTTGAAACCGTTTTGCTCGAAGTCAGCCTTGGCGGATGAAAACGTGACATTTGTTTCCGCGTCGTCGTCCTCAGAACGAAATGACAAGGTCGCCCGATTGATGACGAAATTCCCGTCGCCAGCGCGACCGGGGCCGCCCCGCGGCAGTTGGGGATTGCTGAGTGCTTCTAATCGCAGAAACCTGACCGAAACTTCGTCAGGCGCAACGGCGCTGATTTGGTAGGTATCTTTGGCCTGCGCGCCTGACATCGTGATGACACCGTCATCGGCGATCGATCCCGCGGCACCAGCCGAACTGGAGATCTTTGTCGGAATCAGAGTGACACCGCCATCCGTGAGATCGGCGTATTCCTGCTGCATGTCGAGTGAACTGAGCTTCGCTTTCGTTGCTGCCAACTCGGCTTGCTGCTGCTTGCGGACTTCTAATACTTTTGGTGAAACGAGCGGCACACGATTGACCGTGTACTCACCGCCTTTAACGCCCAATTCTTGCAGGTTGTGCGAGCTGTAAAAGATCCCAGCCAGTCCGTAGTAGTCTTCGGTCGAGACCGGATCGAATTTGTGGTCGTGGCACCGCGCGCATCCCAGTGTCAGGCCGAGGAATGCTTTGCCGACAGTATCAATGTTGTCGTCAGCCATGTCGCTGACGATCTTTTCCTTGTCCGCGTCACCTCGATCCCAGACTCCGTTTGATAGAAACGTCGTCGCGATCAATCCGGCTGGATAGACATCTTCTCCCGGAGGCGACGGAATCATGTCCCCGGCGATTTGATGTTGGATGAATTGATCGAACGGCAGATCCTGGTTCAGTGCATCGACCACCCAGTCGCGGTAGCGCCAGGCTTCGGTGATCTCGCAACTGGCCACGCGAGTCTTGGGATTGGCATCGTGGAAATCGGCATATCTGACCACGTCCAGCCAGTGTCGCGTCCAGCGTTGCCCGTATGTTGGCGACGCCAGCAGCCTGTCGACAACCCGATCAACGGCATCGTCAGATGGATCGCTAATGAACTCTTCAATGTCTTCCAGTGACGGAGGTAGTCCCGTCAAGTCGAATGTGACGCGTCGCAACAATTGATGTCGCTCGGCTGGGGTGGCTTGTGGCAACTGTTGTCGATCGAGTTCTGCTAGGACGAAGCTGTCGATGTCAGATTGGGCTCGCTGCGGATCGGCTATCGCGGGTGCATTGACATGACGCAACGTTCGAAACGACCACCAGTTTTTCGCTTCTTCCGGTGTCATGGCCTTCGAACGTGGTGCCTCAACGCGCGGATCGATGGCGCCCATTTGGACCCACTCAGAAAGCGCCTCAATTTCGCGATCAGAAAGTTTGCCGCCGCCCTCTTTCGGAGGCATCTGGAGCCCGTCGGCGTCATATTGAACGGCGCTAATCAGCAAGCTTTCGGACGGCTTGCCAGGAACGATGGCCGGACCACTCTCGCCGCCCTTGAGCCATCCATCGCGACTATCGAGTGCCAGACTGCCATTGGTCTTTCCTTTGCTCGCAGAATGACACGCTTCACATCGATCCACCAGGATCGGACGGATCTGCTTTTCGAAAAACTCCGTCGCGGTATCTTCCGCGAATGAGTAGTCGGCCTGGCCGAGCACACAGAGTGCAACACAAGCACAGGCACGAACGATCGCGATCGTTGACCGGCCAACGAGCATGGGCAGCCTTTCGAATGCACGACTTGAGTTATCGTCATCGGAACGAGAAGATCTTCGCAGACGGTGCCGACGGAATTGATTGTGGCCGCTCGGGCAGCTCAATTCAATTCGCCGTTGCGTCACCCGCGCCACGCAGGACCTTGTCGACGCCCTGCTCCATCAGCAAATGAGCGACATCTTTCCCCAATTGATCCGCCCGTGCGATTCCCGAAACTGAATGAGCCGTCCAACGGTGACTACCATCAAGCGGCAATACGACCGCTTCCAATTCCATTCGATCGGCGTCGATACTGGTGCGAACGCCTAATGGCGCGTGGCAGCCGGCACGCAATGCAGCCAGCAGGCTACGTTCGGCTGTCACACCTGCGAAGGTTGAGGGGTCGGTGATCGACGTCAGCAACGCTCGCAGATCAGGATCGTCGGTGCGACATTCAACACCGATCGCCCCCTGCCCGACGGCCGGAAACATCTCGGGCGGCGTCAATTCGCAATCGATCCGATCGGCCAGTCCCAAACGCTCCAATCCCGCGGCCGCCAGAATCAAGGCATCATACTCGCCTTCGTCCAACTTGCGCAGACGAGTGTCAACGTTGCCGCGGACTTCGGAAAGTTGCAAATCAGGACGCAGGTAAAGCAGTTGCGCCTGTCGGCGCGGGCTGCCAGTTCCGACTCGGGCGCCCGTCGGCAGATCTTTAAATGTCAGTGCGCCACGTTGACTGGCTGGTAAGATCAGCGCGTCGTGCGTCACGGCCCGCACCGGAGTTGCCGCCAATGTGAGTTCCGGCGGACCATCTGTCGGCAAATCCTTCAGACTATGCACGGCCAGATCAGCGCGACCGTCGAGGATCGCCAATTGCACCTCTCGGGTGAACACGCCGAAACTGCCGAGTGACCGCAGAGTTTCCGTTTGAACTCGGTCACCGGTTGTCGAGATATGGACCAGTTCGACCACGAGATCCGGTGCGGCTTTGCGGATCAGATGTGCGATGTATTCTGATTGCCACAGCGCCAATTTGCTGGCGCGGGTCGCAATGCGAAGCATGGGGCGGGGGAAGTTCGGCACGTTTAGTTTGATCTAGAAGCTGTCAGAGGCGAGAGGAATAATCGGGTCGTCCTGTTCGTCGTCATCGTCGATGGGGACGACATCATTGATGCGCGCCGCTGGTGGAATGATGGGATGTCTCGTATTGGTCGTTTCAACCGCGAAGTCTTCGCCCTCGTCTGCGAGGGCAATGGGAATATCCATGCTGGGCGCCTCAAACTGTTGTGGCTTGGGGCTGAGTGTCTTTTTGATCGAATCCGGTCCCAACGTCTTGGCAGCGGGTTTGGGATTCGGGGCTGAACCGGGCTTTGGTTGCAGGTTGGCATTATCCTGCATCCGAAATCTGACGTCGCCGATGACGAGATCGTCCCCCAGTTTCAGATCCGCTTCTTTCTCAATCCGAGTGCCGTTTAGAAAGATGCCGTTCGTGCTGCCCAAGTCGCGCACGACGAACCGCTCGTTGACCTGAGCGATGCAGCAATGTTTGCGCGAGATCTTGCGGCTTTGAGTCAACGACACATCGCAATCGGCTTGCCGACCAATCAATACGATTGCTTTTTCAAGCGGAATCAGAACCTGGCCCGCATCAACGGGCACCAGAAAGGCGGCCATGCAACAGATCTCCTCGCGATTCCGTCAGATGATAAGCTGGGCATGTGTCATTGAAAACCCGGAATAGCAGCAGACGACGCAATTTGAGCCGCGGGCGAACCGAAAAGGCGGCAAATTGAGACTCGGCAATCACTCTGTCATTGCGAATCGGGCGGCCGGAGCGCGAATTGCACCCTGCAGAGATGTGGGCGGCAAGCGTGTGCGGGTCAATTTACAGGAGGATTCCCGATGATCGCATCAACCGTCGAGCGTGTTCCCATGAACACACCCCAGTGTCTGAATGATCGAATCCGTGACAGAACAGAAGCCAACGTCTCCATTTATGCGTCGCGCGGGACAGCGGCAATTGCAGCGAGGCTGGCCGAACTGGAACAGGAATGGGATATCGAACGCATGCTCGAGACAAATGCATCGATCGCATGCCTTGTCGGATTGACGCTGGGAGCGACCGTCGATCGCAAGTGGTTCATGATGCCCGCAGTCGTTGCGGGATTTCTATTACAGCATGCAGTCCAGGGATGGTGTCCTCCGATGCCGATCTTGCGAGAAATGGGTTTTCGAACCGCTTCCGAAATCGACTACGAACGGTATGCCCTCAAAGCAATTCGGGGCGATTTTCACAATCTGACGGGAAATGAACGGCGGATACCCGCAGACGCACATCAGGCGTTTGAGGCCGCGCGCGCATAGTAGGTTGACATCGTCTGGCGACTATTGACCGAGCGCGCGTTCCGAAATCTTGACCATCGATAGAAACAGCAACGCCGTGACCGAGGTGTGCAACCGCAATCACGGCGTCATTTGTTTTGATCTGCGGCCCTCACGAAAGCGTGATCAAGGATTGGGCGTAGTCGTCGTTTCGTCTTTGTGGTCGCCTGACTTCTTGATTTCCGTTTCCTTGGTCACGGTCGTCGTGCCACCAGGCGTTTTGATGGTCTTTTCTTCTTTAACGGTGGCTTTCTGGTCGCAGCCGATGCTGCAGATTCCGAGCAGACCCAGAACCAATGTCGACGAGATAATGCGTTTCATCTGATGACTTTCAAACAGAGATTCCAAGTTGGTTTGGCGAAACAGCACGCCAAAGACTATTCCAAGTCGCGGTCGACATCCGGATGGAACCGCGACGTTGACCGTGATGGCCGTTATTTTGGTACTCACTTCAACGACGTGATGAAGTCGTCCAGTTCCTTTTCCGCCTGTTCTTTGGCCAGGCCGTATTTCTCTTGCAGCATGCCTGCCAGTTGATCGCGTTTTCCAGCAATCACAGTCAAATCGTTATCGGTGAGCTTGCCCCACTTCGATTTGATCTGTCCCTGAAGTTGACGCCAACTGCCCTGAATCTGATCCCAATTCATGATTGCCCTCTTCTTTCAATCTGGACCGGACCATCACTGATCGAGTCCTCGTTGTGAGGCCGCACCGCCGAATAACTGTCCCATTCATCAATCCCTCATCTCGAGTGAAGTTGACGATGCGAAGATTGGCACTACGGACCGAAACTAAGTTTGCACTGACAATGAACCACTCCTTAAAACGGCCCGTCCATTTCCCGCGCCAGCTCGATCCGACGCTTCCTCGGCTTGTCCACTCGCCGTGGATCGGATGTGAGCAACCAGTGGCAGGCGCGAATTCAACAGTTTGCGGGCTTCCAACAGTGTGGATGCTTCGATGCTGGCACCCGAACTCTCCAATTGTTCGCGCTCATGGCGAGTGGCTTTTCGCTGTCGGAATCGTCCGACAATAATCGTCATATTCGGAGCGGCGCGTCGGAGTCGTTTGCACAGATAACGGCAATGAGCCAACCCGCCGGGTGGTACTGACGCGATGAACAACATCGCCGGTGGATCTTTGTGAATGCGCGAGACAATCTCGGATGAAAGCGTTTCGACCGACGAGATTTCGATGCGACACCGACTCGGATCAATCAGTTGCCTGAGCATCTCCAGTGAAACGACGTCCGCGTCATCAGCAGCAGGGCAAGCCAGGACGATCGGCAGTTCCTCAGGCGTGCTTTCGGCTGTTGGAGTTTTCTCTGACTTTACGTCAGTGGCTTTGAGATCCGTGTTCGATGCACTGCCGAGTGCCTGCAATTTCTCGAGAGTGACTCGCATCCCCGCCAGGACGCATCGTTCATCGGTGTCGTCAAGGTAATCTCGCTGCAGATCTCGCTTGAGATAATTCAACGCCGGTATCAATAGCTCGTCATACACCTCATCCGTTGAACTCGCTTTCGCCTTTTTCACCGCCATCGCGGAGGCCTCAAGCGAATCGCCGAGCATCAGCCGCTGATAAAAGCTGTAGTCCGCATTGAGTGCCGGTTTGTCGCCCAGCAGCAGGTACAAGAAATTCAATTGCGGAACGTTCTTACCGAGTACCACCAAACAGACCGCAAACGGGGCAGACAACACGAGTCCAACCGGCCCCCACAAATACAGCCAGCAGGCCGCCGAAACTAAAAGCGCCGTGGGTGAAACGCCGGTTGTATGACCGAACAGCAGGGGTTCGATGGCATTATTCGTCACCAGTTCGACAACGGTCACAAATGTGATGACCGCCAGTGGCTGCCACCAGCCGTCAGAAGTTGCCAGACTCATTGTGATCGGAAAGACGGCGCCGATCCACGGGCCGATGTAGGGAATAAATCGAAACACTGCCGCGATCAAACCCCACAATAGCGGGTAGCGCACTCCCATGAAGTACAGGCCGATGGTCAGTACCAGGCCGAAACCGCCGTTGATCAAAGCCACCATCCCGATATAGCGGCTGATCCGGTCGGTCATGTCTTCCATGGCCTTGCTGGTCAGCGCCAGTCGAGCACGTCCGGCAAGCAGCACGACTCGATCACGCAAGTCTTCGCGCTCGATCAGAAAGAACACCAGCAGCACCAAGGCCAGCGCCAGAGTTCCCAATGCTTCGAATGCCGTACCCAGATACCCGGTGAGGCCAGTCCAATGAGCTGGTTCTGACTGAACGATGATCGTGCCCGTCTTGGGGTCGAGACCGACATTCTCTTCTGAGCCTGACTGAGCCGTGTTCGCACGATTCTCTGGGAGATAGATCTCCTCACTGATCTCCTCAATCATCTGGTTGATCCGTTCTTTCGTCGGACCAGAACCGAGTTCCTTGAGTGTCTTTAATTTGGCTTTGATACGCTGAGTATTCTCAGGCAGTTCGGCAACCATTCCCGAAACCTGCTTGGTCACCATCCAGGCCAGGCACATCAACAGGATGCCAGAGACTGTCACCGAAACCGCAACCGCGACAACCTGATGGAGGCCGCGCCGCGTGAGCATCTTGACTAAGGGATTCAGCAAGAACGTCAGCAGGATTGCCAACGCGATGGGGATCAAGACAGGCCGTCCCCACTGCAGGCAGAGCACCAGAACGAACGAGACGACGGTCCCCGCCAAAATCACGATCGCGCGTTGCCAGACCGGAACAGTATGACCTGGCATCATGCCTTTCTGAGCATCCATGGCATTGGTCGGTTCTGGTTCAATGGGCATGTTGTGGGACTGCGTAGGAGATGATGCAAGAGCTGGGCGACGAATCGCCGTCAGGGAAAATCGGGAGGGCGAAGCTCCCGCTGAGCCGCGAAGTCGGTGCGTCAACCTACGTCGAAGGCGTCCAACGAACTCGCTAGCTATGTAACGTAGCTGACCGGTTTGCGATTGAAAGGAGATGGTGGGACTGTGCCAGAAGACGGACTTGTCGCCACCCTACCTTTTTTTCGCGATTGTTCCCGAGTCGTCACGCGCGATTCGTTGACGGCTCAGCGGGAGCTTCGCCCTCCCGAGACATCATGTGCTGGCCACCTAGACAGGCGGCACGCGTCGACCGCTGATCAACGACACTAAGAACAGGACGAGAAACACGACGAACAGGATGTGGGCCACCCAAGCCGCTTCACCAGCGACGCCTCCAA
>Ga0105238_10001789_pt1 | contig 21503 bp, 18 predicted proteins | sample KBSC34metaG_FD_81526 | JGI IMG/M metagenome (GOLD analysis project Ga0105238, IMG submission 81526) | Corn rhizosphere microbial communities from Kellogg Biological Station, Michigan, USA - KBS C3-4 metaG | ecosystem: Host-associated > Plants > Roots > Rhizosphere > Soil | place: Michigan, USA...
GCATTGGCGCCCTATGCGCAGATCAAGTACGACACCGTGTCGGCCGGACTCGATGGCAGCGCGACTTTCGTCAACCTGAGCGCGGCCGTCAAACGCGACAAGGCCGTCGACACGTTCACCGCCGAGCGTGTCGTGGTCGAGACGCCGGGTGTGTTCTGGCTGCTCAAGCACAGCCTGATGAATGATCCCAGCCTGCCGCCACGCTTTGGCGTTTCCGCGCAGGGCTTGAAGGTTCCGCCGACGCCGCTGCTCGATCCGCACTGGTTCAATCCCAACACACTGGTGCCGTTCGAGACTACCGGTTGCGCGGCGGTGACGCTGTCGCCGGCGGATTACCGCAGAATGGACGTGACTCCCGGCGATGTACGCGAGCACGGCGAGTTTCGCTACGACGCCGACGCCAAGTCGATGGACGTCACCCTGACGATGGTGAGCAACGGGATTGCAACCATCACCGTCGATAGCGAACTGCGCCAGTTCGATCCACACATGCTCGGCAGCGCAGAGGCGATCCGCAAGGTGCATGTCGAGCGGCTCGGCTTGACCTACGCCGACGCGGGTTTTTTCAAGCGGCGCAATCAATTCTGCGGCCAGCGCGCCACTATTGGACCATCGCAGTTCGTCGAACAGCACGTTGCCGCCGTGCAGGCACTGCTGCAACAGCACGGCGTCGAACCGGGTGCCGAATTGCTGAAACTGTACCGCCGGCTGGTCGAAAATGGCGGACAAGCCAGCATCCTCAGCCTGCCGAACAGTACCTTCGTGGCCGGCGCGTGGCAGACCAGCACGCCAGAGGATCTGTTGCGCCAGCTCAATGTGACGGCGCGTTATGGCGATGCACCGCCAACCATGTTTCGGCTGAATTTCCCAGCGCCGCCGCAGCCGGCGGAGGGTTTGGTTGCGGAGGCTCCGGCTGCCGGGTCTACGCCGCCGGTTTCGCCTTCGGCGCCAAGCACCGCGACGCCGCCGGTCGATGCAACCCAGGTACCCGTCAAGACGATTGGCTCCGCAACCACGCCGCCAGCCGCAACGACGGCGGCGACGCAGACAGCAGCCGCACCGCCACCGGTTGCGTCACCACCGATTGCATCACCACCGATTGCATCAGCGACCGCGGCCGCGCCGCTGGTCGTGACGCCCTCGGCGCCGGCCAAAACCGTCGTCAGTGCGACGGTGACCGCGCCGCCAGCGCCAAGCGCGACGCCACCACCATCGACCACTGCGAAGCCGAGCACCCGTCTGTCGCCCGACCTTCTGCCGGAACCCGCCAAGCCGCCAGTGGCTGCTTCCGCTACGTCACCCACAGCGGCGAGTCCGGCGCGCTCGAGCAATGGCCTGGAGGAGTTCGACAAGGCAGCGGCGAAGCTGCCGCCACCGCCCAAGCGCCAGCCTACGACTCCCGAATTCCAGACCAGCGAACCCGCGCCCGCGCCCGGCTCTACGCTGGCGTTGGTCTGGAAGCCGACCATCGAGCGGCTGCCAACCGCCGCGCCTGAACGCCGCGACTACGACATCATCGATTTCGCCGCGTTAAACGCCCAGCACGGCCGCTTCGTGCGGCTGATTACCGAGGGCGGCAAGAAGGTTGAAGGCTACATTGTGTCCGCAGACGAAACCGATGTTCAGCTGCGTGTCCGCCCCAGCGGCGGCAATACCGCCCAGCTGAGCGTGCCGAAGGCACGCATCCACGAAATCCAGCTGCTGCATCGGTCGTCTCCGCCTGCATAGACTGCGACGGCATTCCCCTTAGCCACGTCATTACCGCCATGAGTGCAACCCCGGATCCGGGCGCGGGCTTTGCCCAGGACGTCGAAGCCATGGTGCTCGCGCGCGCGCAGCGCGGCGACATGCAGGCATTTGCGAGCCTGTACGAGCGCTTCGGTCGGCCGTGCTTCAATCTTGCGCTGCGCATGCTCGGCCAGCGTCAACACGCCGAGGATCTGGTGCAGGAAGTGTTTTTGAAAATGATGGATACCATACGCAGCTACCGCGGTGACGCCCCATTCGGCGCTTGGCTGAAGCGTCTGACAGTAAACGCCTGCATCGACCACCTGCGCCGGCAGCGCGGCGGTGACGAAGGTGCAGAAGCGCAATTGGCGCAACTGGTTGGTGAGTCCGGCGAAGCGGCGCATATGGTGGACGCGTGGTCGTTATTGGCGCGCCTGCCACCGCGCTCTCGCGCGGTTTTGGTACTGCACGAGTTTGAAGGCTATACGCATAGTGAACTGGCCGAACTGTTCGGTCAGAGTGAAAGTTATTCCAAATCCATCCTGGCCCGCGCGCTGGGTCGCCTGAACGCCTTGGTGACCGCGCGGCCGCTTAAGCAGGTTTCGTTATGAGTACCGATCAATTGAATTTCTCCGAACTCGCCCGCGGCCTTGAAGCGGGTGCCGAGGCCGCACCTGATTTGTGGCCGCGCATCCTCGTGGCGCACACGCAGCGCCGCCGCCGCCGTCTACGGGTGCGCGTTGCCAGCGTGCTGCTTGCCGGCATGACCGGTACCGCAGTGCTGTTCATGCTGCCCCCCTCGGCACCTGGCACGGATTGGCAAGCACGCGCACAGGCGCTCGAAATCGAGCTGCGCGCCTACCCGACCGATATGGTCGACGCCAATGCACGCGAGGCGCGCTCCGGTTTGCAGCGCATCGACAGCGCGTTGCAGGCGGCCTACGACCGCGGCGCGCGCGCCAACGAACTCGTCCCGCTGTGGAAGGAACGCAGCGAGCTTCTTTCCACGCTGCTCGCCGTACGGCAACAGAGTGCGGCAATTACACGTATCTGAGAGGTCTAAGTCATGTTGCAAAGAATCGCCCCGCTGGTTTTTCTGGCCCTGTTTGCTCCGCTTGGCGCGCTCGCCGACGACAACGCCGCGAGCCGCTCGAGCACGAACTCTGAAACCGAGCAGCGCGTGCGCCAGGATGTGCAGATGATGCTGTCGCAGCTCGCCACCTCGGGCGCGCTTGGCGAGCACCCGGAGCAGATCAGTCTGCACCTGGACGAACCGGCACACCGCGTCATGAATCTGGGCGTGCTGGTCGACTCGGCCGGCGCCGATCATGCACGCGATGGCCTGCGCGTGCTCGGCGCGACACCCGGCAGCATCGCCGAACATATCGGCTTGCGTCCCGGCGATATGATCGTTGCGGTGAATGGCCTGTCGTTGCGTGGGCTTGGCGCGGATGCCGATGGACATGCGCTGGCGGCGTCGCGACTGAAGTCCACGGTTGAGGCGCTGCCCGATGCGGCGCCGCTGCAATTGGATGTCCTGCGCGCGGGCGATGCGGTCGCCTTGAACACGCCGGTGCACAGCGTCTATCTGCCGGCGTTGCGCATGCAGCTGGGTGCCGCGACGTTGGCTAGTGCGGATGCGGCTTCCAGCGCCGGCGCGCCAGCGGACGGTGGTGGCGGTTGCGGCCGCGTCAGTACCTGGGATGTCGCACCGCGAGCTGACCGGCAGTATCATGCGCGCATTCTGATGATCGATGGCGTGTCGCCGGGACCGAGCGGCAGCGAAACGTTTCGCGTCAGCGCCGGAACGCACAAGCTGCTGGTTGCCGAAGACATTCCGACGCGGCAGATCGGTGCCGGTGAAATTGCCAGCCTGCGCCGCGACACGAACAAGGAATTGATTGTCACCGTCAAACCCGGCACGACTGCCATGGTCGCGGCACAACTGCATGTCGACAAGGTAACGGAAGTGCTGCGCGGTGGTTTCTGGGACCCGGTGGTATGGCGGGAAATGCCGCTGTCTTGCCCGTAACTCTGGTTGACGCCGGCGCAAGGAACTTGCGCGGCGTTGCGTAGTCAAAGAAGAACTCCTCCCACAGGACCAGGACAGGCCACATGGATGTGGCCCGGCCGAATCGCCGACTGATGCGTTATGCTGTTGTCTGTCCGACAACCTGTTGATGCGCCGTGCGCGGGAATTTTTTCTTCGCCCTGCTGTTTTTCCTCGGTAACTGCAGCGCCGAGCCGGCGTTACCGGAATCCCTGCGCCAAGTTATCGATGACGGCATCCAGAGCGGCGCGCTACGTGGCGTAGCGGCCGGCTGGATGGAGGGTCCGCAGCGCGCCACAGCATTTTTCGGGGCTGCGCACGCCGACACCACCTTTGAAATCGGCGCGGCCACCGAAGTGTTCACCAGTTTGCTGCTGGCCCAGGCGGTGATCGAAGGCAAGGTGCGCATGCAGGCGCCACTGAAGCAGCTCCTGCCGGATATCACGTTTTCCGATGCGGCGCTGGCGGCTATTTCGCTCGAAGCACTTGTCACGCACCGCTCTGGCCTGCCAGTGATGCCGCCGAACGCCTTGCCGCGCGATGTTGCGGATCCTTACGCCGAATATGGCGAAGTGCAGCTGCGTGCTTTTCTTGCGAACTATCGTTTGCCCGCTACGTCTGCGGACTACGGTTATTCGGTGGTCGACGCAGGTGTACTCGGTTATGCGTTGGGCCGCTGCTACGCCTCGACGTACGAAAAGGCGCTGCACGACAAGATTTTGGTGGCGCTGGGCATGCAGCACGCGGGATTCGATGATGAGCATCTTGCTGACGGGTTTGCGCGCGGAGCCTCGGTAACGCATTGGCATTTCGGCGCGCTGGCGGGCGCTGCGGGGATGCGTGCGACGATGGATGATCTGCTGGATTTTCTGCAGGTGAACTTGCGACCCGAAAGTTCTCCGCTACGCTCGGCGTTGTTGCTGGCGCGCCAGGGCCGCGGGCGGACGCGTGTCGGAGAATACGGCTTGGGCTGGAGCATTCATGAAGCCGGTGCGGATGGCCAAACCTGGCCGTTGCTGTGGCGCGCCAGCAATACGGCCGGATTCTCGACCTTCCTGGGCTTTCGCACCGACCGCCAGCAGGCCCTGGTTCTGCTCGGCAATACGGATGCCGATCTGAGCGCGATCGGGATCGCGTCGCTTGAGGGCAAAGTGCCGCCGGCGCTACCTCGGCCGCACATCGACGCGCCGCACGAGCTGCGTGGCGACGACTTTGCGGGTCTCTATCAGGTTCGTGGCGGCATCGAGATCATCGTGCGCGAGCGCGATCACCAGTTGTTTGCGCAGCTGCGCGGGGATCAGGCGACGCGCCTGCAACCGTTCGGCGACGACGCATTCGGAACGGACACAGAGGCGTTCAGCATTTCCTTCCAGCGCGAAGCGGGACGCGTAACCAGCCTGCTGCTTGGTCATGCAGGCGTCAATCTCCTGGCGCAGCGGCTCAGCGCGCGCGCGCCGCATGTTGCGCGCGCTACGCTGCCGGTTGAGGCAAAGGAGCTTCGGGAATTTGCTGGCGACTATCTGATCTCGTCCGGCAGCATGGCGCGCATATCGGCAGACACAAACTTGTCGATGCAGCTGACTGGCCGCGAGCCCTTGCAGCTCGCCGCGTTTGCCAAGGATCATTTTGCCTGCGTCGATGAATCGTGCGAGGTTGGTTTCGTGCGCGACGCCGATGGCGCAGTGGTGCGGGCCAGCATCGACTTCGCCGGCGGCCTGCACGAAGCCTCGCGCGTGCATTGGAGTAGGCCGTGAACAGCGCCGGTATGGCCGCATGACGCTGCTCAGCGTCAACGTCAACAAGATCGCCGTGCTGCGCAATTCACGCGGTGGTCTTCTGCCGGATGTCACGGCAGCGGCGCGGGAATGTGTCGCCGCGGGTGCGCGCGGCATAACCGTGCACCCGCGACCCGATCAGCGCCACATCCGGCCGGATGATACGCGTGTACTCGGAGCCTGGTGCGCGGGCCGCGTTGAATTCAATATCGAGGGTAATGCCTTTGCGCCAGCACGCGGCAGCTATCCGAGCTTGCTTGCGCTGGTGGCCGAAACGCGACCGACACAGTGCACGCTCGTGCCGGATGGCGATGCCCAGCTCACCTCCGATCATGGTTTCGATTTGCGTGCCGACGCCGCCAGGCTGAAACCGTTGGTCGCCCAGCTGAAGTCACACGGCTGCCGCGTCAGCTTGTTCGTCGATGCCGATGTGCCGGATGTCGAGCGTGCGCGCGAGATCGGCGCGGATCGGGTGGAAATCTATACTGGGCCTTACGCAGAGGCCTTTGCGCACAGCGATTTCCGGCGCGAACTCGATGCTTGCACGCGGACGGCCGAACGTGCGCATGCTTGCGGCCTCGGCATCAATGCCGGACATGATCTGAATCAGGCGAACCTTGCCGCGCTCAAGGCGGCGGTTCCACAACTGGCAGAAGTGTCGATCGGGCACGCGCTGATCTGCGAGGCGTTGTATGCAGGTTTGGGCGAGACCGTGGCAGCCTACGTCAAGCTGCTTGCGTGACACGCGCGTTGCAAATTTTACGCTGCACAAAACAAAAACGCCGCAGTCATTGCGGCGTTTGTCTTGCTGTTGCAGTGGCCGCCGTTACTGGTTGGAAACGAAGCCGATCTTCGACAAGCCAGCATTCTTCGCATCCGCCATGACGGTAGCCACCAGCTGATACTTGGTGTTCTTGTCGGCGCGGATATCCAGTTCCGGCTGCTGATCCAACGGCTTCACGCCAACCACCGCCAGCTGCGCGCGCAGCGCTTCTTCGGTAATCGGTTCGTCGTTCCAGAACAGCGTGCCGGTGGCCTGCACAGACAAACGGATCGGTTCCGGCGGCGGTGGCGGCGGAATCGCCGGTGGCGGCGCCGGCTGCGGCAAGTCGATCTTGATCTTGTGCGACAGCATCGGTGCCGTGATCATGAAAATGATCAACAGCACGAGCATCACGTCGACCAGTGGCGTGACGTTGATGTCCGCCATGGGCCCGCTGCCGCCACCTGAAGAAAATGCCATCTTGCTACCTCGTCACAAAATCTGCGCTGATTGAATCGACTCGCCTACCAGCGCGTTTACTGTTGCGGTCCGTTCTGCGCCTGAGTGATGAACCCAAGCTTGACCATGCCGGCGTTCTTCGCATCCGCCATCACCGAAGACACCAACTGATACTCGGTGTCGCGGTCTGCGCGGATCTGTAGCTCCGGTTGCGGTTGCCGCTGCGCGAGAACGCGCAGCTGCGCCTGCAATGTCGCTTCGGTAATGGGTTCGTCGTTCCAGTACAACTCGCCGGTTTCCTTTACGGAAATCGTGATTGGCTGGTTGCCGGCTTCCTCAGGCGGCTTTTCCAAGCTCGCGATCGGCAATTCGATCTTGATCTTGTGCGCCGCCAGGGGCGCCGTGATCATGAAGATGATCAGCAGCACCAGCATCACGTCGACGAGCGGCGTGACGTTGATTTCCGCCATCACCCCACCGCCGCCACCGGAACTGAACGCCATGACTTACTTCCTCGGCGCTGCGGCGCCCGACTTCGGCGTCGCGACCGTGACGGCCGCACCCGTGTCGACGCGCGAACCCGTGGCGAAGAAGTCGTGCAGGTCGTGCGCGAATTCGTCGAACTGCGAATTCGTCACGCGGTTGGCGCGCACGAACACGTTGTAGGCCAGCACCGCCGGAATGGCGACACCCAGACCGAGTGCGGTCATGATCAGCGCTTCGCCGACCGGGCCGGCAACCGCGTCGATCGACGCCTGGCCGGATGCACCGATGCGGATCAGGGCGTGATAGATGCCCCACACCGTACCGAGCAGTCCGACGAACGGCGCGGTCGAACCGGTCGTCGCCAGCCAGCTCAGACCGCCTTCGAGGCGACCGCTCTCGCGGGCGACACCCTGACGCAGTGCGCGGTCGATGAACTCGGAACGATTGAGAGCTTCGACCAGGCGGCTGCCTTCATGACGCTGGTGATGCGCCGCGGCCGATGCGCAGTCCAGCGCAATCTTCGAGAAGGGCTCCCACTTGGGCTGGTCTTCCATCGTGCGCACGGCTTCCTGTGCGGACGTGGTTTCCCAGAACACGTGGCGAACCTTGTCGGCACGCGAGCGGATCGCGATGGCGCGCCAGCCGTTGATGATGATGAAGTACCACGACCCGACGGTCATGATCATCAGCACCCAGAAGACGACCAGGCCAAGCGCGTCGAAGTTGTGGATCAGATGGTCAAAGCCCATCTGCTGAAGGGCAGCGGCATCGCCATGTCCTGCGGGCGCCATCCCTGCCGGTGCTGCAGCCGCCGCGTCAGCGGGCGGAGGAGCAGGTTGAGTCGAAGCTGCATCTTGTTGCATAACGCTACCCTTTAGATTGAGGTCACTATGGTGTCACTTGTGGCGGCGTATCGCTACCGCCGGCCAGGTTACAAATCCGTCAAATTGAAGTCGATCGGCACCAGGGCATAGCCCTCGTACTTCTGACCGTTTCGCACACCCGGATTGAAGCTCCAGGTTTTGGCCGCCGCGATCGCGGCCTGGTCGAGCTCACGGAAACCGCTGGACTTCTCCACCGTGACATCCTTTGGCGTACCGTCTACCGCAATCAGCACCTTCAGGATGACCTTGCCGGTGTGATGTTCACGCACTGCCTGCGGCGGATAGCGCGGCGGACGCATCCTGCGGAAACTGATGTTTTCGCTGGGTGCGATATCTGCCGGCGGTGCCGGCGGCGCTGGCGGGGCCGGTGGCGGCGCGGGCGTCGACATCGGCGTCGCTTCCTGCACTTCCTGCGGCGGCGGCGGCGGCGGCGGGACCGGCGGCGGCTTGATCTTCTCCACGACCTTCGGCGGTGGCTTCTTCGGCGGCTCCGGCGGTGGTGGCGGTGGCGGTGGTGGCGGCGGCGGCGGTTCGATGAACTCGACCGTCACCACATTTTCCTTCACCTTTTCTTTGGCCTTGGGCGGCGTCACCGGCGCGAGCAGCATCATGAATGCGAACGCGTGCAGCGCGAACGCGCCCGCGAGCGCAATCGTGCGGCGCCAGTTGAACGGTTCACTTTGAGCTTGGAATGCGTCTGACGCCATCAGCTTGAACCAGTGTGAGACCTGAGTAATACGCGCGCATCATCGGGATGCACGCGCAGTAGAAATTCGACGGGGCCGCGAAAGTTACACCAGCACCGCGCGTTTGTATAGATATCCGTACCCCATGATACGACGAAGCACGGTCATTTTCCGCCGCGAACTTTTTTCAGTTCGTCCGCGGCTTCGCTCTTGGTCTCGGGATCCTGTGCCGCCTGTTCGAAGGCGGCCTTCGCGCCGGCGCTGTCCTTCAAGCCAAGATTGAGCTTGCCGAGCAGGATGTAGGCCTTGCCCTTATGTGTGACACCGCGTGAGATTGCCTTCTGGACGGCGGCCTTCGCGTCCCCGAAATCCTGGTTGGCACCCATAACCTGGGCTCGGCGATAGTCGATGTCGCCGTTGGACGCCAGCGGCGCGGCCTTGTTGTAGGCCTCGAGGGCTTTGGCGTTGTCACCGGCGATCATGTAGGTATCGCCGAGCAGCTTGTAGTTGTCGGCAGTGGCCTTGACGGTGCCCTTGGTCAGCCCTTCCTGCAACACCGTGGCACCCTTGATGCCGTTGGTGGCGCCGGTATCGGTGTTCTGACCGACGCTCGCATAAATCTTCGCTGCGGTGACGTAGTCGCTTTCTTCGGTCATCAGGCCTTGCGAACGTTCCTTGTCGAGCAGTGCCAGCGCCTTGTTGTTTTCGTTTGCCTGCGTGTAGATCACCAACGCATTCTGGATCAGCTTCTTGTTCTTTGGATCCTTGGCCAGCTGTTCGTCGATGACGCCCGACGCCTGGCCGCTCTGGCCGCTTTCGTTGTAGGCAGCCATCAGGATGGTGTTCCAGGATTCCTGCGGTTTGTCGGAAGACGCCTGCGCCTTTTTGATCGCGGCGATCGCCTCAGGATACTTCTGCAGTCGGTAGTCGATATTGCCTTCCAGCGCGTACGCTTCGGGCTTGTCCGACTTGCTCTGTTCGCGCCAGGTCTTGAGCGCTGCGGCGGCGGCCTCGTATTGCTCGTCACCGACGTACGCATTGATCATGTTGTACATCGAATCGAAATGCGCGTCGTTCGGCAGCGAATTGAGATCGATCAGCTGCTTGTAGGTCGCAATCGCGCCCTTGTAGTCGGCGGCGTTGAACTGCTGGTTCGCCAGCACCTGCATGGCGATGCCTTTGGCGTACTTGCTCTTGCTCGTGTCGATGACCTTCTGGGCGTTTTCCTTCGCCTTGGCTTCGTCGCCCTCGTTCGAACCCGCGACAGCAGCCTGCAACAGCTTCTGGTCGGTCGCGCTGGTCAGGTCGCTCTTGGGCTCGCTGCGCGTGGAGTTGGGATAGTGACTTTTGCTGTCTTCCTTCTTCGACGCCGCCAGCACCTGGTTCGTGCCCAATATCAGCGCCAATCCACAGCACAGGATCGCTTGCACCCACCTGCTCATCTTCCTACCCTCCTTGAGATCGTCATATCCGCTGTAACGCAGCAGCGAGACAGTCGAGGTTAACGCCGCTTCAGCGGAAGCTCAAGCTGCCACCGCACAATCGCTGCAATGATGCCAGTCCGGCGCTGAATGCGTCCCCTCGAGGCAGGCATTGCCGGCCTGCCGCCGCGCCATCAGATGTCGAGATTGCTTACCCGCAACGCGTTCTGCTCGATGAAGTTGCGGCGCGGTTCGACCACATCGCCCATCAGGGTCGAGAAGATCTGATCCGCCGCCACGGCATCTTCGATGCTCACCTGCAGCAAGCGGCGCGTTTCGGGGTTCACCGTGGTTTCCCACAACTGCTCCGGGTTCATTTCACCCAGCCCCTTGAAGCGCTGGATGGTGCGGCCCTTCTTGGCTTGCTCAAGCAGCCAGGCATCGACCTGCTCGAACTTGACGACGGCGGAGCTCGCTCCGTCGCGCCGGACTTCGGCGTCATGCTGCAGCAGGCCGTCGAGCTTCTGCGCTACCTCAAGTACCGGCTTGAACTCGGTGCTGGCAAAGAACGCGGCTGGCAGGACTTGGGTTGCGTGCATGCCGTGATGTTCGCGCTGCACCACCAGCGCCGCCGGGTGTTCCGCGGTGGCGGCACGCAGACTGAGGCGGAAGGTGGGCTTGCCGAGTCGTTGCGCCTGCAGCTTGCCGGACAAACGAGTGATCCATGCCTCGATCGCCGCGGTATCCCGCCATTGCTCGGGCGGCGGCGGCGCCACCTCGAGCATGGCCATCAGCACAGCCGCGTCGCAGCGCTGGCTGAGCCGGTCGATCTGTTCGCGCGCGACGTGGTAGTCGAGCAACAGGCGTTCCAGCGCGACTTCGCGCAAGGGCGGCGCATCGCTGCTGTAGCGCAGTTCGGCACCCTCGACCGCGTTGGCGATCAGGTAGGCGTTCAGTGCGGTGTCGTCCTTGAGATACAACTCCTGCTTGCCCTGCTTGAGTTTGTACAGCGGCGGCAACCCGATATAGATATAGCCGCGCTCGATCAACAGCGGCATTTGCCGATAGAAGAATGTCAGCAGCAGCGTGCGGATATGCGAGCCGTCGACGTCCGCGTCGGTCATGATGATGATGCGGTGGTAGCGCAGCTTGTCCGGGTTGAATTCTTCCTTGCCGATGCCGCAGCCAAGCGCCGTGATCAGCGTGCCGACTTCGGCAGAAGACAACATTTTATCAAAACGCGCTTTTTCCACATTTAAAATTTTACCCTTGAGCGGCAGCACCGCCTGGTAGCGCCGGTTGCGGCCCTGTTTGGCGGAACCGCCCGCGGAATCGCCCTCGACCAGAAACAGCTCGCTCAGCGCCGGATCCTTCTCCTGGCAATCAGCGAGCTTTCCGGGCAGGCCGGCAATATCCAGCGCGCCTTTGCGCCGGGTCATCTCGCGCGCCTTGCGCGCCGCCTCGCGCGCACGCGCCGCCTCTACGACCTTGGCCGCAATGGCGCGCGCGTCCGCCGGGTTTTCCTGCAGGAACTCCTCGAGCTTGGCGTTGATGATCGACTCGACCGTGCCCTTGATCTCGGAGGAAACCAGTTTGTCCTTGGTCTGCGACGAGAACTTCGGATCCGGCATCTTCACCGACAGCACCGCGATCAGGCCTTCGCGCATGTCGTCGCCAGTCAAGGCCACCTTTGCGGACTTGAGCAGATTGCTGCCCTCGATGTAGTTACCCAAGGTACGCGTCAGCGAGGCGCGGAAACCGGCCAGATGCGTCCCGCCGTCTTTCTGCGGAATGTTGTTGGTGAAACAGAACACCGTCTCCTGATATGCGTCGGTCCACTGCATCGCCAGGTCGACGGTGATGTTGTCCTGGACTGCGTTCAGGGTGATAACGCTGGGGTGCAGGGGCGCCTTCAGCTGCGCCAAATGTTCGACGAACGAGCGAATGCCGCCTTCGTACTGGAAGATATCGCTCTTGTCGGCGCGTTCGTCGCTGACTTCAATCTTTACACCGGAATTCAAAAAAGATAATTCTCTCAATCGCTTAGCGAGAATATCGTAGTGAAATTCGGTGTTGGAAAAAGTTTCCTTGCTCGGCTTGAAGCGAACAGTCGTCCCGCGACGGGACGAAGGGCCGACACGGCGCAAGGGATAAAGCGGTTCGCCCAGATGATATTCCTGCTCGTGTTCGTAGCCGTCGCGATAGATCGTCAGCCACAACTGGTCCGACAGCGCATTGACCACCGATACGCCAACGCCATGCAAGCCGCCGGAAACTTTGTACGAATTGTCGTCGAACTTGCCGCCGGCGTGCAGTACCGTCATGACCACTTCTGCGGTCGAGCGCCCTTCCTCATGCATGTCGACCGGGATGCCGCGGCCGTTGTCCGACACACTGACCGAGCCGTCGCCATGAATGATGACCACCACGTTGTCGCAGAACCCGGCCAGCGCTTCGTCGATGGCATTGTCGACAACCTCAAACACCATGTGGTGCAAGCCGGTGCCGTCGTCAGTGTCGCCGATATACATTCCGGGGCGCTTTCGCACCGCATCGAGTCCCTTGAGGACTTTGATCTTGCTTGCGTCGTATTGTTCGGGTGTCTGGTTTTCGCTGGTCATTCGGGTCACGTCTAGGATAAGCGGCAGAGCCTGCGACGCTACGGCCGCAGGTGCGCAAGACTGATTTTGTCGATTATAGCAATCTAGCGCAGATTGCCGTGTTCCACATGGAACACACTCAGGTTGGCGACGGCTTTCTGGAGCGAGGGGGGCAACTCCGTGCCGCTTACCAGTACCTGGGCACCGGCTCGAGCCAACAGCGAAACGACGGTCTGCTGGTGTTGCTCGTCAAGTTCAGAAGCCAGGTCGTCGAGAGCCACTACCGGCCATTCGTTGCGCTGTTCTGAATATTGTTGCGCCTGAGCCAGAACGCAAGCCAAAGCACACAGCTTCTCCTGGCCGCGCGACAGATACTCGCGCGCCGGGGCATTGGCAAAACTGATGTTCCAATCGGCCCGGTGCGGACCTCGTGTCGTGTGACCTTTGGCGATATCCCGCAGGCGTGTCTCTACCAACGCCTCTGCCAGAGACGTCTGTTCCGCCCAGCCGCGACCGAGGGATATTGCCGGCGCGCCTAGCTCCGGAAGAAACACCGCCAAAACCTCATTCAGCGTGTTGGAGTACGCGTGAAAATGCCGCGCACGCGCCTCGGCCAAGTTCTCGCCCGCTTGCGCCAAACCCTCGTCCCAGGCATCCAGTTGCCTCAGATCGCGGCCTTGCTTCAGCAGGGCATTACGTTGGCGCAGCAGGCGTTGGTATTGACGCGTCCGGGCAAAGTGTTCGGGTTCCACGTGAAACACGCCCCAATCGAGGAAGCGGCGGCGAAGTGCACCTGGACCCGAAATGAGCGCATGGCTACCCGGCTCGAGGCACACCAACGCGAATTCTCGCAACAGGTCAGCGAGATTTGACACAGGTTCTTGATTGACCTTTGCGAACCAGCTCCCTGACTCACGCGCCAAGCCCAACTGTACTTCGCCGCGAGATGTTTCCGCCCGGCCGAAGAGCACCATTCGGTCCGCTCCCTTACGTATCAGTACGTCGTTTGGGCCCGGCCGAAAGCTCTGCGCATGAGACAGAAGATAGGCGGCTTCCAGGACACTGGTCTTGCCGGCGCCATTCGGCCCGACGAACACCGTGAAACCCGCCTGCAGCGGGATCTCCATCTCGGAGATATTGCGCGCGTTGAGAATGCGCAGCGTCGTCAGGCGCATATGGGCCGCTCGCGCCCGGCTAGCACCTCAAAGTCAGAGGCGCAGCGGCATGATTACGTGACGTGAGCGCTCACTTGCCGGCGCTCGCAGCAGGCAGCTCGAATTGCCGTCCCTAAGACAAAGCAATACTTCCTCACCCTGCAACGCGTTCAGCGCGTCCAGCAAATAGTTCACGTTGAAACCGACCCCCAACTCGTTCGTGTTGGTGCGCGCTTCCAGTTCCTCGACCGCCTCTTCCTGCTCGGGATTGTGCGCCACGATGCGCAGCTTGTTGGTGCTGACCTCGAGCTTCACCCCGCGATATTTCTCGTTCGACAAGATCGCCGCGCGCTGTAACGCTCCGCGCAACACCTCACGCCCCAGCTGCACTTCCTTGTCCGCCCCGAGCGGGATGACCGCCTCATAATCCGGGAAGCGGCCATCAATCAGCTTGGAGGTGAATACAACCTCGTTGCGACGCACGCGCAAGTGATTGCGCCCGAACTCCAGGTCAACGCTGCCGTCCCCGCTCTCGAACAAGCCTTGAAGCTCGAGGACACCCTTGCGCGGGATGATGATCTGTCGCGCCGCGGAACGGGCGCCATCCAATTCCGTCTCAGCCAACGCCAAGCGATGGCCGTCGGTCGCAACACAACGCAACGACTGATCGCGCAAGTCCAGCAACAGGCCATTCAAGTAATACCGCACGTCCTGGTTAGCCATCGCAAACGCCGTGCGGTCCATCAAATCCTTCAAGGTCGCTTCCGGCAAGCTGACCTTCTCCACCAGTTCGATGTTGTCGATCACTGGAAACTCGGTCGCGGCGAGCGTGGCGAGCGTGAATCGACTGCGGCCAGAATTCACGGTGACGCGATCACCGCTCAGCTTGAATTGCACCTTGCTGCCATCTGGCAACGCCCGGCAGATATCAAACAGTTTGCGTGCTGGAATCGTAACCTCTCCAGGCTGCACATCCTGGGCATCGACCCCGGCAGACATCTCCACCTCAAGGTCTGTACCCGTGAACGTAACCCGATTTCCCGCGGCAACCACCAACAGGTTCGACAGCACCGGCAAAGTCTGGCGCCTCTCCACCACGCCGATCACTTGCTGCAGGGGCTTGAGCAAAACCTCACGCTGAATGCTGAACTGCATGTCTGCTTCCGTTGTTGGCTTGTTTGAGAGTTATTAATAGCTTAGTAGCTTGTTGGGACTGTGTATATCCGGATAAGTCAAAAAACATCATATTTATCATAATCTTACATCCGCCATTCGCGTTTACTGCGAAGCTCGGCGTTTGTGCGTTACCTGTGGATGGAACGACGTGTATCCCCGGTCCACAGTTTATCCACAAGCGATTCTATCCGGTTAACTCGCGTTGCAGCTTTTCCCAGTCCTGACGCAGCTTCCCATCGATTTGCACCAGATCGCGAATGGTCCGGCAGGCATGCAGCACGGTCGTATGATCGCGGCCGCCAAACCCTTTGCCAATCTCCGGCAAGCTGTGTTCGGTCAGTTCCTTGGCCAAGGCCATCGCCATCTGCCGCGGTCGAGCCAGCGAGCGGCTGCGATTCATCGACAGCAGGTCGGACAGACGCAGCTGATAGTAGTCTGCCACTGTTTTCTGAATGTTCGAAATGGTGATCGCCTGGCTATGCACGGTAAGCAGGTCGCGCAACGTTTCCTGGGCAAAATCGTCGTTGATCGGCACACCAAGAAAATTCGCGCGCGCCGACAAGGTGTTCAACGCCCCCTCCAGGTCGCGCACATTCGACCGCATTCGTTTTGCGATCAAGAACGCGACGCTTTCGGGAATCTCCAGACCTCGCGCAGCAGCCTTGCTCAGCAGGATTGCAGCACGTGTCTCGAAATCAGGAGGGTCGATCGCCACGGACAATCCCCAGCCGAGTCGTGACTTCAAGCGCGGCTCGAGGTTGTCGACTTCCTTGGGATAGCGGTCACAGGTCAGGATGATCTGCTGTTTGCCCTCGAACAGCGCATTGAAGGTATGGAAGAACTCTTCCTGCGTGGTGTTCTTGCCGGCAAAAAACTGGATGTCGTCGATCAGCAGCGCATCGATGTCGCGAAAGCGGCGCTTGAAATCGTCCATGCGTTTGGTGCGCAGCGCATCGATCATGGCGCTGACAAATTGCTCCGAGCGCAGGTACATGACCCGGGTGGCCGGATTGTTGGCGCGAATCAGATTTCCTGCCGCATGCATCAGATGGGTCTTGCCGAGCCCGGTGCCGCCATATAGCAGCAGAGGGTTGTAGGCCCGCCCCGGATTGTTCGCCACCTGCATGGCGGCGGCCTTGCCCAATTGGTTGGATTTGCCCTCGACAAAGGCGTCGAACGTGTAATGCGGATCCAGATTGTGTTCGAACTCGGCCGCTTCTGCACCGGCGGACTTACCCACCACCCGCTCGGACCGGCGACTGTTGTTCAAAGTGCCTACTTCCAGGCGCAGCCGCACCGGGCCACCGTGCAGTCGATCCAGGACGGCGGTGATGCGCGCCAGGAATTCAGTGCGGACATATTCCAGCGTATAGCCGTTCGGCGCCAGCAGGCGCAGTCCATCGGCGTCTTCCACGGCCTGCAGCGGCATCAGGTAGGTATGCATATCCTCGACGCCGAGCTCGCCTTCGAGGCGTTCGAGGCAGCGTCGCCACAGTTCACTCATTACATGCCGATCCTTGCGGCCGGTGCCGCCAGCGGAGTCGCAGTCTACCCTTGCACGCTTGGTCCGCCAAGCGCATTATTCTTGACACAACTGCATGCAACCCACTATCCTTCAAAGTCTTTTCCCCGATCTTTCGAGCATTTGCCATGAAACGCACTTTCCAACCCGGCAATCTGAAACACGCCCGTACGCACGGCTTTCGTGCGCGCATGAAGACGCGCGGTGGCCGTGCAGTGCTGAACGCGCGCCGCGCCAAGGGTCGCAAGCACCTGATCCCGTAAGCGCTTCGCCGTGGCCGCAATCCTGCGCCTGCCCCGCACGGCGCGATTGCTCCGGCCAGGCGATTTTGCCGCGCTGCGCGCCAATGCCCGGCGCGTCTCCAGCCGGCACTTCAAAGCCGAATATCAGGCCAGTCCGAGCGGTATCGCCCGTCTCGGCATGGCCGTGTCGCGCCGCGTCTCCAAGCGCGCCGTGCAGCGCAATCGCATCCGTAGGGTAATCCGCGAATGTTTCCGCTTGCGCCGGCATGAATTGCCCATACTTGATCTATTGCTGATCGCGCGCAGCAGCGCGGCAGAACAGACCAACGCAGTGCTCCGCGACGATCTGCAGATTCTCTGGCAAAAACTCACGGCATTGAAGGAAAGCGACGCGCCCGGCACAATGCGCGCCGATTCATGATGCATTGCATCGAGCGCCAGCACGGTTGTGCACAGCGTCCCGCGATGATTCGAACTCCACGCCACCGCGCGCGGAGCGTCCACAGCCCGCGCTTGGCGCGACACTGACCAACTCGAACCATGTCCAGCACCCGCTCGTTTCTGTTCGCCGCGCTCGCCCTCATCGGCTTCCTGCTGTGGCAGGCCTGGGAACAGGACTACGCTCCCAAGCCGCTAAGCGACGCAGCGTCGACTGCCGTTCCTGCCGCACCCAACGCAACGTCGACACCAGTAAATTCTGCCGATACGCCGGATATCCCGAAGGTGACAGGCTCGGCGGTCCCCGCTGCAACCGCGACTGCACCCATCGAGGCCGAGCCAGCGGGCGCCCAAGTCAGCGTCGAAACCGACCTGCTGCGCATTGTCATCGACACTCGCGGCGGCACGCTGGCGCAAGCCGACCTGCTCGCTTATCCGCAGGATCCCAGCGACAAGACCAAACCGGTACGCCTGCTCGACGACAAGAGCACCAGCTACTTCGTTGCGCAAAGTGGCTTGCTCAGCCCGAGCGGCCCGGCGCCTGACCATCGCACGCTGTTCAGCGCCGAAAAGAGCTCGTACGCACTGAGCAGCGGTGCGGATACGATCGAAGTGCCGTTGACCTGGCAGGATGCCGGCGGCCTGAAGGTACGCAAAGTATACATTTTCAAGCGCGGCAGTTACCTGATCGAAACGCGCCAGGAAATTACCAACGGCACCAGCGCGCCCTGGACCGGCTATGAATATCGCCAGCTGCAACGCGTACCTCCGGTGATTTCCGGCAGCGGTTTCAGCTTCAACAATCCGGAAAAATATGCGTTCGCGGGCGCGGCCTGGTACAGCCCGCAGGACAAGTTCGACAAGCTGCCGTTCGAGAAATTTGTCGACTCGCCATTGAAGCGTGAGGTCAGCGGCGGCTGGGTCGCCATGCTGCAGCACTATTTCTTCGCGGCCTGGATTCCCGCGCCAACCGAGACCGACAACTACTCCACCGACGTGCCGAATCGCACCAGTGCCGCGCCGCACTACCTGATCCGAGCGCTGTCGCCGGCGCTGACCGTCGCGCCGGGCCAGACCCAGGCCTTCAGCGCGCATTTGTACGTCGGCCCGACCTTGCAGAGCCAGTTCGATCCGATCGAGCAGGCCAACATCGCGCACGGGCTCGGACTGACCGCGGATTACGGCAAGCTCACTTTCATTGCCGAACCGTTCCACTGGATTCTCGTGCAGTTGCATGCACTGGTCGCAAACTGGGGCGTCGCGATCATCCTGCTGGTCGTGCTGATCAAGCTCGCCATGTTCAAGCTGAGCGAGTCCCAATTCCGCTCGATGGCGAAGATGCGCAAGCTGCAGCCGCGCATCGCCGCGCTGAAGGAGCGTTACGGTGACGACCGGCAGAAATTCGGCGCCGCGCAGATGGAGCTTTTCCAGAAGGAAAAAATCAATCCGCTCGGCGGATGCCTGCCAACGCTGATCCAGATCCCGGTTTTTTTCGCCCTGTACTACGTGCTGCTCGAAAGTGTTGAACTGCGCCAGGCGCCGTTCTTCGGCTGGATCCAGAACCTGTCCGCGCCGGACCCGTACTTCATCCTGCCGGTCCTGAACGCCGCGATCATGGGCGCTTCGACCTGGCTGGCACCGGCCAGCCCGGGTATGGATCCGATGCAGCAACGCATGATGAAAATCATGCCGCTGATGTTCGCGGTGCTGTTCCTGTTCTTCCCGGCCGGCCTGGTGCTGTACTACACGGTCAACGGTGGCCTGTCGTTGCTGCAGCAGTGGGTCATCAACCAGCGCATCCAGGCGTCCGACAACAAGGCGCGCTGATGGCATGAAGCCGCACGACACCATCGCCGCCGTGGCCACGCCGCCCGGCGCCGGCGGCGTCGGAATCGTGCGCGCATCCGGCCCGCTCGTGCAGCGCATCGCCGCGCAGCTGCTCGGCTCGCTGCCCGCGCCGCGTAAATTCCACTTTTGCACTTTTCGCGATGCCGACGGCGCACCGCTCGATCGCGGCCTCGCCGTGTACTTCGTGGCACCGCGCTCGTTCACCGGCGAAGACGTCCTCGAACTGCACGCACACGGCAGCCCGGTTATGCTGGCGCTGTTGTTGCGCCGGGTGTGCGATCTCGGTGCGCGTCCGGCGCGCGCCGGCGAATTCTCCGAACGCGCCTTTCTCAACGGCAAGCTCGACCTGGCCCAGGCCGAGGCCATCGCCGACCTGATCGCGGCCGGGTCGGAATCGGCAGCGCGCGCCGCGCTGCGCAGTCTGGAAGGCGAATTCTCCGCGCAGGTACGAAGCCTGCTCGATGGGTTGGTCAAGCTGCGAGCCTGGCTTGAAGCCGCGCTGGATTTTCCGGAAGAAGAAATCGATTTCCTCAGTGCGCCGCAACTCGCCGACGATCTGGCTGCGGTACAGGCGCGCGCAAACGCCTTGCTGGAAGCGGCGCGCCGCGGCGTGTTGCTGCGTGACGGCTTGCACGTCGTCATTGTCGGCCGGCCGAACAGCGGCAAATCGAGTCTGCTGAACCGCCTCGCACAGAGCGAACGCGCGATCGTCACCGCGATTCCCGGCACGACCCGCGACCTGTTGCGTGAGAGCGTGCAGCTCGACGGCATTGAGCTGACGCTGGTCGATACGGCCGGGCTGCGCGAAACCAACGATGTCGTCGAGCAGGAGGGCATGCGCCGCGCACGCGCCGAGCTCACCCGGGCCGACGTTGCCATCCTGGTGACTGAAAGCGCGCATGCCGCAGAAGACCTTCACCTGCTGCAAGACTGCGCACCAGGAGCGACGCGGCTGATCGCGCACAACAAGATCGACCTGAGCGGCGAATCCGCGCGCGTCGAAAGCGGCGCAGATCAAGACGGCACCGGCGGCAGTTTCCACATTTACCTTTCTGCAAAAAGCGGCGCCGGCCTGGCCGAACTGCGCGCCACCCTGCTTCGGCTCGCCGGCCACGTCGAGGGCGGGCAGGGCACTTTCAGCGCGAGGCAACGCCACGTGCGGGCGCTTGAAGTAACTACGCAACATCTGCGCGCGGCACACACACAACTGCAACGGCACAGCGCCGAGCTGGCCGCGGCAGAATTGCGCCGCGCCCAACAGGCGCTGGCCTCTGTCACCGGCGAATTCAGCAGCGAGGATCTGCTCGGCGCAATCTTCTCGAGCTTCTGCATCGGCAAGTAGCCGTCGACGTGAACGGCGAGGCTGCACGTCCTTGCCGCCGCGAGTTATTCTCAGGGCCATGCAGGAGACAAGCGGCCAGCCGATGTCGTCAGCGCCACCACCGAAAAACCCAACGGCGTTCCGCGTCGGCAGATTCCTGCTGCTGTTCTTGATCTCGCTGCTGTGCGCCTGGTACTCGATCGCCTACACGCGCTTGTCCGGCAATGTCTCGTTGATATGGCTCGGCAATGGCCTGCTGGTCGGAGTGCTGATCATGCGGCCGTTGCGCGAATGGCCGGAACTGTTCGGCGCCGCGATTGGCGCCAGCGCGATTGCGCGAGCGCTGTACGGCGATCCGTGGTGGTCGAACGCCGTGCTGAACGTAGCCAACGTGGCGGAGTGCCTGATCATCGCCGGCGCCGTACGCTGGCGCGTACCCGACCCGCGCGACCTTACGCGTCTGCGCGACCTGTCCCTTACGGCGACCAGTTCGACCTTTGTCGCCTGTGCCGTGTCCGCCTGCATTGCCGCGTCGGTCCGCTACGACCCGGCGCAATCGTGGTCGGCCGCCTGGACGTACTGGTACGTGGCACATGTCCTGGACATGGTCGTCGTGGCTACGTTGCAGCTGGTGGCTGCCGTACAGGGCCGAAACCTGCTCGGCGCGCCGGCCCGGCGCATCGAATTGCTCGCCAATCTCGGCTTTCTCGCCGCGGTGACGTGGGCCGTATTCGCGCAGAATCGCTATCCGCTGCTGTTCATCGTGTTCGTGCCGCAACTACTGCTCACTTTTCGCGAGGGCTGGCGTGGGGTCGTGCTCGGCACACTGCTGATCGCGCTGATTGGCGGCTATGCCACGGCCAGTGGCCATGGGCCACTGCATGTCGGTGCGCACCTGTCGACGGCGGAACGCGCGCTGCTGCTGGAATTCTTCGTCGGCACGCTCTGCA
>Ga0105238_10001793_pt1 | contig 21494 bp, 27 predicted proteins | sample KBSC34metaG_FD_81526 | JGI IMG/M metagenome (GOLD analysis project Ga0105238, IMG submission 81526) | Corn rhizosphere microbial communities from Kellogg Biological Station, Michigan, USA - KBS C3-4 metaG | ecosystem: Host-associated > Plants > Roots > Rhizosphere > Soil | place: Michigan, USA...
TCACGTTGAGCAAGGAAGTCGGACGTTCAGACAAGTAGGGGGACAAATTTGCCCGCATACTGGCACCGTCAACCCAGCTGAAGAAGTGAATGGCTGCTCGACCACATTGAAAAAGAAGGAAATGAATATGTCATCACAGACCGCCACTACTACCTTAGTGAGGGGCCACATTGATCGTCGCTCTTCATTGTTGGCTGATCGCATCGAGGAAGGCGCTGCCCTCTTGGCTACCTTCGCTGCAGGACTCTCGGAACAGGAATGGCACGCACCGGTATCGGCCACGGACCGTCGCTCCGTTGGTCTCATCGTGCACCATGTTGCGAGCATGTACCCGATTGAGATTGATGCCGCACGAGCAATCGCCAGCGGGATGGCCGTTACGGACATTACCTGGGATGCGGTCGCCCAATTGAATGCCAAGCATGCGCAGGAGCATTTGGAGGAAACGAAGACCGTCGCGCTCGAACTTCTGCGTCGGAACAGTCGTGAGGCGGCCGATGCAGTACGCGGGTTCACGGACGAAGAATTAGATCGCGCGGCTCCCTTTTCGTTGAGCTTCGGTGCACCTGTGACCGCGCAGTTCGTCATTGAGGACCATGCATTACGGCACAGCTGGCACCACTTGGCGCGCATCCGAATAGCTTTGGGCCGGTGATTTCGAGGGCGGCAGTCCCTTTGATTAGCAACCAGGGCTGGCTCGAAAAACCAACGTGAACTGGTCACCTAGCCCATCGCCCGAGAGGGCGGACACAGGAAATCATGCGAGCAGGAAGACTAATGGCTGTACTCGCGCATCCCGATGACGAATCCCTGGGGGTGGGCGGCACCCTTGCGAAATACGCATCGGCAGGCGTTGAAGTCTTCTTAGTTACCGCTACTCGTGGTGATAGTGGCCGCTTCCGAGGCTATCCCCTGGGCGATCATCGCCATCCGGGGCAGTTGGAGCTGGCCAGCATCCGAGAGGGCGAACTGCGCGCCGCCGCCTCGGCCTTGGGCGTGCGCGAAGTCTCAATCCTCGACTACGCCGATCAGGAACTCGACCGAGCGACCGCCCGCGAAGCCGTCGCTACCATCGCGGCCCACATAAGACGCGTCCGGCCCAACGTGGTCGTCACGTTCGGACCCGACGGTGCCTACGGGCACCCTGATCATATTGCGATCTCCCAGTTCACCACAGCGGCCATCGTCGCGGCATCCGACCCTGCGTATTCATGCACTGGAATCGAGGCCGGGCAGTCGCATGCGGTGTCGAAGCTTTACTACATTGCCTGGCCGGAATCGACCTGGAGGGCTTACCAAGCGGCTTTCCGGAGATTAGTCTCGAGGGTCGACGGCATTGAACGACAGGCAGTGCCGTGGCCAGACTGGGCGATAACCACTGTGATCGATACGCGCAGCGTCTGGTCGACAGTGTGGCGGGCGGTCTGTTGTCACCAGTCACAGGTGACCGCGTACGAGCGGCTGAAGGACTTGTCGCCAGAGGATCACGAAGCCTTGTGGGGACGGCAATCGTTTTATCGGGTATTCAGCACGGTTACTGGCGGGAGGGTGCCAGAGACAGATCTCCTAGAAGGGATAAATAGTGACTAATGAATCGGTAGTGAAGCAGTCAATCGTGGGTAGCAATTCCAATCGGTATGCGCCACTCGCGATGGACGCAGCAATGTTTCGCAAACTGGGACATCGACTCGTGGATCAACTCGCGGGATTTCTGGAATCGCTGCCGTTAGGTCCGGTGACCCGTGATGAATCTCCGTCAGTTGTGCGCGACGCACTCGACCTCACCGGGGCGCTTCCGGAAATGGGGACAGACCCCGGTCCGCTGCTGGAAAAGATGGCAGAGTTGTTATTCGCTCACTCGCTATTCAATGGACACCCTCGTTTCTTCGGATACATCACCGCCCCGCCGGCACCGATCGGGATTCTTGGGGACTTTCTCGCGGCCGCGTTGAACCCAAATGTTGGCGCATGGACGCTCTCGCCAGCCGCCACCGAGCTCGAATCTCAGACCATCAGGTGGATCTCAGAACTCGTTCGCTACCCAATCGATTGCGGTGGACTGCTGGTCAGCGGCGGCAACATGGCGAACTTCGTCTGCTTCCTGGCCGCGCGAACCGCAAAGGCAGGCTGGGATATACGCAAGCACGGCGTCTATGAAACTTTGGGGCGCCGGCTTCGCCTGTACTGTTCGAGCGAAACCCACACATGGATTCAAAAGGCTGCAGACCTTGGCGGGCTAGGTACCGAATCGATCCGGTGGATCGCCAATGATTCCAAATTGCGGATGGACGTTTCCGCTCTACGGCGCCAAATCGAAGCGGACATCGCTGAAGGAGATGTGCCATTCCTGGTCGTGGGAACGGCGGGATCGGTCAGCACAGGTGCAGTCGATCCCCTGCCGGAAATCGGCGCGCTCTGCAAGGAGTATGGATTGTGGTTCCACGTTGATGGGGCCTATGGCGGCTTTGCGGCTGCCGTTCCCCAGGCGCACGACGATCTATGTGGCCTGTCCTTGGCTGATTCGGTTGCGGTTGATCCGCACAAGTGGCTTTACGCGCCGCTCGAGGCTGGATGCGCGCTGGTACGCGATCCGGAAAAGCTGCGCGGAGCGTTCGCGTATCACCCTCCTTACTACCATTTCGAGGAGAAGGTGACGAACTACGTCGATTGTGGTCCCCAGAACTCGCGCGGCTTCCGTGCTCTTAAAGTCTGGCTTGCCCTGAAGCAGGTTGGAGCCGTGGGCTATCGCAACATGATCGCCGAGGATATACGCCTATCTAAGGTAATGGCCGAGGCGGTCAGCCGCCATCCTGAACTCCAGCTCATGACTCAGGAATTGAGCATAACAACGTTCCGTTACGTGCCGCAAGATCTTCGGGAAGAACTGCGAGAATCAGAGGCTGAACTCCACCTCGACGTGCTCAACCGTGAGCTTGTCGATCGCCTGCAGCGTGGTGGGGACACTTTTGTCTCCAATGCCATAGTCCGTGGCCGATATGTGCTTCGCGCCTGCATTGTCAACTTTCATACCACTCAGGCAGATGTGGAAACAGTGCCTGACATCGTTGCGCGAATTGGACGTGAAGTGGATGCTGAGTTGCGGTGGAAGAATTTACGGCCACGATAGGAGGGGCGGTCGAGCACTTGAGCCCACGGACTTTGGTCGTCCTGCTCGGCTACGTTGCCATCTGTAGATTGAGGAACACCGGCACTGTTAGCGGCGAGAAAGGACTAATTTGTCCAAAGTGCCTATTATATTAGTGAAAAACCTGTTATTTACCGATAAAAGCTAGTATATTAGGCGTATGCTGATGCTACCTTTTATAGGGGCGCAAATCGCAGCCGCCCGCAAGAAGCGCGGGTGGACCCAGGCCCAATTGGCGAAACGCGCCTCGGTCAGCCGCGCCACCATAGAAGCGTTGGAGAACGCGCGAACCGGCGAGCTGGGCTTTTCAAAAGTTACCAAAATCCTCTCAGCGCTTGGCCTGGAGCTGAAGCTCCAGGAGACGGGCGCTGCCCGCCCTACGCTCGACGAACTCATGCAAGAGCAAAGCGATGATCAAGGTCTGGACCGAAACCGCTGAGGCGGGACTGCTTGACCGGCAGGGCGCGCGCGGCAGCACCTTCCTCTACTTGCCAGGCGCGCCGCCCGCTCGCGCGGCATCGGTCACGATGCCCGTCCGCCTGTCCTCCTGGGATATGGCCTTCGGCCTGCCCCCGATTTTTGAGATGAATCTTCCCGAAGGTATCCTGCGTGAACGATTGCGCCTCGCTTTCGCGAAGGCCACCGGCACGTTCGACGAATTCGATTTGCTTTCCATCGTCGGGCGTTCCCAGATCGGCCGTATCCGCTACACAGGAGACAAAGAACAGCTCACCGAGGACGTGCCCTTTCAGTCCGTCGACGAAATCCTCGCCCGGCGGCGGGACAGCGACTTGTTCCGTTACCTCATCGACAGGTTCGCAGTGTTCTCCGGCATCAGCGGCGTGCAGCCCAAGATACTCGTGCGTGATGAGAACTCATCCGCGGCGCTGCGCAAGGCAAAGCCAAGGCTGTCGCAAAGCTATCGGGGCGCGACCCATATCGTGAAGCTTTGGGACCCGAATGAATTCCCGCAGCTCGCCGCCAACGAGCACTTCTGCCTCACGGTCGCACAAAAATGCGGCCTTGAGGTTCCGCCCTACCGACTTGCCGAGGACGGCATGGCGCTTGTCCTCGACCGCTTCGACCTTCACCCGGATGGTACCTACAGGGGCTTTGAGGACTTCTGCGTGCTCAATGCCCGCAGGACGGAAGAGAAATACCGTGGCAGCTATGAAACCTCGGTTATAAAACGCTTTCAACAGTTTTCCAACTCGCCTCACGTGAACGAGGATCTCGAACGATTGTTCTCCCTCATAGCGCTTAACTGTGCGATCCGCAACGGCGACGCACACCTGAAGAACTTCGGCATTGTCTATGACGATGTGATGGGCGAAGCCCGTCTTTCCCCCGTGTACGATTTGGTGACAACGACGGTCTACATGCCGAAAGACAGCATGGCCCTCACGTTGAATGGAACAACGCGATGGCCCACGAACAAGGAACTTCAGCGTCTCGGTGAAACCCGCATGGGAGGCACGCCCGCGAAAATAAAGCAAATTCTCGGACAGATCCATGAGGCAATGTCCGAGACCATCAAGGACGTCCATTCCTACGTCCAGAAGAATCCGCCGTTTGCTGAGATCGGCGGTCAAATGCTGAAGGAATGGGAAGCAGGAATATCCACTTCCTTGCGCGCTGCCTAGGTTTAGGGGGATCGAGTCCTCGGGCGACGCTGACCTAAGAGCGATGTAGGCAATGTTGCTACTTTGTCCAGCGCCATTCGGTCCCAGAATCGAAACGATCTGTTCAGGCCCAATTTCGACGAATGGTCACAAATAGGCCGTTCTCCGCACGGTTGTTGCCAAATTTGAGAAGAGAAGTCGCGCAAAAATCGGACTCGACATCTGCCCAACCCCCGTTCCACAACACCAGCACAAAGCGTCGACAATAGAGCTTCAGGACTCGCAAGACGACTCTTCCCACAAGCGGGACTGCGTTGCCCAGCGAGAAATTCCGGTGCCTCTTATTTAATGACACGTGGCAATGAACCCGGAATAGCCGTTAAATCCTGCAATCAGGCCTTTGCTTGGACTCACCCCGCGTACGGCTGTGACGAGTCCACCGGCATTCGACAGCACGATGCTCTTGAACGTGCCACTCTGATAAAGAAACGAGCCAGTTTCATTGGTGCCCTTGATGGTGCTACCGACGATCAGGTTGGCGTTGCTGATGCCGGTTAGACTGGTTTGCTGCGTACCGGGATAGTCGAGCGTTGCCCATTTGCCATTGCTGTAAAGGAAGCCGTGACGCCATTCCGTCGGCGGCAAATGTTTGCTGTACCAGCCAACGATAGTGCCGCTGTCGTTGATCGCAACCGCCGCGGTCTCCGCCGCCCCGGGAAAGTCCAGCGCGATTCCCTTACCGTCGCTGTACCTCTTGAACCCATGCATCTTGCCGGACGAGTCCTTGAAGGCACCCACACCCGTGGCCCAGCGATTCACGCCCCAAAGAGTGAACTTGCTATAAGTCGCTCCGCTAATCGTCATGGTCAAAGGAGTAAACGTCGAACCTTGCAGGGTAAAGGGCGTACCGCTGGCGCTTGCCAGATAGGTGTAGGCAGATGAATCGGCCACGCCGGTGTTGACGCCGCCATTGGTGCGATCCGTGAACGTGGTATTGCCAGCGCTGCCGTTCGAGGTGTGTCTGTAGTAGGTGATGCCGCCGCTCGAGGAACGGGTAAAGCCGCGGACGGAGAAATCAGTGTTGTCTTGGGCGTCGCCCACAACCGTGCCGTAATCATTGACACCACGAGGAACCAGCAGCCGGTTGCCCCCGGGGATAAGAAATAGGCGATTGAAAGTTGTGAACTGGCAAGACGCCTGCGTCTGTGCGCAAACCGGCACCAAGAATGAAAAAAAGACTAAGGCGACGCCACCCGTCAGGAGGGGGAAGCGTAACGTTCTAGACATGAAAACCTCACTTAGAAAAACCGCTCACCTGGCTCGAGGGCTCAGATGTTGCGGTAATTCCGCGAGGTTGCAGACCTTAGCAGCCCTTAAGGTAAAGGCAGCAAGAAAATTTGCCCAATCGTGTTCTCGCTTGTAATGGTGCCCGTTTGTTGCTCGGCAAATTGAGGGAACCGGTGTCCGGGCCAATTTCCCTACTTCGTTGAAACCTTGGCAAGAGCCGCTTTGATTCCCCCACCCACCACCTCCGCGCTGCCCAACCCCCAGAAGTGCATAAAGAACAGCCGAGGTTCCTCCTTCAGCATGTGGCTATGCAGTGCAGTAACCTCAATATCATGCTCCTGCAGGGCTGAGATCACCGCGTTTACCTCGTCAGCGGTAAGTACAAAATCCCCCGTTGTGGCCACCTTCTTCGTTCCGGCTTCCTGAAAATTGATCGACTCAGCGACACCCTGGGCCGGTGTAATAGTCATCCCGTTCGTCGTGATCGCGGTTGAGCGCGGGATTGCAAATGAAAGCACTCCTCCCTTGAAGGTCCCTTGACGGCCAACTGAGTCCTGCACCGCCTTGACCCACGCAGGGATCTCGGAATCTGCCGGAGCACTGGCAGGCTTGCCTAGCGGAGTCTTTGATTCAGCAAGAGCGTCGTGCAGGGAGGTTGCTACCTGCTTTGCATCTCCCTCGCCCATGTAATGCATGTACATCAACCGGGGGGTCTCATCGAGGAGGTGATTATGAACGGCGGTGATCTCAAAGCCAGCAGCACGAAGCTTCTTCATGACGGGATTGACTTCGTCCTGAAGCAGTACCAGGTCTCCCATCACCATAGCTTTGTCATTGGTTCCAGAAAATGCCACCCAGGAACCTAGCGCCAGTCCGGGCTTGATGGCGACGCCATTCACAGCGACATGCAAATCCGTACGCGGGAAACTGAGCTTGTAAACCTCGCCTGCCTTCTGCCCGGATCGACCGAGCGCCTGATCGATGCTAGCGGTATCGAGTCCCTGTCCAATGGCCGCAACTGGAACACAGAAAATGGAAAGAGCAATCGCAAGCTGTTGTAGGAAATGCATTTCAACTCTCCTTGCCCCATCGCTGTGTGTGTTATACCTGTAACATAATTCATGCCGACTATAGCACAGACGCAGGCCGAGCCGCCATGGTTGCTGTTCATCTTCACATTGCCCACGAAGAGGGCGAGTCAAAGGGTTGACAGCTGGAGAAAGCTGCGGCGGTATGGTGCGCTGGCGTTGCAGAGTGGCGGCCACGTGTTACCTAACACTCCGACCAATCGTGAGCGTTTCGAATGGCTTGGCGCGGTAATCCGTAAATCTGCTGGCCATGCGTCTGTGATGCAGGTGCACTCGCTGGATGACCATTCGAACGCCCGCTTGCGCGAACTCTTCCTTGAAGCGAGCACTCGCGATTACGAAGCACTGATCGCCGAACTCCGGAAGATCTCAGGTAGTCAACGTGGCAACGCCAACGCGCTCGTGCGCTTCAGGCGCAAATTCCTCGACATCATTGAGATCGACTTCTTTCACAATCCCCTGCGCAGTCGGTTGGAAACATTGCTAGCTCAAGCCGAGAAACGCGGCACCCCGACCGGGCCATCGAGCAGGTCAGAGGTGAAAAAGAAGGAATATCGCGGCCGGATTTGGATTACTCGGCCTCGCCCCGGAATTGATCGTGTTTCTTCGGCGTGGCTGATTCGCAAGTTCATCGACGAGAATGCGAAATTCGTCTTCGACAATGACCCAAGCCAACATCCGTCGGCAGTTCCGTTCGACATGTTTCAGACTGAAAAAGGATTCGGGCACCGTGGCGAGGATTGTACATTTGAGACCCTCTGCAAGGAGTTTGCCATTCACGATCGACGAGTTCGCGCGATTGCCCAGATCATTCACGATGCGGATCTTGAAGATAAGAAATTCGGTCGCTCAGAAGGCATCGGGATAGACCGAACTTTGATCGGCTGGGCCAAGCAAGGCGTTAGCGACGAGGAACTCCTTCGCCGCGGGATGGAGATGATCGAAGGTCTCTACGTTTCTGTTTTATGAAGCCGGAACAACAAACGCTGCCACTCGAGCTGAAACCGCCAGTCTCGTCTACCTTGAGGGACCTAGTATTTTATTTCCTGCGGCTGGGCACGTTCGGCTTTGGTGGGCCAATCGCACTTACCGGGTACATGCAGAAGGATCTGGTAGAAGAGCGAAACTGGGTCTCGCGCTCAGACTATCTGGAAGGCCTTGCGTTTTCCCAGCTCTCACCTGGCCCGCTAGCTGCGCAGCTTGCGATGTACATCGGATGGTTACGAGCTGGTTTTATAGGGTCAACCCTGGTTGGCGTCGCGTTTGTCTTGCCTTCATTCCTGATGGCCGTGGCCGTTGCTGCCCTCTATGTTCACTTCGGCAGCTTGCCATGGATACAAGGTATGTTCTATGGAATTGGCGCTGCGGTTATCGCCATCATCGTGCGAAGCACGATTAAACTGGTGCGTACAACCGTCAACAAGGATTGGCTGCTCTGGATCATTTTTGCAGCGCTCGCGATCACCACTGCATGGACGCAATCGGAAAGTGTCTGGCTGTTCATTCTGTCCGGTGTTGTTGTGATGTTCATCAAGGCGGCGCCATGGCCGATGCGAAATCAATCCATGCTGTTCTTTAACTTTCTGAACCCTCTTTTCGCAGGAATTCACGGTTTGGCGAGTCCCGCAACTGTTGTCGGGTTGTTCTTTTTCTTCTTGAAAGCCGGCGCGTTCGTATTCGGCAGCGGGCTCGCGATTGTGCCTTTTCTTTATGGCGGAGTTGTAGTGAAGTTCCATTGGCTCACCGAGCGTCAGTTTGTGGACGCGGTTGCGGTAGCGATGATCACTCCAGGTCCGGTGGTCATCACCGCTGCATTTGTTGGGTATCTGGTGGCCGGGGTTGTGGGCGCAGGTCTTGCAGCCTTCGCTGTCTTTTCCCCGCCCTATCTCATCATCTTGTTCGGCGCCCCATACTACCGGCGCTTTGCTCAAAATCGCCAAGTTAAGGCGTTCGTGCAAGGTGTAACCGCTGCGGCCGTAGGCGCAATTGCTGGAGCGGCATACATTCTCGCCCGGCGATCTCTTGTTGACATTCCAACCGTAACCATCGGTGCTCTAGCCTTGTGTGTGCTAATGCTGACCAAGAAGATTCCTGAACCAGTCATGATTGTGGCTGCCGGCGTCGCTGGCCTCCTCTTGCACGGAAGAGGCTAATTGAGGCGCAAGCGGGGGAACAGCACCGAATCAGTTTAGCTCGACCTTGGAATCAGAACGGCGCGGGCCAGGTGCACGGGGAGCAAGGCTGGAGACTGGCTCGGAACGCGCACGTATTGCCCACGCCGAACGAAGTAGCTGAAAACCGGGGCAGGCAATGGGCAGAAGCAGAGGGGCTAATGTCTCGCCACAAAATCCCCGGTTCGTTCTTTTGGAAGCGGTCCCCGCGATATGCGTTGCGTGAGAGACACCGGAAAACGCCAACAAACGCCAACCATCAAAACAGTATTGCATCGAACGGAGTAAATTCAGCCACAGCATTTGGCAATGGTCGATTTGGTCTTCGTTTTTGTCAGATCAGAACGGGTTTGTAAGAGAGCCACGGATTCGCTCGCCGTAGGTGCGCCCCGATTGCAGGCGTTGCCCGGACTTGAGTTCGATCACGTACTGGCCGTGCGCTATCGACCACAGCTGCGCGATCCGGCGGAGGTTCACGATGTACGATCGGTGAATGCGCAGAAAGCGTCCGGAATCGAGTGCGCTCTCGATGGTGTTCATTGGCACGTGCAGGAGGTGGGTCGCCGGACCTGCGTGCAAGCGAACGTAGTTCTGGAATGCCTCGATCCAATCAACCTCGTCGACCCGCACAAAAATCGTGCGATCGCCTGATCGGACTGCGAATCGCTCGAGCTGCCTGGGCGGTTTCGCGACCGCCTCAAGCATGGTCAGCACTTGTCGTGTGGCGTCCTCGTGTGACTCGCCTTGCAGGCGATTTAAAGCTCGCTTGAAAGCGACGGCAAATCTCTCCTCCGTGACTGGCTTGAGAAGGTAATCTAGGGCGGCGATCTCGAAAGCTCGGATCGCATATTGGTCGTGGGCGGTCACGAAGATCACCGGCGGCATGCGCTCCGCTCCAATGGTGTGGACGACAGCAAAGCCGTCGGTTCGTGGCATCTGCACGTCGAGAAACACCAAATCCGGGTTCTGCTCGCGAATCAGGGCGATTGCCTCTCGCCCATTTCGCGCTTCCGAGGCCGAACCAACTTGCGGCTGGCGGGCGAGCAGCAGCTTCAACCCCTCGCGCGCTAGCGGCTCGTCATCCACCACGAGGACTTTCAGTTGCATGGTTCGCTCTCAGGCGGGACCATCCGCATCGGTAGGGTGATGGTGACGCGCACGCCTCGAGCCGCCGCCTGCTCGACCGTGAGACACGCGTTGTGACCATATAGGCGCGTCAAGCGGTTCGTCGTGTTGGTCAGCCCGATCCCGGGGTGACCAGGCGTTGCGGAGAGCAGCCCGGGTCCATCGTCTGACACCACGAGCGTAAGTGACCCATTGTTGCTGCTGGCTGCCACCTCAATTGTGACTGCCTCCTCGCTCTGGCCAAGCCCGTGGCGAACGGCGTTTTCGACGATTGGTTGCAGCACCATGTGGGGCACGAGTACGTCAGACAGCGCGGTTGCTGGCGCAATGCGCACCTTCAAACGGTCCTCGAACCGGACCTGCTCGATTGAGAGGTACAGGCGAAGAAATTCCAGTTCGCGCCACAGCGGGACTTCTTGCGCCTCTACATCCTCGAGCGTTAGGCGGAGCAAGTCGCTGAGCTTCTCGACCATAGCCGCCGCCTGTGCCGTCTTCTGTTGTTGGATCAAAACGACGATGGCGCCGAGGGTATTGAACAGAAAGTGCGGCTGAAGCTGCATCTTGAGAGCACCCAATTGCGCCGTCGTGAGTTGTTGGGCAAGTTCGGATGCCTGTACCTTCAGCTCAAATGTTTCGCGCTCGCGAATCTTGGTCTGCTTCTGAGACCGGTATACGGCTTGCAGGACGACCACTGCCCAATAGCGAATGACGCCACCCTGAATGCCCCATGACAGAAAGATCTTGATTCCTGTGCTAATCGTCGGCGGCGTTTTAGCCGGATAAACACCGAGTAGCAGTAGGACAGGCACCTCGATCACCGTTGCCAGGATTGAAAAGACCACGCTGAACGGGAGATGCAATCCAGCGTAGGTGAATCGGCGTTCGATCGGCCAGCGGTCGCCAACCCACAGGACCGCCGGCGTGAGCGCGGCACAGACGTACATCCCCGCCATCCAGCCGACGAAGACGTACTTCCAGGGTACGGACCCGCCTCGATAGAGGCGCGGCACCGCGTCTTGAATGATGTAGAAGAGTCCGGCGATAGTCCAGCCGAGCCAGATGACTCCGACCAGCCGAAGCCGCTGACGCATCTGAGGCGACATCACCGATTCATTTTGCCACGGGTCCCCGTTCTCCCCTCAATCTTTTGACCAGATGGCCTGCCGCAGTGACCAACTGCACTCGCCGGAAGCTCAGACCAGTTCGTCATCCTGGCGGGGCAGTCCGTCAAAAACGCCTGTTGGTCTGTTTGGCACTCGGATTAGGATCCGCATCACCTGAAGCCAAGAACTAACTCCAAAAAAGGACGAGGACGATGAGGAAATTGAGTGGGTTGACTGGATTTTTGTTGGTCACAATTGCTTTCATGGTTGCACCGGCCGCGCGAGCGGGCGACAAGGATACGAGCCAAGCGCCCGGCATTATTCCGAGCGGGTTTGGCGAAGCCGTCGATCGCGACATAATGACGGTTCGTGACGCGACCGCCAAGTTCAAGACGACCGCGGCTGCAGAAGCGGCCGGCTACAAGCGCGTTACTGACTGCGTGCAACATCAACCGGCGGGCGCGATGGGTTATCACTTTCAGAACGATGCCCTTCTAGACACAACCCTCGACCTGCAGCATCCGGAAGTACTGGTCTACGAGAAGATGTCCAACGGCACCTTTCAACTAAATGGCGTGGAGTTCCTTGTGCCCATCTCGGCCTGGAAATCAACCGAGCCGCCGCGCATCATGGGGCAAGCTCTCATTAAAGCGGATTCGATCGGCTACTGGTTTCTTCACGTCTGGACTTGGAAGTCGAGTCCGAGCGGTCTTTTCGCCCCCTGGAATCCCGACGTGAAGTGTGACGTCGCTTCATCGATGCAGCACTAGGCGACCCTCTTTGCGACAACATCCGTTCTGATTTTCTGCCGGACAACGCCGAGTTCAAGGTGCTCGGCGAAGTCCCGCTTCTGCGCGTCACCGCATGGAGGTTCATGTTGAGAAAAGTCATATTGATGCTCTCGCCAATCGCAGTTCTGATCGTTGGGTTCGCGTTGTCAGCGCAAACGGACGAAACGCCTTCGTTTCCCAAGGAATTCCGCAAATGGGCACACGTCAAGAGTGTATTGGTGGGGCCTCAAAGCGCCGCATTCGCCACCGAGGGGGGAATCCATCACATATACGCGAACGACAAGGCAGTTAAAGGATATGACTCTGGAAAATTTGCCGATGGCTCAGTGATCGTGTATGACTTACTGGAAACGAACGAGGTTGCAGGCAACACCATCGAGGGCCAAACGCGTCGCGTGGATGTCATGGTTAAGCAGAGCGATCGTCATTCCTCGACTGGAGGCTGGGAATTCATGAGTTTCTCCCGAAACGATCAGACCAATGGCAGCCTGACAGCTGCGCGCCAAGCAATCTGTGCCGGCTGCCATGCTCATAAGAAAGACCATGATTTCATTTTCAGCGAATTTCGCAAGTGAACGAAGTTGGATATCGGTCTCAATCGCTACGCCTGGGGTAAAGAAATAGTCGGAGTCGAACCAACCCTTGATTCAAGAATAGAAATTTCTGAACGTCTTAAGGTATTTGTAAGTCTATGGTGGACAAGGAAGTAATTTCCGAAATCAGTGAGAGACAATGGACCAAGAGCCATTCGGGATTTTGGGAGGCTCCGCCGTCCCGACGAAAAGGAGTAGCCAGGGTTCTTAGGGCTGTTCTCGCGGTCTGAAGACGCCCCTATCTTCACCCTCACTTCACCCTCACCTTAGATTTCCTCGAGCGCCGAAACTGAGATTTCAACTGCACCCTCCGGAAATACAGCCTCTATGCGGAGTTGTCCTCCCATCGCCTGGAAGAGGAGAGGTTTTAGGCTTGTGCTTCGAGCATTTTCACCCTACCGGCCAAGTGGCTTGCTTGCGAACACTGCCTCGTCTAGAGGATCACAGGTTAGCGAATTTCTTCTCAGCTCAACGAACTGCGCAAGCGCACGAGGACCCCGAAAAACATGGACTTCGGCATTGCTTGCATATTTCTCAATCGCTTCGATGGTATGTGGGAGGTTTCGCCATCGATAGCTAGCCATCCAGAGCCAAAACCCGATTCCTTCACGTGATCGCTTCCACGCGCGCCACGCGCATCGCATAAAAGAAAAGTCAAGCAAGATGATGGTATCAGCGGCCGACAATCTCGTTCCCACTGCATCATAGCCGCCCAAATCACCGTCAAGAATCCACGATTCTGGTTTTATCAACTCCTGTTGTAGGGCAATCCATTCCGCGCGTGGTGTCGCAGTGGATCCAAACCGCCAAAACAACTTGTCCAATTCAACAGCGGGTAACTCTTCAATCTCACCCAAATGAAGACTCAGCGTCGTCTTACCCGCGGCCGCCCGGCCCAAAATGACCACGCGCCGCACAAAGTACCTCCTGACGGGGAGCATTGGCATGCTTAAGTTGTAAGCAAAACCTTTGGGTCCGCAGCGTTACTCTTCGAAAAGCATAATCCACAAAATATTGACTGTTCAACGCTGAAATGTAGGTTCCCGGTGCACATAGCGTGAGCTCCGAAGCCGAACTTGCGTGACGCTGGCTTGCTCTCACGTGAGTAGCCGGTTGCTAGACGATAGGCTAAGTTGCTGCCACCACATCACGATCAGACGCATGCGACTCTCGCCTTTCCACGATCCCGATGAGAGATGTGCAAGCACAGTTGATCTGCCCAAGGCTGAGGCAAGCCCGAGTGACTGCGTCCAGCATATCCGCGACGTGGTTTTATCACACGAGCGTTCAGCAACTTTGCTTCTGTAGACACGGAGACGGGTGAGTTGGAACGCCGACTGCACATCGCTAAGGAGCGGGCAACGGTACACCCGTCAAGAGTGACCCGCGCGGGTTCAGTTCAATCGGACGGGATTGCGGCCCGCGCTTCTCTCGAGAAGGCAGATTCTCGTCCCGCCGCATCGACGGCGGTACAAACGTAATAGAATGTGACTCCCGAATCGACGTTCGCATCCGTGAACTTAAGGTTTGTGGTCGAACCGATTAAGACGTAATAGCTGCCAGAAATTTCACTGCGGTAAACGTTGTAGTGTGTCGCGCCTGTACTCGCGTTCCATGTGAGACTGACGTGATGATCGGAGGCCACCTTTGTCGGTGAAACAGCACCACACCCTGCCAGCAAGGCGAGCGCCAACAGGCCGCAGGCCGATATCGAAGCAACCAACACATCGGATGTACAGGATGGGCGAATCATCAGCGTCCATAACACTGCTTCCCCTTGGGTGCACGGTCAACTGGTGAATATAGCAGGCGAAAACTAAACGGATGGCTTAACAATCACGATTTACATTTACACGCGAACCCCACGCTGGGCCGATTCCGTATTATCACCAACGCGGCGAGTCAGTTCGCGCAATGTCGAACAACTGTTTTCGCAAGTGGTGGCTTCCTCTACTTTGAATACAAGCCAACGGCCCTTTTGGCTAAATTGAGCAACTTGCAGGCTTCGGCATCGCAGCTTTTTTTGAAGACCGGGATTACCAGGTTCAGATTCCAGCTCATAGTGAAGGCACGAACTTTCCCTGGGATCCTGTCGGGACGATACGACCCTTTGCTCTTGAAGGTGTCGGACAAAGCGATGGAGTAGTTCTGGCTACCGGGAACCGCTATTGTGATCTGCTGGATCTGAAAGTCTGGATCTGAAAATCTGGATCTGAAAATCAGGATCTGAAAATGCTCGTTCAAGGTGAGCTGAACGATTGCTACGCTCCCGTTAACGTTCGGGTCAGTGTTATGGAGTGCGGCACACTTTCTAAGTAGAGCCATTTCTCGCCCCTTCGCGTTCGTTTAGCGCTAAACGGAGCGCAAACCGAGCTAAGTCTTTTAGAAATGGTGAACGTGGAAGGAATCGAACCTTCAACCTAATAATTACGCGTTGTACTTCGACGTAGAATCAACAACTTGCAGCAAATGTCGTTACATGTCGCGATGTACGCTAGCGTGCGCCATTGCTAGCTACCGGGAAAACTGGACGAGAGATTAGCGCACACTGGAACGACAGAGGGTAGTCACCATCGGTGGTCACCGCTCTCATCGATCCCATTTGCGTCGCTCGTGATCCAAGCACACAGAAACCGATACCTCTCCAAGTCATTATCCGGTCCTGGCATCGAGAACGTGTCGCGCTGAGGCACGCCTTGACGCTCGTACTAAAGGAAACGGTCTTTTTGCGACCAGTCGCCACGAGAACCCTTTGTCAGGCCGACCTTCAAGAAAGTGAGACTTTCGGGCCCGGCTCGTCGTATAACCTTGGGGAAGAAGTGCCCGTTTGATCACAGCGCTCGTGTTGTCACGATTCAGAGACTGGTCACGTTTCTGGCGAGACCGGGACAAAGGGAACTCGAGCGTGCTCCACAATCGGATGTAAAGGTGGTAATAACCTTGGCATAGAACAAAACGGAGGATGATATGAAGCGTGAGCGCGCCTTACAAGTCGTGTTGGTGTTGGTGGGCCTGTTTTATTCCCTTTGTGGCTACATCCTGTTCGACGATCTGTGGCACCTTAGGTGGCTTAACGGGCATAGTGACGTCATGCCGATGTTCCTGAGCCTTAACACGGCGCTTGGGGTCTGTTTGTTGGTGGCCGCTAAGCAGCCGGCCAAGCATCGTTTGATGATCGCCTGCGGGGCGTGGTCAAGCCTTGCGCATGGGATCACGATGACAATCATGTCGGCGCAGGCAGTGGCGCACGGGATGCACAGGAAGGATAGCCCCCAGGACATTGTGATCATGGGCGTGATTGGAGTCGCGCTGCTTGCACTCCTCCCGGCAAAACAACCATCACCGGCCGGCGCAACTCTGCCCGTCTCCGCTTCGCAATGATCGCAGCCAGCGGAAGAGAGAATCTTGGATACAAATCTGGGATCGCACGTTCGTCTTTGGGCTAACAGAGTAGGCCCAAAGCCCCCAGGCGTCTGAAGGAAATCCGTGAGTACCTGAATGCCATGTTGGCGCATTTCAGCCAAGAGCGCATACTTCCCCGTCGCACCTTCATGAGAGGGTCTTGGGTGTCCCTGGCCTGAGTGGGCGGCCCGCCAGAAATTTGCAGACGTCGCGCAGTGTTTGTTGTTGCCCAGGCGACACATCCACGAACTCCAACCCGCATCTCACGCCCGTCTGGTGTCGCACAATGGCTTGTATTTCTAGACGAGCACTCTCCGGGGGAAGCGATACGTTCAAATCGACATGAACGCCAGCTCCCCAGCCCTCAAGAGAAAGAGTCCCGATTCCGCCTTCGCTGATATCCAACGCATGAGTCTGTATTCTGGCTTCCTGCTGTCCGCCGTGAATCATGGCAGTCAGGCGGCTGTTTAGCAGATAGCGCTCACTACGGCGTTCGATGGTTGAAGGCGGAAGATTGCCAGTCCCTCGAGTACGTCTCCAAGGAGTCATGGTGTCTAGTCTTCTCGTGATGACTTCCTACCGCAGAACCTTTTTGGGGAGGCGGAGTCAAAACGGACGGAACGCCTCAAAAGGTTCTGGCATATATTCATCACAAATGCGATTAACGCGAACCCACAAGTTCTCCCAATCTTCTACCGGAGCTGAAAGCCGGACACTAGGCCTTGGCAGAACGAGTTGGGAATGAATAATAACTGGTGCGGAGATCGAAGACTCTACTTCTGCGGGCATAATCGTTACCTCGGGGGAAGGTCTCGTTTCATGACCAGTTTGGCAGTTCTTCGACTCCTGTCTCAATCGGGTTGATTTCCGATTACAAAAGTGCGTGCCCTAAAATAACTGGACTAATGGCCAGCCCCGAAGTCGGCTGAGTACAATAGTCGTACGCAAAAACCGCGATGCGAATACTGGATTATTCTGTCTGGATTACGGCCAATGCTTTGTTTGCGGTGGTCGTAGGTCTCGGTTGTTGGAAAAAGCATTTGGGCAGCCTGCCCATGTTTTTTAGCTCCTTGGGCCTCAGTGTCTGCAGTACGTTGTTCTTTGGGGTTCTTTTTTTGCTGTGGGGCACCTTCTCGCGCCTTGCAGCTCTTTACGAGTGGCTCGTGGTTGCGTATTCCATTGCGATGCTTTTTCTTGGAATAGCCGTAATCTACGAATTGTGGAGTAAGGTCGTCTTGTCGTGCTCCTCGCTGGCGAATCTCTTCCGACCTTTGCCTCGTTGGAGCGCAGCTGTAATCATCTTGCTTGCAACGATCGTCGCCGCCATGCTTCCTCAAAATGTGCCTATCCGTGCATGGAAGGTGGAGTGCTCGGTCATCGTTGCCTCGAGTGTGATGGAAGTAGCGTGGCTAGTTGTGTTGCTGGTTGTGTCCCGGGCCGTAGGGGCTTCGTGGGGCCTACTACCTGCCGGCGCTGCCCTAGGTATAGTCATCAGTGACACGGGGGGTGCTGCTGGCTGCCTGTTGCTCAATGCCATGATGGGTCGTCATGGTTTTTACGTGGACATCATTGAGCAGAGTTCAGATGTACTGGCAGGGCTCGTGTGGGTTTTTAGCATTGTCATGCATTCAAGAGTCCCGGAAGCTCAGATTGCTACCCCACGCCTTTCGGAAGAAGCGGTAGCAGCATCAGAACACCTTGTTGAAATGTTGGACCGTTAGCTCCGGTTTCGCATTCCAGCGGAAATCACTTTCAACCCAGTCTGGATGCGGCACGTCACGACTCGCATACAACAGAAACGAAACAGGGACAGTTAAGTGGGGAGCGGCCACGACCGCCCCTAAAACAGCGGGACAACGGGCCTACTTGGGACAGCATCTTTGTGGGAACTGAGGTGCCTATATGCCTTCCCGCGTGCGTGTTTTGTCCGTGTTTCCGCTTCTGTTCGCTACGGTACTCTGCGGTGCCCAAAACGCAACTTGTACAAATTTTCAGTTCTTCTCCACTGGCTATTCCACGGCTATCAATCGTTGGGGCACGGTGGTTGGGGTAACCGCCTCCCCGAATCATCCCACTTGGCAGGGGTTCATCCGTTCCTCGAACGGTGGCTTCACAACGTACGACTTCCCGAATTCTTCACAGACTTGGTTCAATAAGCGCAACGCGCTAGGCGATACCGTAGGCAACTACTGGGATAGCGCACAATCGCAAAAGCTGTGCAACGCATGTCCCCATAATTCCATAATCACGGCTTCGTGCTTTCTGGCTCCACTGCCCTAAGCGTGGACTATCCCGGTGCAGACAGAACCTGGCTTACGGGAATCAACTATTGGCGCACGATTGTGGGGAATTACACTACCCCCTCCGGTACTTTTGGCGCCTTCCAACTCAAGAATGGTGTATTAACGAGCATCCACTATCCGGGATCGATTTCAACAAGTGCAGGCAGCATCAGCGACACGGGTGTAATTGTCGGCGGCTACTTGGACACGCAGCGCCTCGGCCATGGCTTTGTTCTGCAGAATGGCGTTTACACGACGCTGGACAATCCTAAAGCAGATCCCAATTCCGGTACGAGGCTGGACGATATCAACAGCTCGGGTGCAATCGTCGGTAGCTACTACGACAGCAACAGCATTGCACATTCGTTTATCTACATCAACGGAGTATTCAAGGAGATCATTGTCCCAAATGCCATCTATGTGGGCGTTACCGGCCTCAACGGATATGGCGACGTGACTGGTACCGCAAACTTTTACCCCCTTAACTACACATACTTCACGGCGCGTTGTCAGTGAGTATTGTGCGAGGGCGTAAACGTGATGTTGCCTGATTTGAACAATCGAGCTGAAGCGGTACCATTTCTCCTGTCATCTGCTATTGGGGAGGAAATCGGTATGGCGCTGAGCGAAGATGACCCAGTGGAAGTTTATCGAAGAGAGCTTGCTAAACGTTCTGCCTTTGACGAAAGAAGAAGCGACTCATCTGTTCCAAGCAGCAAGACAAATGGGCGACCCGGGAGAACTTGCAAAAATACGCTTGATCGAAAGCCACCTCCACCTAGTTCTGCCAGTTGCGGAGCGGCACGCATCGAGTGGCCTTTCCGTGTTGGATTTGATTCAGGAAGGAAACCTCGGCCTTTTCCGCGCTGTAGATGAATTCCCCAACAGCAATCTTCGTGACTTCCAAGCATTTGCTGTTGTTTGTATCGAGGATGCTATCTCGACTGCCATCGAGCAGGCCAATGAGTGATAATGTCACTGATTTCGTGGGAAACAGCAATGCCAACACTACTCACAGAACGACAGCGCCAACTGGCGCATCAGGTTCTATTCTTTGATCGACCATTGGCATATGAAGTAGCGGAGGCACTCCAACGCACTACCCTCGCATGCGCTGAAAATAAGGTACCAACGGGCATCCCTCAGTTCTTTTGTGGTCTCTATCTTCAATTCGGCCAGGAATTGCAATCTCATTTTGATGGGAACGCCGTCGCGCTACTTGAACGCACTTTCCCAAAGCACAGGTTCGGCGAGAAGGGATTGGTCACTGAAAAAGTTCTCGAAAACGCCGCCTCGGATAGCGACTCCAGCTTCGGATATTCCGTAGCTTTGTCGGATGACCTCATACGCCTACTGTGGGCGGCAACTCGGTTAGCCGACGCGGTTGGCAGGAGAACGTCTCTGAAAGACGTCATTGCCTCCATTACACTAGAGAATTCGTGGCTTGAAGAACTGCGACGGAATGGCGTTGTGCCTGCTCGGAAATTGCACGACTTCAAAGACCTTCTGGACGTGGCTTTTTTCGTTACTGTTCACGCACACGGCAGTTGGCCCAAAAAGATGGAATTCGATTTGGACGGGAAGATTCACCAACCTTTTACGGCCTCGCTAAAGACGCCATCGGGAGGGTTCGGAGCCATGAAAACAGCGTCGATGAAGCTGAACGGAAAGCGAATTGCTGAGATTTCTTGGCCCGACCGCTCCGAAGTCAATGTTCCGGTGGAATTGCAGCCGAAGAACAAAGTGGAATTTGGGTTTGATGGGTCGCCGTTCGGGAGCATGGAAGTGACTATCCGGGGAGTGTCGTGACGAATCGAAATGGCCCCATTTTACTCAAAATGCCTGCCGCAACTTTGAAGCGCAAACTTCCGGGAGGCCAGGGTGGTCTCCCTCGGGCCGCGGGTTCCGATCCAGTACCCTTAGCTTCTAGCAATTCGCAAGGAGTCGCACCATCCAGGGAGGGAAGGAGTGCGCTGCCGCTCTTTCCCCCTCAATCCTCAGGCGCTCGTAGGTTCGCCAATGCTTTGAGTCGGGCCTAGGCGATCCGCGCGGGTCTAGGCAGAAACCTCAATCCTTTCTTACAGACTGCTCCGTCGAAAAGTGGAAAGGCCGTCACAATTAACTTTGCGAAGTAGGCAAATCCCACATCCACTCGCATCTGCGCGTACCGCTACCGGACACCTCGAACTTTATTGCGATGGCGTCGGATTGTTCCTAGCGAGGGGTACGAATAACGCGCAATTAACGGAACCGGCCGAGCGTATCACGCGTTTAAGCCGCCGATTCCTGAACCATCAGGCAAAACATTCACGGCAATACCATGATCGTTCCTTTCATGCCCAAGTCGTCGTGAAGCGCACCGCCGATTATGACATCATTGGAGTTATTGTGGTCGCATGACGGCGCTTCCTCTTCTTATCTTTATAGCAGCTGTGAGTTGGGGCATTTCGCAGAGTGCGAAACGCTGGGCGACGACCTTTACCCATCCCATCATTCCGATCTTCGCTGTGGCGGTTAGCACTTTGGTTTGTTCGCCCATGAGAGCAAGAGAAATGCACCCACGAACGCCAGCAAAATAGCTATTCCAGTTACAATCAGCCAGACGAGCAAAATGAGAGGCATCTGTTCCGTGCTCTGTTGATAGTTGGAGATCGTTTTGAATATCGCCCCCGAACTCAGTAGGGCGGTGAGAAGAACTCCGATTCCGCTAGCGATTTCGAGTGGACGCTTCATGTACGCCACACTTTCGACTTTCCGTTCCTCATGGAAATTCCTAGGGGATTAATGAGATGGTCCGCCGCCGAGTAGGATAACTCGGCAGTTTACATCTGGAGGATCATCGAAATGCACATCGCATCTATCGGCATCGATTTGGGCAAGACCAA
>Ga0105238_10001794_pt1 | contig 21491 bp, 20 predicted proteins | sample KBSC34metaG_FD_81526 | JGI IMG/M metagenome (GOLD analysis project Ga0105238, IMG submission 81526) | Corn rhizosphere microbial communities from Kellogg Biological Station, Michigan, USA - KBS C3-4 metaG | ecosystem: Host-associated > Plants > Roots > Rhizosphere > Soil | place: Michigan, USA...
AGCGTGCTTGTGCGATGGAGGCCAGTGTGCTCGGTGCGATGTCGATCGCACCGCTCTTTGAGCCAAACATGACAACTTTGCGACCGGATGCTGCTGATTCCTGTGAAGTACGATTTCGTTGCCCCCCCTCAGAATCACTGTTGTCTTGCCCGTTGGAGTCTGCGGGCGATGGTTGAGTAAACGAGATCACGGCGACTGGTTCAACGCTGGAACTGAAGCTGAGCGCCGCAGGTACAGACTCGTCGACGATGACCGCAATGCTCTTCGAGCCGCTCATGACAACTCGGTCCCGAAGCGATGGCGAGGAAGAAAGCGGTTTCAATTCTGGCAGTGGCAAATCAGCCGATTCCGAATCGATTTGGCACGGATCGACATCACTTGTGCCTAATCCACTCAACACATCAAGAGGCCTGAAATGGTTGAGGACGCCGGACCGATACGAAATGTATCCCCCGACAAGCAACAGCGAACTGCAGACAGCACAGGCCTTCAGCACCGGACTGAGTCTCTTCATGCGTCTCGGTCCTCCGTCCATGAAACAGCAAAAGCTGCGGCAAATCTTGCCGCAGCGCGCGTGCTCAGGCCGCGATATGACCGAAATTCGGATTTGCGCCTAGAGGGGATTGCAATTCTTGCAGGCGCGTGAGCGGTGCGGCGCGAGAGATGCTCCGCACGAGTTTTGTTGCCACTGGGTACGTTCAGGCTGCTGCTGGTAATATCAATCAACGGATAGCCGATGCCATGTTCGTTCGGATGGGCGAAAAAAGGGCAGTTCGTTGGCGGCGAACCCCTCGCTTGACTGTGCTGGAATTCGTGGCGCCGCCAGATAGCATGGCCATGCGAAACGGCTTTAAGTTGTCAGCGTCATTGGCGTGGCTCAATCTTCAAATTCGTGAGCGAGAGACTAGTCCATGTTTGTCGGGGCGTTCGCTTTGGCGGAGCGATCATTGCGGGTCGATGCGCGGACGCGGTCTGTGCATCTGATGCGACTCGGGCTGGTTGGGGCTATCTATCTGGCGTTTGGTCGAGCGACTCTCAACGAGTATTTGTATGGAGCACCGGGGCTGGATTTCTTTCGGGGAATTGCCTTCCTGGATGCCGCCTTTGTGACACTCTTGGGGATTGGCTTTTTCTCGTCCGTGATCACGGAGGAGAAGGAAGAAGACACTCTGGGGCTGATGCTGTTGGCGGGAATCAGTCCGTTGGCAATTCTGGCTGGGAAATCGGTCGGCGGACTTTGGCAGGCGATGCTGCTGATTGCCGTGCAGTATCCGATTGGTTTACTCGCCGTCACTCTGGGCGGTGTCACTCTCGGACAGGTGTCGGCCGTGATTGTCGCCCTGCTGGCCTACATCGTCTTTCTGGCCGGTTTCGGCCTGTTTTGCTCGACCGTCTCATCGCACAGCCGGCAGGCCGCGTGGCGAATGGCGGTGGGGGTCGTTCTATATGCTGTGCTGCCTGGTTTCGCCGGGATTCTGTCTGCCGAACACGCGCGATGGCTGGTCGGGGGTGGATTGGCCGTAAATGGTCCGGAAGCCATGACGTTGCCGCAGTTCGTCTGGACCTTGCTGGACGGATTCAGCGGCATGTGTGTCTTCGTTCAATTAGGAACGATTCTTTCCACCGGTGCCAATGAATCGATTCTGACCGTTCAGGTTATTAGCAATATCACGCTCGGCGTGCTGTTTGCCGGGATAGCGTGGTTGTTTTTCGGGGTTTCGACGCGCCAACTTTCCTCCGAACCTGTTACACGTGGCCTGACCGCTCGTCGCAAAGGTTTTTTGCGGTTTCCTGCCGGGCGGACCTGGACCAATCCTTTACTCTGGAAGGATTTTTATTTTGTGTCGGGTGGAGTCGGAATGACGATCGTCCGAACAGTCTATTTCATGCTGCTGGGTTTGATCCCCTGGTTGGCAGAGCTGTATGTGAGCGGCCCACGGACCGCCTTCACGATCGGTCCCTGGATTGCAACGTCAATCAGCTTGATGGTGTTCTCGGTGACTGTCAGTGCGGCCCGACTGTTAGCTCGTTCGATGCAGGACGAGATTCGGGGACAGACGCTCGCGTCCTTGATGATGCTGCCCACTTCGACAGCAAGAGTCGTCTATTCAAAATATGCGGGTGCATTGCTCGGCAATCTGCCGAGTCTGGTGATCGCGCCGCTGACACTGTTCACGAGCGAAACCGTTCGAAACGGTGTGGTTTACTTTTTCAATCAGCCGATTCGGTCTATAGGCTCCGACGAGATTCTGGCGTTCGTAGCATTTTCCGTGATTGGCGTTTTGCTGGTTGCTTTGACGCCTCATTTTGCCGCGTATTTCGCACTGCACATGCGCTGGGGAGCCGTCCCTTGTGCGATCGCCATGGCCTACATCGCGTCGTCGATCCTGCCGTTACTCCTGATTATGCCCATTTCACTTCTGGCTCCCAATTTCATACACGGGGCCGAAGAGATCGCCGTGGGGGCGTATGCACTCTATCTGTTTGCCTTATGCGCCGTTTGCCACATTGGAGTCCTATTGCGAGTCGAGGCGTTGGCCACCAAGTGAGAACACGGCATACGCATTCGGTGTCTGTACAACAGGTTCGCACCAGAATCAGGAACCGATGAGACAGATCCGGCACACGACGGATCATGTTGGTCGCCTCTTCTTCAAGCCTCGTTGATGAAAAGAGCCATTTGATAGCGTCCCTTGGTGGGGAGCAATCAGTTCCGCCATCGTGTAGTTGTCTTGCAACCATTTGGAAAGGCGACTCGTCTGGTTTCGCAATTCCAGCAGCCTCTGACGGCCCTGTTGGTGCAATTCGACGACTTTGGATCGATCGGCAATATTCACGCAAACTGTGGTCAGAGCGTCTGGCAACCTCTGAGGTCGCTGTTCAGGCGAAAAGTTCCAGACATTCAAAAACCGATGATTGAGTGGATTCACCCAGTTCGTCATGCTGATGGCGGTGAGGGCAATCGTTGGCTCATCTGGATCGATTTCGATACTGATGTACTCGTCGAAGAGGCCGTTCAACCAACCCCAGGCCACTTTGTCAGCCGCCCACTCCTCACAGGAAGACTGGTCAGTTGTCTGCTGATACCACTGCCATACCGCTGGAATTAAACGCCGCAGACATCGCTCGACATCTTCAAAGTCGTCGTTGGTGAATTTCGCCCATTTGCGGTACGGACTGCCGAAACCGGAGCTTTGCAGAAATGGCTCATCAAGGCTCAACGGGAAGTAATGCGTCGTGGCGTAATCAACGGCATTTGCGACATCTTCCAGAAGGTAGTGGATGGTGACAGCCAGCGAACTCGTCTGTCGTCCATCAGTCACCATGTTGACAATGTAAGCAAACAGGACGTCGAGCCCTTCAAGCATCATGCTTTACGATCCTAACGTTCAATGGAATTTTGCGCCTGGTGGCACATTCACCAGATTGTGCCGCCCTTAACAGGGCCTGATGGTTTGTTTAATCGTAACCCGGGGCGGCGCTTTGCGGCTATCGCCGCGTCGCTCTGCCCCGGGCTATGGTGTGTTAGCCTTTCAGGCTAGAGTTCGACGGAACGATGTTGGAATTGAGCCGGCCGCTGTCTGCAATTCCCGTGGTACCCGCTCCGGGGCTCCGAGGTACAAGGCGGAGGGATAGACAACCGGCGGTATCGCTGCGCGCCCCCCGGCTAGCTCAATGTTGTCCCTCTGGGACACAGAGCCGATGTAAACGGGACCGCAGGCTGTCATTGCTTGATCGCGGGGCGAGGTCGTCGCTGTACACCGTCATGGCGGTCCGTTTCGGGGCGGAGCGATTTGACAAAATTCAATAGATCGCAAATCTCGTCATCTTTCAGCAACGTTCCGCCGTAACCGGGCATGGTCGTCCCCGCGATTCCCGCGGCGATGCGGCGGTATAAATCCTCGTCAGCATCGCCACCTCGGAACGGGTCGGCGGTCAGGTCCCATGGCTGATTCAGGTTACCCCAAGCGTCATGCAGCCCGACGTTAGTGTAGCGTGCTGCCGTACCAGGCTTCGGCCAGCGTTCACGGGTCGCGGGGCCATCTCCTTTTCCTGTATCCCCGTGGCAAGAGTTGCACTTTGTCTTCGGTGAAAGGAACAGCAATCGACCACGTTCGACCGATTCTGGGGTCGATCGCTCAGGCTTTTGCTGAGGGCTGACTGTCTGCTCGGCAGACTCCGCGTTCGTCCATCTCTCTGACAGGTATTCCAGACACTCCTTGACGCTCTGCGGAAACTCTGTCTCTAACGCTTCCTGAGCGGCCTCGGCGATTGCCTTGCGTTTCTCTCCTTTCGCAAGGCGATTGCTCCTTTCGGCGTTACTGTAGTCACGAAACTCCACACCCAGGCGCGACTGCAATGAGCCGACGATGCTCAGCCAACGGACATATTCGACGACCGATTTTCGATCGCGTTCTGATAGGTCGGCAAAAGCCGGCATGGCCGTGCCAGGTATTCCGACTCGAATCGTTTCGCTGAGGTCATGGCGAGTGGCCCATTCACCTGGGCGTGTCGACTTCCACTTGAAAACGCCGATTCGGAAATCGCGCGGTTTCGGATCCAGTTTCGGACTCTCTGTTCCGGCCCCATCCCCCGCCGCTCCGTGACAGCGAGCACACGATTTCGCAAAGATTGCCCGGCCTTCGATTGCTGATTCCTCGACCGGTATTCCCTCAGGAATCTTCGGATGCGCGGCGTCGCCGAACTGCGTGCGAAGCTCGTTGACAACCGCCGTTTTGAAGACCGGCATGAGTCCTTGCGTCTCTTTGGAGAGCGAAAACGGAATTTCGGCCTCTTCTGTGAGTAGCAGGCCAGTGCACAACGCGTTCAGGCAAACAGCGACACCAGCAACCATTCGCAATGACATCAACTGGGCCTCCTGTCGCAACGCGATTTCATCAACAACGGCCATAACCTGTTTCGATAGCGACAACGCCGGCTCCGATCACCGATCTAAACGGCCTTGTCGTCGAACGCACATTCTAATCATTTCGTCGCGCACGTAATCAAGTTCATCAACTGGATGAAGAGTTCAATTCGCTTTGAACAGATTGAATGCCTTAAGTGCCAGAAAGATCAGATGCTTGACGTCCCGTTTGGAGAGCATGTGATGCGATGTCCGCGCTGCCAACAATTCACAGGAAGACATGTGAAGAACGACCGAATTGAGATTTTCTAAACCACGTCTCTTGCAGACCGTTTCCCACATCAAGGGCAGACTTCAAAGATGTCGGATTTAAAAGCCGGCCTGACTGACTTTTATGCCGCTGAAGGGAAGCAGTGGCAGGTCACATGCAGAAGGAGTCGTTTCATGGACGCGAGTCTTATCGCGTGTGTCAACGTGCTCTACTCGCGACTCATCGTGGGTTGTGAAATGATGTAACGCCGTTAGCGAAAGAAGGACATGCAACGGTCGTACCCAGAGCGCGCTCGCAGACTCGCGGCCACTCGGCTTTGAGATCAAACACCTTTGACGTAGCGGCCATGTTTCGCATCGTTGACGATTGGCTGAGTCAAGCCGTACAAGATTTGATGCCGTCTAACAACGATTCCGTCCGTTGCACCTTTTCGAAAAGGTAGTCATGTCTCACTCCCTTCGCGTGGCTTTGACTGTTGGATTGCTCTCCCTGGTATCAGGGCCCGCTCAGGCGGGGTTCATGTGGGTCGACAATCAGTGGGGAGTTACAAAACTAGCGGCCAATGCGGCGGATATTGGTACCGCGGCCAGTGCATTTGGCGCCGATTCCACCATGAATGGGCAGATCAAGAACGAAAAGGCCGATGTGGCGACGGCCAAAACATCGGCATCGTCGATTGCCGATCCGAATGCGGCGTCTGACAGCGATGCCGCGGTCGAGTTCGAACGCAAGTTTCAACTGGCCGGTCCGCCTGCCAACTGGATTGTGACACTCTTTGGCAACTTGAGTGGCAATCTGAACGCGAATAGCGCCGACAAAAACATCGGCGCATCGGCCCACGTGCTGGGCACGGCGTTCATCGAGGACAATCAGGGAAACATCCTGTTTCGGATCGGCGGAGGAGCGACGAACTGGGACAAGACGGTGAATGCCAATGGCACACTACCAATACTTTCGTTGATGTCGAACACGATGAAACTGCCAAATGGACAATACAAAGTCTTCGGTCTGCTCGAAGTGTCGACTCATGTCGATCAAGGCCCGTTGGCGATTGCCAGCGCGAACGCCAATTTCTTCAACACGATGTTTATTGGCTTGAATGCTCAACCCGCTCCAGAACCATCGACGCTGGTCATCTCATCGACTGCAATTGTCCTGTTGGGACTTGCCCGGTGGAAACGAGCGTGACGGTCGATGCGGACGAAAATGTGACTTGGAGGCAATCTCTGTTGCGACCGCAAGCGATGATCTTGACGCCGCGACCTTTTGACGCCGCTTCAGGACCTGCAGTGATGGCAATCGATGCCGAGTAGGCGACGCGCCGGCTCAGTGCGGGAATGAGACCGGGGCCATCGAATGAAATCGATCAGGCTCGGGTCGGCCTGATCCTGCCTTCAATCCATTGCTCATGGATCTCATTCTTCATCATGATGACCTGTTCAGACAACCGGGAAAGAGCTTCCTACGTCAGAATGCCATCGACAATGTCGCCATGCACGTCTGTCAGGCGGAAGTCTCGTCCCGCAAATCGATAGGTCAGCCGCTTGTGGTCGAGTCCCAATAAGCGCAAGACCGTGGCATGCAGATCGTGCACGTGAACCTTATCTTCCACCGCGAAATAGCCGTAGTCGTCGGTCTTGCCCCAGGTGAGACCCGACTTCACGCCGCCGCCAGCCAGCCACATGGTATAGCCGTGCGGATTGTGATCACGACCGTCGCTTCCTTCGCACGTGGGTGTTCGTCCGAACTCGCCGCCCCAAATCACGAGAGTGTCGTCCCATAGGCCACGTTGTCTCAAATCGGTCAGCAACCCGGCGATCGGCTTGTCGATCGATTGAGCCAACCGACTGTGATCCTGTTGCAGGTTGTTGTGCGCGTCCCAGCCGCTCAAGTTGCACTGCACGAACCGCACTCCACGCTCCGAGAACCGCCGCGCAAGTAAACACTGGGTACCAAACTCGGCCGTCGTCGGATCGTTCAATCCATACAGTTCGTGAGTCGCCTTCGATTCGCGCGACAGATCCTGCATCTGCGGTGCTTCGGTCTGCAATCGAAACGCCAATTCGAACGACGCGATCCGTGCATCCAATTCGCTGTCGAGGCTTCGTGATCCCGATTGCTTGTGGTGCATCTGCGACACGAGATCAATCTCCATCCGCTGGAGATCCCGACGAGTTTCGTTCGTCCCGATGAACGGAAACTCCGCCTCTTGTGGCTTCAAACCGGCATAACCCAAGGGTGTTCCCTGATAAGCCGCAGGCAGGAACGACGCCCCAAAGTTATTTGCACCACCCTGTGACAGGTCCTGACAGATCGTGACATAACCGGGGAAGTTCTGGTTCTCGGTCCCCAGGCCATAAGTGATCCACGCGCCCATGCTCGGGCGCACGAAAGTGTCGGTCCCCGTGTGCCATTCGAGCACCGCGCCGCCGTGACGCGAGTTCGAACAGCACATCGAATTGATCAGGCACAGATCGTCGACCTTGCGCGACAGTTCGGGAAACAGCGAACTGACCCACATCCCGCTTTCGCCGTACTGACGGAATTCGAAGGGCGAACCGACCAGATTGCCCATCCGATTCGGAAACGAGACGACACGCGGACGACTGTCGGGCGGAATTGGCTTGCCACTGTCACGCGTCAGCAACGGCTTGGGATCGAACATGTCCAGATGAGATGGTCCGCCGAACATGAACAGCATAATCACGCGTTTGACACGCGGAGCGAAATGGGGTGAATTGGGTGCCAGTGGTGATTCCGCTGCAGCCTGTTCCGAGAGTATCGAGGACAGCGCCAAGCCACCGAAGCCTGTACCGCAGCCCCACAACATCTGTCGACGAGACATCTGCGGCGCGGGCCCGCTCAAGGCCGAGTTCGTCATCATGATGGCTCCAGGGCTGGTCAAAAAGGCAATACAACCGCGGCAGTCGCCGCGGCAGTCCTGCAACACTAATTCACATACACAAAATCGTTCGACGACAACAACGCTTTACACAGTCCTTGCCAGGCGGCGAGGCGTCGCAGATCGAGTGTTTCGCCAGCCAGTGACTCAGCCGTTTCGTATCGATTCAGAAACGTCTGCCAAAGGACGATTTCATCCTCGTTTGCCGGACGACTGAACAGTTGCTGGCACAGTGCCTGCAACCGATCTTGAGTCGTTCGTTCTGGTAGACCTGATATCGATTCAGCCAGGTGTGCTGCTGATTGTGCGACGATCGGCGCGTTCAGCAGGAACAAGGCCTGCGATGCGACGATTGTCGTCGTCCGGTCGCCATTCAGGACAGCAGGGTCGGGGAAGTCGTAAGCCTGGAATGCGTCGTATACTGAACCACGCAGGACGGGCAAATACACGCTGCGGCGCTGTGATTGGTACAGTTCCGGCTTGCGTGACGCACCGCCGAGCGAGAGGTTCTGAAACGGTGCTGTCGTCATCAGCGATCCGCCGATCGTGCGATCAAGCTGACCACTGACAGAAAGCAACGAATCGCGCAGCACCTCGGCCTCCATCCGCTGTCGCGGCATTCGCCACAGCAGCCGATTCTGCGGATCCACTTGGGCCGCCAGCTCGTTCCAGTCAGAACTCATCTGCCAGGTGCGCGACAACAGAATCCGTTTGTGCAGTTTCTTTAGCGACCAACCGTCGTTGATCAATTGTTGTGATAACCAGTCGAGTAGTTCCGGGTGCGACGGCGATTCACCCAGTCGCCCGAAATTGTCGACGGAACGCACCAGTCCCTGGCCGAAGTGCCAGCGCCACACACGATTGACGAGGACTCTCGACGTCAGCGGATGTCGAGCATCGGTCAGCCATTCCGCGAGCGCCAGTCGTCCGCTGTCGGCCTTCGTGATGGTGGGACTTTCAACGGGAGCCATAATCGAAGGAAACCGCCGCGGTGCGAGTTCACCTTTGGTCAGATGGTTTCCCCGCAGGCGAATCTCGGTATCGCCAATCTCGCCCTCAGCGACTGTCATTACTTTGGATAGCGCGGAGTATTCCTTGTAGGCATTCTCGAGCAACTTCGCATGCGCCGTCCGTTCGTCTGCCGACATCTGATTCGTGTTGCCGTTCACCAGCGCATTGTCATGACGATCGATGATCTGTTCGAGATCTTTCAAGCGAAACTCGGGCTCCAGTCCGCCCAGAGCCGACGTGTTCCATTTCGAATCGACGCGAAACGAAACCATCGTTCGAGTGCTTTTAAAAATTCCGGCCAGGCTGTAATAGTCACTCATCGACAGCGGATCGAACTTGTGATCGTGGCAGCGGACGCATCCCATCGTTAATGCCATGAACACTCGACAGGTCGTATCCACTTGTTCGTCAACGATGTCCAGTTGTTGTTTCACCGGATCATCTTCCGCCAGCATCTTGGGACCGATGGCCAGAAAGCCGGTCGCAGTTATGAGTTCGTCACGCTTGCCCGGTTCGCGTTTGGCAAGCAGGTCTCCTGCCAGTTGTTCCTGCACAAAGTGAGAGTAGGGCTTGTCCGCATTAAACGCCGCGATGACATAATCGCGATAACGCCACGCGTCGGAATAAGCGAGGTTGTCATCCATGCCATTGCTGTCGGCATACCGAGCGACATCCAGCCAGTGCCGCCCCCAACGTTCGCCGTAATGAGGTGATTCCAGCAACCGACCGACGACTCGCTCGAACGCATCGGCCGAGCCATCGTTCAAGAATGCGTCAACCTCGGCTGGCGCTGGCGGCAGTCCGATCAGATCAATCGTGGCACGGCGAATCAATGTCCGTTTGTCGGCCGGCGCGTTAGGCCGCAACTCGGCAGCCTCCAATCGCTGCTGAACAAACTGATCGATCGCATTCCGCGGCCAGCTGACATCTCGTACCTGAGGTGGCGTGACACTCGTAACGGGACGAAAGGCCCAGAATTGACGCGCCTCGTCGCCCCATGTTTGCGGCTCCTTCGCCGACTTCGCGACAACGGGTGTCGCAAACGCTCCTGGCCACGGTGCACCTGCTTTTACCCACGCCGACAACTGGTCGATCTCAGCTTGTGCCAGTTTCTTTTTCGGAGGCATCGCGACAGCACCGTCATGCCGCACAGCCAGCAACAACAGACTTTGTTGCGGCTCAGCGAGATTCAGCGCTGGTCCCGATTTGCCCCCACGCAGCAACGCGTCATGTGAATCGACTCGTAGATTCGCTTCCCCATCACCCGAATCCGGACCGTGGCATTCGTAGCAGTGTTTGATCAACAGCGGCCGAATCTTGGATTCGAAGAATTGGACACCCGGCTGATCGACGCGTACCTGTTCCTCGGCCCACACCGTGATTGTTGCGAACTGTCTAAGGACACATAGCACAACAACGGAAATGAACGGGATGAAACGCGTCATAACAAAGTGTATTTCTAGGTAAGGAGTTTTCCGGGAGGGTGAAACTCCTACTGAGCCGCTATCTCGATCGACGATGCAACGCGACGAAGTTTCAGAGGACTTCACAAGACGACCTTGAGGATGGTGGGACAGCGCCCTCGGACGGGCTTTGTCACCCTACATTTTTCATTGATCTTTCGAAGTTGATGTATCCTCCTACTCGACGGCTCACCCGCAACGCGCGAGCGACCCACCTATTCGGAACCCGACGCGGTCGCGAATCCCGCCGACCCGCGGCCGGGTCACCAGGTGCTTCGCCGTTTCGTCCTACCGGCAGGGCCAAAGCCAAAGCCTTTAAATCACGATTGTCCCCAACGTCCTCCTTAACTGTAGTTGCAGTGATCGTTCGCAATGATCGCGCATCGCACGCTCGGCGTTGTCGATATCTCGTGTTCGAATCGCCGCCACCAGTTCCACATGAGTCCGATTCGGCGGTGGATGCGATTCATCAAGGGCTGTTTCGACCGCCAGTAAACGCACCAAGTGGCATGACCGCAGGACCGTCAACAGCGAGGGCACGCCGGATTGTTCCGCGATCTGCAGGTGAAACTCAAAATCCTTGCGCCGAGCTTCGGACAGTTTTTCTTCAACGTCCGTCAGCCGGTCGACCTCTTCTGCCAGTGCCTGCAGTTCATCAAGTTTACGGCTGGTGATCAGTTGAGTGCACCGGCGAATCGCTTCGCATTCAATCGCGATGCGCAGCACATGCTGACTACGGACCGTTTCGGCATCGAACCGCTTCACTCGGGCGCCATAGTTGGGTTCGTAGTCAACCAGTTGCTCGTGAACCAGTTCTCGCACTGCTTCCGAAACGGCCGGTACGGTCACGCCCAGTGACTTCGCGATCGGCCGTAGCGTCAGTCGAGTTCCCGCCGGCAGGCGACCGTCCAGAATCTGCTCGCGCAGTTCCATGAATGCCTGACGCGCTTTCGTCATGCCGTCGGTAACAAACAATTCAGTCATCCCCGTGCGCCTTCACTCAATTCTTCTTTGCTTTGCGGAACTGCTGATCGAAGAAATCGAACGTCGCCTGCTCAGCCTGCTGGAGGTGATCGCCTGTCAGGCCGTGTCCGCCGCCTTCGATCGGTACCAACCGAGTTTCGACCTCGGCCGACAACAGTCGTTCGTGGATCCAAACTGACTGGACGAATAGCACATCCTGGTCCGCCGTGCCGTGAACCAAGAGCGTTGGAGCCGCATTCGGCGTGACCCAGAACAACGGACTGGCACGCACATGCAGCCGACGCGTTTGAGCCGTCAGTTCTACACCGAGGAACCCTCGAAACGCTTCAGGGGCCTCTTTCCAAACACCGTATTCACGCGTGAAATCGCTTGCCTGAGCCCACGCGGCGACGCAGTTCACCCGGCTGGATTGATCGAGACACGTATGATCGCCATCGAACTCGCGCACGTCATTGGTGACGGCCAGAAATTGCGACAGATGTCCGCCGGCCGAACTACCTGTGGATGCGATCCGATCGATATCAATCGCGTACTTCACCGCGTTCGCCCGCAGCCACCTGATCGCCGCTTTGCAGTCATGAATATGCGCTGGCCAGCGATGCTTCGGAGACAATCGATAATCGATCGTCGCTGCGACATATCCCCGTAGAGCGAACTTACGACAGAGATCGTCACAATCCTGGCGCCTGCCTCCGGAGAAGCCGCCGCCATGAATGCACATCACCGTCGGGAATGGACCGCTGCCCGTCGCGGGACGCGCCAGGTTTAGTTCTAAAGTTTCGCCCGCGACTTCGGCAAAGGCAATGTCGGGTAGCCACTGGATTGCCGGATCAATCGCCGTGTCCGCAGCGATCGCGGTCATCATACTGGTCATGATGACACAGATGGCGCTCGTCCACGTTATCACGATGTGGCCTCGATCCGACTGCCGTTGCCTTGGTCGAGTGATCATGTCGGCACCTCCGTCAGACTATCCGAAATCCGACCCAATGATTGAGCGCATCGAGCAATCATCTCACGACCAAACGGACCGAGGTCTCGGGCCAAGCGGTGATGCACGGGTGAGACATTCATCCGCTGAGCCAGAATCTCGCGCGAACACGTCACAAAATGGTTGATCGATTTTTCCAGGTAGACCAGCGTCGGCAGAATCTCGCTGTAGCGTTCGACGGCATCGCCTTCGAGTCCCTCGTGAAAATCGTCATAAATCTGTGGAGTGCGATCGACGGTTTCCATACCGGGAATGATCCCGACCGCACCGGCCCGCAACTGGTCGACCATGTCGAGTCCGCCACGACCAACGAACACGCGAAACGCTCCACCCGTCGCGTCGATCAGGCGCGCCGTCGTTTCTGGATCGTCTTCGGTCTTCAGGAGACAGATGTTTGGATGTTGCCGATGCAGCGACACCAGGCCCGCTGCTGTGAGTTGGATACCGAGATAGACCGCCGCGTTCTGAACGGCGATCGGCAACGACACAGCATCGGCCACTGCTCCGAAGTAGCGCAGCAATTCGATCTCGGCAACGTCGCTGACGGGCGGCGGTTGCAAGATCACCCATGCCGTGCCTAACTCGGTCGCGTACCGTGCGAATTCGATTTGGCCTCGCGCCGTGTTCTCACCGATCGTGACCGACAGCGGCAGGCGTCCGGCCAGCGATTCGGCAACGATCGCCAGTGTTTCACGACGTTCGGCGGTCGACAACTTGTTGACCTCGGTGCCCAGCCCCATCACGCCCAGCCCATGCACACCGCAGGCGACGGCCAATTCGACCTGCCGCCGTAGCATCGTGGCGTCGATGCTGCCGTCCGCCTGGTAGAATGACAGCAGCATCGGGTAAATGCCGGCGAATTCAGCGCCTTTCATGCGCACTCCATTTCATTTCAACAGGTATTCAGCCACAACAGGCTCATTCAACTCGACACCCATGCCTGGTTGATCCGACAACGTGATCTGCCCCTCATGAGCCACCGCGTCGCCAATGAACAGTTCCGACAGGAATGTGTCCCCATCTCGAAAATCAGGTGGCAGATATTCGGATAGCGGCGAATTGATGTTCGCCATGATCAAGTGCTGATTGTGGTAGTTCTGCGAATGAGGCACGACCGGCAATGAATAGGCGGCAGCCAGAGCCCAGACTTTTCGCGCTTCCGTAACGCCTCCCACACGATTCACGTCTAACTGGACATAGTCGACGCAGCCGCGCGTGATCAGATCTTTGAAACCATACCGCGTGAACTCGTGCTCGCCCCCGGCGATGGCGGTTCCGGTCGAAGCGCGAATCCGAGCATAGCCATCCAGGTCGTCGGGTGAGACCGGCTCTTCGATCCACGCCAGTTGATATTCGTCCAGCAACCGGATCATCTCGATCGCATATTGCGTCGTCCAACCCATGTAGGCGTCGGCCATCAGATCGACATCTTCACCGATGGCACCCCGAACCGTGCGGACCAATTCGACATTCTTCCGCATCCCGGCACGACCGTCCTGAGGTCCGTATCCGAACCGCATCTTGACGGCCGTGAACCCCTCGGCGACATACTTGCGTGCGGCGCTCGCCAGGCGATCGAGATCTTCGTCCGCATAGAGCGCACTGGCGTATGCGCGAATCTTTTCGCGTGTCCGTCCGCCCAACAGGTTGTAAACCGGTTGCCCCGTTGCCTTGCCGAGAATGTCCCAGAGTGCGATATCGATACCGCTGATCGCTTCCAGGATCAGTCCCTTGCGCCCAATGTTCAGGGTGCTGCGATACATCATCTCCCAGATCAGTTCGACATCGAACGGATTGCGCCCCAGAACCAGGGGTGCCAGCAATTTCTCCACAGCCTCGGCCATTGCTTGTGAGCCGAGGCCAATTGCCCCGAGGCCCGTCAATCCGTTGTCGGTCGTGACGCGCACGATCACATGAAACACTTGATCGCCGCGCAGGTCGATCGGAACATTGAATACCCCTGCGCCACGCTCACGAGTGTACTTGCCTTCGTCGTAGAGCAAGTCGAGCGGACTGGTGCACCACCAGGGGAAGTTGTCGAAATCCGGTTGCCTGATTCGCAACGCTTCAATACGAGAAATCCGCACGGCACCCTCATTCGATTCAGCAAACCGACCTTTTGTTCGAATATTGTTATAACACAGCCTATACAGCCAAGACGGCATGTCAAATGAGCGGCATCAAGATCCCACAGAGTGAACTTTTTTGACAACTTTTCTCACGCCGGATCGACAATGAACCTCAACGTTTCAAAACGAGTACGACCCACGTATGCTCAGGATGGGCCGACGTGACCGTACAGAACCGTAATGGAGAGGGACATCATGTTTGGCATGGGCATGTTCACGCGGATGGCTTACGGAACGCCGAAAGAACTGGTCGACGCCGTTCGATCCGGATCTCTGGTGGTGATCAAGGGGCGACCGGTCGGAGTCGTCGATTACCTGAACCTGGGCCATACCGATTCGACAAAGACCAAGGCGGCCTGGGCGTTCAAAGATTTCCTGCTTGGTCTGCGACATGGAACAGCGAATGTCGCGATCCCATCCGGTGTCGAACTGGTGCACGTCTTCTCGGGCAAAGCGAATATCGCCGAGTTGAACAAGGTATTCGCATTCATCGAAGACAAGATCGATACGATTGCCAAAACGAAGCATTTGCCCGGCTGGCCAGCCGGCAGAACTTTGCAGCAGATCATCGATGCCGGCGAGAACTACCTGCAAAAGATTTCAGACGTTTACTGTGGGTTCGACTGCAATGGGTATGTCGGCTTGTTCCTGTTCGAGAAGACCAGCCTGCCCAGCAACATCGGTCCCGACACGTCGATCGATTCCTATCCAACCATGCACCCGGTCTATCGCGAATCGCTCAGCGAGATCTGCCAGTACGATCTGATCATCTGGAGCAACAAATCGCATATCGCAATCGTCAGTGATGTCGGCGACATGGTGGGCGATGCACGACGTCTCGGCATTGCACAATCTACGGGCAAAAGCCCCCGCACCGGCGACGAAGGTCCGCAGTACGAAAAATACCTGGTTTCCGCGACCACCAAGCTCGGCCATCACATGCAGTACCACGTTCAGGGCGCGATCGTGGGTGGAAACGTCCAGATCATGTCTCTGGGACTGTAACTCAGGTTTAGGCTGCCCGTCGTCGGCGATACGCTCCGGCGGCAAGGCCGACAGCGCCGATCCCCATCAGTGCGATGGTCGAAGGTTCGGGAACGGGTGATGCCGTTTGCACCACGGAGACGTTGTCGAGACCGATGTAAGCTTGACCTGCCCAGCCCTGCAATGTGACAAGCGTACTGGTCGATGTCGCCTGAAACGTCATCGCTGCGGACTGCCAGGAATTGGTCGTGTTTCCGAAAATGATCGAGTTATTTCCGGCTGTCGCCCAGATTGACGCACTGATCGACGGGTTGTATGTCGTACTGTTTCCGATATCGAAAGTCAGCAGGTAAGTCCCGCCAATCTGAGTCGAAATCGATTCTGTCACGCCGCCATGCGCGGTCCGCTCGTAACCCGTCAAATCCAGGAAATAGTTGCCATCTGAAGCACTCAGACCAAACGGATTGGATGGGCCAACCCAGGCCACATCGCCGCTGATGACCGACCAGGGAGATAGATTTGACGCGCCGGGATTCAGATTCATCGTGTCGTCGCCAGCGTTGACATTACTGACGAATGTCGCCGTGTTGTCTTCGAAGCTTCCGTTCACGATCAGGTTCGCATTGGCCGGGTTGACTCCGCCGATGACGATTGCGGTTCCGATACAACACAGCAGCAAGTTACGGAACAATTGGCCCATTGTTCGATTCCTCAGGTTGAAAAGAATGTGATGATCGCGATTGAACAGAAGCCTGCCGAGGTGCGCCAGCCATTCCAATCTTCGGCACACGCCGACGCGGCATCGCAAACGCAACCAACAGAATGTTTATGACGCGGATTGGAAGTATCGTACGCAGGGGAAACCCCCTGAATGCAACCTGAAATGTTGTCGCTGCAGTCTAGCGATTCAACCTACCCGTGCAATCGAGATTCGGGAATCCGGGTAGTGCGGGATTAACGTGTTGGGAAACTTTTCGGGCTGTTTTCAGGGCGAATCTGTGTCGTCAGGTTGATTCTTCGGCGTTCGAACCAAGTCCGTCGGCAATCGCTTTGCGCGATCAATGCTGTAACCGGCAAGAATCAAGTCTTTCAGACGACCATGATGTTTACGCGCTTGCTGAGCCGCATCTTTCAGAAACTCTAATTCTCGTTCGGCCGCTTTTGGATTCGACGACCGCAGAGCTTCGAAACTTGCATGGTGTTCACCAATCCAATTGAGCATCGTCTGCACTCTCTCCAATGCAAATGCAACAGCATCAATATCCGCGATTGATGGATCAAGCGGACTCTCTCCCGGCGGTGCGACAGGCTCTCCCATCTCATCCTACTTTCCGCTTCCAGCCTCTGAAGAACTCACGCATGATTGCGGCTTGCTGAGCAACAGGTACGCGGACAGAAGAGACAGCGGGAAGATAATGGACCAGTATGGCAATACCCAACACAGCTTGATGGTTGCCCACTCCTCGATCCCGCTTCGCGATGTCCAGTGCTGCATCAATCTTCCAAATCCGGCGATGTCATCAGCAGGAGCTGACATCCACATTGACAGCATCTTCATCCCGATGATTTCCTCGTGGACTATTGCGATGACCAATTCACCTTCACCGGATCTAAGCACAACTGACACTGGTCTCCCATTGGGGAAATTGGCAATATCGATGAACGAATGGCTTCTGACCCACCCGCCAGCGAACACGCACGCCATGACGAGGGTCGCCGCGCCCATCTTGCGTCGCCAGCCGTGGAAGAATGTCAGCATCGGAGTATCCACTGTGAATGGTGGAGGATCAACACATTGCCAGCATGATCACACTTTGTCGTGACAGTCAGTCGTCATTTGGAGTTGGCTTTGATTGCGCCAATAAAATTGTCAAAGAAGGACTTGCTCTTTAGAAGGCTAGGCCAGCCCTTATTGGCAATCTGCCGATTGATCTTCGCATACCTGAGGATCCTCAGAACACTGAGTAGCACTGGACCATCGCCAGTTCCCAAGAATTCCTCAATGGTTGATTTGGGATCCCTTTCCACTGCGATCTTCCATTCTTGGAAGATCGTTCCACAAAGAAAAACGCCACTTTGAGGTACCATTTGGTCGATCGAATCAGAGAACTCGTCAACGATTTCGCTGCCGAGGAGAGTGCGATAATCCTCTTGCCAATCTACAACACGCTCCTTTCGCCTTTTTTTGGCGGCGAATCTTTTGATGAAATCATCGACGGCGTCCTTTATCTTATGTGCAACGAGTATTTGATTGGCTGTAAGACTGGAAAAGATATCCTCAAAATACCCGCCGTCTTCCTTGGATAAGAAAATCAACCTGGCGTTCTTTTTCGCAAGCTCCGGGTTTCCAAAAAACGTGGCCACATACGCCTGAAGCCCATCTTTCATTCTGATAACGCGCCCATCCAGTCTGTGCCCTCCGATTCTATGCTCCGCTCTCGTCATATCCTCCGGCGTGAATGCGTCTACTTCGCCAGCTCGGGTCTCTAAGTACCAACCAAGGCTCGCCAGAGTGTGTCCGAGCTGAACGACGCGAGCGTCTGTCGACCGAAGAAAACCAGCACCCATGCGATTCTGATTGTTCTGATTGACGGCCACGTCGTTGGCAAAATCCTTGTCGTTGCTGCCGGTAATTGCCCTCACGGGGACAATAATGTTGTTTCGCAACGTTCCTTTCTCGAATGCCCTGTGTAGTGCGCGAATTGTCTGGCCACCGTTCACAATTTGGGATCCCACAAGCTGCATTTGCTTGTTAAATGGGTCGTGATGAGCCGTTCGACAAATAAAAGTGATCCCATTGTTGTAATGAACGAAATTCGCGCTGCCATCACCACTGCACGTTTGCTCGATTGATTTGTTTGTAGCCGTATCCCCTTGGTCTACCCTAATGTTGCGCTCAAGCAATCCTTCACCGTGTCGCTGGTACACCTCTGCTAAAAACTGGCCATCGGCAGAGAAAAAATAGCAATCCCCCATGCCGGAGCGCACTCGATGCGGCTCGTTCTCCAGTTTGAAAATGATCGGCGCCTCTACGGATGGGATGTTTCTCGTATAAAACTGATTATGAAGATGAGAGAGGTATTCAGGTGTCCATGAAAATAGCCCGGCACCAAGCCGATTGACGAATGAATCGAGCTTTACTTTTGCTTCATGAGGGATCCCTTGGCCGGAGGTGACGATGTGGATCCGATACCCTTTTAATGCCCTGACATAAATGCTCGCAACTCGATCTCTCAGTTCTTCGTTTGCGATTTGTGTGTGCTGTCTGTCCATGATTAAGAGCAGCCCAGAAATCATCTTGTCGATTTCCCCTGCATCGACGACGTCTTCCGGATTGCGGGGGTTTTTGAAGTTGTAGAAATGCGCGACGTCATCGTCGTCAATCCAGATGGCATCCAGCCCCAAATCACCACCACCGTCGCAGTAGACCTCTTCAATATCTTCTGCTGTGAATGAATGCAGCCGCATGAAATACCACCAAATTAGCCAATCCCCCCGTTTTGTGAGTTCATAATCGGTTCCGAGTTTAGCGCATTCCGATTCCAACTGGCCTTTGAATAATGTCAGCATGACTTCTGTCATTGATTGTTGCCCTTTGTCGCGAACCGAAACCATGAAATGCGCGTCTGAAGCATTATGAACATGCGCAATTCCATTGCCGAGCAATGTGGGATCCCTCTGTAAAGTTGGAGAGCGGCCCGCGTCTTGGATGGCGCAACAGTTTTATACACTGTCGGAGGGATCCGTGTCTTGCGGATGGGATCGTAACCCCTGTTCTCCGCTATTCGGCGTCGAGGAACGCAACCACGGCTTCACGGATCACTGCTGCCCGCTTTGATCCATTGTTCGTCGCGTAGGCATCCAATCGCTCCACGAGGTCAGCCGGGAGGTCTGTTGCAACACGGATCGTCTCTGCATCCTCACTGAGCGATGGGCGACCCGCACCGTCACGGCTTCCGCCACGCTGTTTCACTTTCTTCTTGGCCATTCCTCACCTTTTTGAAAAAAGTTACCTTTTTCATATTGATTGCCGATTTGAATAAAGTTACTATTTTCAAACGTGGTCAGCAAGACCAAAAGAAAAGCCCCGATCAGACGCCAATCCGATCGGGGCCGCAAACTGAAAACCAGCGAAGCCGGAATCCAGCCCTAGCAAGCACGATTCTACAAGCTTCGCGAAACACGCGAAAGCCCCTGAATCATGGAATGCTCAACCTGCAAAACAGCCTGCCAGAAGTTCGGTCTCACAAAAGCTGGTACTCAGCGATATCGTTGCGAAACATGCCGCAAGACGTTCACGCCATCCAAGGCACTCGGCGCAATGCGATTGCCGATGGATCAGGCAGCTTCGGTCCTGCATCATTTGCTTGAAGGGTCGTCAGTTCGCTCGACATCGCGGCTGACTGGCGTTGACGTCAAAACAATCCTTGCGCTACTGGTGCATGTCGGCCAGAAGTGCAAACGACTGATGGAGGAGAAGTTCATCAACGTTGCCGTCAATGACATCCAAGCCGACGAGATTTGGTCATTCATCGGCATGAAAGAAAAGACTCGCGTTGCGAACGACGCTGGCATGTTGTTCGGTGACGTCTACACATTCGTCGGGATTGAGCGCGAAAGCAAACTGATCGTTGCGTGGCACATGGGCAAGCGATCGATGAACGACACTGATGAGTTCACGACGAAATTGAGTCGAGCCACCAGCGGACACTTCCAGATCACGACCGATGGCTATGCACCATACAAAGTCGCGATACCCAACATTCTCGGTGACCGGGTCGACTTCATGACGCTGGTCAAGAAATACGGCGTTGAGAACCTGCAAGATCAACGTCGGTACTCACCGCCGATGGTCATGGCGATAGAGTATGACACGATAATCGGCCAGCCTGAACAGGCCCGCGCCTGCACGTCGCACATCGAACGCAGTAACCTGTCCCTGCGGATGGCCACGCGACGATTCACGCGATTGACGAACGGCTTCAGCAAGAAATGGCACAATCACCAATGTGCTCTGGCGCTGTGGTTCGCGTTCTACAACTTCGGCCGAGTTCACATGACGCTCAACGAAACGCCAGCTATGGCCAGCGGACTTGAGGATCACGCTTGGACGATTCGCGAACTGATCGAAGAGTCGGCCAAGTTCTGAGATTATTTCTGACGATAAATAGAGGCCATCCGGTACAATCTGGATGGCCTCTATTTATTTCCCCGCTATCCAAGGCATGGGATCACAATGGATTTCGACCAGCTTGAGGCGTTTGTAAGGGAATACTTCCCAGAAGAACTGCCGGACATACAACTCTACCGAAAGCTTCACGAGTTATCTGAGCAGTATGCAGTCGATCCGGAGTCCGTTCCAATTGAATGGCGACAACGGGTGATCAAGCACATCAAAGCGGGCGAATTCCTCAGAAAGTTGTCGGAGCCTCGTCACGTCATCATGAAGCCGAAAGACGACGAGGCGTTCAGGCTGTTTGCAGACGACTCGCCATGAACCTGTCATCACCTTGACACCAACACGTTAATCCCGCACTACCGGAATCCGCGCGTTTATACGTACGATTACGTACCCATCCAGAACTCAACCTGGCAGATGATATGCTGTCACGAAACCAGTCATTTGATGCCGCAAGAATCTCACCCATGTCGCTCGCCGACCGTTGCCGTTCGGGATCAGAAGTTCAATGACTCTGTCAGCGTCCGAATTGTGGGCATTCCTTCCGCAGGGTTATCTGCTGACAGTCCTGATCGAGATCCCTGTTTTGCTGTTTGGGCTATCGTCAGGCCACCCGTTCCAGCGACGTCTGATTGCAGGCTTCTGGCTGACAGCCTGCACCTATCCCATTGTGATTCTGGTCCTGCCGTTCTCCATACCCGTGCAATGGG
>Ga0105238_10001795_pt1 | contig 21489 bp, 16 predicted proteins | sample KBSC34metaG_FD_81526 | JGI IMG/M metagenome (GOLD analysis project Ga0105238, IMG submission 81526) | Corn rhizosphere microbial communities from Kellogg Biological Station, Michigan, USA - KBS C3-4 metaG | ecosystem: Host-associated > Plants > Roots > Rhizosphere > Soil | place: Michigan, USA...
AGAGTATTGATCGAGCATGGCGCAGACATCAACGCCCAAAACCTGGCAGGACAAACGGCTATGGAGGCAGCATTAGGAAGCAGCCGTTTGCGGATTCAGAAGATGTTGCGTGACGCGCTGCGGTCACAAGAAGCGAGGAGCTAGGTTTATGTCGACGCACTCATTCAATTTGCTATACCGGCTGATATTCGCTGTCGCGCATATATCAGTCATCAGTTTTGCAATCTTCTCACTGCAGCGCGCTATGGCCATAGGACGGACCGATTACGTGAGATGGCTGAAGCCTTTTGTAATCGGAGACAGTCTGCAGCTCTTCGTGTTTCTGTGCTCCACCGCATTCCAATACCATCTTTTTGGGCGAGGACACAGGGTTGAGATAGCATATGCCATCGCTTTAGCCGACTTTATCCCCGTTGGCATTATCGTGTTTGGTGCTTTCATCATGTGGCAGACGTTGAAGATGATGCAATCCCATACTTTGAGAGGTCCTGATTCCTGGCCGCCTGCGCCACAATCACCAGAAGAGCGTCAGTAGCATGCTGATTGCCGTTTCCATCCTGCTCATACTGATCGCCGCCGTTGCGCTGGCTGTGCCCCGAATCAAAGCTTTTGCCGAACGCGCCAGGGCTAAGAGGATTGAAGAAGATGCGCAACTTCAGGCGTGGAGGGACGCCAACGATGAGCGCCGGGAAGCTATTGCTGAACTTCCCCTGAGTGTTGCCCGAGAGCAAGCTTTAGCGCTATTGGCCGACCCACGATACTTCGAATGCACGGAATCATCTGACGCGGATGCAAGTCGCCTCGACTTTCTTGCGCCGGAATTGTTGTCCCTTTTTCAACGCTATGAGACGATCGAAAGTGTATCTCAGCCCTGCCTTCTTGACCGCAATGAAATTCAGCAAGTTAAGGTTGCGGCGAAATCGCGGCGGAAGCCGCCTCCATTCTGGATAATCGGTTGGGAAGATGGCGGTCACTGGGTTGTTGTGGTCAAGGCGGGTGAAGAGGGTATTTTCGTTACAGATGACTTCGAGAATACTGAGGAGATGATCGAGCCGGATTATCCGAGCGTGTACCACTGGTTGCTAACGGTGTCTTCGGGTGCGGAATGATGAGGAAACATATTATGGACGACAAGAACATCGTAATCAGTGCGAAGTGGGTCCGTCTGATCAAATCCCCGCTGTATTATGTCGTTGCTGCGTTAACGGGCGTCTCTGTCACATTTCTTCCAATCGGCATGTATATGCTCGGTAGCTCTCATGTCGAATTTTGGAATCCGTTTGTGATTCTCTGTGGCCTCGGCATTTATATCCCGACGACGTTCTATTTTGGGCTGGCAGCTGAGGTGGTTCGTCAGGTGATGAAGAACGGGGGAACTGCGGCAACAAAAGATACCAACAACGATGTCTGGCCGCCTCCTCCGACTTCACGCTCATAACAATGTTGCTGATTATCGGCACAATTGAAACTTCACGCTCATTTTCGGCTGCGCCTTTTTAGTTTCTTTACGATCCGCAGCGCGTATCCTTCGAACTCGTTGTGCTGCGATTCCCACCATGAGCCGGATATGCAGAGTATCCAGGATGTATCCCTCCATGGTTCGTAGCGCGTCGCGCCGCCGCGGAGGCCGGGAATGGATTCGGCGTCTTCATCGGGGTTAACCAGGTCATTATTCCATTCAATATAAGCTGGCTCGAACGAATCGGAGCTTAGCTCGCCCAATTGCATGGCCGTGAGGCCGAATGCATTGGATGCCTCATTGATAAGTTCCGGATCGGAAAAATCGGCAAGAAGTATTCGGCGCCATGCCGCGCTGCCTGCAGGAAGACTGTCGCCCCATGGAAAGAGAGTGTTCGTGCCACATCGGTAGGCATACTCCCACTGAACCTCCGACGGCAGATCGAATTTTTTAGGTTCGATTATATTCGTAATCTCTCCCTGGTTCAAAAACACTGGCCGGCTGGGATTGTCGTAGTGGACGTTTCTACGATCATTCGAACGAATTTTCAGAAAATCCCGTTGCGCATAATACGGCATCAAATCCATGGCCGTTTTTTCGCTGAGCGGCAGGCGCGATATCAGGTAAGGCTTTACCCGGGCTTTCTGCTCAGGCGGCAGCACACTGTCGGGAAGCCATAGATTGCTGTCGATGGCGGCCATCGCCTTGTGGTTTGCAGCGGAGAGTCCGGCGCTGAACTCGCCGCCGGGTATCAGAACGAACTCAATTGCCGGGAAATCAAAATCGAATGTTGCGATGCGCCACTGCGGATTCGCATATGTCCGTAATCCGGCAAACTTGAACTCCTTCCCCAGCGATTGTTGAACCCTCAGAGCTGCCTCGGCTTGCTTCTCCTCATCGGCGGCGTTCCAGAACGCCAGATCGTCAATGATATCGATTTCGTTCATACAAGTGGCCCAGTGATTGAGAGTGAGTGATAGGGTAAATCAGGATGCAGGTGCCGCTTGCCTATTGCACCATCCTCGGCGGCTCCTCTTCCAATATGGGCAATTTGAGCTTTGTGGCCGTCTCTTCCATGAGCGCGCGGGCTGTATTGAGATCCGATGCGCTGCCTATTAAGATCGGCCGTCGCTTGGGATCTTTCCAAATGAGATGTATCAAGTGAGACGCAATATATCGTTCGGTGACGCCCTGGAAATCCTTGGATAGGACTCCACGCGTCTGCTCAACAACAAATGGCCATCGCACGAGAGTACCCGCAAACTTTAGAGCGGGATGGACGGCGCGCCAATCCGTGTAACAGTAAGTTCCGTTGGAAAGGTTGGCTTCGAGGCGTTGTGGGGATGCCAGGGAGAGCCACATAAAGCTGGCGAGAAGACACAAGACGAAAATGATGGCTATCTCAACCTGGATCTCTGTGTGCGAACCGGCACGTCCGCTGAGCCAGACCGCCGTGCCACAGCCGATCAGGAACATAACGGCTATGCTATAGCTGATCCTTCGAACTATACTGGGCGTTTCAGAAATCAGGGTTCGCGGCGCTGGTTGGTCGAGATGAGTTCCGGAAACGGCCTGCTTTGGGCCGCTGCTTCGCCACGATGCCTCTTGCTTGTCCGGTGGTATGGCAGTCATATTAGGGTTATATCCCGCAAAGCGAGAGATTGCAATCGGCGGGTGGACGATTATCACGAAAGATTTTTAGGCTGCTTATAAAATACAACGCCTCCCAAATCTCAGATGAGATTTGGGAGGCGTTGTGTCAAGAAGACCTGCACGCTTCTACGGTAGGATGGTCAGGGCTGCGTTTTTCGTGACACCGTTTAGGGTTGCGGAAACTGCTACCGAGGTGTGGCCAATGACCGCTGTCGCGTCGATCGAGAACGTTGCCGTTGTTTGACCGGCGGGCATGTAGACGTAGGTGTTCCCATCGGCCTGGGTTATAACTCCGCTGCCGAAGGTTGCTGTTGAGCTGGATAGTGCCACCTTTACGAGCGCGCCCGAGATCTGCGTACCGGTGGCAGGATTGATCGATGTGAGAGCCGGGCTATTCAGGATGATCGTCGCCGTTGAGGACGAACCGGCGTCGGTTGTTGATGGATCCAGAGTGAGGTACTGAACCTGAGTTGGCTTGACGACCAGTGTCGCAGCCCTGGACGATCCGTTTAACGATGCAGTGATCGTTGCAGTAGTGTTTGCGTTGACCATGCTGGTGTTGATGACGAATGTCAGAGTGGTCTGGCCCAGCTGGAAGTACGCGTACGTATTGCCGTCGGGCAGGGTGTAAACGACGCCGTCGTTGGACCGAATGATTGCGGCCGCAATGGAGCTGTCAAGCTTCACGAGGGCGCCGTTTATAATCTGGCCGTTCGTCGGATTATAGCCATAGTTCGCCGGGTTGTCCAGGCTCAGAGTTGCCGTGGCTGTGCCGCCGTTGTAAACGTTTGGCGGGGCTATCGTGAGCGACTTTACTGCAGGCGGCGTCACCGTCAATGTTGCGGCCTTTGAGGAGCCGTTCAATTCCGCAGTGATCTTCACCTTAGTATTTGCCGTTACCGGTCTGGTTATGAAGCCGAATACCGCTGTGGTCTGTCCCTGCGGGATGTACACATAGGTGTTTCCATCCGGGAGCGTGATCGCATGGCCATCGTCCGTTGCGATGAACGCCGACGTGTTGTCGGGCGTCAGCTTTACGAGGACGCCCGAGATGGGAACGCCGGACACAGGATTGATCGATGCGAAGGAGACGCCGTTTAGCGTTACAGTGCCCGTAGATCTCGTGTTGTTATACAAGCTCGATTGATTGAGCGTAATCGACTGTACCAGTGTCGGCGTCACGAGCAATGGCGCGGATTTGCTTTTGCCGTTCAGCGAGGCGCTTATGTGTGCCGAGGTGGCGCTTGGGACTGCCGTTGTCCGGACGGTAAATGTCGCGAACGGCACTCCTGAGGGGATGTACACGTAAGTATTGCCGTCGGGCAGTATCACCGCATGGCCGTCACTGGTGTCGATAGCTGCCGCCGGATTATCGCTGGTCAGCTTGACCAGCACACCGGCGATCTGCTGTCCGTTCGCCGGGTTTATACTGTAGAGGGCCGGGCCGTTGAGCGTAACAGTGGCTGTAGACAATGTGCCGTTATAACGTGTTGTCGGACTGAGGGAAAGCGATTGTACAAGTGTCGGAGTTATCTTGAGTGTCGCCGGTTTGGCTGATCCGAGAGTCGCCACCAGCTTGGCGTCAGTCTCCGTCGTCACGAAATTTGTAAAGACGGTGACTGTAACCTGAGATTGCCCATACGGCATTACGACATAAGTCGCTCCATCCGGACCTACAAATGTCTCGTTTCCGTAAACTGCGGCGGCCTTGGAGCTGGTCAGCTTTATAAGGGCGCCGTAAAAGAGCGAGCCGTCGAATGGATTGAGTGTGAGGAACGCCGGGCTGGCTAGAGTGATCGTTGCTGTAGAGTTTCCGCCATTATATATCATGGCCGGCGAGAGCGTGAACGACTGAATCTGCGGGAGCGTAATGGTCAATACGGCTGTCCGCGAAGCGCCTGGAATGGAGGCCGTTACCACCACCGGCATGTTGTGAGCAATCGGACCTGCTTCGAGACTAAACGTCGCTTGCGTTTCACCCTGTGGGATGCGCACATAGGTATTTCCATCCGGAGCAATCAGAGCATTACCGCTTATGGCTAATGTCGAGCTGTTTGCGGACAATCGCACAAAGATGCCGGGTTCGACTGCGCCGCCGTTGTACGGATTAGGCCCCGATGTCGCGGGAGAGCCCAATGTGACCGTACCTGTGCCCACTTGAGCGAATGTGAGGGTTGAAGGCGACAGGCTCAAGTCGAGCGGCAGGGGAATGGTGAGCAGAAAGCCATGTGTCGCGCCGTTGATCGTGCCCACTCCGGCGATCTGGCCGGACGCATTGATGGCATTGGCCTGCGTCAAGACCCACCCTGTGCCTGGAGCAACCTGGCTGTTCAGGTCCTGCATACCTTTTGAGGCAGTCCAAACAAACGCGTGCGTTTCGCCGGTTCCGGTCTCGGACGAACCCACGATCTGCCCGGCATTATTGATACCGGTTGCGTAGGTGTGCGTGCCGCCGAGTGTGCCCAGGTCTTGCATACCGTGCGCAAGATCCCATTTGAAGCCGTGCGAACTGTCGGTTGTGCCTGAGCTTCCGGCCACAACGCCGCTTGCGTTGATCGCTGCCGCGCTGCTGGAGGTATCGCCCGGCTCCGTGCCGAGAGACTGCAGCCCATAGAAGTTGTTCCAGATGAATGCGGTCTGGTTGTTGCTCGCGTCGTTTGCCCAGCCTACAACCTGTCCCGACGCATTGATCGCAAAAGCCCGGCTTGCCGCGCCGCCGAATGTCCCCAGGTCCGTGAAGCCGCCTGCGGGAGTCCAGATGAATGCATGGTCAGGCAAACCGCCAAAGGCAGGCAAGTTGCTATAACCGACCAGCGTCCCTGCAGCATTGATCCCGGTAGCGACACTATCGAAGCCATTGGTAAGCGTGCCGATATCCTGCAAACCGCCCTGCAGGGTCCATACAAATGCATGATTGTGATATGAGCCTGTAGTCTGTTCCGTAACACCGACGACCTGGCCGGCGTCATTGATGCCGAGCGCCCGGTCGTAGTCGTTTGCCTGCAGGCCTGAGTCGGGGACTGAGCTAATGTTGCCCGGAGTAGTGGTAATCCAAATCGCAGCCTTTCGACTGGTCGGCTGCCCCTCGATCAATGAGTAACCGGCAGCCTGCCCTTTGTTGTTTAGACCGAGAATTGCGGAGCTGTTGTCGCCCGATAACGGGCCAAGATCAGCGATGGAGTAGGGAGCCGCGGCATCGGCGCGGACCCAAAGGGATAATGTTGCTGTCGTAGTAATGGCCGCGAGCATCGCTGCACGCCGGAGATAGATCATAGAGTCCTCCTGAATAGACAGATGGTAGAAGCCTTATGGAGAACGAAAGAACAATGTCTCCGTATTACAACGATAGCATATCTACCGGATTTGCTATCGCACCTAACATGTGAACTTCCTAACAAGTTCGGTCCTGTTGCAAATGCCGTTCCATTATTGAGCAAGTGAGCTGAAATGGATTAAAATTTCAATCGTCTCTCATCAGACCTGAGGCACGTATTTCTAATGCTTCCGATATCCGGGCAAATTCTTGACGAAGCGCGCGCCGCAGAGGCCGCGCGTGTTATATTGGGAATCCCACCTTGAGCCGGAGATGCAAAGTGTCCAGGAACTGTCTCTCCATGGCTCAAACTGAACCGCTCCTCCTCGCATTACTTGTGGCGCATCGGCATAGTCGTCCGGATTTTCGTAAGAGGGGACTGCAGCCTGTTCGCCCTCGAATAGATCGGCGCATAATTCGCCGAACTGCATTCCGAGAACTCCAAAGGCATTCTCTGCCTGATCGTTCTCTACACGCTCTCTAAAATCGGCAAGCAGGATGTTTTTCCACGCGGCCTGGTCTGCGGGCAGATCATCACCCCACGGGAATAGGGTTGATGATCCACACCGATACAGGTACTCCCATTGAATCTCAGTCGGCAAGGCAAGTTTGGTGGCCGTTATGACGCGATCAATCTGAGCCAATGCCATAAGGGCCGGTGTTGATCCCGCCCTCTGCCAGAATGTCTGCTGCTCAGCGGGGGAGTAGGACTCGAATATCTCGGTCGCCATGGGCCACCCCGCGCGGTGCAGCGCCGTCCCTCGATCTATCGGCCGCCTCGCCGCCAGAAACGGTGGAACGCGCACCATATGGGGTTTAGGAATTACCTGATCCGGAAGCCAGATGGTCTCGTCAATGGCAGCCATTGCGCGCCGGTTATCCTCGGATACTCCCATCTGCATGGCACCACCAGGTATGAGGACAAACTCGTCCTGCTGGTCAATGTGCAGAAACGTAGCTATGCGCAGATCCGACCCTGCGTGGGTTCTCGTCGCAACAAAGGCGAATTCCCGCCTGAGCTTGCGCTCAATACCGCGTACGGCCGCTTCTATTTCTGCATCGCCGGCGGCACGCCAGAGAGATATATCGGAAAGAATGTCATCCTTGGCCATAAAGCCATCATCCTGATTCCGGTTCGCGGAGTCAAACAGCCGAAAATGCCCCTGACATCCGCATTTTGTGTGGGCAAAATAATCTAAAGCGAACCTCGAAATCCAGGCACCTTCTTAATGACGGCGCTTGGGGAGATCGAAACCAGTGCAGACATTGATTGAGAAAAGTAAGAGCGGCGATGGAGTGGCGTTCGCCGAGCTGACCAGGCGATACCAGAATATGGCGTTCGCCTGCGCGCTAAGCCGGCTTGGCGACTTCCACCTCGCGGAAGATGCCGTTCAGGAGGCGTTTATCGCGGCATACTTCTGCCTGCATAATCTTGCCGACACGGCCGCGTTTCCGGGCTGGCTCCGCGGAATCGTGCACCACCAATGCAGCAGAATCATGCGGAACGAGCCAAAGTCCGTGTCACCGCTGGAATATGCGGAGACGATCCCGGCCGCTGGCGGCGATCCAATCCGGCATGTGGAGCAAGCCGAAACGCGAGATGCAGTCATGGACGCCGTGATGGCGCTGCCGGACGACCAGCGCGAGGTGGTGGTGCTGCACTATATTCACGAATACACGCATCGTGAGATCGCCGAGTTTATCGATATCCCCATAGCATCCGTCAACAATCGACTGCATGCTGCCCGGACACGACTCAAACGGAGAACGACGGGCATGGTGACTGATACATTGAAGGAGAGAAAGTTGAAAAACGACTTTGCGAAGCGGATCGGGGAAATCGTAAAGGTGCGAGGACCGATTATCGATGTCCGTGTGGAATCGGAAGAACTGGTACAGGTGCTCGACAGTTTTCGGGTTATGGACGGTTCCGCATCTGTGGATTTCAGCGTTGCACAGCGGTTGGGGGACGGCGTGTACAGGTGTGTCGCAATCGGTCCCAAGGACACGCCGGCTGAGCGGCCGCAAGATCTTAAGGCCGACGGGGAACTGCTCAAGGCCGAAAGCGACATCATGAACGAGGTGTCCGAGCAGGATCTGGCCCGGGTGGTCGAAGTGCTTGCGCCGCCGCGAAACAGGAAGCCGGAACTGATCGAGACGGGGATCAAAGTCGTCGATCTATTTTGTCCGCTTGTGAGCGGCGGTTCCACGGGAATCTTCGGCCTCGCGGGTGTCGGCAAGGCCGTTATGATCGGCGAGATCACCCGCCGGGTCGCCGCGTATCCGGCGGGCAGCACGCTCTTTGGACTGTGGCGGAGAACCGAACGGGCAATGGGGCAGGAATCGATCAGAGTTGACGTCGAGTTTTTCGGTCTCGTCGACAAGACCGGAAGCGTGGAAGTCTGCCACCTTATCACCGACCTCGCAACCAATATCGACTATGCGGCGGACACGGATGTGTTCGACAGCGTCATCTATTGCAGCATCGAACGGGCTGTTCAGGGGATCTGGCCTGCGGTCGATCCGCTGATCAGTCACTCGAAGGCGCTCACGCCGGACATCGTTGGCGCGAGGCATTGCGATGTCGCAGAGCAGTGCTGCAAATTGCTCGCCGGATACCGGGAGATCATGACCGATCCTGTATCCCTGAGGTATCTGGCGCATGGCGCGCCCAAACTTGCCGGACGCCGCATGGCGGAATACCGCGAGGAATTACTGGGAAGGCTGAGCGGGGATGACCGCGTGACCGTATTGAGAGCGCGCAGGCTGGAACTGTTTATGAGCCAGCCGTTCTTTATGGCCGAGTCCTACACGAAGCGGCCTGGCGCCAACGTTTCGCTTGCGAGCACGATCGCAGCCTGTCACGGCATACTTGAAGGCCGTTACGACGATCTTCCGGAAGATGCGTTTATGAATATCGGCGATCTGGCCGAAGCAAAGTAAGAGTCCCGGCGGTTGATGCATTTTGCCAAATTAATGACGTAATTTCGTGTAGACACCTACACCAGGGCGCCTCCTAAAGCCCCTCTCCTTCGGGGAGGGGTTTGGGGAGGGGAGCCTGCGATTGCGCTATTTAATTGTCAAAATGCATCAGTTGTCGGGAGAGGCCTGTATCAGCAGGTCTTCAAGCTCTTTGTTGTTCTTGAACCGGGCGCAATTAAGCGGAGTTGCGCCCCATCTATTTCCGGCAGTCAAGTCTACGCCATGATCGATGAGCGCTCCGGCCGCCGCGTTATTGCCGCAAAAAGAGGCGAAAAGCAGCAATGTATTGCCGTCTTGATCAGTCTCATTTCCGTCCGCGCCATATTCCAGCAGCATCGAGACGATAGGGGCCTCATTGCGCATCACCGCCAATTTTAGAGGCGTATAGCCTGCCCCTGCAGTTTTGGAGAGATCATCGCCCTGTTCAAGAGCCGCTTGAACTGCATCGGCATCGCCTTCCAGAATTCCCCGGTAGATCGGGAGCTCTTTCATCACTGCGATCTGGCCGTACTCGTCATTCGGAAACGGGGCCGTGTAGGCGGTTTCGCCGTCCAGGCCGAGCGCGAAGAACACCGTGGATAGCTGCCCGCTTTTGTAGATGACTTGTTGAACGATATGACCAACTATGAAACGAATATCGCGCGGGAATGTGCCGAAGTGGTAGCGCGGCGCAGACATCTGTTCCGGGGTAAGGCCCAGCAGCAATGGACGCCATCGATCCTTCTCCGCCGCAAGCGCATCGCACATCATGGCTTGCTCCGAAGGCGCTTCCGGGACGCGTGAGTGCAGGGTTACATTCGGCTCTTCCAGATGCTGCCGGTCTGCAACGAGCCAATTCCACGTATGCTCGGCGATCGTCCGCGCCGGAGGCGCAGCCGGCGATGGTGTCCACTCCCACTTCTCCGGCGGGATAGCTCGCAGACGATCAATCATCAATCCCAGGTGGCTGCCCAGGAGCATTTCGTAGCTTTCATTTTCAGCTTGCATGAAGAACCCTTCTGCCGGGGCGGACTGTCAGGCGCGAATAGCGGCATTCGATCTGAGATAGCGCTGATTGGGCGTGAACCATAACTGCGACCACCAGAGCACGAGCAGCAGCGAATAGACGATCACCCATTTTGGTTTTCGTTTGCGGACTGCACGGTAACGGCGAAGACTCGTGTGAGCATCGAATGCCCCTCGCAGAATATCAATCGCTATGGAGGGGGACATGGGAAATCGATCCAGAAAGAGAATGTACTCTTCCTCATAACGCAGCCGCCAGTATTTCGGATAGAGCTTCACGAGAAGACTGGGTTTCATGCCGCCGACCCTCCGAGACGCTGCAGGCCGATCGACACCAGAATTTCCAGATCGACAAGCTGCCCACGCAATAATGCTGCGCCGGATTCTGTCAGAGTGTACGGATGCCGGCGCTCCTGTGAAGGCATTGGCTTGATCCAGCCACGCTCCTCCAGGCGAGCCAGCGCTCCATAAAGCGTGCCAGGCCCCAGGCGAATGCCCGCTATCCGCTCGATATCCTCCATCATGGAGTAGCCATGTTTGGGGCCGCCGGCGAGGCTTGTGAGAATAAGGAGGGCGGGATCGGAAAATCTTCCCAGATCTGCAATGCTCAAGTTCGACTCTCCTTAAAGTATTACGTTATGCGATATATCGTGTAACGTAATATGGGCTGATATTGTTCCCGCCGTTAGGGATCGATTCTCGACATACTCTCTGCAAGCCCGGCGTTACTCGTTAACGCCGGCAACGATATCTCCGCGTGAGGATGTGGCGATCCTGTAGGGCGTTTGGGGATTTTGAGGGTCAATCGCCGCCGTTCCGCCGTCGTCTTTACCGTCGGGGCCTATGCTGTAAAGCGCATAGCCATTGCCCTGGAGGCGGTACTGAAGCTGTCCCGGCGAAAACGGATCACCGGGAACGGCCGGCAGGTAATGCGGAACGAGTGAACTGAGCGCCGCCGGATAGCTGCCATGGTCGAGCTTGTACGCATGCAGCGCGAGCGTTGCCGCCAGCAGGTTGTTATCCGCTGTGGATCTGCACCAGTTACACCACATCTCTCGCAGGCTCACGTCCAGGTTCGTCTGCAATTCCGATACGGCCTCCGGTGGAGCCTTTATGACGGCTGGCGAATATGGCTGGTGGACGGCGGCAATCGCCCCATCTATGTATGTTGTGTAACTGTCCAGAACTTCGTCCAACCCTAGAATTGCATACTTCCGATCTCTCAAGCTGGAGCCGGGGTTGAGAAGCATATGCCTGCGCGACGGAATATTGTTTGCCGGAATGATAATGGATTGGCTGAACCACTTCTCATGTGTCATGATTTCCGCAAACGTATCTCTCTTCGCCTCGATCGCGGAAAGACGCAACGATGCATAGCGGGCATCCGTGGACTTTAGCCTGCTGGCCATATACCAGACTGGTCGCCGGCAGTCATCGGCGCATGCAGTGCTGCAGTTCTCATGCTGAAAACCCGCCCCATGGCCCAGCCGGACACTCATATCGATCCCGTCGATGGACGCATGCAGTGCCGAAGTGTATTGTCCATGGGCTGCCTGAACGTATGACGTCGCTTCCACGGCTCCTGAGAGATCATGAAGATGACCCCATTCCCGATGAAAATGCTGCAACTGCCGGTACTGGGGAGCAAGCGTTTGTTGGGAAAGTCCTTGCCGAAGCAGAATTATGGCGGGAGCGTTCGTTGCCGGCGCTTGCGCGAAGTGGGCAAGCTGCTGAGCTGTTGGAGGGATGGTCAGCCAGGTTTCGCGGCTCATGGCGGCCGCAGATACTGCGGAATTGGTGGGCCATGACGTCCAACTCAAACAGGGAGGGGCGCCTGCTCTAACAAATGTGTCGAACCCATTTGGGCTTGGAGCCGCTATCTGTGGGATTGATAATGACGCATGGCGAAAATGTGTCATTTTTTGCCATGCGCCGGATGCAGCCATGCAGAATACTAGAAGCGCGGCAGCAAGCTGCTTATCGCCCCGTGACCAGGCATACCGCTTATCATTTTGGGACTGTTTTGCAACTGCCATAGTGCGAACCGCCTTCCATGGCAGTAGAACGTATGGCGATTATGTCAGGTTTCGCGCCCTGGCATTGAAAGGCGCGTTATTTTGCTGCAGGAGCGGTGACGGGCACGAAGTTCCATAGCTCGTTGTCGTCGTTGTTGTTGTCCATCCGGTGATAGCCGGCCACGTATTTGTCATGGTTCCACACGTTGAAGTGCATAGCCGGATCGGTCGGCAGCGTGATGTGATACCATTGGCCGTCCACGGGAGTCAGCAGCCACTTTTGTTCCGGGGCGCCGGTGTATTTGCCGACGATGATGGGATTAAGGCGGCCCTGATTCGTCTCGTCCGTCAGGGCGGATCTGGAGAGGGTCAGCGCCTGACCGGGAGCATCGGCAGGAGAAATCCGGAATGCGCCGTTGCCAAGGCTTACGACTTTCCATACCTGGCTGCGATTGCGGTCGGCCGGCCCGATTTCGATTGCAGCGTTCGCGCCGAGGGAAACATCAGCCGTTTGCAGGCACCTGACCGGCAGTTCCTTGGAGAAGATACGATACAGCTTGCCGGGTGTTGAATCCGTTTCCGTGCGCGTTGACTGCATCGTAGACGCTTTGATGAAGTCAATGACTATCCAGTCGGATGCGGCATCGATCTTGAGCACATGATTGCCGCTGGACAGAGCGGATGTGCTGAACATAACATGTTGAAAGTCCGCATCGGTTGACTTAAGCGATACCGTCGAACAGACCTTGCCGTCGATGGTGATGGTCGCTGAGCCAATTCTCCGGGGCCGCTTGTCTACCAGTAGAGCTTTGCCTGCAAATCCGGCAATGGACACTCCGGTGCCGTTGAACGTGTAGATGCCCGAAGTCCCCGGCCCGCCGGCATGGGCCTTGCCGCCATAAAACTGCGGATCGGAAATCTCCGTCATTCCGACCCATGTCCAGGCAACATCGGAGTCGTCGATTGTCCCCGTTGTCGGCGTGCCCGAATCGTCTGTCGTAACATGAGGCAGCTCACGGTCCGCATACGAAGGCAACGCCGACACTCCACATAAGGCAGCTCCCACTGCAAGCATTGCGGGCATTTTGCGCCGGAGGCCGCACTCTGCGCCGCTTCGCGAAGCCGGAGGACTTATCCTGATTTTTGCAATCTTGAATTCCATAGTACACACCGATTACCGCTTGTAATAGGGAGATCGGAACTGAAAATCCAATCTCTATTTGCATTATTACACGGTTTCATTCCGATGACGTATGTCAAATATATCATTTTAAAACAATATGTTGCCAGCTTGCTATAGTTTTGTCCTATGTACAGATATTTGAGGCTGAGCGCTTCTGACTGGACTTACTGATCCTGTTCGATGTCTTCTCCAATCATGGAAACTTACGATCTTTGCGATCAAGTCCTATTTCCAGTAATTCTTAGGATAGTGCAATTTTATGATCGGATTTCGAATCTTTTCGGTCTGTTCGCCATGGTATGATGACATGCAGCTCGTGCGCTACTAATAGCCTCTGTTGCGAAAGTACGTCCGGCGGTTTTGCATACTTGATTTGCGACGGCCACCCCGTTGTCGAGGTCCTATGAAGAAGTCAGCCCTTAGTATTCTCCTGCTGTCATCGCTTGCCGCGCCCCATTCCGTTGTGGCTCAGGCGCTGCATCCCTCATTTGAAACTGCCACCGGAACCATTGTCGATTCCCGCTGGAAATCCGGCTTGCCTCTCGGCGGCATCGGCAACGGCAAAATCGAATTGATGACCGACGGCTCGTTCGGCAATTTCACCAACCAGCACAACTGGGACCGCCCCTACCGCTGGGCGAAAGGCGCGTTTGCCGCCGTCCGCGTGCAGGAAGAAGGCGGCACGGCCGTCGCAAAGATCTTGCGGTTGCAGAAAGGCGAGGAGTATACAGGCGTCTCCGATGTGCAGCACACCCGCATGCAGGGGTGGTTCCCACGCGCGCAGATCGACTACGCCGACGATGCTCTTCCTGTAAAAGTTCGCCTGGACGCCTTCTCGCCATTGATCCCGCACGATCCCAAGAACTCCGGAATGCCCATCGCGTTCCTGAATTACTCAGTAACCAACCCGACACAGAAAAACGTCAAAGCAAGCCTGGCTCTGGCATGGCCGAACCTGCTGGGGTGGGGCGGCTACGACAACCATCAGTGGCAGAGTCTGGCCGGCAATAAACAGTCTACTGCTACAGCGGGAGCGGTGCGAGGTTTGCGCTACACGACATCGCAGAATTACGCCAACCAGCAGCAGAATGTCGTCGGCGAGGACTTTGTCGGATTGCGATCGGATAAAGGAGTAGCCGTCAGCACATGCGCATCCTGGGATGCCGCTGCCGAGACGCCCGCATTCTGGCAGAACTTCGCGGATTCAGGCAAGCTGCAGGATGTATCCGGCACGCCTGCCGCCCCGGCAGGCGCCGTCGCCGGAGAGGTTACCCTCAAGCCGGGCGAGACGCGTGTGTTCCGGTTCCGGGTCGTCTGGGCGATGCCGCATCTCGTGACCGTGCAGAACCGTACCGAGTTCGGCAAAACGCTTGAGAAATCGACTGACGGCGTCGCAGCAATTACCGACGGCGATCCCAAGACCCGGTGGGGCACGAACGGAGCGATGCACTCCGGCGACAATCTCGTGATCTCCCTCGGCCGCACCGTCACGCCCGCGTCTATTACCCTGGACAGCGGGAAAGAGGAGACCGACTATCCACGCGGCCTGCGTGTCGAAGTTTCGGATGACGGCAAGGCGTGGACGGAAGTTGCAAAGAGGACGGCCGGAACGCTGGCCGGCCAGACACAACAAGTCGCCTTGAAACCGGTCGCCGGCAAATATCTGCGCTTGACTGAGCTTGGAACGGAAGGCTTCCTCTGGTGGAGCGTCTATGATCTCAAAATCAATGTTAAGGAGCAGGATGAGCCGCTGAAGCTGGCCGCGGCCGCCATTACGGCATACAAGGTGCATGCCGAGACGAAAACCGTTCAGGAAGACACCGGACACTACTGGCAGAACTGGTGGCGAGACTCCTCCGGCATCGTCGAATACGCAGACAAGAACGAGGACATCCTGCTGAAGCAGACTAAGACATGGCAGGAACCCGTGCTTCAGTCGAGTCTGCCCTTCTGGCTCAAGCTCAAGCTCATCAACAGCGCCTTTCCCATGTTCTCCAATACCGTCCTGACCAAAGATGGCCGCTTTGCGGTTCTGGAAAGCCCCATCAGCATGGGCGGGGCGCTCGGGACCATGGACCAGAGGATGGCGTCGCACGCCTTCTTTACGGCCTTCTTCCCGGAATTGGACCGAGCCGAGCTTGAGATGTACGCGACCTGCCAGCAGGAGGACGGACGCATTACGCACTTCGACGGCAACGTTCACGAAGTTATCGGCCGCCCAGATGTCGGCTACGGCATTACCGACTGGCCGGATCTCTCGTCGTCATGGGTGCTGCAGGCTGTGAAGCTGTATCGCTGGACCGGAGACTCGTCGTTCCTGAACCGTCTGAAGCCGCACATCACCAGCGCTATGGACTGGCTTGAGAAGGACGGCGCGGACGACAACCTCATTCCGGCCGGTGGCAGTACTTACGATTACGAGCAGCTTCCGCGCGGTGAGTTCATCTACTCCGCCTCCTGCTACCTCGGCTCACTCCGGGCAGCTTCTTCCATCTCCGATCCCGCTCAGGCGAAAGCCTATGACAACCACCTCGCCGATGTGCAGAAATCGGTCATGACGGACCTGTGGAACGGCAAGTTCTTCCGCAAATGGCGGCAGCCGGCAACAGGGAAGACCGTTGAGGACAGCTTTGTTGCCAATCTCGCCGGAGACTGGCTGGCTCGTCTGAGCGGTTTGCCTCGAACGCTCGATCCCGATATCATCCATCAGAGCGTCACTCAGACGATTGCCCGCCACCAGAAGCCGTTCTTCCCGGTGCCGCCGATGCAGGTGACGCCCGAGGGACGATCCACCACGACATCGTGCTATACCTTGCAGCATGAGCCGTTCCTGGGATGCGAGGCCATTTACGAGAACTATGTGGACGACGGACTGGAGACATTGCGCCGTGTCTACCTGAGCGCCTGGGAGCTGAACCAGAGCCCGTGGGACCAATCGCTTGTATACGATGCGCCGTCGGGAGTACAGGGTGGCCTGCTTACCTACATGACCTGTCCCACCTCATGGCATGTCCTGAATGCCCTTGGTGGAACGTCGCTGGATCTGCCCAATGGCCGTCTCTATATCGCGCCCCGCCTGGCGACCACCGAAACGGAACTCCATATCCCGGTATACTTCTCCAGGTTCTGGGGATGGCTCGACTATGTTCCGGCCCAGCATAAGCTGACATTGCGCGTGGATCGCGTCTTCGATGTCGACCCGGCCGTACAGCGCTCACTCTTCCATACCGACGGCGCTCCCGGCGACGCCGCCCCGGCGATGACGATCACATCTGTTGCGGCCGACGGCGATGCCAGGCCGATCGCGCTCAGCACTCCCTTCCCCGTGAAGGAAGGAACGACGCTTGATCTATCGTCGGTGCTCGACAAATTAGCCCTTCCGGCACGCAGCGAGAAGGTCGATTTCGAGGTCAAAGCGCCTGCTCCCGAGCGGCCTGGCCTGCCATCCGCGGATTGGACGCTGGCCGATAACCTGCACGAGTCACTACAGCTCTCCGCCGCCTTCGGCCAGTCCGCCCTCGACGGCGAAGCCAACTCTCGCTGGACGACTCAGCGCTCGATGCAGCCCGGCGACTCGGTGACACTCGATATGGGCAAGGTTCAGCACGTGGCCAGGATCATACTGGACAGCGCAAAGTCGCCCAACGACTATCCGCGAGGCTATGTCGTCGAGACATCGCTTGATGGTACTCAGTGGAAGGAAGCCGCCCGCGCCGATGCTGCGCAGACCGCTGCCACGCAGAAGGCCGGCGTGCTGACGATCAGCATCCCACCGGCGGATACGCGCTATCTACGGATTACCAACCAGGGCCTCGAACCCGGAACCTACTGGTCGATCCATGAACTGACGGTGTATGGGGAGTAGGAAGCCGGAGTCTCTCCCAAGCATCCAATGCCACGGATCTCCCGGCGGTTGAACTGCCCACAAGTGGGCGCCCGCTAGGTGAAGAATGCCTTCGGCATAAACCCACCTGCGTGGGTTCCTTGGCAGCCGGCGGTTAAAACCGCGCCTACATCAAGAACTCCTTCGGAGTTAAACCCGCCTGCGCGGGTTCCTTGAGGTATCGCTACGCGATGATTTTAAGATCGTCGCGCAGCGACACAGACAGGAGCCCACGAAGGTGGACTTTGCGCCGAAGGCGGCCTCAATGTAGCGGGCGCCCACAAGTGGGCAGTTCAACCGCCGGGACATGGCGACAGGGAGAGGATTCTGAAAGGCTTTTGGCTGTCGCTCTCGAATTAGGTTCTTCTTGTGGCACTTGGCAAACAAATCAATATGCCCCTTCTGGGGATCAGGGAGACGATCGAGCCGGAGGATCTTCCCGATCAGCCCGAGCCGGCGGCGAGCTATGTCTTCGAATACTTCGATTCGGCGGTCGATCTGGTGGACAGCGCCGGACACCAGCATTACGACGGCAATGTCTGCATCCTGTATTCGCCCGGCTACAAGAAGTCTTACCAGGCATCTGAGAAGCTGACGCACACCTGGTTTCATGTGCAGGGTGAGGGGCTGGAAGCGTGCCTGGAGCGCTACGCGATTCCCCTGAACCGCGCCATGTCCGGGGCATTTGAGACGCTATCGCTCATACCGTTCCTGGAAGACGTCCACCGGCATAACATTCAGCGTGAGCCCTACTGGGAGGATGCCGTAACACTGTTGTGCCGTGGGTTCTTTCGGAACCTCTCACGAGTCATCTCGCACGCCGTGGAGACGGGGCAGACATCGCTCTATCAAAAGGAGACGCTGTCGACACTGCGCCGCCTGCGTGGTCACGTCCATTCAACTCTCGGTCAGCGGTGGACCATCGACGAGATGGCGCCGCTGGCTCACATGAGCCCCTCCTATTTCAGAAAACTGTTCGCGCATTATTTTTCCGTCAGTCCAATCGAGGATCTGATCAATGCCCGGATCCGTCAGGCCAAGCTGCTTCTTCGCAATTCCACCTTATCGATCAATGAGATCGCGGAGCGATGCGGCTTCAGCGGCACGTCCCAGTTTCATGTCTGTTTTCGAAAACGGACGGGGCGCTCTCCCGGGGAGTTTATCAAGGCAGAGCGGATCACGCCTGATGACGGCGTGTCACGTCCCTCGCCGGGCGGCAGAGCTCCGGTGGATAACCTGTCTCTTCTCTACCTCGAACCAGTCGGTTACTGGAACTTCGACGCCACGGAGGGTGGGGTTGATCAGGAGTATCACTTTCGCTATGACCCGCTGACTTTTCACCATGGCGCTTCCATCGGAACCGGGCTGCAGGGGGCAGGCGCTCTGGAATTGGATGGCGTTCTTGCCTATGCGGAGATCGCCGAACCGATCGTCGATACGGCAAGGAGCTTCACGGTCTGCGCCTGGACGTTCATGTCGGAGGAGGACCCTGGGAGCGAATGGATGACGGCCGTAAACGTAGGAGATGAACATCACGGCAACTTCTTTCTGCAATTCTGCGCTCCGAATAACTGCTACATGTTTACGGTGACGGCATCTGGAACGGATTTCGAGACGACGCATGTGCGAGGAACTCTCAAGCCTGAACGCGGCAGGTGGACGCACCTCACCGGGGTTCATGATGTAGAGCGTCATACCATTTCACTCTGGGAAAACGGCGAAATCAGCAATACCCTCTCCTACGACACCCCATGGAAGGCAGCAGGACCGACAAGGTTCGGCGCCGCGATATATTGGGGAGCTCTCACAGACTTCTGGAAAGGCCGGATCGGTGAAGTCCGCTTCTACGACAGGCCCCTTTCGTCCGGAGAGATCAAGGCGATTTATAATCAGTCCCGAGGGAAGTAGATGCTAAATACCGAGTTTGCAGACGGGAAAATCGAAATCGTGGCATCCGGGATCCGGCCGTCGCATCCGCCCGAGTTCAAGATCGATTGGCAGGTTGGGATCAGGGATTTCGGGTTTGTCCTCTTCCACAATGCCGTCGTGCTGGAGGATCGAAATGGCCGCCGCAGCAGGCCGTCTGGAACAAGCATTTTCTATTTGCCTGGCCAGCCCCGGTATTACCAGGCCATAAATGGAAATATGGAGCACACATGGATTATTGCGGCCGGCCCCGGCATAGAGGCTTGCGTTGCCGAATATAAAATTCCGGTGCATTGCGCGATGGAACTGGGGGAACTGGATTTCTTCGAGACATATATCCATGATGTGCGTCACGAGAAACTGCAGCTTCAGAACCATTACGAAGATGCCATTACGGATCTCTCCCGCGACTTCTTTCGCCGGCTTGGCGTGCTCATTGCCGAGTCTGCCGAATCCCTGAGCAGCAGCCAGCGACGCCGGGCCAGAATGCTGAACGAAATCCGGCTGTGTGTCCACTCGGACATCTCCCGCAAGTGGACGGTGAAGGAGATGGCGTATATCGAAAGCCTGAATCCCACGCAGTTCGCCACGGACTACACAAAGCAGTTCGGGATCAGCCCTATCGACGACCTCATCGATGCCCGGCTCCGGCGCGCCGAGTATCTCCTCAAACATGTCTCGCTTACCGCAAAGCAGATTGCGGCGGAGTGCGGCTTCTCAAGTCCCGAACACTTTAACCGGCTGTTCCACGCCCGCAGAGGGTACTCCCCGGGGCAGTTCAGGAAACTATAAGTAGGCGAGCGATTACAATGTTATAATTGCCGGTCGCTCATCTCGATCGATGTGGTAGAGTTTGTAATGAAATTCTCACTGCGCCTCGTCTCCCTCTTGAGCCTTACTCTTGCTGTATTCTGTAGCGCTGCAAGCGCTGAGAGGAAGCCCAACGAGGTGCTGGTAGTCTATAACGCGAACAGTCCCGTTTCCACGACACTCGCCAAGTATTACTCAGCAAAGCGGCATGTTAAAGACATGGTGGCGGTTAAATGCGTGGATTCCGCCCTCAATACGGCTAACGAGACCATTCCTCTCGCTGACTATACACAGGCGATTGCCGGTCCTGTCAGCCGGTATCTGGCGAAGCATAAGAAGATCGATTTCATCGTGCTGACGAAGGGTGTTCCGCTGCGCATCAGCGGCGGCCTTACGGGAGAGACGGAAAACGGCGTCATGCTGCCGTCGCTGGACAGCTATCTCGCCGCGATCGACTATCCTGGCAGCCCCGGCGTTATCAAGGCAAGCCTTGCCGGTTCGGGCACCGCCGGCACAGGTTGGATAAACCGCTATTACAATGCGACCGTCCCGTTCAGTCATGCCAGGTTCGGCGGTTATCTGGTGACCCGACTCGATGGGTATACGCTGGACGATGCTATGGGATTGGTCGACGAGGCCATGACGGCCGAGCAGTCCCTTCCGGCCGGACAGATACTCTTCGATATCCAGCCGGATTTTGGCCTGGGAGACAAGACGGCACAGCCGACTGCGACCGTTGCGCGCGTCGTTACCGAAGAGGAAGCCTGGTCCAAGTGGCATGGGGACATGCTGCACGCGTCGGATATTCTAGAGTCAAGCGGCATCTCGCATGAGACGGATATTACCAAAGAGTTCATCGGCAACCGAACCAATTTGACCGGATACTTTTCGTTCGGAAGCAACGACAACCACTTCAATTCCACCTCCTATCAATCTCTCCGCTTTGCGCCCGGCTCCATTTGCGATACCGCCGTCTCCACCAGCGCTCGCACATTCCTCCCCACGCAAGGAGGACAGACCCTGATGGCGGATCTGATCGCTCATGGCCTGACCTGCTGCCAGGGATACGCAGGCGAACCGATCCTGGACGGCATCTCCTCGCCGACGATCGATCTGGTCCGCTATCTCTCCGGATTTACCATGGCCGAGAGCTTTTACGCGGCAACCAAATACATCGGCTGGGAGGGCGTGTGTGTTGGCGATCCCCTCTGCTGTCCCTACGCAGGCCGGAGCCTCGTATTCCCCACACTGGCTGCGTCG
>Ga0105238_10001796_pt1 | contig 21487 bp, 7 predicted proteins | sample KBSC34metaG_FD_81526 | JGI IMG/M metagenome (GOLD analysis project Ga0105238, IMG submission 81526) | Corn rhizosphere microbial communities from Kellogg Biological Station, Michigan, USA - KBS C3-4 metaG | ecosystem: Host-associated > Plants > Roots > Rhizosphere > Soil | place: Michigan, USA...
GATGGTGACTGGCTTTCGGGTGCATCCAGGAGGCGCGCAAGCGTGGTTCGACGTGCAGGCCGATCTGGCGATTTACGGCAAGGTGGTCGGCGGTGGCTTGCCCCTGGGCATAGTGGCCGGCAAGTCTGCTTATATGGATGCTTTTGACGGTGGCCCATGGAACTACGGCGACGCTTCGTATCCGCGAGCCGAGAAAACACTCTTTGCCGGCGCTTACTTCAAGCATCCACTGACGATGGCCGTGGCCCATGCCATCCTAACGAGGCTGAAGAACGAAGGACTTGAACTGCTCGCCGAGTTGAATGAGCGCACCACGCAGCTCACGCAGGCGCTGGATAATATCTTTGCGCAGCAGCGAGTGCCCGTGCGCGTTGCTAATTATGGTTCGCTGTTCCGGCTGCTCACCGCGCGTGAATTCAAATACGTAGACATCTTCTATTATCACCTGCAAGAGAACGGCGTCTTTGTTTGGGAAGGGCGCAACTGTTTTCTCTCCACCGCGCATACGGATGAAGATGTCGAACACATCATTGAAGCGGTGCGAAAGAGTATCGAGCAGACGCGCGCGGGTGGTTTTCTTCCGGACGGGCCCCCGGATTCACTCGGCAGTGACAAACCTTCCGCCAGAGCAGTGGCGAATCAAGCCAGGGCATCGGCGCTAAACGGGGGAAGTGCGCGCGACACTGCAACCCTTCAGCAGCAAACAGAGGAGCCTGCCGTTGTAGTTAGTCGCGCCGCGCAGCCGACACGCTCGGCCCCCATGCCCGTAAATCAGAATATTCAATTCAGTCTCTATTACTTCGGCAATTATCCAACCGAGTTTTATCAAAACAAATATGAATTGGTTTTCAAAGGGGCCAAGTTTGCCGACGAACACAATTTCACAGCGGTTTGGTTGCCCGAACGTCACTTCAATTCGTACGGCGGCTTCTCACCCAATCCAGCCACGATCGCGGCCGCACTGGCCGTAGAAACAAAGCGCATTCAACTACGCGCCGGCAGTATCGCTTTGCCGCTGCATCATCCGATTCGCGTGGCTGAGGAGTGGTCGATTGTGGATAACTTGTCCCAGGGCCGAGTGGCCATGTCGTTTGCTTCGGGCTGGCATGCCAACGATTTTGTGTTTGCGCCGGAGTCTTATGAAAACCGGCGTCAAGTGATGGACGAAGGGATCGAAGTGGTTAGAAAGCTCTGGCGCGGCAAGTCGATTCAGGTGCGCGACGGTAAAGGCGATACCATCAGCGTCAGCTTGTCGCCGATGCCCATGCAAGCCGAACTGCCGTTCTGGTTGACAGGCGCCAGCATTGGCACGGCAATCAAAGCCGGCAAAATTGGCGCGGGCTACCTGACAAACCTTCAAGATCAGACTATTGACGAGTTGGCTGAAAAAATTGCAGCCTATCGCGCCGCGCTAAGTGAGCACGGCCATGCACCTGAGGCGGCGCGGGTGACGGTCTTGCTACACACCTTCATGACAGATGATGTGGCGAAGTCGATCCAAAAAGGACGGCAGCCGTTCCAGAACTACTTGCGCGCATCGATGGGGTTGCAAGTCAAACAAACGCGCAAGCACGGCCCCCGCGTAGACTTCGATCGAATTTCCGATGCGGACCTCGACTATCTAACCCTGGCTTCATTTGAACGCTACTTGCGTGTCGGGACTTTGATCGGGACGCCGGATTCCTGCTCGGACATCATCGACAAGCTAATCAAGAGCGGGGTCACCGAAGTCGGTTGCCTGGTCGATTTCGGCGTCCCGGTAGACGAAGCACTGGAGAGTCTCCATTACGTCAACCAACTGCGGGAGCGCTATCAGACATCTCCGGGCGCCGCAGCAACACTCGCTCTCGCCGCGGCTGCTGTCTCTGGCACGCGAGCGCAGCAGCACTACCAACCTGAAGTGCCGGTGATTGATGATGACCAACAAGCGCCGCTTGCGGTCGTCCCCAAAATCCCGTTGACGGATACGCAGAAGCAGTTCTGGGCTCTGATCCAACACGGCGATCACATTTCCAGCGCTTACAATGAATCGACCACACTACACCTGCACGGCCAGTTCGACGCCTCGGCAATGCGGGAGGCGCTTCAGTCCGTGTTGGACCGCCACGATGCTTTTCGCTCAATCTTTAGCCCGACCGGTGACTACCAGGAGATTCAGCGCACGATGCAACTGGACATCCCGCTGCTCAGTTTCGAGCATTTGCCCGAAAGCGAACGCGCAGCCCAATGCGAGGCGTGGACCAGGGCTGAAATGCAAAAGCCTTTTGACTTCGCGCGCGGGCCGCTGCTGCGCGCTCAGATCGCCAAACTGGATGAGTTGCATCACGTGTTGTTAATCACGACCCATCATATTATCGCTGACGGTCAATCCTGGGGTGTGTTACTCAAAGAGTTGAGCACACTTTACTCGGGCAAGCGCCAGCGGTTGACCGTCGAGTTGCCGCCGCCCGTGTCGCTCAGCGAACAGGTGCAACCGCAGCTAAGCGGGTCGACTAACGGGGAAACTGCGCAGGCTGAAAGCTACTGGCTGAACCAATTTGCCGACGGAATCCCGCGCGCGGATTTGCCCGCCGATCATCCACGCCCGCGAGTGCCGACTTATGAGCGCGCCGCGTCCTTTAAGATAGTTGATGCCGCGCTGGGTCGACAGTTAAAAGCCTTCAGCAGGCAACATGGCTGCACGCTCTTTGTGACCATGCTGGCCAGCTACGAAATGTTGTTGCATCAACTGACGGGCCAGCCCGATCTGGTCGTCGGCATAAATGCCGCCGCCCCTGCTTCGGTAGGGCGTAAGGCCGCTATCGGTTATCGCGTTACCCCCCTCGCGGTGCGCAGCAAGATCAGCGGCGACCCAACCATAAAAGAGTTTCTGACTACCGCAAAAAAGTTAGTACTGGGGGCTTACGAGAACCAGAATTTTTCTCTTACCAGGCTGCTCAAGCTCGCGATTGTGCGGCGCGATCGAGGCCCGTCGTCTTTCGTCGCCGCCGGAATAAACCTTGACCGCGGAATCCCAAACTTGGATGGCTTCCACGACCTGGAGGTGGTGACCAGCACCCACAGCACCAGCGCGCCCTCACTTGATCTCTATTTGGACATCACTGAAAGTCGCGATGAACTACGGCTGAAATGTAACTACAACACGGATCTTTTCGAGGCCGGCACAATCGAGCGTTGGCTGGACCATTTCGAGCAGTTGCTGCAAGCCATGGTGGCGCAACCAGAGCAGCCAATCTCCCACTTGCCGCAGTTTCCCGGGCCGCGTCCGCGGGCGACCGAGCCCGCCACCGTTGAAGCCGAATGGGCCGAACGCGTGGCCCCACGATCGAATCTAACGAAGTATCAACTCTTGTTGTGGGCCGGGCAAAAGCTCAATCCGGACGCGGCCATCTTTATAAATGCCGGCTTGGTCTACCTCGACCGCGCATTCAATCCCAGCCATTTGCAAGAAGCGTTTCAGGCGCTCATCGATCACAGTGATGCCCTGCGCACCGTAATTGATGAAGTCGATGGCGTGCCTCAACGGCGCGTCGTCGAAACTTTCCCCTACCAACTGGAGTTTCTCGATTTTTCAAAGGTCGCCGAGCCGCAGGCGGAACTCGACCGGTGGGCGCAAGCGCGCTGCCGCCGATCCTTCGATATGTCGACGCGCTTATTCGACGCGGCGGTGATTAGGCTCGGGCCGGAGCAGTTTGCCTGGTATCTCAATACGCATCACGTGATTGCTGACGTGGTCTCGGTGACGGTCGCGGTGGGACTGGCGCTGAACTACTACGAGGCGGTGCTGGAAAAGCGCCTAACGACACAACCAAATCCACCGCAGTTTGAAGATTTCATCGCGTATGAACAGGGACTCCTAAAGTCACCCAAATACCGCAATGCCGAGGTCTACTGGCGCGAGAAACTGGCTGAGCCGGTGGAGCCGCTCGCCTTTTACGGCCAGGGCCGGGTCAAGGGGACCATTAATGTGCAACGTATTGTGCGCCGGCTAGGCCGAGAGCGCACGAAAAAAATCAAAGCGTTGGCGGCGCGCAAAGACCTATTCATGATCTCCCAGGACGCAACGCTGTTTGGTATCTTCGGCGCATTATGGGTGCATTTTCTTTGTAGCATCTCCGGCAATCGTCGTATCGCGCTAGGCGTGCCGTTTCACAACCGAGGCAAAAAAGACTTTCGGGAAACCATCGGGCTGTTCATGCGGATTCTGCCGCTGCGCGTCACCGTGGCCGAGTCTGAAACCTTTTTGACGCTAATCAAAAAAATCAACCGCGAGTTCTTTGCGGCGCTGCGCTATCATGAGTTTCCCGTCGGCAATCCACTGCAGAACCCGTCTTACGAAGTTGAGTTCAACTTCATGAATCAAGTGATGTTTAGCCCGGATGGAAAGCCAGTGCGGTGGGAGTGGGTCCATTCGGGCCATTCCAATGAGAGCCTCGCCTTGCAGATTCACGACCTGGTGCAGTCGGGTAACCTATCGTTGAACTTTGACTTTAATTGCGATGTCTTCAGCGAAGAAAAACGCGCGCGCGCGATTGAACACTTCCTACAAGTGGTTGACGAGTTCATCGCAGACCACACTAAGCCTCTGCGCGCAGTCAGCGTAATCACGCCAGCGGAGAGGCAAAGACTTCTCGTCGAGTTAAACCAGACCGCGGTGAGCTTCCCCTTACAGCAGACCTTTACCGAACTGTTCGAGGCGCAGGTTGCGCGCTCGCCGGAGCGCAGGGCGGTTGTCTGTGGGGCGGAGGCACTGACCTATACCGAGTTGAATGCCAGGGCCAATCGCGTGGCGCAACACCTGCGCGAAGTCGGAGTAGGGCCGAACGTCGTCGTGCCGCTGTTGGCCTCGCGCGGTGTGGATTTCTTGACAGGGCTGCTCGCTATATTCAAGGCGGGCGGCGCCTACCTGCCACTCGATCCGCTCTATCCGGCCCACCGACTCACCAGGCTGCTCAGCCAGAGTCAGTGCTCACAAGTACTGACCACGAAGGAATTCAAGAGTACGCTCGCGCACTGGCTTGACGATGCAACGAGCGATGCGCGGCCACAGGTGTTGGAGCTTGAAGAGCTGTTGCGGCGTGCCGGCCCCGAAACAAATCTCTCAGGGCCTGCCGGGCCGGGTGATTTGAGTTACGTGATCTACACCTCCGGCTCAACGGGTGTCCCGAAGGGCGTGATGATCGAACAGCAGGGTATGGTGAACCACCTGTATGCAAAGATCACCGATCTGGGCCTTACCGAATCAGATATCGTGGCCCAGACGGCATCACAGGCATTTGACATCTCCGTGTGGCAATTTCTGGCCGCGTTACTCGTTGGCGGCCAGGTGCTGATCGTCAGCGATGAGGCGTCGCGCGATGCTGCGCAGTTGTTGACGTTAGTTGACGACCAGGCGATCACAGTGCTCGAGACTGTGCCTTCACTCCTGCGCGCGATGCTGGCTGCGATTGATATACCCGGTGCGATGCGTCCCGCGTTGTCGACCCTGCGTTGGCTGTTGGTAACGGGCGAGGCGCTGCCACCGGACCTTTGCGAAAGTTGGCTGCGTAGCTATGCGAATGTTCCCCTGCTGAATGCCTATGGACCCACCGAGTGTTCGGACGACGTGACCCACTACGTCGTCAAACATAAACCCGCCCACGCAACTCCGATTGGCAGGCCCATCGCCAATATGCGGACTTACGTGTTGGATAAAACTCTGGCGCCGGTGCCGCTGGGTGTGCCCGGCGAGTTGTACGTCGGCGGCATCGGCGTCGGGCGCGGCTACTTGAACGATCCGGCCCACACGGCAGAAGTATTTATCCCCGATCCTTTCTCGGCCCAGCCTCAAGCGCGACTCTACAAGACCGGCGACCTGGTGCGTTATCAGTCGGACGGAAATCTTGAATTCCTGGGACGCCTGGATCAGCAGGTGAAGATTCGCGGTTACCGGATCGAGTTGGGCGATATCGAGACAATGCTCAGGGAACATCCCAGTGTGCAGCAGGTTGTCGTGACGGCGCGGGAAGACGTGCCCGGTGAGAAACGGCTGGTGGCCCATCTCGTAGCATTGCCGGGGCACGATGTATCCGTCAACGAACTGCGCAACTTTTTGCAGAAGAAGTTGCCTGAGTACATGCTACCGGCCGCGTTTGTGACGCTCGACGCGTTGCCGCTAACGCAAAATGGCAAGGTGGATATCAAGAAGCTGCCTGCGCCTGAGCCGGAGCGGCCTGATTTGCAGGTTGTCTTCGTCGCGCCCCGCACCCCGGCCGAGGAAGCCTTGGCGGCCATTTTCAAACAGGTCTTACATCTCGAGCGCGTCGGAGTGCATGATAACTTTTTCGAGCTGGGCGGAGATTCGATCCTCAGTATTCAGATCGTCTCGCGCGCTAATCAGGCAGGGCTCCGGCTAACGCCTATGCTGCTCTTTCAACATCAGACCATCGCGGAACTGGCGGCGCTGGCCAACCTGGCGCCGGCGGTTAAAGCCGAACAAGGCCTGGTCACGGGTCACTTTCCACTGACGCCGATTCAGCATTGGTTCTTCCAACAGGAACTGACTAATCCAAATCACTACAACCAGGCCGTGCTGTTGCAAGTGCAGCCTCCTTTTGACGCCTATCTCCTGGAGCGAGCAGTTGGGCAACTTCTGCAGCACCATGATGCCTTGCGGTTGCGGTTCAAGCGCCAAAACTCATACTGGGAGCAGCAGGGTATAGACGTCGAGGAGTCGGTCCCGTTCAGCCGCCACGACTTGTCGATGTTGCCCGAGGCCGAACAGAAGGCCGCCCTTGCGTCGGAGGCCGCGCGCTTGCAGGCGAGCCTCGATTTGTCTGAGGGGCCGATTATGCGGGTGGCGTGCTTTGACCTGGGCGCAGAGCGACCGGGGCGTCTGTTACTGATCATCCATCACCTTGCGGTGGACAGCGTCTCATGGCGCGTTCTGATAGAGGATCTGCAAATGGCTTACGAGCAACTAAGCCGGGCTGAGACGGTGCAGCTTCCACCGAAGTCAACCTCATACAAGGAGTGGAGCGAGCGACTCACAGCCTATGCGCGGTCGGATGAACTCACCGAGGAACAGGAGCACTGGCTCGTCGCGCCGCGCGTTGAGATTAAGGCACTGCCGCTGGACTACGACGCGGGTGAAAATCTGATGAACTCTGCGAGCGGCGTCTCCGAGTCGCTCCTGGCAGACGAGACCGAGCAACTGCTTACGCGGACGCTCGCGGCCCTCGACGCGCAGATCAACGACGTTCTGCTTGCCGCGTTGGCGCAAGTCATCTCGCGCTGGACGGGTGGCCGCGCACTGCTGGTCGACCTCGAAAGCCACGGGCGAGAAGAACTCTTCCCCGAAGTAGATCTCACGCGCACGGTCGGCTGGTTCACGACGATGTCGCCCGTGCTTCTCGATTTGGGCGGCGCCGCCACGGCGGCCGAAGAATTGGAAGCCGTGAAAGAGCAGGTGCGCCACGCGCCACGCCACGGCGTGAGTTATGGGGTGTTGCGTTACTTGCATGAAGACGCGGCGCTCCGCGAGCGATTACGCAACTCGACCGAGGCCGAGATAAGTTTCAACTACCTGGGCCAGATCGATAAGTCAATGCCCAAGACGCGCCTGTTCAGCCTTGCCGCAGAGCCGACCGGCCCACCGACGAGTCGAGACGGTAGACGGCCAAGTGTGCTTGCTGTGAACGGGCTCGTCGTCCGCGGGCAACTGCGCTTCGATTGGTCGTTCAGCCAGAACCTGCACCGCCGCGAGACGATCGCAGCGCTGGCACGCGACTTTGTCGACGCTATTCGCTCATTCATCCACGAGGCCGCGTCCGGTGGAACTGAGAACCTGGCAGAGTCGAGGCTCGCGGATTTCAACTGGGACCAATCTCAGGTGAACGACGTTGCGGCGGCGCTCAACAACCTCGAATCATGAAGAACGTTGAAGACTTCTATCCGCTCTCGCCCATGCAGGAGGGAATGCTGTACCACACTATCTACGCTCCGGGCTCGGGGGCTTACGTGGGTCAGGTGAGCTTCAAGCTGAAGAACGTCGATCTCGACGCCTACAAGCGCGCGTGGCGGACCATGCTCGAAAGACATCAGGTCCTGCGCACGATCTTCTTGTGGAAAGACGTGAAAACACCGGTGCAGGTCGTGCGGCGGGAAGTGGAACTTCCGTGCGAGCAGCTAGACTGGCGCGGCCTGAGCCCGGAAGAGCAGAAGTTGGAACTGCGTGCCTATCGCGCGCGCGAGCGCGCACGCGGCTTCGATTTAACCGTGGCTCCGCTCATGCGTCTCGCCATTATGGAACTCGACGACGCGTTTCACTTTGTCTGGAGCTTTCACCACCTGCTACTCGATGGCTGGTCGGTGTCCCTGCTGTTCAGCGAGCTCTCCGCCTGTTACCGCGCCTTTGCGCAGGGCGCTGAGGCGCCGCCTCTCATACCAACGCGACCCTACCGCGACTACATCGTCTGGTTGCACAATCAGGACGCGGCGGCGGCCGAGAAATTCTGGAGGCGGGAACTGGCAGGGGCCAGCGTGCCGACGCCGGTGCCTGCCAGGATTTCGCCTGGCGAGACCGCCGATGTGCGAGAGAAGCGTCAGCAGATCAGGCTGACAGCCGCCGAGCTTTCAGCCCTGCAGGCGTTCGCGCGACATCACCGGGTGACGGTCAACACCATTGCGCAGGGCGCGTGGGGACTGCTGTTGGGTTACCTCGCCGCCCGGCCAGACGTCGTTTTCGGTGTGACCGTCTCAGGCCGGCCGCCAGGGCTCGAAGGTGTCGATTCCATGATTGGAATGTTCATCAACACTCAGCCCGTACGCACGAAAATGACTCCTGATGACGTGCTCGGGTCGTGGTTACAGTCGCTGCAAGCGCGGCAGGTAGAGTCGCGCCATTACGAGTATTGTTCGCTCACGCAAATTCAGTCGTGGTGTGGCGTGGCGCGGGGCGCGCGTCTATACGACAGCCTATTCACCTTTCACAACTATCCGGTTGAGCGTCCGCCGGTAGGGCAGGGCGGCGGCGGCGCGCTGGCGGGCCGGGGGCCGGGTGACTTTCGCTCGGAGTCACAGGTCGCCTACCCGCTGGAGATGGAAGTGATGCCCACGCTGGACGCCGCCGTGCTCACGCTGCGTTACGACTCCGAGCGGGTGGAGGCTCTCGTTGTTGAACGGGTGCTCAGCGGTTTCGCCGCGTTGCTCAGGGGCGCCGCGGGGCTGGGGGACGCGGCCACGGTTGGCGAGTTGCTCGAACACCTCAGCGCTGACGATCGGCGGCGGCAGGAGTTGAAGGAAGAAGTGTTCGAAGAAGCGGCTACAAAGAAATTGAAAGGGCTCAAGCAGGGTCTCCGCAGCAGGCTTCGCGTGAGCGCAACCGGAAGTCAGGCAGAGAGTTGAGACGACGTGCAAAGGTTCTCGGGCGAGGTGATAGAGGATGCAGACAGAAGTCGTCATAGAAACACAAAAGCACGAGCGCGTCATCGAGGGGTTTGAACTCTCGCCGCAACAGAGGCGCCTCTGGGCGTTGCAGCAGTTGGGAGCCAGCCTGCCTTACCACACGCAATGCGTTGTTGAAATCAGTGGGTCGCTCGACGCCGGTGCGCTCGTTGCCTCTGTTAACGACGTCGTTGCCCGCCACGAAATCCTGCGGACTTCCGTTCGCCAACTGCCGGCCATGACCATCCCTGTCCAGGTAGTGACGGAAGGCAAGGCGGATGGGATGCCCGAAATTGATCTGACGGGCCTGTCGCCAAACGATCAGGAGGATCGCCTCTCGGAATGGCTCACGGAGGCGCGCCAGTCAGATGCGCGACGATCAAATGAACGAGACACGCCGGTCTGTCGGCTGCAGAACGCCTTGTTCGCGCTGGCGCAGAACAGACACGCGCTCGCACTGAGTTTGCCGGGGTTCTGCGCCGACCGCGTCGGCCTGGAAAACCTGGTCGACGAAATCGCCCGCGGCTACGGCTACGTCAAGGCCGCAGACGTCGAGGCACCGACAGCTGAACCTTTGCAGTATGCCGACCTGGCAGCGTGGCAGAACGAAATGGCGGCGGCAGAAGAGTCAGAGCCGGGCCGGGCTTACTGGCGCGAGAGCTTGTCTTCCGAGAGGGGTCCGACGCGCCTGACGTGGGCCGGGCGCGCCCGGGCTTCGCAATTCGTACCGTACGTGTTGACGGCGAAAGTGGACGCCGAGGCGAGCGCCCGGCTCTCGGCTCTGGGCGCGCGCCACGACACCAGCCTCCAGAACTTGCTGCTGGCCTGCTTCCAACTTCTGATCCGGCGTCTCAGTGGGCCGCCCGACGTGTTGGTCGGCGTCCGTTTTGCCGGGCGTAAATATGATGAACTCCAGGACGCCATCGGGCCCCTGGCACGCTACCTTCCCGTCCGTTGTGAGGTCGAAGACAAACTGCGCTTCACCGATCTCCTGGCGGGGACGACCACTGCGATGGAGACGGCCGCCAGGTGGCAGGAGTGTTTCGTCTGGGATCTCGTCGGGGCAGAGCCAGAAAACGACGGCGCGCCACCTTTCATGCCTCTCTGCTTGGACTTTGCCGACCAAGCAGAAGCACGCGAGACGGCCGGGGTGACGTTCTCGATCCGGCGCGAATACGAATGCCTCGATCAGTTTCACGCCAAACTCGCCTGCCGTCGCCACGGCGATGCCCTCTGCGTCGAACTGCATTATGATTCCGCCCTCTTGAGCGTGGCTGACGCTGAACGGTTCATCGAACAGTTCCGCACGTTGCTCGCGAGCGTCGGACAGAATCCGAAGGCAGGCGTATTGGAGTTGGAGATTATTGGCGAATCGGAGCGCCACCGCCTGCTGGTAGAATTTAACGACACGCGGGCGGACTTTGGGACGAGCCGGACGTTACCCGAGCTCTTTGAGGCGCAGGTCGCGCGCACGCCCGCAGCGGTCGCAGCCGTGTTTGAAGACCACCAGGTAACCTATGTTGAGCTCAACAAACGCGCCAACCAACTCGCCCGCTACCTGACGGAGCTCGGTGTGGCGCCGGATGTTCCGGTGGGCCTTTGCCTTGAGCGCTCCATCGAGATGCTCGTCGGTCTGCTGGGCGTGCTCAAGGCGGGTGGGGCTTACGTGCCGCTCGATCCGGAGTACCCGCGCGAGCGCCTTGCTTTCATGACCGACGACGCAGCCTTCCCCGTCTTGCTCACGCAGCAGGGCCTCCTGTCGCGCCAGGACGACGACTGGGGCCTTCTGTCACGGCTGCACGAGCGAGGCGCGCGGGTTTTTTGCCTCGACTCGCAGTGGGACGAGGTCGCGGATCTGAGTCAGGAGAACCCCTCAATAGGAGTAGCGCCGGACAACCTCGCCTACGTCATCTACACCTCCGGTTCAACGGGACGGCCGAAGGGCGCGATGAATACGCAGGGGGCCATCTTCAACCGGCTGTGCTGGATGCAAGACGAGTATGGCTTGACGCCAGCCGATCGCATCATGCAGAAGACGCCCTTCAGCTTTGACGTTTCGGTGTGGGAGTTCTTCTGGCCATTGATGCAGGGAGCGTCTTTGGTGGTAGCCCGTCCTGGTGGCCATCGCGATAGCGCCTACCTGGTGGAACTGATCAAACAAGAAGAAATCACGACGCTGCACTTCGTGCCGCCAATGCTGGAGGCCTTCTTAACTGCCGAAGATGTGGAGCAATGCCGCAGTCTGCGACGAGTGATCTGTAGCGGGGAGGCTCTCTCGCGGGAATTGCAGGAGCGCTTTTTCCGGCGGCTAGCCCAAGTGGAGCTGCACAACTTGTATGGACCGACAGAAGCGGCGGTAGACGTCACCTATTGGGCTTGTGATGCAAGTAGTCCACACAACACGGTGCCGATCGGGCGCCCGATCGCCAACACGCAAATCTATCTATTGGACCAGCATCAGCGATTGGCGCCGTTGGGAGTGGCTGGCGAGTTGTACATCGGGGGCGTGCAGTTAGCGCGCGGTTATCACCAACGACCGGATCTAACCGCAGAGCGTTTCGTGCCCGATCCATTTAGCGGTGAGATGGGAGCGCGACTGTACCGGACTGGCGACCTGGCGCGATACCTGTCAGACGGAAGCATTGAGTATCTGGGGCGGCTCGATTTTCAGGTGAAGCTGCGCGGCTTTCGCGTTGAACCTGGCGAGATCGAGGCGACGCTTGCCGCCCACCCGGAGGTGCGCGAGGTGGTAGTTACCATGCGTGAAGATCGGCCCGGCGACCGGCGCCTGGTAGCCTACGTGGTAGCCGAGCGCGGGAGCAAACCCGCCGCCGAAACGTTGCGCCGCTTCGCTGGAGAGAAGTTGCCGGAGTTCATGATCCCGTGGGCCTTCGTAGTGCTCGAAGCGTTGCCACTTGCGCCCAACGGCAAGCTGGATCGTCGCGCTCTCCCTCCTCCGGCCGACGACACCGGCCGCGCGCAAGCTTTCGTTGCCCCACGCGACAACCTGGAAGCCGAACTAGCGCAGTTGTGGGAGGAAATACTAAACGTCAGCAGCGTCGGCGTGACCGACAACTTCTTCGGGCTAGGAGGCCACTCGGTATTGGCACTGCGTCTGGTCGGTCAGATACACAAACGCTTCGGGAGGGAGGTCCCGCTGGCGGCCGTGATTCAGGCCGCCACGATTGAAAACCTCGCGCGCATGCTCCGCGAAGAGCCGCGAGTGCTGCCGTGGGATCCGCTCGTCACTATTCAGCCCGAAGGGACGAAGACGCCTTTCTTTGCGGTCCACTCCATCGGCGGCCAGGTCTTCTGCTACGTCGCGCTGGCGGGACACCTCGGAAAAGAGCAGCCTTTCTACGGGCTGCAAGCCCCGAGGTTGGAGAACGTGGGCGACACTCAAGTCTCCATCGAGGACATGGCTGCGCACTACGTGAGCGCCATGCGCGAGGCACATCCAACTGGCCCTTACCAGTTAGGCGGCTATTCCTTCGGTGTCATGGTAGCCTTCGAGATGGCGCGCCAACTGCGGGCCCAGGATCAGGAAGTTTCCGTGCTCGCACTGCTCGACTCGCCCTCGCCCCTGGAACTGCACAAACTTCCCCCCTACGAAGATGACGACGCGTTCATGTTTGCCTTGACCGGCAAGGTCGCGGCCCACGAACGCGGACGCAATATCGACATGACTCGTCAAGAGTTTGAGGGCCTGGACTATGAGGAGATGCTCACCCGTTTTCTCAAGCGCATGAAGGACGAGGATCTGTACCCGCCCGAGTACGACATAGAATTCCTACGCAATTTCATGCGGGGCTACAAGACCCGGCAGAAGGCCGTGCGGTTCTATCACCCCGAAACCTACCCCGGGCGCATCACGCTGTTTCGCGCCAAAGAAACTGATCCGTGGCTGGTCGAGCACCTCAAGAAGGCGGGCATGAACATGACGGATCCGACGCTGGGTTGGGGGGCGTTGAGCACCGAGCCCGTGGAGGTTCATGTGATTCCCGGCAACCACGACCGCATGTGCTACGAGCCTCACGTCAGGGTGCTCGCCAAACGCCTGAGACAGACTATTGAAAAGACGAGTAACGGCGGCCAGGGCCGGGGGCTGGGCTGGGCTGAGAAATTCCTGCGCAGGGGCTAGAGGCGTTAGCCTCGCCCTTCGTTGCCATTCAGCGGGCCCGAAACTCTGCCCAGGCGTCATCTTTCGACGCCAACTCGGTCAGCCGCACTCGCGCAAACGCGTGACTGCCAGACAGTGGAGAACGAACAATCATGAAACTCTTATCATTCCTGTTGCGCTATTCGAAAGGCATCCTCGCACTCGCGATCATCGCAGGCATCATTGCTGGTGTAAGCAGCATGGGATTGTTGGCCGTCATCGGCGCGAGACTCAAGGGCGGGGCTTCGAGTTCGACTCTGATCTGGACCTTCGTCGCCCTTTGCTGCGTCTATCCCCTGGCCCGCGCCGCCTCTGAAATGCTGTTGTCGACGCTTGTCCAGAAGGCCGTCCTCGATCTGCGCATGAAACTCAGCCGCCAGATCATGGGCGCGCCGCTGCGGCATCTGGAAACGGTCGGCCCGCCGCGTTTGCTCGCGGCGCTCACGGAAGACGTGCAAAGCATCACGAGCGGCGTCTTCTTCCTCCCGACTATTTGCATCAACGGTGTCACCGTCCTCGGCTGTTTGGTCTATCTCGGTTGGCTCTCGCCCCTGGTCCTATTGATGATGCTGGGCGTGCTCGTGGTCGGCACGCTCATATATCGGCTGCCGATGAAGGTCGCCACCAAGTATCTGGTACGAGCGCGCCAACAGACCGACCTGCTCTACGGTCACTTTCGCGCGCTCACGCAGGGGACGAAGGAACTAAAAATCCACGCACCGCGCCGCTCCGACTTCTTCTCACGGCAGTTGCAGGAGACGGCCGTCTCGCTGCGCAAGGACAACCTGCGGTCGCAACGCATCTTCTCCGTTGCGGGCATCTGGGGCCAGCTTATCTTCTATATAACGCTCGGTTTCATGATCTTCGGCGTGCCCCTAATTCAGAGGGTCGACACGCCACTGCTAATGACCTATGCGCTGACGATCCTTTTCATGGCGGGGCCGCTCACCGCCACGATCACGATGGTGCCAGTCCTCAATCGCACGGCAGTATCGCTCAAGAAGATCGAGGACCTCGGGCTGTCGCTGGTGGGCCAGAGCACCGAAGAGGGCGTGACCGGCGTGCCGGCGGCCCCGCCCGTGTGGCAGAGCTTGCAGTTGATTGAGGTGACCCACGTCTATCATCGCGAGCGTGAGAACAGCAACTTCACCCTGGGCCCGATGAATCTGACTTTCCACCCCGGCGAGATCGTCTTCCTGGTCGGCGGCAACGGCAGCGGCAAGACCACCTTCGCAAAGCTCCTGACCGGTCTCTATCTGCCCGAGCACGGCCACCTGCGCCTCGACAATGTGCCCGTTACGCAACGCAGCCGGGAGCAGTTCCGGCAGTTGTTCTCAGTCGTCTTTTCCGACTTCTTCCTCTTCGAGACAATGCTCGGCCTCGGCGACATCGACGTGGACAGTCGGGCGCGCCAATACATCGAGCTGCTTCAGTTGCAACACAAAGTCGAAGTTAAAGACGGTAAGCTCTCAACCCTCGACCTCTCTCAGGGACAGCGCAAGCGCCTCGCGCTGCTGACCGCCTACCTCGAAGATCGCACCTTCTACGTTTTCGACGAGTGGGCGGCGGATCAGGACCCGTTTTTCAAAGAGATCTTCTACCTGCAACTCCTGCCCGAGTTGAAGGCGAGGGGTAAGACCGTGCTCGTCATCAGTCACGACGACCGCTACTACCACCTCGGCGATCGCGTCATCAGGCTGGAGAATGGCCAACTCGAATATGACAAGCGAAAGGATGACTCGCCGCACGTCTTCGACAACTTGAGCGTGCCGTCGACCGACATCGTCAACGCTTAGAAGGCTGAGATACCGCCGCTCGTAAGAGAGCGGACAGTGAAGGAGAAAGAGCATGCACGAAGGACCGGAGCCACTGATCCGATTGGAGAATGTGAAGAAGGTTTTTGTCACCGACGAGGTGGAGACCCATGCGCTATCCAATATCCACATGGAGATTAAGCATGGCGAGTATGTCGCGGTTGGTGGACCATCGGGGTGCGGCAAATCTACGCTGCTCTCTATTTTGGGCTTGCTAGACTCGCCTACCGAGGGCGACTACCGACTCAACGGTGTTTCAGTCGCCAATCTATCGCGGGCGGAGCGGGCACGCATACGCAACCGCGAAGTTGGCTTTATCTTTCAGAGTTTCAACCTCATTGGCGATCTAACGGTCTACAAAAATGTAGAGTTGCCTTTGACCTATCGCGGCCTGAGCAGTGTGGAGCGTAATAAGTTGGTGCTGGAGGCGCTGGAAAAAGTTGAAATGGCGCACCGCGCGAAACATTTGCCAAGCCAGTTATCCGGCGGGCAACAGCAGCGCGTGGCGGCGGCACGTGCGCTGGCCGGGAACCCATTGATCCTACTGGCTGATGAGCCGACGGGTAACCTTGATTCCAAGAACGGTGAGGCCGTGATGAACCTGCTCGGCGACCTGCACCGCGATGGAGCGACCATCTGCATGGTGACACACGATCCGCGCTTTGTGCGCCATGCTGAGCGAGCCATAAATCTGTTCGACGGGCAGATCTTTGACGAAGAGGCCTTGCAGGCAAATGCGGAGGTGGCGTGATGCAGAATCTACTACAGGATATTCGCTACGGCCTGCGCACGCTGTGGAGGACTCCGGGCGTGACTTTTGCGGCGGTGTTGGCATTGGCCTTGGGCATCGGCGCAAACACAGCGATTTTCAGTTTGGTGAATGCCCTGGTGTTGCGCCCGCTGCCCTACGAACAACCGGAACAACTCGTACTTGTCGCCTATGCGCTGGCCGAAGCTGCTCCTGCCAACTTTCTCGACTGGCGCAGGCAGAACCAAGTTTTTGAAGATCTGGCAGCCGGAAACCCCTGGAGCGCAAATCTGAACAGCGGCGATTTCCCGGAACGCCTTGACGGCTTCCAGGTTTCGTCCAGCCTGTTTTCCATACTCAGGAAGCAACCAATGCTGGGCCGCACCTTCACGCTCGAAGAGGAACAGTCGGGCAAGGACAATGTCATCATTCTTAGTCATGGATTATGGCAGCGTCGTTTCAATTCCGATCAGCAAATCATCGGCAAAACGCTCATGATCAATGCTAAGAGCTACACCGTGATCGGCATCATGCCCCCTGATTTCCAGTTCTATCGGCCCACGGAAGTCTGGTCGCCGCTAGCCTTTTCACCGGAGGAGTCAAACCGGCGGACGGCAGGCAACCTGGTGGTGCTCGGGCGCCTCAAGCCCGGCGTTACGATGGCGCAGGCGCAAGAAAACATGACCATCATCGCGCGCCAGCTCGAACAGCAATATCCAGCGACGAACGCCGGCACGAGCGTCAGACTCGTTACCCTCCACGAGAATCTTGTTGGCCCAGTCTGGCTGGCGTTATTGATCTTGCTGGCTGCAGTCGTCTTCGTGCTCCTGATCGCCTGCGCCAACATCGCCAATCTACTGTTGGCACGCGCCGTGGCGCGGCAAAAAGAGATCGCGACCCGGGCTGCAATGGGCGCGGGTCGGTTGCGCCTGATTCAGCAATTGCTTACGGAGAGTGTTCTGCTGGCCTTGTTGGGAGGCACGTTCGGGCTGGTGCTCGCCTGGTTGGGTATCCAGTTTCTCGCCGCCAACATCCCGCCGAGCAGTACTCTTACGGTCATTATTGGGGCGCGCGGTATTAGTCTTGATCGATGGATGCTCGCCTTCACCCTCCTGATCTCGCTAGTGACCGGTATTATCTTTGGGTTAGCGCCGGCGCTGCAACTCTCTAAGCCCGACTTGAACGAAACGCTTAAGGAGAGTGGCCGTGGGGCGAGCGGAAGTTTTCGTGGTCGCCGCCTGCGCAATCTGCTGGTTGTCTCAGAAGTGGCCCTGTCGTTAGTGCTCTTGATCGGCGCTGGGTTGATGATCAAAAGCTTTCTGGGTTTGCTGCGCCTCAATCCGGGCTTCGATCCGCATAACGTGCTGACTATGGAAGTGTCGCCCCTGCAATCGACGTATGTGGACGACCAACAGATTAGGTCCTTCTACCAGCAGACACTGGAACGCATCAAGAATCTGCCCGGTGTGATGGATGTTGGCATGACCTCGCATTTACCACTCAGCGGAAACAACAGAGTCAGGAATGTCGATATTGAGGGGAGGGCACCGACTCAGGCGGGGCAGCCTGCTCCGATCGCTAACTACCGCATCACGAGTTCCGGCTTCTTTCGGGCGCTGAGTATTCCGCTCGTGAAAGGCCGATCCTTCAGCGAACAAGACATAGCCGGAAGTTCAGGCGTGGCAATCATCAACGAAACGATGGCTAAACGGTATTGGCCCAATGATGACCCGCTCGGGAAGCGGGTGAGGCGCAAGGTCCCAGGGGCGGCCAACCCGTTGCCGTGGTTACAGGTCGTGGGAGTGGTAAGAGACATCCGACACACATCCTTGCAGGCCGGCCCCAGCCCCGAACTCTACGTGCCTTACCAACAGGAGACTTCTCGCGATATGGTTTTGGTTGTCCGCACCAGTTCAGACACGCTGGGTCTGGTTCCTGCCGTGCGAAGTCAAGTCAGCAACGTGGATAAAGATCAGCCTCTCTTTAACATAAAGACGATGGATCAGGTCGTCGAGGAATCAATGAACCTCAGCCGCTTCTCCATGTACTTGCTCTCCGCTTTCTCGATTGTGGCCTTAATCCTGGCGGCGGTTGGCATCTACAGCGTGATGTCATACTCCGTCATCCAACGGCAGAACGAAATCGGTATTCGGATCGCCTTGGGTGCGCAAGACCCGGATGTCATCAAGATGATCGTGAAGCAGGGCATGGTCTTGGCGCTGATAGGTGTCGGTATCGGATTAATGGCAGCCTTCGGGATGATGCGGCTGATCGCCAGTCTGCTCTACGGGGTCGGCGCCAGCGATTTGCTGACGTTTGGGGGAACCGCCCTACTCCTGAGTTCGGTAGCCCTCGTTGCTAGCTATTTTCCGGCAGTCAGAGCAACAAAGGTCGATCCGATCATCGCCTTACGATACGATTAGATTAGTTTAACGAGAACCAAAATGAACCGAACCCGGTCGCCGGCCTGGACCGTCCTGCGACCAGAGCCTGTATAACCCCGCACACTATCGGGAGACGAACATGACTCAAGATGAAAGAGAAGACAACAAGATCTACAAGGTGGTTATGAACCATGAAGAGCAATACTCGATCTGGCCCGCCGACCGGGAAAACGCGCTCGGCTGGAACGACGTGGGCAAGTCCGGTTCAAAAGAGGAATGCCTGGCTTACATCAAGGAGGTCTGGACGGACATGCGCCCGCTCAGCCTGCGCAAGCAGATGGAAGAGTCGAAGTTGTCTTCGTGACCTTGAAGCCCTGGGTTGCTCTGTGTCTCACGAGTAACCGCCGTCACTGAGGCGCGCGGATTACACACCTTTGTGCTGAGGTCATCTGTTGATAATGAAAAGCGTGCCATTGTCACTTCCGTGGCTCACCTGCCCCAAACCCAATCCCCGGGCGAGGCTGCGGCTCTTTTGCTTCCCTTACGCCGGAGGCTCATCCTCGGCTTTTCGCCAATGGCAGGATGGGCTGCCGTTGGATGTAGAAATCTGCCCGGTGCTACCCCCGGGGCGTGGCGGGCGTTTGCGAGAAGCTCCCTTCACTCGTGTCGGACCTCTGGTGGCAGAATGTGCCCAAGCACTCATGCCGTTCTTCGACAAACCGTTCGCTTTCTTCGGCCACAGTATGGGCGCGATTGTGGCCTTCGAACTGGCCCGCTGGTTACGCAGGATGGGCCACTCCCAACCGGCCATCCTGTTCGTCTCGGGGCGTCGCGCGCCGCAGGTCCCCGACACGATCTCGCACACCTACAATCTGCCCGATGCGGATTTTATTGCGGAGTTGCGCCGCCTCAATGGGACGCCTAAAGAAGTGCTGGAGCATCCCGAAATAATGGCTCTGCTGTTGCCTTTACTGCGCGCTGACTTCGAGCTGATTCAAACTTACAACTACGCGCCTGAGCCGGCGCTCGCTTGTCCCATCGCGGCCTTCGGCGGGTTAGGGGATGAAGTAGGTAGCGGCGCATGCCTCGAAGCATGGCGCGAGCAGACCACTGGCCGCTTCTCACTTCACATGCTTCCCGGCGATCACTTCTTTCTCCACACCGCTCGCCCGCTCCTGCTGGAGACGATGGCCCGGAGACTGAATGAAAGTCTGGAAAGTACAGTTTAGCTCGTCTGGCCCAGCAACCGTCCGCGAGTAAGATGCGAGCAAGCGCTTCACCTACAGCCCTGACAAATCCTAATGACGATGAGGAGAATTCCGCAATAATGACAAAACAGATCCCCAAATTGATTCCACCGTATGGTGGCACGTTGGTGCAATTGCTCGTCCCGACCGAAGAATTGGAAGAAGTGAAGGCTCATGCCGGCTACTTGCCGACACTACAACTAACCCAGCGTTCGGTCTGCGACCTGGAGTTGCTGGCGTGCGGCGGCTTCTCGCCGCTGGATCGTTTTATGGGCCACGAGGATTATCAATCGGTTTTGGGGCGGATGCGGCTGGCCGACGGCCACCTTTTCCCGATTCCTATCACTCTACCGATCAAGCCCGGCGCCGAAATTCGACTGGATCAGGATGTAACGCTGCGTGATGCCAAGAACGAAATCCTGGCCGTAATGAGGATCGAGGAGATCTATGAATGGGACGCGTCAGAAGAGTCGCGACAGATCTTCGGCACGACAGACATGCGCCATCCGCTCGTCGCAGAGATGCAAAAGTGGGAGCGCCTTTACGCGTCGGGACGCTTGCGCGTCCTGCAACTGCCTCGACACTATGACTTCTGTGAGTTGCGACTGACTCCGGAGCAAACGCGCACGCGACTCGAAGCGTTGGGGACTGACAAGGTTGTGGCGTTCCAGACGCGCAATCCGCTGCACCGGGCCCACGAAGAGATGACCAAACGGGCAGTACGCAAGAATGACGGTGTCCTCATGTTGCATCCAGTCGTCGGCCTGACCAAGAGTGGTGACATCGACCACTTCAGCCGCGTGCGAACCTACAAGGCACTGGCGGAGCGTTATTACGAAACTGGCCACATTCTGCTTGCCCTGTTGCCCCTCGCGATGCGCATGGCCGGGCCGCGCGAAGCGCTGTGGCACGCCTTGATCCGTCGCAATTTTGGAGCCAACTACCTGATCATCGGCCGAGATCACGCCAGCCCCGGCAAAGACTCAACCGGTCAGCCGTTCTACGAGCCTTATGCCGCGCAGGAAATAGTCCAGCAGGCTGTTGCGGAGTTGGGTGTCGGCGTTATCCCGTTCCAGGAACTCGTGTACCTGCCTGGCGAACAGCGTTACGAAGAGTCCTATACTCTTTCGCCTGACGTACCCACGGTCTCCATCTCCGGCACGCAAGTGCGTGATGACTATCTTGATAAAGGCCGAAGGCTGCCGGAGTGGTTTACCCGGCCGGAAGTCGCGGACATTTTGTCGGATAGTTATCCCCCGCGTTATCGCCAGGGCATCTGCGTCTGGTTTACCGGCCTCAGTGGGGCTGGCAAGTCAACCACCGCCGAAATCTTGACGATCATGCTCTTAGAACACGGCCGCCAAGTAACGCTGCTTGACGGTGACGTAGTTCGGACTAACCTCTCCAAGGGGCTAGGCTTCAGCCGGGAGGATCGCGACATCAACATTCGGCGCATCGGTTTCGTCGCTGCGGAGATCGTACGACACGGGGGTATAGCTTTGTGCGCTGCGGTCAGCCCCTACCGGGCGACGCGCAACGACGTGCGCGGTTTGGTCGGTAACGAACGCTTCATCGAGGTCTTCGTAGACACGCCGCTCGAAGTGTGTGAAAGCCGTGATGTGAAAGGGATGTATGCGCAGGCGCGGCGCGGTGAGATTAAGGACTTCACTTGCATTGACGACGCCTACGAGCCGCCGCAGCACGCGGAAATC
>Ga0105238_10001797_pt1 | contig 21486 bp, 16 predicted proteins | sample KBSC34metaG_FD_81526 | JGI IMG/M metagenome (GOLD analysis project Ga0105238, IMG submission 81526) | Corn rhizosphere microbial communities from Kellogg Biological Station, Michigan, USA - KBS C3-4 metaG | ecosystem: Host-associated > Plants > Roots > Rhizosphere > Soil | place: Michigan, USA...
ACTCGGCCGCCCGCCCCGGATCCCCTCGGCGTCGCACCGCGCGGGCCGCGACCGCCAAGTCCGTGGCGACCTCCAGATCCGGCCGGTCGCGGGCGGCTGACGCCCGATGCCACAGCCGCGCCGTCGGATCCGTCGTGGTCTCCGCGAGGAGCAGATGCGCCGTGCGGACCGTCTCCTGCGAAGCGTCGGCGAGCACTGTGTCGCGGACCGCCGTCGCCGGGAAGCTGACTGTGCCGTGCACGTCCACCGTGATCAGCCCCGCCTGCTCCGCGCAGGCCAGCGCCTCCAACGTGTCCGGTCCCGCGGTGCGCCGCAGCGTCGGAACCGAAGGATCGGCGGCGATCGCGGCGATCAACAGCGTGCGCCACACACCGTCCGGCGTCGGCAGCTCGTCGATCCAGCCCCGGACGCACCGCCGCGCCGCGGCCGGTGTCGTCACCACATCCAGCACGCCCGACGTCGCGTCCAGCCCGCGCGCGATCTCCATCGTCAGCCGCGCGTTCCCGCCGGCCGCGGAATGGACTCGGGCCGCGACGCGAAAGCCGATCCCGCGCTCCTGCAACCACGTCGCGGTCTGCTCCGCCGTCAGCGGCGGGACCGGCATCTCCAGCGCGTCGCGTCCCAACAGGTCCACCGGACCGCCCGAGCGCGTCGCCGCCACCACCGGAATTCCGTGCCGCGCGAGGTATGCCAGCACGTCGAGGCTCTCCGCGTCCCACCACTGCATGTCGTCGGCGAGCAGCAGCACGCGCCTGCCCGCCGGCACCACCGAGTCCACGCAGGCCCGTGCCGCCAGCCGGATCGCCACGCGGTCGGGTGTCCCGGGTATCCGGCGGAGCGCCTGCCGTACCGCTTCGAGCCATGGCTCGGGCAGATCCGGTGCCTCGGACAGCAGATCTGCCACCGCCGCGAACGGGACCGTGCGGTCCGCCGGCGCGGCCGTCAGCCACACCACGTGATCGTCGCGGGCGATCCAGGGCTCTGCGACGGCGTCCAGCAACGTCGACTTGCCGCGCCCCGGCGGCGCGGCCAGCACCGTGGGGGCCCCGTGGGCCGCGCGCGCGGCCAGGGTGGCGACGAGCTCCCCGTGCCCGATCATGTCAAGTCCTTGGCTGTCACGATGCCGGTGACGGCTGCGGGCCCCGGACCCGGTGGGGCGGGCAGACCGTTCGGGGAAGGTTACGCCGCGCTCGCCCTCCGTCACAAGAGTTCCCGCTGTGTTCCCGGCCACGACGCGCTGAGTAAAAAAGACGCCCTGTGTAAAGCGTTGGTCATGAAGAAGCTGTTCAAGGGTTTCCCCCGATGCGGTCGCACGGCCTTCAGCAAATTCTTAGCTCGCCACCCATCCCCTCTACCCCACCGAAGGCGGAGATGAAAAACACGTACACGCGGCGACGAGCCGCGGCGGCCGGAGCGGCTGTCGCCACCATGGCGGCCGGCTTCGGACTCATGGCGGCCTCGGCGCAGACCGCGCAGGCCTGGGAGATCAACCCCGCGTCCTGCAGCCATGTCTCGCACCACCCGCACCGGCACGGTGTCCAACCTACGGCGACACAGACTTTGTGCGACCGTATAAACGCCGCCGGGACGGCCGCGGCCACCGGCTCCGAGACCCTGGCTTACGGAGGCGGCGTCGACGGCATCGGCGTGCAATCCGGACATTCGAAGGTGTATCTGGTCTTCTACGGCACCCAGTGGGGGACGCAGAGCACCAACTCCAGCGGGCTCGCCACGTTCTCCGGCGACCCGGACGGCGCGGCGCCGGTCGTGCAGAAGATGTTCAAGGACATCGGCACCGGCGGCGAGACCTGGTCTGCCGACCTGACCCAGTGGTGCGACGGCCCGAATGTGGCCGCCGGGGCGACCACCTGCCCGAGCACTGCGAACTTCGTCCCCTACCAGACCGGCGGCGTGCTCTCCGGCGTCTGGTACGACAACTCCGGCGCTTCGCCGTCCGCGGCGACCGGGCACCAGCTCGGCGTCGAGGCCGTGAACGCCGCGGCGCACTTCGGCAACACCTCCGCCGCGGCGAACCGCGACGCGTACTACGTGATCCTCTCGCCCCACGGCACGGACCCGGACGGCTACAAGGACCCGAACACCGGCTACTGCGCCTGGCACGACTGGAACGGTGACACCACGCTCAACGGCGGCGCGGTCACCAGCAACTACGGCGACATCGCGTTCTCCAACCAGCCGTACAACATCGACGTCGGCCAGACCTGCGGGACCAACTTCGTCAACTCCGGCAGCACGGGCCTGCTCGACGGCTACACGATGACCCTCGGCCACGAGTGGCACGAGATGATGTCGGACCAGAACCCGGCCGGCGGCTGGACCAACCAGAACTCGTCGAGCTCCTACTACCAGCAGGAGAACTCCGACGAGTGCGCGTGGCTGCAGCCCGGCACGACCGGCGGCGCGGCCAACGTCAGCCTGGGCTCGGACACCTTCGCCGAGCAGGCCAGCTGGTCCAACGACACCAACAGCTGCGCGATCTCGCACCAGATCCTCACCCACGGCGGCGGGACCACCAACACGGTGACCGTGACGCAGCCGGCTGCGCAGACCTCCACGGTCGGCAGCGCGGTCTCGCTGCAGATCCAGGCGTCGGACTCGGCCTCGGGCCAGACCCTGACCTACTCGGCCTCCGGCCTGCCCCAGGGCGTCGCCATCGACAGTGGCAGCGGCCTGATCTCCGGCACCCCGACCACCGCGGGCACCTCGACCGTGACGGTCAAGGCCACCGACTCCACCGGCGCCTCGGGCTCGGCGAGCTTCGGCTGGACGGTCAACGGCACCACCGGCGGCGGCTCGGTGATCACCAACGGCGGCTTCGAGTCCGGTGCCTTCACCGGCTGGACCACCGGCGGCGCGTCCTCGTCGATCGTGAACTCCGGAGCGCACGGCGGCACCTACGCCGCGCAGCTCGGCGGCGTCGGCGCCACGAACGGCGACTCCACCGCCTCGCAGACCTTCACCGCGACCAACGGCGGCACGCTGCGGTTCTGGTACAGCAACGTGTGCCCGGACACGGTCACGTACGACTGGGCCACGGCCACGCTGAAGGACAACACCACCGGGACCACCACGACGATCCTGGCCAAGACCTGCGCGGCCGACTCCAGCTGGACCCAGGTCAGCAAGGCGCTGACCACCGGCCACAGCTACACGCTGAAGCTGGTCTCCCACGACGACGACTACGCCGGCGACCCGACGTACACCCTGTACGACGACGTCACGGTGTCGTAGCTTGATCAGTTCCCGGTAACACCACCGCGGACCCGGCCCCAGGGCCGGGTCCGCGCGTGTCCGACGCTGTCGGAGAGTCGTCGGGGGGCTCTTCGAAGGCTGTCACAGATCCGGAGCGGCACCGACCGCCTCGTGGCGGGAGCGGACGGTGGCGATGGTCCGGTCGCCGTCCGTGTCCCAGATCTCCTGGTTGAAGATCTCCACCTCGGCATATCCGGTCCAGCCCGCGGCGGTCACCAGCCGGCGCATCCGCGCGAAGTCGATGTGGCCGTCGCCGACGTGCCCGCGGCCCAGGAGCATGTCGGCCGGCAGCGGTACGACCCAGTCGCACTCTTGGTAGGACAGGATCCGATTCCCCTTGCCGGCGCGGGCGATCGACGCCTCCAACTCCGGATCCCACCACACGTGGTACGTGTCGACGACGACGCCGACCTGCTCTGCCGGGAACGCCTCGGCGATGTCCAGCGCCTGCCCGAGCGTGGAGACCACGGCACGGTCCGCGCAGAACATCGGGTGCAGCGGCTCGATCGCGAGCTTCACGCCGTGCTCGGCCGCGAACGGCGCCAGGTCGGCGACGGCCTCGGCGACGGTGGCGCGGGCGGCGGGCAGGTCCTTGGAGCCGGAGGGAAGGCCGCCGACCACGAGGATCAGCACGTCGGTGCCGACTCCTGCCGCTTCGAGCACGGCCTGCCGGTTGTCGGCGAGTGCGGCCGCGCGCTCCTCGGGGAGGTGCGCGCTCATGAAGCCGCCGCGACACAGGCTCGTGACCTCGAGGCCTGAGGCGCGCACGATCTCCGCCGAGGCCTCGATGCCGATCTCCTGGACGCGGTCCCGCCACAGGCCGATGGCCGGGATGCCCGCGCGGACGCAGCCGTCCACGGCCTCGGCGAGGGTGAGGCGCTTCACCGTGGCCTGATTCAGGGAGAGCTTCATGCGCCGACCACTGCCTCGAACCGCTCGGCGGCCAGCTCCGGATCGTCGATGACACCGGCGATCTCGGCGAGCCGCAGCAGCTCGGTCAGGTGCTCGGCGTCGCGGGCCGTCTCCAGCCCGCCGACCATGCGGAAGTGGTCCTGGTGGCCGTTCAGGTAGGCCAGGAACACCAGGCCGGTCTTGTAGTGGAAGGTCGGCTTCTCGAAGACGTGCCGCGACAGGGCGATCGTCGGCTCCATCAGACGGTCGTAGGTTTCGAGGTCACCGCGGTCCAGGGCTCGCAGCGCCTGAGAAGCGGGACGCGCGATGCCGTCGAAGATGCCGAGCAGGGCATCGGAGTGGCCGGCGTCGTCACCCTTGATGAGCCCGGGGTAGTTGAAGTCGTCGCCGGTGTAGAGGCGGACGCCTTCGGGAAGGCGGCGGCGGAGTTCGATCTCGTAGTCGGCGTTCAGCAGCGAGACCTTGATGCCGTCGACCTTCTGTGGATTTGCATTGATGAGCTCCAGGACGGTGGCCATCGCGGTCGGGATGTCGGAGGAACCCCAGTAGCCCGCCAGCGCCGGGTCGAACATGTCGCCGAGCCAGTGCAGGATGACCGGATTCGAGGCCTGATCCAGCAGCGATCCATAGACGGTCAGGTAGTCGTCGGCGGACTGCGCGGACGCGGCCATCGCTCGGCTTGCCATGAGGATCACGCGTGCTCCGGCTGCCTCGACGACGCCGAGCTGTTCCTCATAGGCGGCCCGGATATCAGGGAGCGAATGCGTACCGGCCGCCAGGTGGTCCGTGCCCGCGCCGCACGCGAGCAAAGCGGGAACCCGTGTCGGGTCCAGAGCCTTCGCAGCCTCGCCGCTCCGCCGGATCAGTTCCTGCGTCGCCGGCCAGTCCAAACCCATACCGCGCTGCGCCGTGTCCATCGCGTCGGCGATGCCGAACCCCAACGACCACAAGTGCTCGCGGAACCGCAGGGTCGCGTCCCAGTCCAGGACCGCGGGCCTGCCGATGCCGTTGTCGGCATCCGGATCGGCTACGACGTGCGCGGCGGCGTACACGATGCGCGAGGTGAAGCCGGTCATCGCGACAGCTCCGGCACGGAGATCTTGCGGCCCTCGCGCCACGACTGAGCGCCGAGCTCGGCCAGCTGCACGCCGCGGGCGCCGGCCCACAGGTCGTGGCTGTACGGCGCGTCGGCGACCAGGTGCGCGAGGAACATCTCCCACTGGACCTTGAAGCCGTTGTCCATGACGGCGTTGTCCGGGACCTCCTGCCACTGCGCCAGGAAGTCCTCGGTCGCCGGGATGTCGGGGTTCCAGACCGGCTTCGGGGTGGCGGTGCGGTGTTGCGCCTTGCAGTTGCGCAGGCCCGCGACGGCGCTGCCGTGCGTGCCGTCGATCTGGAACTCGACCAGTTCCTCGCGGTTGACGCGGGTGGTCCAGGAGGAGTTCAGGGAGGCGACGATGCCGCCTTCGAGCTCGAAGATGGCGTACGCGGCGTCGTCGGCGGTGGCCCGGTACTCGGCGCCCTGCTCGTCCCAGCGGGTCGGGATGTCGGTGCGGGCCTCGGCGTAGACGCTCCGCACCGGCGCGACGACGTGGTCCAGCACGTAGCGCCAGTGCGGGAACATGTCGAGGATGATGCCGCCGCCGTCCTCGGCGCGGTAGTTCCACGACGGCCGCTGCGCCGGCTGCCAGTCGCCCTCGAAGACCCAGTAGCCGAACTCGCCGCGGACCGACAGGACGCGGCCGAAGAAGCCGGAGTCCACCAGGCGCTTCAGCTTCAGCAGGCCCGGCAGGAACAGCTTGTCCTGGACCACGCCGTGCTTGACGCCGGCGGTGTCGGCGATGCGCGCGAGGCTGATCGCGTCCTCGAGCGTCTCGGCGGTCGGCTTCTCGGTGTAGATGTGCTTGCCGGCTTCGATCGCCCGGGTGATGGCCGGGACGCGGGCCTGGGTGACCTGCGCGTCGAAGTAGACGGTGACCGACGGGTCGGCCAGGGCCTCGTCCAGGGAGGTGGTCCACTTGTCGATGCCGTGCTGCGCGGCCAGCGCCTCGATCTTCTCGGCGTTGCGGCCGACCAGGACCGGCTCGGGCCAGACCGTGCGGCCGTCGGGGAGCGCCAGGCCGCCCTGCTCGCGGATGGCCAGGATGGACCGGAGCAGGTGCTGTCGGTAACCCATGCGTCCGGTGACGCCGTTCATTGCCACGCCGATAACTTCGCGCGTCATCCCTGCTCCCGAGATCGAGTTGTGATCACCGAAGGGCCCGCCCGGCACTGGAAAGCGCTTTCCGGCCCTGCCCCGAGGCGATAGGTTACGAGCGTGTCCACGCAGCGGTCAACACCCTCCCCGGCTCCGCGCCGCGGCGGAGCCACCCTGCAGCAGGTGGCCGACGCCGCCGGCGTCTCGCTGGCCACCGCCTCGCGGGTGCTGAACGGGAGCACCCGGACCGTGAACCCGGAGCTGAGCGAGCACGTGCGCGAGGTCGCCACGCGGCTGCGGTATGTCTCGCACGGCCCCGCGCAGGCGCTGGCCCGCGCCACGACGTCGCTGGTCGGGCTGCTGGTGCACGACGTGAACGACCCGTACTTCTCAGCGATCGCGGCCGGCGCGATGCGCGTGGCGCGCGAGCGGGACCTGCTGGTGATGGTCGCGAACACCTACCGCGAGCCCGGCCTGGAACTGGACTACATCACCCGGCTCGGCGCGCAGCGGGCCCGGGCGATCCTGGTCGCCGGCTCGCCGCCGGCGGATCCCGCGCTGGCCGGGCCGCTGCGCGAGCGGCTGCTGGACTACCAGCAGGGCGGCGGGCGCGTGGTGACGATCGGCGACCAGGGGCCGGGGATCGACGCGGTGTTGCCCGCCAACATCGAGGGGGCGCAGGCGGCGGCGCGCCATCTGGCCGGGCTGGGGCATCGCGAGATCGGGATGATCGCCGGGCCGCGCGGGCTGGTGACGATCGCCGACCGGTCCCGAGGGTTCCGCAAAGGCTTGACGGAGCGCGACGGCGATCCGGTCCCGCTGCTCCACGAGGTCGAGGCCGACTTCACGCGCGACGGCGGGTACGCGGCCACCCGGCGGCTGCTGGAGGAGCGGCCCGGGGTGACGGCCGTTTTCGCGATGGCCGACGTCATGGCCATCGGTGCGCTGGCGGCGCTGCGGGACGCGGGGCGCAGGGTGCCGGAGGACGTGAGCCTGGTCGGCTTCGACGACCTGCCGATCTGCGCCGATCTGGTGCCGGCGTTGACGACGGTGCGCGTCGACGCCGAGGGCATGGGTGAGCAGGCGATGCGGTTGGTGGCGGAGTCGCCGGAACCACCGGCCGCCGGTGACGGTGGTGATGCCGAGGTCGCCTCGGACGCGGCGCGGGCCGATGAACGGACGACGATTCAGAGCCCCACTGAATTGATTGTGCGGGGGAGCACCGGTCCGGCAAGGTCCTGAGCTGATCGCCGGCACACACGAAACATAGGGGTGGGGAATTGAGTCTGCTCGGTGCTGCGGCTTCGGCTGCCGGTGCGCCCGGAATACTGGTCCCCGTCGTCCTGACCGCCGCGTTCCTGCACGCGAGCTGGAACGCGATCCTCAAGTTCATCCCCGACAAGATGGCCGCGTCGCTGCTGATGACGGTGTCCTCCGGCGTCCTGGCGGGTATCGGCTGCTTCTTCCTGCCGGTGCCGGATCGCGCGTCCTGGGCCTTGTTGCTGGTGTCGGCGGCGCTGCACGTCGGCTACTTCCTGATGCTGGTGAAGACCTTCGAGATCGGCGACTTCAACCAGGTCTATCCGCTGGCGCGCGGACTGTCGCCGGTGGTGGTGGCCGTGTTCGCGACGCTGCTCGGCGATCCGATGTCACGGCACCAGACGCTGGGCATCGCAGTGGTCTGCGGAGGGCTCGCCACGCTGGTGTTCTCGGCGGGGCGGCCGAAGCGCGCGCAGGGCAAGGCCTTGTTCTGGGCGGCGATGACGGGGTTGTCGATCGCCACGTACACGGTCACCGACGGCGTCGCCGTGCGGCACTCGGGCACGGCGGCCGGGTACACGGCGTGGATGATGCTCGCGGAGGGCCTGATGATGAGCGCCGCGTTCGCGACGATCCTGGCCCGGCGGGGTGCGGCGGACGGCGATCGGGCCGGGATTCAGGCCACGCTCCGTGCGCTGGGCCGCAACGACGTGGCGCGCGGGGTGATCGCGGGAGCGTTGTCATTGCTGGCCTACGGATTGGTGCTGTGGGCGCAGACCCGAGGAGCGCTCGCCGCGGTGTCGGCGCTGCGGGAGACCAGCGTGATCTTCGGCGCCGCGCTGGGATCGGTGTTCCTGCGCGAGCCGTTCGGGCGGTACCGGATCCTCGCCGCGGTGACGATCGCCGGCGGGATCCTGATTCTCGAAGCCGCATGAGGCTTTTCGGCTGCGCCGACATCGCTCGGCCGGCAGCCTGGCCGTCCGCTCAGATCCGTACCGCGTCCAGAGCCGCCCGCATCCGCTCGACCCGCCGCTCCAGCCGCCCGACCGGGCCCTCGCGCCCGTTCTGGTCGATCAGCAGCGCCAGCGTCCCCTCGATCGCGCCGAGCCGGTTCGACAGCTCGTCCAGCATCCGCGGGGTGACGCCGGCCTGCTCGCGGAGCATCTCAGCCTGCTCCTTCAGCTGCCGGTTCTTGCGGTGCAGCTCGGCGAAGACGCCCACCTTCGCGCGCAGGACCCAGGGGTCGAAGGGCTTCGTCAGGTAGTCCGCGGCGCCGGCCGCGTAGCCGCGCAGCGTCTGGTGCGGGCCGTCGCCGGCGGCGGTGAGGAAGATGATCGGGGTGTCCCGGGAGCGTTCGCGCAGCCGGACGTGCGCCGCCACCTCGAAGCCGTCCATGCCGGGCATGCGGACGTCCAGCAGGATGACCGCGAAGTCCTCGCGCAGGACCGCTCTGAGCGCCTGCTCGCCGGAGGACGCGGTGATCAGCTCGTGGCCCAGGGAGCCGAGGATCGACTCCAGCGCCAGCAGGTTCTCCGGCCGGTCGTCGACCAGCAGGATCTTGATGTCGCCGTCGTCCGGCGACGAGGCGCGGTGCGCGTCGTTCACAGAGCCGGGCCTCCTGCCGCGGGCTGGGCGCCGGTCTCGGCGTCGAGCCATCCTCGCATGACGGTCAGCAGGTGCGGGGTGTCCACCGGCTTGGTCACGTAGTCCGAGGCGCCGGCCTCGATCGACTTCTCGCGGTCGCCGCGCATCGCCTTGGCGGTCAGCGCGATGATCGGCAGGTTCTTGTAGCGGTCGATCTCGCGGATCGCGGCCATCGTGGCGTAGCCGTCCATCTCCGGCATCATCACGTCCATCAGGACCAGCGCCACGTCGTCCGCACGTTCCAGGGCCTCCAGGCCGGCCCGGCCGTTCTCGGCGTTCAGGACGGTGCAGCCGTGCTGCTCCAGGACCGAGGTCAGGGCGAAGACGTTGCGGATGTCGTCGTCGACGATGAGGATCTTCTCGCCGTCGAAGGTGATGTCCGAGCCGGCCGCGTACAGCTCCGTCGAGGGCAGATACAGGTCCGGATGCGGGTTCTGTTCCGGGATCAGCGGCAGCGTCGGGGCGGGCTCGGTGCCGGCCGGGCTCGGGCTGGTGCCGTAGCCCAGGCTCCCGGTGCTGCCGAACACCGCGCCGCCGTCCGGGCCGACCGCGTGCGGCAGGAACAGGGTGAACGTCGAGCCGCGGCCGCGCTGGCTCTCGGCGCGGATGCCGCCGCCGAGGAGCTTGGCGATCTCCCGGCTGATGGACAGGCCCAGCCCGGTGCCGCCGTAGCGGCGGGAGGTGGTGCCGTCCTCCTGCTGGAAGGCCTCGAAGACGGTCTGGATCTTGTCGTCCACGATGCCGATGCCGGTGTCGGAGACCGCGAAGGACACCGCCGGCTCCAGCGTGACCTCGTTGCTGTCCTCCGGCCCGCCCAGGATGATGTCGCCGACGGTGTCCACGACCAGCTCCACGTGCCCGTTCTCGGTGAACTTCACCGAGTTCGACAGCAGGTTGCGCAGCACCTGCTGCAGCCGCTGCTCGTCGGTGAACAGGTGCGCCGGGACCGAGGAGGCCACCCGGACGCGCAGGTCCAGGCCCTTCTGCTCGGTCTGCGGGCGGAACGTCGCCTCGACGTAGTCCACCAGCTGGCTGACCGCTATCCGGGCGGGCTGCACGTCCATGCGCCCGGCCTCGATCTTGCTCAGGTCCAGGATGTCGTTGATCAGCTGGAGCAGGTCGCTGCCCGCGCCGTGGATGGTCTCGGCGTACTCCACCTGCCGCTCGGTCAGGTTGCCCTCGGCGTTGTCGGCCATCAGCCGGGCCAGGATCAGCAGGCTGTTCAGCGGGGTGCGCAGCTCGTGCGACATGTTCGCCAGGAACTCGGATTTGTAGCGGCTGGACATCGTGAGCTGGTTCGCGCGCTCCTCCAGCTCCTGGCGCGCCTGCTCGATCTCGGAGTTCTTGACCTCGATGTCCTGGTTCTGCCGGGCCAGCAGCTCGGCCTTCTCCTCCAGCTCGGCGTTGGAGCGGCGCAGCTCCTTCTGCTGCATCTGCAGCTCGTCGGTGCGGGCCTTGAGCTCGTCGGCCAGCCGGTGGGACTCCCCGAGCAGCTCCTCGGTGCGGGTGTTGGCGGTGATGGTGTTGACCGTGACGCCGACCATCTCCATGAGCGATTCCAGCAGGGCCCGGTGGACCTCGTCGAAGCTGTGGAAGCTGGCCAGCTCGATGACCGCCATGACCTCGTTCTCGAACAGGACCGGCAGCACCGCGACCGAGGAGGGCGGCGCCGAGCCGAGCCCGGAGGAGATGCGGATGTAGTCCACCGGCGCGTGCTGGATCAGGATCGGCTTGCGCTCCACCGCGGCCTGGCCGACCAGGCCCTGGCCGAGGCGGAAGCGCGAGGTGACGTCCGGGGACTCGCGGTCCACGCCGTAGGAGGCGATGAGGTTCAGCACCTTCGTGCCGGACTCCTTGCGGGCCAGGTAGAAGGCTCCGTACTGGGCGTTCACCAGCGGTGTCAGCTCGCTCATGATGAGCGCGGAGACCGCGTCCAGGTCGCGCTGGCCCTGCATCAGGCCGCTCATGCGGGCCAGGTTCGTGTTCAGCCAGTCCTGCTGGTCGTTCCGGCGCGTGGTCTCGCGCAGGTTGCCGATCATCTGGTTGATGTTGTTCTTCAGGTCGGCGACCTCGCCCTTGGCCTCGACCGTGATCAGCCGGGTCAGGTCGCCGGCGGTCACCGCGGTGGCGACCTCGGCGATCGCGCGGACCTGGGTGGTCAGGTTCGAGGCGAGTTCGTTCACCGATTCGGTGAGGCGCTGCCAGGTCCCTGAGACGTCCTCGACCGTGGCCTGGCCGCCCAGCTTGCCCTCGGTGCCGACCTCGCGGGCGACTCGGGTCACCTCGGAGGCGAACGCGGACAGCCGGTCCACCATGGTGTTCAGCGTGGTCTTCAGTTCCAGGATCTCGCCGCGCGCCTCGACGTCGATGCGCTTGGACAGGTCGCCGTTGGCCACGGCGGTGGTCACCTGCGCGATGTTGCGGACCTGGCTGGTCAGGTTGTTCGCCATCGCGTTGACGTTGTCGGTCAGGTCCTTCCACGTGCCGGCCACGCCGCGCACCGTGGCCTGGCCGCCGAGCTTGCCCTCGGTGCCGACCTCGCGGGCGACCCGGGTGACCTCGTCGGCGAAGGTGCCGAGCCGGTCCACCATCTTGTTCAGGGTGGTCTTGAGCTCCAGGATCTCCCCGCGCGCGTCGACGGTGATGGTCTGGGTCAGGTCGCCGGAGGCCACGGCCGTGGCCACCTGCGCGATGTTGCGCACCTGGGTGGTCAGGTTGTCGGCCATGGAGTTCACCGAGTCGGTGAGGTCCTTCCAGGTGCCGGCCACGCCGGGGACCCGGGCCTGGCCGCCCAGGCGGCCCTCGGTGCCCACCTCCAGGGACACGCGGGTGACCTCGTCTGCGAAGCCGGAGAGCTGGTCGACCATCGTGTTGATGGTGTCCTTCAGCTCCAGCATCTCGCCGGCGACCTCGACCGTGATCTTCTGGGTCAGGTCGCCCTGGGCGACCGCGGTGGTGACGCCCGCTATGTCGCGGACCTGCGCGGTGAGGTTGCGGGCCGCGGAGTTGACCGAGTCGGTGATGTCGCGCCAGATGCCCTCGGCGTGCGGGACGGTGGCCTGGCCGCCCAGGCGCCCCTCGGTGCCGAGCTCGCGGGCGACCCGGATCACCTCGGAGGCGAAGCCCGACAGCTGGCCGACCATCGCGTCGATGGTCTGGGCGAGCTCGGCCAGCGGCCCGGTGCCCAGCTCGTCGGGGTCGCCGGACAGCGCGATCTTGCGCGACAGGTCGCCTCGGGCCACTGCCTGGGCCACCTCCAGGATCGCTCCGAGCTGGCGGTCCAGCTCGGCGTCCGCCAGGCGTTCCGATTGCAGCGTCATCGCCGCGCCTCCTTGACGTGGGCCGGCCGCCTCATCGGTGGTGCGATGCCAGATGACTCCCTGCGGTTCGCGGAGTCACCCGACGTGCGGCGGCGGCCGCCCGGTGTTCTCTCGGTCTGTCACAGTCTCGCAGATCGTTCGGGCGGAAACGGATGAACCATACGATTAGCCCGCGCAGACGTCCTGGCCGGGCTAGGCTCGAACGCGATGGCCCCTCGCACCCCCCGTACATCTCTTCCCCGAGACCGCCCCGAAGAAGCGGTCCGGCTCACAGTGCTTTCCCAGGCCGGCGAACTCCTGGCCGGAACCCTGGACCGGCGCCGTCTGGCGGCCCTGGCCTCCCAGCTCATCGTGCCGAGACTGGCCGACTGGGTCGCACTCTATCCGGCCGCGGGTCCCTATTCGGGGACAGGTTTATACACGACCGGTACAGATCACTCGAACGTGTCATCCTCGTGGACCCCGGAGCACATCTGGCACCGCGAGGAGGCCGAGCTCGACGCGCTGGCCGCGGCGCTGGCGGACTGGCGCCTGCCGGCGGGTGAGGATGGTCACGTTCCCGGAGCCGGCCACGGCGAGTGGCCCGTCCCGGTCCCCTCCCCCTACGGCCAGGCGCTGCCGATCCCGCTCGTCGCCCGCGGCACGGCGCTGGGCACCCTGGTCCTGGGCGGCCCCGGTAAGGGCGGCTTCACCGGGCCCACGGTCCCGCTGGCCGTGGAGCTGGCCGCCCGGATCGCCGCGGCGCTGGACAACGCGCGGCAGTACGCCGAACAGGTGGAGGTCATCCGCGGCCTGCAACGCTCGCTGCTGCCGCCCTCGCTGCCGACGGTGGAGGGGCTGGACATCGGCGTGGTCTACGAGGCCGCGTCCAACAGCGACGGCGTGCACGTCGGCGGCGACTTTTACGACGTGTTCCCGATCAGCCGCAAGGTGTGGGGCTTCGCGGTCGGCGACGTCTGCGGCACCGGCCCGGAGGCCGCCGCCCTGACCGGCCTGGCCCGGCACTCGCTGCGCCTGCTGGCGCGCGAGGGGCGCTCGCCGGTCACCGTGGTCGAGCGGCTGAACCAGGCGGTGCTGGAAGAGGGCGAACTCGCCGGCGACGCCGGGCGTTTCATCACCCTGCTGTACGGCGAGGTCGAACCCCGGCCCGACGGCTCGGCGCAGCTGGTGATGGTCTGCGCCGGCCACCCGCTGCCGCTGATCCTGCGCACGGACGGCAGCGTCCGCGCCGCCGCGAACCCGCAGCCGCTGCTCGGCGTCCTGCCGGACCCGACGCTCTACGCCGAGGACGTCGAACTCGGCGCCGGCGAGGTCCTGCTGGTCTACACGGACGGCGCGAGCGAGCGCCGCAACGGCCGCCAGATGCTCGGCGACGAGGGCGTGGCGACGGCGCTGGCCGGCTGCTCGGGCATGACGGCGCCGGGGGTGGTGGCCCGGGTGCGGCAGGCGGTCGTGGACTTCGGCGCCTCCGGGACGCGCGACGACCTGGCGCTGCTCGCGCTGCGGGCCTACAAGAGCTGAGGCCGGGCTTGTGCCGAGGTTGAGCTTCGAGGCAGGAGATGCGGTCCCGAGTCGGGGGGACCACTCGGGACCGCTTGCCGGCCTGGGCCGGCTACTTCTATCTGACGCCTGAGACCGGCCGGTCGGTTGTATCAGGGCATGCCCTTGACGGTCGGTCCGGCCAGCGCCCGTGCCAGGCTGTCGTCGGTCCACGGGACCGGGTCGAGGGGCGGGCCGGCGACGAACCTCGCCGGATCGGGCGGGTCGGTCACCGGTGCGGGCGTGTAGCCGATGACGGTGCTCGCGGTGATCGAGACCGAGGAACCGTCGGGGAAAAGGCGCGCGGCGAAGGTCACCACGCCGGCCCTGAGGTTCGTCGAGTGGGCCACGACGATGTCGGAGCCGTCGCTCTGGTGCGCTCGCACGCACGATGACCACTCGGTGGCCCGCGGGACCTGGAAGGTGCTCGCCACACTGTCCAGCCCGCATGGCGTGTCCTGCCTGTGGACCTGCTCGGGCGGCAGGAATCGCGGACTTGTCGCCGTGATGGTCACGTGGCCGAAGGGTGTCGTGGGGCGGTACGCCGTGCCGGCCGGCGGAAAGAACGAGACATCGCCGCCCGGCGCCCAGTAGCCGCTCGCCGCGAGCTCCAATTCGAACGTGCCGGGAGGGTTCGGGGTGATGTCGAGGGGGCGCTGACCGGATGTGGTGCGGATGTGCTTCAGGCCCGGGTCGAGGCGTTGCAGGACGGTGCTGATCGAGCTGAGCCCGGTCGGGGACAGAGTGCCGGCCGAGCCACGGGTGCCCTCCTTCCACAGGCCGTCGATCTCGAGGTACTTGCTCAGGTCCAAGCCGGTCCACGTGCTCTGGGCGGCCGCGGGCCCGACGCCCGTCGGTGCTCCGGACTTGCCGAGGCTGCCGCCCAGGGTGGTGAAGGCCGTCGCCGACAGGCCGACGACCGCCACCGCCGCCAGGGCGCCGGCGGCCCGGAAGCGAGTCCGGTGCCGACTGCTCAGCCGGGCCGCGGCCTCGGCGTCGGGGATCCAGTGCGGTTCGTGCTGACCGGTCCGGACGCGGTCGAAGACGCCGCGGGCCCAGTCGTCCTCTGGGCTTTCGAGACCTGCCGTGGTTTCGAGGTCTGCCATGGGATCGTCCCTTGTGATCGAGGTCAGTGCTCTGCGGTGACGGACTCGAAGACCGTGCCGGCCAACAGCGGGCGCAGTGCGGCCAGTCCCCTGGCGGCCTGGCTCTTGACGGTGCCCGCGGCGCACCCCAGGAGCCCGGCCGTCTCCTCCACGCTCAGGTCCTCCCAGTACCGGAGCACCAGGACGGCACGCTGCCGGGGCGGGATCCGGCGCAGCGCCGCGACCAGTACCTCGCGGTCGTCGCTGGGCTCGGTCCCCGGCGCCTCGAGGTCCGGCAGGTACTCCGCCGGGGTCTCCCGCCGCCATTTCGCGCGGCGGGTGTCGAGGAAGGCGTGGAAGAGCGTCGTGCGCAGGTAGGAGTCGAAGGACTCCTGGCGCCTGATCCGGCGCCAGTGCAGATGGACCTTGACGAAGACGATCTGGACGAGGTCCTCGGCCAGATGCCAGTCCGCACACATCAGATAGGCGGTGCGCCGGAGCGCACCGCCTTTGGCGGCGACGAGTTCGGCGAACTCCGCCTCGTACGAGCTGTCCATTCCCCGCCTCTTCTCCTGCTCCTGCACCGGCAGGAGTTATACGGAAGCGGGGTGCCCCGAGGTTGCCTCCAGCCCTGCTACTTCCTCGTGTAAGCGAGCTGCGAGACCCCGAGATAGCCCGAGGCGAACCCGGCTTCGCAGTAGGCGAGGTAGAAGCGCCAGGTGCGGCGGAAGACCTCGTCGAAGCCGTGCGAGGCGACGCGCGGCCAGTTCTCCTCGAAGCGGTGGCGCCAGATCCGCAGGGTGCGGGCGTAGTCGAGGCCGAAGTCACGGCGGGCGGCCAGCCGCAGGCCGGCGGTGCCGGCGGCGTAGTCGAGCTCGGGGATCGAGGGGATGAGGCCGCCGGGGAAGATGTACTTGTGGATCCAGGAGTAGGAGTCCTGGGTCGCGAGCATGCGGTGGTGGGCCATGGTGATGGCCTGGACGGCCACGCGGCCGCCGGGGGCGAGGTTGCGCTCGATGGCCTGGAAGTAGTCCGGCAGGTAGCGGCGGCCGACGGCCTCGATCATCTCCACCGAGACCACGGCGTCGAACGGCTGCTCCTCGGCGACCTCGCGGTAGTCGGCCAGGCGGACCTCGACGCGGTCGGCCAGGCCGGCCGCGGCGACGTGCTTGCGGGCCAGCTCCTGCTGTTCCTCCGACAGGGTGACGGTCAGCACCGTGGCGCCGCGCTCCGCGGCGGCCTTGATCGCCAGCGAGCCCCAGCCCGAGCCGATCTCCAGCAGCCGCGTGCCCTTGCGGACGCCGGCCGCGTCGAGCATCGCGTCGATCTTGCGCAGCTGCGCGGCGTGCAGGTCGCCGGGGCCGTCGGCGTCGGCGACCGGGTCGAACAGCGCCGAGGAGTAGGTCATCGAGGGGTCGAGGAACGCTTCGAACAGGTCGTTGGACAGGTCGTAGTGCGCGTGCGCGTTGTGCCGGGCGCCGCGCCGGTCCCCGTCCTGCTCGCGGGGCATGTGCTGGGCCGCCAGGCTCCGCATCCGCTGCAGCGGCGCGGGGACCAGGTCCTCCAGCCGGGCGGCCAGCTCGGTCAGCAGCGCGACCAGCTCGTCGCCGCTCTCGGTGTCCCACGCGCCGGTCTGGTAGGACTCGCCGAAGCCGATCAGGCCGTCGGCGCCCAGCCGGTTCAGGAACTCCTTCGGCCGCCGCACCCGCAGCACGGGCCCGCCGCCGCCGGGCACGCCCGCGCCGGCCAGGGCCAGGCCGTTGGGCGCGACCACGGTCACCGGGACGTTCTTCAGCGCGTGGGTGAACAGGCGGCGCGCGACGCGGGCCCGCACCGGCCGGTCCGGGGTCCGGGCGAGGTCGGGCCAGCGGCCGGTGTCGATCAGCGGGATGGGCGAGTGGGCCATGGGTACCCCTTCCGAGATCGGGGTCAGTCACTGAACGGGGTCGGAACCGTCAGTAACGTAACACGCTCTTGATCATCAAGCGCGGACTCGCCCGGCGGGGGTCAGGACACGTTGCAAGCCCTCGGGGGCGGCCGCTTCGAAGGCCTCGGCGATCACGTCGGCATAGCGGGGCGGCCGCGTTCCGGCCGCGTCCGCGGCACCGCGCGGATCGAGGAGACACGTATGGCTGAACGCCAGGACCAGCCGATTCCAATCCCGGGCGCGCGTGAGCAGCGTGTGCCCGGAGCCCGGCAGGACGATGCGCGCCACATCGTGCCCTTCTGCCCGGGCCCGTGCGGCGTAATCGTAGGAGGAGCGCGGCGAGGTGACGTGGTCGCGCGTACCGTGCGCGAGCAACAGCCGGCGCCCCGCGAGCTGCGCGGTCGGCTCGTTCTCGGGCAGCCACGGCGCCAGGCCCAGCACCCCGACGACCCCCGGCGCGTCGGCCGCGTTCACCACGGCCCGCCCGCCGAGCGAGTGCCCGCTGAGTACCAGCGGTATGTCGCCGTACCGCTCGGTCAGCTGCGCGGCGGCCCAGTGCACATCGGCCACCGGAGCCCGCTCGTCCCCGTTCCAGCCCTGATAGCGGAAGCACATGGTGTGCACCGCGACCCCGTGCCCGGCCAGCCGCGGCGCGACCGCCCGCGCGATCATCCGCACCCGCGTCACCGGCCCGCCCCGCCGGCGCGGCGCCTGGTAGGAGTCTTCCTTGCCGCCATGCGCCACCAGCACCGCACCGACCACGCCGCCGCGCAGCGGACGGATCGGCGGGTCGAGACGGGGTTCGGATTCCCTGCTCACGGGAGCGAGGGTACCCCTGGGAGGTTCGTGGTGCGAAGCATCGTGGTGGCGGGCCGATGAACGGGGCGGTGTGCGCGCAAAAGCCGAAGCCCGCCGGAGCGAGAGCTCCGGCGGGCTTCGGCCCGAACGAACAACGGCCGGCTCACGCCGCCTTGCGCTGGTCCCCCGCGGCCTCGGCGAACTCGTCGCGCGGGCGCTCCAGGGAGCCCAGGCCGACGGCTTCGCGGCGGAAGAACAGGGCCAGGGTCCAGTCAGCGATGACGCGGATCTTGCGGTTGGTGGTGGGGACCCGGCTCATGTGGTACGTGCGGTGCATGAACCAGGCCGGCCAGCCGCGCAGGCGCACGTTGTAGACGTCGGCGACGCCCTTGTGCAGGCCCAGGGAGGCCACCGAGCCGACGTGCTTGTGCTTGTACTCGCGGGGCTCGAAGCCGCGGACGGCCGCCACCACGTTGTCGGCCAGCTGCTTGGCCTGGCGCACCGCGTGCTGCGCCGAGGGGGAGCACCACTTGCCGGGGTTGGCCAGGTCCGGGACCTGCGCGCCGTCGCCGGCGGCCCAGACGTTGGTGAAGCCCTCGACCTGCAGGGTCGGGTTCGCCACGACGTGGCCGCGCTCGCCGAGTGGGACGCCGAACCGCTGCACCACCGGGTTCGGCTTCACGCCGGCGGTCCACACGATGGTGGAGGCCACCATCTTGGTGCCGTCCGACAGCTGCACGCGGCGGTTGACGCAGCTCTCCAGGAAGGTGTTCAGCTTGACCTGGATGCCGCGCTTCTCCAGCTCCTGGACGGTGTACTCGCCCAGCGCCGGCCGGACCTCGGGCAGGATGCGCCCGGAGCCCTCGACCATCACCCAGCGCATGTCCTCCGGGCTGATGTTCGGGTAGATCTTGCACGCGTCGCGCGCCATGTCCTCCAGCTCGGCGATCGCCTCGATGCCGGCGAAGCCGCCGCCGATGAAGACGAAGGTGAGCGCGCGGCGGCGGATCTTCTCGTCCTTGGTGGTGGCCGCGATGTCCATCTGGCCCAGGACGTGGTTGCGCAGGGCTATGGCCTCTTCGATCTGCTTGAAGCCGATGCCGTTCTCGGCCAGGCCCGGGATCGGCAGGGTGCGTGCGATGGAGCCGACCGCGATGACCACCTGGTCGAACTCGATCTCGTACGGCTCGCCGGCGATCGGCTCGATCGAGGCGACCTTGCGCTCGTGGTCGATGTCGGTGACCCGCGCGGTGAGCACCTCGGCGCGCTTGAGCACCGAGCGCAGCGGCACCACGACGTGCCGCGGGGACAGGGAGCCGGCCGCCGCTTCGGGCAGGAACGGCTGGTAGGTCATGTACGAGCGCGGGTCGACGACCGTGACCAGCGCTTCGTCCTTGCCGAGCTTCTTGAGGATGCGGTGCGCCGTGTACATCCCGACGTAGCCGCCGCCAACGATCAGAATCCGAGGGATCGCCTTGCCGTTCCCGCTCGCCTTACCCACTTGATGCTCGCCTCCGCCGCCTAGTCCAAGGCCGCCGTCTCGACGCTCTTCTTCTTACTTCTCAAGCGTAGAGAGGTTGAGACAGTGCCTTGTGCGGTGCGAGTTAACAGCTGATGTCGACGGGAAGATTTGTGCGCGTTTGGCATCGGATGTGCTGGTGACGCTGGTCACACTGTGAGCAACATTACAGCTATCAGTACACAGTGTCAGGTACTGAGACACATTCGACGCTTCGTAGAAGAATAGCGCCGCCCGGGAATACGAGCGGCGCCATGGGAGAGTTCCCGGCCGTGTCGGACTCACTTGGACTGAGTCCGACACAGCCGGATCGAGCCGGACCGGGCCGGGCTCAGCCGCCCGAGAAGGGCCGGACGACCTTGTCGGCGTGCGTCACGAAGGAGCCGTCCATCTTCAGCCCCCAGCGCGGGTCCGACACGATCTTGTAGAGCTGGTCGTCGGTCAGCGGGCCGTCGCTCCACTCCACGACGTTGATCGCGGCGTGGTCCGGCCTGGTGATCATGACCATGGTGTTGTGCGTGGACTGCGAGCTCCCGGCCGCATAGCCCCCCGAGTTGTGTTGAACCATGACCACCGAGCCGTCGGACAGCGTGGCCGCCGCGCAGTAGTCCATCTCGAACGCCGGAAGGCATTGCGACTGCGGGGTCTTGCCGTCCGCGGCGCCGTCGCTGACCGAGGCCGAGATCCGGACCGACCCGTGCGGCATCGTCCAGGTCAGGGTGGCGTTCGCGTTCATGCCGGCCAGCGAGCTGCCGCTGAAGGCGGACCCCGAACCGCCGGACCCGATCTGCGACAGATCGTCGATCAGGAGCTCGGCGACCGACTGGCCGTCCGTGTTCGTCGGATCGCTGAGGTGACCGTCCGCGGCCGGCGGCTTCCACGACGCCGGGATCGTGCCGATCACCGTGTTCGGAGAGGAGCTGTTCGGCGGCGGCGTCGGCGTCGATGGATATGCCGGGGTCGGGTCCGGTGTCGGAGTCGATGTCGGCGTCGGAGTGGCGGCCGACGAATGCTGCGACGTCGGCGCCGCGCCCCAGGCCCCCGGCCCGACCGGGGCACCGCCGCCGCCGGAGCCGAACACGCCGCCCAGCGCCAGCGCCCCGGCGGCCACGCCGGCCACCGCCGCCGTGCCGCCGGCCACGCCGAGCGCCCGCTGCCGCCGCCGGATCCGGCGGCCCTGGGCCAGCGCGTCGCCGGCGATCTCGCCGATCGGCGGCGGCCGCAGGCCCGCCAGCTCGTCCTCGATCCGGTCGTGGAAACTCTCTTCCGAGGTCATGGGGATCTCTCCAATCGCGTCCTGGTCCTATGGCCGCGCGGACTCTCACACCGTCAGGTCCTCGCCGAGCAGGACCCTCAGATCGGCCAGGGCGCGCAGGCTCGCGGACTTCACCGCGGAGCGGCTCATGCGCAGGACGGCCGCCGTCTCCTCGACACTGCGGTCCTCCCAGTACCGCAGGACGACGACGGCCCGCCGCTTCGGCGAGAGTCGCTCCAGCGCGGCCAGCAGCGACAGCCGTAGGTCGGCCTGCTCCTGTCCGCCGGCCAGCCCCTGCTCCGGCAGTTCGTCGGACGGTCGCTCGTGCCACGACCGGCGCCGCTGTTGGCTCAGGAACTCCCGCACGACGATCTGCCGCACGTAGGCGTCGACGCCGCCGTCACCGTGGATCCGGTGCCATGCCGCGTACGCCTTCGCCAGCGCGATCTGCGTGAGGTCCTGCGCCCGGTGCCAGTCCCCGCACATCAGATACGCGGTGCGGCGCAGGTGTTCGGCCCGTGCCACCGCGAACTCCGTGAACTCCCGATCCCTGACCGCCTGGTCCACCCCGACCCGCTTCCCTCGCATGAGAGCCCGAAGGCCGCTGTCACCAGCTGGTATGCAGTGACCGCGGCCTTCGGATGCTTTCCGCAGGTCAGGCGATGCTCGCCGCGATCCCGTCCAGGATGTCCCGCTCGCTGATCACGACCTCCGGCGCCCCCAGGCTCGGCGCCACCCGCTCCATGATCGCCAGCAG
>Ga0105238_10001800_pt1 | contig 21466 bp, 15 predicted proteins | sample KBSC34metaG_FD_81526 | JGI IMG/M metagenome (GOLD analysis project Ga0105238, IMG submission 81526) | Corn rhizosphere microbial communities from Kellogg Biological Station, Michigan, USA - KBS C3-4 metaG | ecosystem: Host-associated > Plants > Roots > Rhizosphere > Soil | place: Michigan, USA...
CTGGGCGCGCTGCGAAGCCCGTCTCGTCGAGCTGATGGACACCGGCGGCTGGCGGGCGCTGGATGAGCTGCGCGCGTCGGGCGCCGTCGACGCCATCGGCATGGGCGTCAACGAGTGGGAGCCCTGCGACTGGCTGCTGCGGCGGGCCGATCCCGACCTCTTCCTGCTCGCGGGCCGCTATACGCTGCTGGAGCAGGCGCCGCTGGACGGTTTCCTCCCGGACTGCCAACGCCGCGGGGTCGGCATCGTCCTGGGCGGGCCCTACAACTCCGGCATCCTGGCCCGTGGGCCGCACGCCGGCGTCTCCTTCGACTACGCCGCCGCGCCGGCCGAGGTGATCGCGCGCGTGAAGCGCCTCGACGCCGTCTGCCGCCGCTTCGCGACGCCGCTCACCGCGGCCGCCCTGCAGTTCGCGGGCGCCCATCCCGCTGTCGTCAGCGTCATCCCCGGCGCGCAGAGCCCGGCCGAGATCGCCGCCAACCTGGCGGCGCAGGCCACGTCCATCCCGCCTGAGTTGTGGGACGCCTTGCGCGCCGAGGGATTGCTGCATCCGGCCGCGCCAGTTCCGGCCGCCGAGCCCGCGCCGGCATGCTGAAGGGCATCGATCCGCTGCTGGGGCCCGAGCTGCTCGCGATGCTGCGCGCGATGGGCCACGGCGACGAGCTGGTCATCGCCGACGCCAACTTTCCGGCCGCCGCCAACGCACGCCGGCTCGTGCGGCTGGACGGGGTGTCGTCGCCGCGCGCGGCCCAGGCGATCCTCAGCGTCCTGCCGCTCGACGACTTCGAGCCGCACGCGGCGTTCCGCATGGAGATGACCGGCTCGCCCGACGAGGTCCCGCCGGTCTGCCGCGAGCTGGAAGCCGCGCTGGCCGCGGCCGGCTACGACCGCGGCGTCGCCGGTCTGGAGCGCCGCGCCTTCTACGCCCGCGCCCGCGAGGCGTTCGGGATCGTCGCCACCGGCGAGCCGCGCTTCTGGGGCAACCTGATCCTGACGAAGGGCGCGATCGCCCCGGACGGCGGCTGATGCGCGTCGACGCCCACCAGCACTTCTGGCGCATCGATCGCGGCGACTATGGCTGGCTGACCGCCGAGGCGTTCCCGAAGCTCTATCGCGACTTCCTGCCCGACGACCTGGCCCCCCTGCTGGCGCAGGCCGGCATCGACAAGACGATCCTCGTCCAAGGCGCCGAGACGGCGGGCGAGACCCAGTTCCTCCTCGAACTCGCCGCCCGCACACCGTTTGTCGGCGGTGTTGTCGGCTGGACGGATTTCGCCTCGCCGAATTCGGCGGGCGAGATCGAACGCCTCGCCCGCGAGCCGCGCCTGAAAGGCCTGCGCCCGATGCTGCAGGACCTGGACGACGCCGAGTGGATCCTGCGCCCGGACGTGCAGCCCGCGCTCCACGCCATCGCCGCGAACGGGCTGCGCTTCGACGCGCTGATCAAGCCGCCGCAGCTGCCGGCGATCCGCACGATGCTGAACCGCCACCCGGACCTGCCGGTGGTGATCGATCACGGCGCCAAGCCGCTGATCGCGGACGGGGTGATGGAGCCCTGGGCCAGCCACATCCGCGCCATCGCCCGCGAGAGCGCCGCCGTCTGCAAGCTCTCCGGCCTCGCCACCGAGGCCGCGCCCGGCTGGACGGCCGAGACCCTGCGGCCGTACGTCGACGTGCTGCTGGAGGCCTTTGGGCCCTGGCGGCTGATGTTCGGCAGCGACTGGCCGGTGCTGACCCACAACGGCGACTACGACGGCTGGTTCGCCGCCGCCCGGGCGCTCACCGCCGACCTGACGCCGGCCGAACGCGACCAGGTGTTCGGCGGCACGGCCGCCGCCTTCTACGGGCTGGAGGCCTGATGCAGATCTCCGGCCGCGATGTCCTGCCTGAGGACTGGACCGACGCGGTGCTCGTGGGGCGCATGTGGTTTGGCGGCGGGCCGATCCCGGTGGTCGTGCGCAACGGCGACCTGCACGACCTTTCCGAACTCGCGCCGACCCTCAGCCATCTGTTCGAGCTGCCGGACCCGGCCGCCCAAGTGCGCGCGTTCCGCAATGTCCGCCGCAACGCGCTGGAGTTCGCGCTGCTGGCGGGATCGGTCCTGGCGCCCTGCGACCTGCAGGCCATCAAGGCCGCCGGCGTCACCTTCGCCGACAGCCTGATCGAGCGGGTGATCGAGGAGCGCGCCAAGGGCGATCCGGCCGCCGCCGTTTCCCTGCGCGAAGAACTGACCCGCGCGCTCGGCGGCCAGCTCGATCAGCTGAGGCCCGGCTCGCCACGGGCGATGGAGGCCAAGGACGTGCTGATCCGCGCCGGCCTCTGGTCGCAGTACCTGGAGGTCGGCATCGGCCCGGACGCCGAGGTCTTCACCAAGGCCCAGCCGATGTCGGCGGTGGGCTGCGGCCACAAGATCGGCCTGCATCCGAAGTCCGCCTGGAACAATCCAGAGCCCGAGGTCGTGCTGGCGGTGAACTCGCGCGGCGAGATCGTCGGCGCGACGCTGGGCAACGACGTCAACCTGCGCGACTTCGAAGGCCGCAGCGCGCTGCTGCTGTCCAAGGCCAAGGACAACAACGCCTCCTGCGCCATCGGGCCGTTCGTGCGCCTGTTCGACGAGCGCTTCACCCTCGACGACGTGCGATCCGCCGACGTCCACCTGCGCGTCGACGGCCCCGACCAGTTCACCGTCGAAGGCGTCAATTCGATGCGCAGGATCAGCCGCGATCCTCAGGCGCTCGTCGAGGCCACGATCGGGCCCGAGCACCAGTACCCTGACGGGCTGATGCTGTTCCTGGGCACCATGTTCGTGCCGACCAAGGACCGCAAAGGGCCGGGCGAAGGCTTCACCCACGTCGAGGGCGACGTGGTGCGCGTGTCCTCGCCGCGGCTGGGCGCGCTGATCAACGAGGTGACCACCGCGGACAAGGCCCCGCCGTGGACGTTCGGGACCCGCGCCCTGATGGCCTCGCTCGCCGCCCGCGGCCTGCTGGCCGACCACCCGAAGGGGAGTTGAGCATCATGGCCGAACCCGCTGCGCCGCCGCTCGGCCTGCCGACCAAGATCGGCTACGGCGTGGGCGCCGTGGCGTTCGGCGTGGGCGTCACCACCCTCTCCGGCCAGGTGCTGCAGCTCTACTTCAACCAGGTGGTGGGCGCGCCCGCGGTCTGGGTCGGCACCGCGCTGATGATCTCGACCATGGTGGACGCCGTGTTCGACCCCATGGTCGGGCGCTGGTCCGACAACCTGCGCTCGCCCTTCGGTCGGCGGCACACCTTCATGTACGCCTCGGCGATCCCGGCCGCGCTGGGTTTCATCCTGATGTGGCACGCGCCGGCGGGGCTGAGCACGCTCGGCCTCTTCGCCTTCATGACCGGCCTCCTGCTCTTCGTGCGCCTGGCGTGTTCGCTGTTCGAGATCCCGTCGCTGGCGCTGGCCCCGGAGCTCGCCCCCACCTACGACGATCGCACCAGCCTGCTCGCCTGGCGCTTCCTGTTCCTGGTGATGGGCGGGGCGCTGGCGAGCGGGGTGCTCTACCTGGTCTTCCTGCGCCAGGACGCCGCCAACCCGCTGGGGGTGCTGAACCGCGACCGCTACACGCAGTTCGGATGGGTGGCTGCGGCGCTGATGTTCTTCGCTATCCTCGCCTCGGCGCTCTCGACCCACCGGCGCATCCGCCACCTGCACGTCCCGCCGGTGCGCAGCCTGACGCTCAGCGAAACCCTGGCCGAAGTGGCGGCCACCTTCCGCCACCGCCCGCTCGCCATCCTGATGGTCACGAACCTGCTGATCGCCGTCGCCGCCGGCGTGACAGCGGGGCTCGGCACCTACCTCTACCTGCACTTCTGGCGGCTGAAGCCGCAGGAGCTGGCGGCGGTGCTGTTCTTCGGCCCGTTCGCATCGTTCCTGGCGCTGGGCCTGACGCCGGCGATGGCAAAGCGGTTCGGCAAGAAGCCGACCATGCTCGCCTGCTACGGCTCATGGCTACTGACGGCGACGGTTCCGATGGGGCTGAACCTCTGCCACCTGCTGCCCGGGCCCGGCACGGCGCTGATCGCGATCCTGACCGGCAGCTTCTTCCTGGGCGTGGGCTTCGCGGTCGGCTGCCACATCGTGCTGAACTCGATGCTGTCCGACGCCTCGGAGGACGTGGCCGTGAAGACCGGCCGCCGCTCCGAGGGCGTGCTGTTCGCCGCCTACGGCCTGATGGCCAAGGTGGGCGATGGTCTCGGCGCCTTCGTGGCCGGCCTGCTGCTGACCCTCGTGCATTTCCCGGCCAAGGCGATGCCCGGCACGGTCGATCCCGGCATCGTGCGCACGCTGGTGGTCGTGAACCTGCCGGTGATCGCGATCTTCAACCTCTGCGCCATCGCCTGCGTCAGCTTCTACCGGCTCGACCGCGCCCAGCACGAGGCCAACCTCGCCGAGCTTCGCCGCCGCGAAGCCCTGGCAGGGGCCATCGAGATCAACCCGTCCGAACCGGGCGCGCCGGTCGTCGGCGCCGCCGCCATCGCGGAGTAGCGCCATGCCGCAAGCCGCCGTCCAAGCCGCCCGCAAGGTCCTGAGCGAGGCCGAGGTCGAGGCCTACCGCCGCGACGGCCAACTGACCCCGCGCCAGCGCCTGTCGGAACCGCTGCTGGCCCGCATGAGCGCCTGCATCGAAGACCTGATCGCGACCAACGCCGACATCCGGCCCGAACAGCTGGTCGGCGCCCATATCCGCCGCAGTGGCGACACGGGCGTGCGCGGCGTGGCCGAGCTGCTCGAGCTCGCCTGCCATCCCGACATCCTCGATGCGGTCGAACAACTGATGGGCCCCGACCTGATCCTCTGGGGCAGCCAGGTGTTCTCGAAACCCGCCGGCGACGGCCTGGCCATCCCGTGGCACCAGGACGGCCAGTACTGGCCCGTGCGGCCGCTAAGGACCGTCACCGTCTGGATCGCCATCGACCGGGCCGACGCCGACAACGGCTGCATGCGGGTGATCCCGGGCACGCACACCCAGGGCCTGATGGACCACGCCGCCACCGACGACGAGGGCCTGGCGCTGAACCAGGGTGTGGCCGATCCTATCGATGAGACCATGGCCCGCGACGTGGTGCTCGAACCCGGCCAGTTCTCGATGCACGACGCGATGGTGGTGCACGGCTCCAACGCCAACCGCTCGGGGCGGCGGCGCTGTGGCTGGGCGATCCGCTACATGCCGGCCACCTCGCTGTTCGACCGCTCGATCCCGCCGACGCGGATCGCGCGCAACCAGGTGATCGATTTCCAGCAGCGGCCGATCTGGCTGGTGCGCGGCCGCGACCGCGCCGGCAACGACTTCGAGGTCGGGAAGGTTTGAGCGCGACGCCCAAACGCCCCATCTTTTTTTCAACCTCAGGGTCTATGGGGGTCCCGGGCTGGCCTTTGGCCATGCTGCTCCTGATGGATTCACTTGTGAAAGAGCGGCGATCGTTCGCCATTCGTTCACTTTATCCCAGAGCGGCGCGGATCGCCAAAGACTATCGCGGGGCGGGAGAGGCCGGGACGGCTCAGAGCGGCGAGATCGTCCCGTCGGCCACGTAGAGCGACTCCCGCGGCCCGCCCACGGCGGCGCGGTGCTCGTCGACCCACGGCATGACCACAGGCTGCTCGCGCCGCACCGGCTTCAGCTGGAACTCCATCGGGAACGCCAGCCTGGGCGTGTCGGTGGCGTTGGGCGCGGTGTAGTGCAGCGTCTCGGAGTGGTGGAACGTCGCCCCGCCCTTCTTCAAAGGGCACGGCACAGCGGTCGACAGGTCGACCTGGCTCCGGTCCTTGATCGTCAGCACGTTCTGCGCCGGCTCGTCCTCCTGGCGGTGCGGCAGCAGGCCCAGCTTGTGCGAGCCGGGAATGAACTGCATCGCCCCCATCTCGATCGGCACGTCGTGCATCGGCATCCAGACGCCCAGCGCGCAGTAGTCGAACTCCGGCTGCCAGTAGGCGTGGTCCTGGTGCCAGCTGGCCGCGCGCCCGCCCGGCGACTTCTTGATCAGGTGCCCCCAAGCCGTCAGCTGCGCCAGCGGCTGGTCCAGCAGCGCGGCGGCGTAGCGGCGCGCGTTCTTCACGAAGTTGGTCTGCAGGATCTCCGGGAACTGGACCTCGGGGAAGAAGGACTGCTGCAGCTTGCCCCTGGCCTCCGGAACCATCACCCCGGAGCGATCGACCGGCCCGCCCGGCTTTCCCGTGTTGGCCGGATCGAAGATGTGGTCGTAGATCCGCCGCAGCCAGTCGATCTCCTCGTCGGTCGTCAGACGCTCGACGACGAGGAATCCGTTCTCGCGGAAGAAGGCGACCTCGTCCGCGGAAGGGGTCAGCGCAAACGGCGTGGCGGGCGGCGGCCCGAACATCATCTCAGGCATGCTGGCATGTTAGTTTGAGTTTCGGCCGGTCTGCAACTTGAATCGCGCCGCAGTTTCGCGAGACTAACATGTCAATAGAGTTGCATTGGAGGGTCGCATGGCGGGGCCGGTCATCGAGAGTTCGGGCGTCTCCCACGTCGCCCTGCGGGTCAGCGACGTCGCCCGGTCGCTGGCGTGGTACGAGACGGTGCTGGGCTACGAAACCCTGTGGAACGGCGAGGCGCCGACGCCGGACCGCACCCGCAGCGCGATGGGCCTGATCTGCCGCGGGACGGTGGCGCTGGAGCTGCTCGAAACGCCCGGCGGGCGCGCCCACGACATCGATGTCCTGGGCGTGGCGGGCCTGTCGATCACCGTGCCGGACGTCGCCGCGGCGGCTGCCGCCTACGACGCCGCGGGCTTCGCCGAGAAGACGCCCGTCTTTCCGGCCCAGGACTGGACGGTCGCCTTCCTGTTCGACCCCGACCGCAATGTCGTCGAACTGGTGCAGCAGCCACCCGGTGCGGCGTCGATAGCGGCGTGCGCGCCCACGCTCCGCGCCCGGCGCGAGGCGAGGACGGGCGCCGGGATCGGCGCGTAACGGCGGTTGCCAATGGGTTGCGCCGTCCACTAGCCTATACCTTGACTAGAACTCGCGGCCGGGGGGGTTGGCGATGTCCCAGACAATGAGCGTGATGGACGCCGTCACCGGCCAGTTGCTGGATGAAGGCCGATGGCCGCCCAACGATCTCAGCAAATCGATGGGCGCGGACTACCACTACATCCTGCCGACCATGATCAACTTCCTGACGGCGGTGCAGGTGCGGCTGCAGAACTGCGATCCGGTCTGCCAGTTCGCGTTCGACGACGCCTTCGCCAACACCGCCCTGGGACAGGACGTCCAGACCTTGATCGGAGCGATCGATGGCGCGACCGCGTGACGGCGCGGGCCGCGCGGCGGTCGTTCTGGGGCTGGCGGTCTGGGCGGGCGCTGCCGGGATGGCGGCGGCGACACCGGCCCCGAAGGACATCTGCCACGACGGGCGGGTGGACAAGCACAGGCTGATGAGCGCGCTCGCCGACGCGAGCCATCTCAGCTGGAGCTTCGGCGAGGCGCTGTCGCAGACGGCGTCGCCCGGCGCGCAGCCGGCCTGGCGACGGCTGGCTGCGGGCAAGGACCTCTGCAAGCAGGGCGTCGCCTGCACCAAGGCCGACAAGGCCGCACTGGAGGCGATCGAGATCCAGCTGATCTACGTCCTGACGCAGGACGCGACGGAGTTCCGGCCGACGAAGCGGGTGACCTCGCCGGAGGCCTTCATCGCCGACGAGGACGCGCAGCTCGAGTGCGTGGCCGCTGCGCCCGCGACGCCCGTCCAGACAGCTGCGGCGCCGCCGCCCGCCGCGCCTGCGGCCCCGTCGACCAACGGCTTCCAGCTGGATCGCTTCCGGATCCGCGGCGTGGCGCAGGACCTGTTCTATCCACGCACGGCGCCGCAGTTCAAAGGCCTGTCGAAGACCAGCCTGAGCTTCACCAGCGACCAGATCGCCGACAAGGAGACGCAGAAGTTCGTCGGCGTGCTCGGCTACAGCCTGCGGCCGGATTACCTGCTGAACTCGATCATCCCCTACGTCGGGATCAACCGCAGCGTCTCGAAGACCAAGGGAAAGGCGGAGTCGGTCAGCGCCGACACGCGCGACTACGGGGTGCTGGGGACGTTCTACGTACGCAAGACCTTCGGGACGCCCGAGCATCCGTTGGTGCTCGGCAACTACCTGACGCTCTCACCCGACTATCTGTTCGACTTCACCGACCACAGCGCGATCGTGAGCGCCAATCTGACCTACATCCCGTACCTCAACGCCCGCCTGAACGACTACATCGCCGTCAGGTCGAGCGACGGGCCGGCGAAGCTGTTCTCCTGGGAGCCGATCGCGGAGCTTCATTGGGACAACGGCTGGTACGTGCAGGCCGGCGTCGCCAACCAGGCGCTCCACCGCGACTACAGCCGCCTCGGCGGGCGCTTCGGCGTCTCGGTGATCAGCGAGAACCCCGACATTCCCCTGACCCTGACGGTCACCGACATCCAGCTGGGCGGGCTGAGCGGCCCCGTGGGCCACATCAGCTACCTGTCCTCGGCGCTGTCGTGGTCGCTCAGCAAATTCGTGAGCCTCGACCTGAGCTACGTCGACGGTCGCCGCGAGGACACCGCCAAGCGCGAACGCACAACGGCCGTCTCCCTCTCCGCGAAGTACTGACAGTCGGCGTGCGACGAGGCGTCGCGGCGACGGGTCGCGGAGGGCCGGTCAGCGAGCGTTGTTCGGCCTGCATTTTCGCGTTTAGAGTGAATCCGGGGAGCGTTGGGGCATGGATTATCTCGAACTGACGGTCAGGATCGAACCTGGCGCTGCGCCGGGAACGTTCACCGTTCGCGCCTCGTCGGAGGTGGCCGGCCAGAGCAAGGGCGTCCTGGAGCTGCCGTTCGGCCTGACCGCGCTGCTGGGCGTCGTCCACGGCATCCATCCTACGCTGCCCGTGGCCAGCGACGTCGACCCGGCGCTCAACGCGGCGGCGCCTCCGCAGGCCTCTCCGACACCCCCGCCGCCGGCCACCCAGGAAGTGGCCAAGCAGCTCGGGCGCAAGCTGTTCGACGCCCTGTTCAAGGACGACGTCCGCAGCGCTCTGGAGAGCACCCGGGATGCGGCGCTCAGTCGCCCCAACACCGGCGTCCGTATCCGGATCAGCGTCGACCTGACCGACGATCGGGTGCGCGAGGCGGCCGCGCTCCCCTGGGAGCTGATGTGGCGCGACCTGGCGCCCCTGTCGACCGATCCGGCGACGCCGATCGTGCGCTTCGTGGACGCGCAGGAGCCGGTGCGGCCGCTGCCGCTTGACGGTCCGCTGCGCATCCTGGCCGTGAAGTCCAATCCGGAGGGCACCGGCAAGCTCGATCTCGACGCCGAGTACGAGGCCGTCACCGCCTGCTGGCGAGAGCTGCCGAACGTCCAGTTCGACGAGGTCGCGCCGCAGATGCCGGCCATCCTGGCCGCCATGCGCGCCAAGCGGCCGCATGTGGTCCACTACATGGGGCACGGCGGCTTCGACTCGCAGGGCGGCTTCCTGGAGCTGACGGACGCGAACGGCGGCAAGGCGCCCATTTCCGGGGACCGGTTCGCCGCGCTGATCGCGCAGGGGCAGCGCCAGCTGCTGCTGGTGTTCCTGAACGCCTGCCAGTCGGCGCGGACCCCGGACTCGGGGGACATGTCGCCCTTCACCAGCGTCGCCGACGCGCTGATCCGCAGCGGCGTGCCCGCGGTGGTGGGCAACCAGTTCTCGGTCGAGGACGATATGGCCATCGCGTTTTCGCAGGCCTTCTACCAGAGCATCGCCGAAGGCCTGGCGGTCGACGAAGCCGTCGCCTGCGCCCGCCAGCTGCTGTTCGCCAACGAGGACATGCCGCTCTTCTGGGCGACGCCGGTGCTGTTCATGCGCAGCCCCGACGGCAACCTCTTCGCCCGCCAGGACGCCCCGGCGACCGCCGCCGCGTCGGCGCCGCCGCAAGCCGCACCACCGCAACCGGAGCCCGTGAGAGCCATGTCGGAACCGTCGAACCGTTCGATCAACATCTCCGGGGGCACGAACACCGGGGTCAGCGCCGTCACCGGCGACAACAACACCGTCACGACGACCGTCACCACCAACACCGGGCCGCTTCCGCCACCGCCGAGCACGGCGGAGATGACCCAGCTGATGCAGCAGCTGCAGGCCCTCGTGGCGCAGATCGGCGACGAGGACCAGAAGGCGCGGGCCAGCCGTGCGCTCGACAACGTCAAGGCGGAGGTGACGAGCGCCTCGCCGGACAAGGACGGCGCCGCCACCGACCTGGCGAAGGCGATCAAGATCATGAAGTCGAGCGAGAGCCTCGGCTCGAAGGCGGTCGAGCTCACCCCGCTGGTGGCGAAGGCGGCCGCCTGGTTCGCACCCGCCGTGGCCGCGCCATTGTTCAAGGCGCTGACCGGCGGATGAACGACGCGCCGGGGACCAACCGCAGCGTCAACGTCAGCGGCGGCGCGGTCAGCAACAGCGTCCTGATCTCCGGCGACGGCAACACCGTCGTCGTCTACCAGATGGCCGCGGCGGTCGCCTCGGCGCCGCTGGACGGCAAGAACCCCTACGTCGGCCCGCTGGCCTACACCGAAGACGACCGCGACCGGTTCTTCGGCCGCGAGGCGCTCGTCGACCAGGTTTGGACGCGCTTCCGCGATCTGATCGAGGCGCCGCCGAAGGCCGCGGTCCCCCGCTTCCTGGCCATCCTGGGGCCTTCAGGATCGGGGAAGTCCTCCGTTGTGCGCGCAGGCCTGATCCCGAAGCTGGCGGACAATCCGGTCGGAGGACGCAACCTTCGCGTCGTGGTGCTGACCCCCGGCGCCCACCCTCTGGACACGCTGGCGGCCGGGCTGGCCACCCTGTCCCCGTCCAAGGGCGGCTCCCTGCGCAAGCAGCAGGAGTACCTGGAGAAGCTGAACTCCGACGACCCTCAGGCGATGCGCCACATCGGGGCGGAGCTGCGCGTGCGCGGCCCGCGCATCCTGCTGCTCGTCGACCAGTTCGAGGAGATCTATTCGCTCTGCGAGGACGAGGCGGAGCGCAAGGCGTTCGTGGGCGCGCTGCTGGCCGCCGCGAGCGATCCCGGCCGCGCGATCAGCGTCATCGTCACCATGCGCACCGACTTCCTCGGCAATACCCAGGCCGACAAGGCGCTCAACCAGCTGGTCGCGGCCCAGAGCCTGATCGTGCCGGCGATGTCGACCGAGGAGCTGCGCCGCGCGATCGCCGAACCCGCGCGCCAGGCGGGCCAGCCCCTGCACGAGAGCACGATCGAGCGGCTGATCACCTGGACGGAGGGACGCGACGGAGCCCTGCCGCTCCTGCAGTTCGTGCTGGTCCAGATTTTCCAGGGCGGGCCGGACGACGTGGCCACGATGGCCAGGCTGGGCGATCCCGGCAAGGTTCTGGGGACGCGCGCGGAAGAGATCTTCCACGCGCTCTCCGAGGACCAGCAGATCATCGCCCAGCGGGCGTTCCTGGCGATGGTCCGGTTCAACGAGAACCAGCGCCCCACCCGCAACCGTGTGGCCCTGAAGCAGCTGGTGGTCACCGCCAAGGCCGGACGTCCGGCCGCGACCCTCGAGCAGGTGCGCGACGTCATCGACCGCTTCGCCAACCCGGACGCCCGCCTGGTCACCCTCTCCGCCAACGCCGACGGCGACACGACCGCGGAGGTCTCCCACGAAGCCATCTTCGACAACTGGGACACGCTGAAGACCTGGATCAGCGACGGCCACGACGACATCGAACAGCAGGACAAGCTGCGCCAGGAGTCGGCGGAGTGGGCCCGCCTGGGCCGCCCGGAAGGCTCGCTGTCGCGGCGTCCGGAGCTCGACCTCCTGAAGGCCATGGCCGCCAAGCCGACGGTCACGCTGGGTGACCTGGAGCAGGAGTTCCTGAATGCGAGTCAGACGGCGGCCCGGCGGCGCGAACACATCGTCTTGGCAGTGGTATCCGGCATCGCCGCCCTCGGCGTCGCCGCGCTAGCCGCTGGCGCGCTTGCGACGGCGCAGGGACACACGGCGGAGCTGCAACGTTCACGCGCCCTTTGGGAGGCCGCTCAGGACGCCGTGGCAGAGGGCGATGCTGGTCGCGGCCTCCTGCTCGCCCTGGAAGCGGCACCGCCAGATCGGGTCGACAAGCCCGGCTTTGAGCTTCCAAGTGCAGAACTGCGCGCGGCGCTCCTCGGCCTGACCGAGGTGCGAGCGTTCGAGCATCTGGACGCGAAAGGAGAGCCCGAAATCGTCGGACGCTCCGACTTCGCCGCGGGCGACCGGCGGATTGTGACGAGCACGCTCAACGCCATTTTCATCTGGGACACCGTCAGCGGACGCCAGATTGTAAAGATCCCAGGCAAGCTGCGTGTCGTCGCTTCGCGGGACGGACGGCGCCTTGCCACCTTTGGCGCCAAGGGCGTCCAGGTCTGGGACGCATCATCCGGGACTCCTGTGTCTACGATCAGCGGTGGCTTGGCCACGGATGTCGCGTTCTCGCCGAACGGCGAGCGCCTGGCTGTCGCCTGGAACGGGCAGCGTTCAGGAATATGGAGCGCCGAAACAGGGGCGGCACTGGTGTTGTTCGGCGAGCCCGTCACCGACGTCGCCTTTTCATCTGACGGCCGAAATGTCGTCGTGGCGAGTTCGAAGGGGCGGGTCGAACTTCTCGACGCCGCGACCGGCCTACCTCACGGACCGCCGCTCCTGCAGGAGAGCTATGGGCCTCTACTGATAGTCTCCCCGGCCGGAGGGACTCTCGTCGTTACCGATCAGACCCGCATGAGCGTCTTGAACGAGCGTCTGCTGTTCAACTTAAACACCGGTCGCCTCATTCGACGATTCCCCTATACCGGCCCCGGCGAATTCTCGTTTGGCAGCTATTCTCCCGATGGCCATTGGTTCGCGATGTCCACGGCAGAGGAGATCGAAGTCGTCGATACAACGACGGGGCAAGTCGTCAGGTCGTTCCGGGATCCGGACGGTGCGAAATGGGGTCTTCGGTTCTCCCCAGATGGCGCTTGGCTCGCCTCGGTCTCGGATGCCCACACGGCCCGCGTCTGGGACCTGAATTCGCCCGATCAGCCCTACGTTCTCACAGGCCATTCCGACCGGCTTACCGGCGCGACCTTCTCGATGGACGGCCGCCGGATCCTGACGACCTCCGCCGACGGAACTGCGCGCCTTTGGAAGGCGCCCGCTGACTACGAGAGCCTGCTGGAGGCAACACCAGCCCGCGAGGACCCGCAAGCGGCCCTTCGGCCAGGGCCCCGAATGATTCAACGTTCGTACGAGGCGATCGACGTACGGAATGCGGCGACCGGCCAGCGTGTCTGGTCGCTTCACGGACCGGCGGCCAACGAAGTCATCGCCATGTCCGCCGACGCGGGGCTGCTGCTGATCGCGGAAAACGGGTTGGTCCACGTCGCGGATTCGGCTGGCCAGCCTCTCGGCGACCGGGTCCGAACGAACGTGCTTTACCCTCGGGCCGCCTTCTCCACGGATGGCGCCCGGTTCGTGATCGCGGATGGAAACCACGTCGCCCTGTGGGATGTTCGGCCTCGAGGGCATCCAATCGCCAGGGTGTCCTTCGACAACGAAACCAGCGTCGCATCGGTCGCAATGACCCCCGATGGACGCGTCGTCCTTAGCGTCTTCGACGGCTCGCTTCGCATTTGGGATCCGGTCAAACAGAGCGTCAAAACACGACAAGGACTTCCCGATCACCCCGCCTATTTCATGAGGTTGTCGCCTGACGCGAAGCGCGTGGTGACCCTGGACAACAAGAACGGCTTCATCTGGGACCTCGACTCCGACGCACCGCCGACGAGGTTCCCCACGGATATCCAAAATGCGGAGTTCTCGCCTGATGGCCGCCTCATCCTTGGTTCAAGCGGAAAGGCCTTCGAAGTTCGAGACGTCGTCACCGGGCAGCTACTGCTGCGCCGTGCGCCGGCGCTCGCGGCCGGCTGGGGGCCAGCGGGCCGTAGCATCGTTGTGGTCACAGAACACGGTGTCCGCCGGCTTTCCGTGGATCTTGCCGAAGGGAAGGCGTTAGGCGCTGAAGCGTGCCGCCTGAAGCCGCGCGATTTCACGAACGAGGAACTCAGCCATTTCCTCCTTAGGCATCGCAATCCCTGCAACAGCGGTTCGGCTTGGCTTAGCGCCTTTATGACGCAATGAGGGAGCCGGATATGCCTGCGCCCGTCCCCCCGCGCGATGGCGCGAATGCGTCCGCCCCCACCAGCGTCTTCTTCAGCTATTCCCGCGCTGACGAGAAGCGGGCGCGGCCGTTGATCGAGGCGTTGGAGCAGGCCGGGTACTCGGTCTGGTGGGATGGCCTGCTGGGCGGAGGCGAGCGGTTTGCGCGGTCGACGGCAGAGGCGCTGGATCGGGCGCGGGCGGTGGTGGTGCTGTGGTCGAAGACCTCGATCGACTCCCACTGGGTGCACGACGAGGCGATGGCCGGCCGCGACGACGGACGGCTGGTGCCGCTGTCGCTGGACGGCAGCGTCCCGCCGCTGGGTTTCCGCCAGTTCCAGGTGATCGACGTCTCGCGCGCCCGGCGCGACGGGCCGGAGATGCGCCAGCTGCTGGAGGCGGTGGCGGCGCTGCACGACGCGACGCCGCAGCGCCGGACCGCCCGGCGAGGGCCGCAGGAGACGCCGCTGGTGCGCCGCCGCGGGCTGATCCTGGGCGGCGCGGCGGTGGTCGCGGCCGGCGCCGGGACGGCCGTGGCGTGGCGGGCGGGACTGTTCGGCGCGCCGGCGGCGGCCAGCAACACCGTGGCCGTGCTGCCGTTCGCCAACCTCAGCGCCGACAAGTCGCAGGGCTATTTCGCCGACGGCCTGGCCGCCGAAATCCGCGCCACCCTGACCCGCAACGCGGCCCTGCGCGTGGTGGGCCAGGCGTCTTCCAACGCAGTGCGCAGCGGCGCGGAGGACGCCAAGGGCGTCGCCAGGCGCCTGGGCGTGGCCTACCTGCTCGACGGCAACGTCGTGCTGGCGCCGGGGCGCGTGCGGGTGTCGGCGGAGCTGACGGATGGCCGCACCGGCTTCAGCCATTGGTCGCAGACCTTCGACCGGGCGCTGGACGACATCTTCACCGTGCAGTCGGAGATCGCGACCGCGGTCACCGCGGCGCTGACGCGGGCGGTGGCGCGGGCGGGCGCGGCCCTGCGCACCGGGGCCACGAAGAACGTCGCCGCCTTCGACGCCTACCTGCGCGGCAAGGCCGCCTATGCGCGGGGCCACGGCGCGGACACCGACCAGGAGGCGCTGGCCCGCTTCGACGAGGCGATCGCCGCCGATCCGAAGTTCGCCGCCGCCCATGCCGCCCGCGCGCGCACGCTGGCCGCGCTCGCCAACGAGGACCGGCAGGGCGCAGCCCAGCGGCGCGGCCTCTACGACGAGGCGATCACCGCCGCGCGCAACGCCGCGGCCCTTGGCCCCGACCTGGCCGACGCCCACTCGGCGCTGGGGTTCATCCTGGTCAGCGGCCGGCTGGACATCCGCGGCGCGCGCGCGCCCTACGATCGGTCCTACCAGCTGGGCCAGGGCGACGCCGACGTCCTGAGCCGCTACGGCCTCTTCTGCGGCCAGATCGGGCGTTTCGAGCCCGGCGCGGCGGCGCTGCAGCACGCGCGCGAACTGGATCCGCTGAACCCGCGCGCCTTCTACAACTCCGGCTACCTCGAGTTTGCGTCGCACCGCTTCGACGCCGCCTTGCCGCTGCTGCAGAAGGCGCTGTCGCTCAATGCGAACATGGCCGCCGCCCACGGCTACATCGGCTACTGCCTGATGTTCGAGGGCAAGGCCGCCGAAGCCGAAAAGGCGTTCAGCCAGGAACCCGACCCGCTGACCAAGTTCCCGGGCCTGGCGATGCTGGCCCGGCGAGCCGGCGACAAGGCCAAGGCCGAGGCGAACTTCTCCGAACTGGTGGCCCAGAGCGGCGACAACGGCCTCTACCAGCAGGCCCAGATCCTGGCGCAGTGGGGCGAGGTCGACCGCGCGCTGGACACGCTGCAGCGGGCGCGCACGTCGGGCGATGCGGGCCTCTTCCTGGCGGGCCAGGACCCGCTGCTCGATCCATTGCGCAAAGACGCGCGGTTTTCGCGTATGCTCGGCGAACTTGGCTTCGGCTAGAGTTTGATCAATCACACATTGGGGGGTGGGTCATGAGTTCAGGCACTGAAGGCACTGAAGACCGCGACGGGGATACGGTCGACCGTGGTGGCGGCCGTGGCCCGGCCAAGCCGCAGTCTGGTCCCGGCGACCGCGACGGCGACACCGTCGACCGGGACGGCGACACCGTCGATCGCGGCGGCGGCCGTGGCCGGCCGGCGCCCGGCGCCGGCTCCGGCGACCGGGGGGACACTGTCGATCGCGACGGCGGGGACTCGCGCGACTACGGCGGGGACCGCTGACCCGTTCGACCGCGGCCTAGGAGGATCGTTCGCGTGATTGCAGCGCCGACTGCGCCCAAGGTGCGTCTTTGCCTGGGCGTGACCGGCCATCGCGAGACGAACCCGTCGTTCCGCGAGAACCGCGACGGCGTCGCCGCCGCGCTGGGTGAGATCTTCGAGGGTGTGGAGGCCGCGCTGGCCGAATTGGCCGGCCCGGCGACCGCAGCCGAGCCTTCGCGGCTGCACACCCTCCTGGCCGACGGCGTCGACCAGCTCGCCGCGGACACCGCGCTGGCCCGCGGCTGGGAGCTCGCCGCCCCGCTGCCGTTCGGACATCGTCTCAACGCGGCGATCAACGCCCATCCGCCGAGCGTCGCCGACGCGCGGGCCTTGCTGCGGGGCCGGCGCGCCTCCGATCCCGGAACCCAGGCGCGGGCGGCGAGCATCCTGTCCCTGGGCCGCAGGGCGCGGCTCTTCGAGCTGGCGGACCGGGACGCCGAGCTCACCCAGGCCTTCATCGACAGCCTGGAGCCCGGGACCGACCACCTGCGGGCGCAGCGCTTCGCCGCCCAGGTGGCCGCCCGCGTCGCGCTGGCCTCGCGCATCATGGTCGAGCAGGCCGACCTCCTGGTGGCCGTGTGGGACGGTCTCAGCCGCGACCTCGTGGGCGGCACCGGCCATACGATCGCGGTGGCGCTCGAATGCGGCTGCCCGGTGATCTGGATCGACGCCCGCGCGCCCCGCGGCTGGCGGTTGCTGCTGGCGCCGGAGTCGCTGGCGGCGGTCGCACCGGAGGCTGCATCCGCCGCGGGCCGGACCGAGCTCAGCGCGATCGTGCGGCGCGCCCTCGCGCCGGCGGGCGAGGAGGCCGCGGCCAGCGGCGCCAAGCTCACGGCCGAGGCCTGGCGCGCCCACAGCCACCCGCTCTCCCACGCCTACCGGCGGGTGGAGGCGCTGTTCGGCGGCGGCGGCCGGCCCTTGCGCCGGCTGCGCCAGACGTATGAAGCCCCCGACGCGGTCGCGGCGGGATCCGGCGCCCCGGTGCTGCAGGCGCTGCGCGACCTGCCGGGCGGCGACGCCGCCCTGCCCGACGCCGTCGAGGCGCGCGTCATGCGCCGCTTCGCCTGGGCCGACGGCGTGTCCTCCCGCCTGTCGGACATCTACCGCGGCGGCATGACCGCCAACTTCGTGCTGTCGGCCGCCGCCATCCTGTCGGGGGTCGTGTACCTGCCGTTCGTCGCCTCCGACCGCAAGGCGCCGTTCGCGGCGGTGGAGTTCGCCCTGCTGGCGGCGATCCTACTGATCACCGGGCTCGGGCAGCGGCGGCGCTGGCATGGGCGGTGGTTCGAGACCCGCCGGGTGGCCGAGTACCTGCGGCACAGTCCGATCCTGCTCGCGCTCGGCGTGGCGCGTCCCGCCGGGCGCTGGCTGCGCGGCTCCGACACCTCCTGGCCGGAGGTCTATGCCCGCCGCGCCCTGCGCGAGGTCGGGCTGCCGCTGGCCACCGTCACGCCGGCCTACCTCCGCGCGGTGCTGGAACAGCTGCTGCGGCCCCACGTGAGCGGCCAGCGCGACTACCACGCCGCCAAGGCCGCGCGGCTCACGACCGTGCACCACAACCTCGACCGGCTGTCCGGCGGGGCGTTCGTGCTCGCGGTGCTCGCCGCGGCGGGCTTCCTGGCGTTGGACCTCGCCGAGGCGCTGGCGCTGGCGCCGCACGCAGTCCTCGCGCACGCCTCGAAGTGGTTCACACTGCTGGGGGTCGCCCTGCCGACGCTCGGCGCGGCGATCGCCGGCATCCGCTATTTCGGCGACTTCGAGCGCTTCGCCGCGATCTCCGAGGTGACCGCCGAGAAGCTCGAGGCGGTCAACACGCGGATCGGCCTGCTGCTGGACCTCTCCGACACCTCCCTGGACTACGCCCGCGCCGCCGAGCTGGCGCACGAGACCGACGACATCGTCGTCACCGAGATCGAGCGCTGGCAGTCCGTGTTCGGCGGCAAGCACGTGACGGTGCCGGTGTAGCAAGGCCCCGCTGGCGGGCCCGGCATGAGTCAGACCGCTTGGCCGACGGCCAAGGCTGACGGGCGCTGAGCTATTCGGCCGGCTCCATGGACCTGCGCCGCCGCTTGACCGGCTTACCGTTCGCATCGACCGGATCGGCCAGCAGGTCCGACTCCCGGAACGGCCGCGTGAGGGCGGCGAGCTCCAGTTTGATGCCGTTCGGATCCGTGAAGTAGACCGAGCGGATCCACGTATGCTCGTTCGGCTCGGCCGGGGCGTGGTCGGGACCATCGGAGTGATTGATGACGTGGCAGTCGAGGCCCTTCGACCTGAGCCGCGCGACCGTGGCGTCGAAGGTCTCGGCCGGGATGTCGATCGCCAGGTGGTTCATCGAGGCGATGGCCGACATCATCCCGTCCTTGGCGATATTCAGCGGCTGCGACGCGATCCCCGGCGAGAACGGCGGCGGGTTCTTGAACCAGAAGAACGCGATCAGCGCGCCGCCGCCGCAGTCGAAGAAGAAGTGCTGGTGGCCGTCGCCGACGCCCATCGAGCGGACGAGCGGCATCTCCAGCACGTTCTCGTAGAAATCGACCGTCTCGGCCATGTCCTTGCAAACGAGCGCGACGTGGTTCACGCCCCGGTACTGGAAGCCACCTTCGCTCATGCCGCGCCTCCTTCATGATCGCGCCGCTGGGACGGCGCGACGCCTACGGGAACCGAACCGCCAGCTCGATGCCGTAGAGCCGAGGGGCGGCACACTACCACGCCAATGCCGGCTACCGGAACGTCACCGCCAGTTCGACGCCGTAGGTCTGAGGATCGGCGTAGTAGTTGGCGTTGAACAGGCCGGCGATCGGGTTGGCGTTCAGGATGTGGACCTTGTCGCCGATGTTCTTGCCGAAGACCGACAGACGCCAGCGGCCCATCGGGTCGCGATAGGTCACGTCCGCGTCGAAGATCGAATAGGCCTTCTGGAAGCCCTGCGGCGCGTTGGTGAGGTTGGTGAAGTGCGAGTCCTCGTAGGAGAAGGCGAGGTGAGGCGTCAGCGTGCCCCAGCTTCCCAGGTCGAAATCGTAAGTTCCCTGCAGCTTCATCGTCCATTCCGGCGCGCGCGGCGGCACCAGGTAGCAGGGCGAGTTCGGGTCGGCGTGGTTCTGCTCGATCGGCGGGGAGCCGGGTCCGGCGGTCAGGCCGTTACAGACGTGGCCGGGGAAGTTGTACGACAGCGCCGAGACGAAGCTCGTGTACTTGGCGTCCAGGTAGCCGATGTCGGCCGTGAGGCGCAGGGCCGGGATCGGCACCGCGATCGCCTCCAGCTCGACGCCGCGGGCGCGCTCGAACGCGTCGTTGGCGATGAACGCCTGCTGGCCGCTGCCTCCCGGCACAGGGCGGAACGCGCCCACCTGCAGGTCGTCGTAGTTGTTCCAGAAGCCGGTGAGGTTGATGCGCAGCCGGCGCTCGAACCAGTCGGAGCGAATCCCGCCTTCCCACGCCTTGGCCTTTTCCGGCGCATAGGGCGTCATTTGCGTTTGAGAGGTGGCCGTGGTGCTGAAGCCGCCAGCCTTCTCGCCGGTGGAGTAGCTGACGTAGGCCATGAGGTCGCTGTTGAACTGGTAGCGGGCCGCCAGGTGGTAGGTGAAGTCTTCCCAGCTGTGGGCGCCCTGCAGCCCCGCCGGGAAGGGCGGATCGAGATTGGCCAGAACCGGCCAATCGGTGGTGCGCTTCGACTCGTGGGTGAAGCGCCCGCCGGCCGTCAGCGTCAGCTTGGGGATGACCTCGTAGTCCACCTGCCCGAACACGGCCTCGCTGGCGTCGAACGTGGTCGCTCCGAGATACTGGCTGACGGTCGGGGACCTGGCCGTCGTGTTGGCGAAGAACGACGGGCCCAGGATGTTCGCCTGCTTGCTCTGCCAGCGCGTGTTGAAGAAGAAGGCGCCGACCTGCCACTTCAGGCGCGAGGCGCTGTCGTTCGACTGCAGGCGGATCTCTTCCGACATCTGCGTGCGGTGGCGGAAGATGTCGGACGTGAAGAAGTTCAGGTCCGAGGCGTCGAAGTCGTCGAGTTCGTGCGACTTGTAGTGAAGGTAGCCGGTGATCGACACGACATCGAAGCCGTAGGGCGTGTGGTAGGTCACGTCCAGGACGGCCGCGTTCTGATCCAGGTTGTCCAGGCCGTTGGTGTCCCGCGAGATCGTGAAGGGATCGGTCGGGCCGCCGGGCAGGCCGATGCCGGGACGTCCGCGCAGGGTCAAGAGGTCGTTGGGTCCACTGGCGTTCTGCCCGGCCGGGGAGTCTTGCCGCTGCTTGGTGTACCAGGCGGTGAGTTGCACGGTCAGGTCGTCCGTCGGCGTCCAGCGCAGCTTGCCGCGGATGGAGCGATTGTTGTCGCCGCCCGTGCTCGTGCCAGGGCTGCGGTTGCTGACGGGGTCGATGTACTTGTTGGTGAAGAAACCGTCGGAATTCTGGGTGTTGATCGAGATCCGCGCGGCGAGCGTGCTGGTGATCGGCAGGTTGGCGGTCAGGTTGCTGTCGATGCGGCCATAGTTGCCGGCGCGCAGCACGCCCGACACCTCGAAATCATGCGTCGGGTCGTTGCTGTTGATCTGCAGGACGCCGCCGGTGGTGTTGCGGCCGAACAGCGTGCCTTGCGGCCCCTTCAGGATTTCCACCTGCTTGACGTCGAACATGTTGAGCAGCGTGCCGACGTTGACAGCGTAGAAGAGGCCGTCGATCGAAACCGCCGCCGGCGGCTCGACCCCGTCGATGCCGGAGAAGCCCAGGCCGCGGGAGTAGACCACAGCCGAGGAACGGCTGGTCGCGCCGACGCCTTCGATCGTGAAGTTGGGCGATTCGCGCGTCAGGTCGGCCAGGTTGTGGACGTAGTTCTTGGCGATCTCGTCCTGGGTGATGGCGGTCACGCTGACCGGCGTCTGCTGCGCCGACTCCGCGCGCCGTTCGGCGGTGACGATCACCGTATCCACTTCGGTGGCGACCTTGGGGGCGGCCTTGTCGTCGGCCGCCGCAGCGGCGCCGGCCCCCGCTGATCCTGCCGACGCCAGCAGCGCCATGGCCGCCACGCCGCACAGAAGCTGGTCGA
>Ga0105238_10001803_pt1 | contig 21461 bp, 18 predicted proteins | sample KBSC34metaG_FD_81526 | JGI IMG/M metagenome (GOLD analysis project Ga0105238, IMG submission 81526) | Corn rhizosphere microbial communities from Kellogg Biological Station, Michigan, USA - KBS C3-4 metaG | ecosystem: Host-associated > Plants > Roots > Rhizosphere > Soil | place: Michigan, USA...
CAATACGAGTACGTTGCCGAAGGGCGCGACTTCGGCATCTATCGCAGAATCGCAGGCACGGAAATGACGCCGGCCGTCTTTGCCGCGATGTCCGCACCAGACCAGCGCGAGACGATATCGTCACTCGCATCGTTCCTGTCGATACTCCATGCCTTGCCCCGGGAGACAATCCAACAACCCGACGGCGCGATTGCGCGCACCTGGTCTGGTGCGCAGTTCGCCGGCCTTTATCGCGACACAAGGCGCGCCGAGATCGCGCGCACCGTTTCGCCAAAAGCGCTGGCACGCTTCGACGCCTTTCACGATGCGTTGGCAAGGCTTGCGCCTGGCCCGGCTCGCCTGGCGCATGATGATCTCAGCGACGATCACATCCTGGTCGACGGTTCGCGACTCGGCGGGATCATCGATTTCTCCGATGCCGCCTACGGCGATCCGGTCATCGATTTCGCCTGGTTCTGGCGTCTCGGCGAGGTGAACCTCGATTCGCTGCTGCAGGACTACAAATTCACCGCGGACGATCCCGCGCTCAAGACGAGATCGCTTTGGATCTTCGTGCGCTACCTGATCAATCAGCTTTGGTATGGGCTTCAGGGAAAGTGGGGACTGACGGCGGAACAGACGCTCGCGGAGCTTGAGCCGCACCTACGGCGCTTGGGATTCTAGGCGAGTCCCAGCCGCGCGAATTGCTCCGGCGGCGCTTCGACCGACGTCATCACCTGCCGCAGCAGCGCGGCGAAATCCTTCTCGAGCGCACTGCCAACGAGGTTGTTCTCTTCGTTCGGATCGTTGGCGAGATCGTAGAGGTGATTGCCCGAAAACCGCGCCAGAGCCCAGTACGGCACAGAGTCGCTCTCGTCCCAGCTTTGCCGGATCACCGGCACCTTGCTGCCGGGCATGCGATCGAGCCTGGCGCGTTCGTCCGGCAACGGCATCTCCTGTTCCCGCGCGAGAAGATGCGTCGGCATGGTGGACCAGCGGTTCGACAACGTCACCAGCGGCCGGTTCGTGCCGGCCGGCGCGCGGGCATATTTGTGCCTGCCGTCGAACAAGTGAACCTCGCGGCCCCAGACGCCGGCCAAAAGCCAATCACGGATGGACGTCGTCTTGCCTAGGAGCAGCGGCAACAGTGAGCGGCCATGCGTCCGCTGACGGATGTCGCGTTCGATGCCGAAGAGTTCTGCAAGCGTGGCAAAGAGATCGACGCTCGTCGTCAGCGCGTCGTTCGTTCCCGCCGCCACGCCAGGCGCGGCGATCATCAGCGGGATGCGCGACATGGTCTCGTACAAGGGAACCGCGGGTTTGCCCCAGATGTCCTTCTCGCCCAGATAGTGGCCGTGATCGGTGCAGAGCACGACCATGGTGTCCTTCCAGAGATCCTGCTTGTCGATCGCGTCGAGCACGCGCCCGAGCCAGTGATCGATCATGGTGAGCTTGGCACCGTAAGCGGCGCGCAGATGGCGGCCTTCGCGCTCGCTCATCACGCCGCGCTTGACGATGTCCGCGCCATAAGGCGGCCAGATCAAGGGCGGACCATCCCAAGAGGGGTCATAGCGTTTGATGTAGTCGTCCGGCGTATCGAACGGCTCGTGCGGATCGAACTCGTCGACGAACAGGAAGAAGCGCTTATGCGCGCCGGCATTGTCGTTCAGCCAGTTGGCGGCGGCCTGCATGGTGCGCGGCCCGGGAAAATCGGCTTCGCCGCGGAAATAGCCGCGCGACTTGTCGTAGGGCATGTCGCGTTTGGGACCGAACATCGGAGAGCCGGCCCAACTCGGATCGGCGCGCGTTTTCCAGGCATCGCCTTCGTGCCCGCGCTGATAATCCCAGGCCGTGAAGTCGATGTGGTAATTCTCGCCGCCCGTCTCGAACAGATGCGGGTGGTCGCTGATCAACTGCGACACGACGCCGGCGCGGCGCAGCGGATAGGTGATCGCGTCTTCCCACAGCTCGACCGAGCCCCAGGGACGCCAGAGGAAATCCCACGCACCGCAAAGAATGTCGTGCCGCGCTGGCATGCAGGGCAGCGACGCCGCATAGTGCTTGGTGAAGCGGAGCGCGCGTCGCGCAAAGCGATCGAGGTTCGGTGTGGCGAATTCGCGTCCGCCATAGCTCCCCAGCATGTGACGATTGAGACTGTCGAGAAGGATGACGATCGCGTTGTTCGCGAGCGGGTTCATTTCGCGTGGCTGCGCTCGGCCAATGCGAGTTTTTTCCAGCCGAAGGCCATCTCCGGCACCACGTCGCCCATCATGCGCGCCTTGCGCTCGGCCACGACCGAGCCGCCCATGGTTTCATAGAAGAAGCGCGCATTGTTGCCGGCGTGCGCCCAGATCACGCAGGACGTGCGACCGCGCTGGCGCAGCGTCACGAACGCAGCCTTGAGCAAGGCGCGTCCGACACCGCGATTGTAATAGGCGGGATCGACATAGAGCGTGTAGACCTCGCCGTCATAAGCGAGTGCGCGGTCGCGCGAAGGGCCGACACTGGCCATTCCGACAATGCCGACCTGGCCACTCTCCGCGACGAGAACCGCCTCGCGGCGCTGGTTGCGGATCGCGGAAAGCCAGCGCGCCGTCTGTCCCTTGGACGTCATGGAGCAGAGCAACGCACTCGACAACATCGCGGGATAGGTATCGTGCCAGGACTCGATATAGACGCGAGCGACCTCGGCGGCGTCGGCGGGTTGCGCCACTCTGACGTTGAGCGCGAGATCATCCATGCGGCGAGCTTCGCGCAACGCGATGTTCGGAGCAAGCAGGAAATGCAAGATGAACGGAACGGCTAGCGACCGCGCAGGCGCTTCACACCGAACCAGACGAGGACGGCGCCGATTGCGACAAACGGACCGCCGACCATCGCCACCATGACAATCGCCGAGAGGGAGTCGCCTGAATTTTCCGGATGAACGAACGCATCGAGCAAAGCGCCACCGCCCAAAATCGCCGTGCAGAGACCAGAGGGAATGAGAAAAAGCAGGCCGATGAGCAAAAGCGCCACCGTTCCTGCCACGCTATATGTCCTCTTTGCGCCGGGGTCAGGCTGGGACATGGGTTTGTTTCCGCAATTTCACATCCAGTCCGCTGCGATAGAAGAGATTGTAGGTGTCGAACGGTATGATCTTGCCTTCGGCGGTGACGAAATGGATGCAGGAGCGCTTCACCGTCGCCACGCAGAAGTTGTACTTGTCGAGGAACTGCACAATCACGATGCGAAAGACCTTGTCGTAGCCGAGATCGTCCGGCACTTCGACCTGCGGCAGGCAACAAAGCAGGTCGCCGAGTACCGTCTTCGTTCGCTCGCCGGACGACGCCAGCGAAAGCAGGTCGAACAACCGGCTCTTCAATTCGGGGTAGCGCTCGAACGAGATGGTGTTGGGTGCGGCGGCCAGCAGCTCGGCCTGGGGAACGAGGCGCGTGATCGGGGTGACCTTCTCGCCGTCACGCAAGCCATAGGCTATCGCGATCGAGTCGGGATTGCAGGGCAGGGGAATAATGTCGTCGTCGCGAAACACCTCGCTGGCCTGCGTCGCGATGGCGCGGCGGATATCGGTCAGGAGCATGCGGTCGCGGTTCTTGTCGAAATCGAGATTGCGCCCCGCATCCTGGACCGGCTGGAAGGTGATGCCGCGCACGCACTTATATATAAGCGCATGACGCACGATGTCGCCGATCTCGGCATCGTTGACGCCCTTCTTCACGACGCAGACGAGGGTCGTCGAGATTCCGGCCGCTTCGAGATTGGCCAGCGCCTGGGCGCGCACGCGGCGCAAGTCGGCGCCGCGAAGGTTCTCGAGCGCCTCGCGCTTCATGGAGTCGAACTGAAGATAGACTTCGAAGCCGGGTTTGAGCTTCGCCAGCTCGGCGACGAAGGCCGGGTCGCGCGCGATGCGGATTCCGTTGGTGTTGAGCATGACGTGGCGGATCGGCTTGGTCTTGCAGAGCTTCAGGATCGCGACGATCTCGGGATGAATGGTGGGCTCGCCGCCGCTGATCTGGACGAGATCGGGATTTCCCTCGCTCGCGACCAGCGTGTCGAGCATCGCATCGATCTCCGCCAGCGAACGGTTGCGCGTTTTCTTGGGCGAGGAGTCCGCGAAACAGACCGGGCAGGTGAGATTGCAGGCGTCGTTGATCTCGATCAGCGCGAGACAGGAGTGCTGCTCGTGATCGGGACACAATCCGCAATCATACGGGCAGCCATACTGCGTTCGACTCTGGTGCTTCAGCGGCAGATCGCCGGGCTTGAGGAAGTCCTTGGTGCTCTTGAAGTACGCCGCATCGCTTGAGATCAGCGTCTTCTGGGCTCCGTGCTCGGGACAACGCTTGAGGTAGAAGACGTCGTCGCCTTCAATCGCGATCTTGGCATTCACCAGCCGAAGACAGACTTCGCAGAGCGAGAGTGTCTGGCCGTAGAAGCTGTAATCCTTAGAGGGCCGCACGAAGCTCATTCTGTTGTCTCATCATGAAGGCGCTGTAGCCGACCAGAGCGATGCAAATCAGATGAAAGATGTTGAGCGGGCCGATCACCGGCGGATACGGTTTCAGAAACTCCCAGAGGAAGCGCTGAACTCCATACCATCCGACGAAAAGATAAAAGCCCTGGCGGCGAACCAGTTGCGAATCAGCCTCAAGGCCGCGTACATAGAGAATCAGAAACGCGAGCATCGCGGCGGACTCATAGAGTTGCACCGGGTGTCGTTCTATGCTGTCGCCGAAGTTGACGCCCCAAGGCAGGCGCGTCGGCGTACCGTAGGTGTAATCGGGCAGACCTGCGAAGAAACAGCCAAGCCGTCCGACTGCAATTCCCAGCGCCAGAGATGCCACGAACTGTCCGCCGGTTGAGCCGCGGACGCCGGTCGCCAGCTTGAACAGCTCGACGCCGACAATTCCGCCCGCGACTGCACCGGCAATCGAGTGACCGATCTGCCAAAACCCAGCCAAACTCAGGTTGAGACTGCCGAACAGCAGCGCGCCGGCGATCGCGCCGACAGCAAGTGCGATGAAATATCCTGGATTGCTGAGCGGCGTTCGCGCGCTCGCGAAATAGCGCCGCGTGACAAAGCGGCCGATGGCCCACGCCGAAGTCCAGGCCAGGATGTCGAAGAAAAAATGAATCCCCATGCGGCGTAAAGCTGCTTCGTTCGGCTTGCATGCACCAGAAAAAAGTTTTGTCGACGCAGTTCGTTCATCTTCATGGCGGAATTGGGGTGCGGCGAGAATGTCACGACTTCTGTTTTGGAATTTCGTCGAAGCAGCGTACACTTAGCGCAAATCAGCCTTGCTGGCGCTGGAGATAGCGAGATGGCTGCACACACGTCCGACGAGAAAGCATGGGAGAACAGCCGCGCGAGCCGCACGGCTGAGCGACACAAAATGTGTCATGCGGACTTGAACGGAACTAAACGTGTCTGTTCAGCATTCGTTTAGCTGTCCGCTTGGAATAATAGCGCCGGCAGTCTGGGTAACGAGGGGTTCAACGGACTTGTCGGATCCGCAAACGATCACGATCTATAATCGTGGAGGTTGCCGGATCAAAAGTTAGGAGTCGGCGGTTATGAGCACGCTTGACGTCTTCGACATCTTCTCCCGCGACTATGCGCGAGAAAAATTCGAATCCATGTCCCTCCGAGATTGGCTTTTGGCGGCGCGCGACAATCGCATGCTCTATGCCACGCCGGCAGAGCGCATGGTGGCGGCGATCGGAGAAGCCGAACTCGTCGACACGGCGCAGGATCCGCGCCTCAGCCGTCTCTTCTTCAATCGCACGATCAAGGTCTATCGCGCCTTCGACGGCTTCTTTGGCATGGAAGATACGATCGAACGCATCGTGGGTTACTTCAAGCATGCCGCGCAGGGCCTCGAAGAGAAGCGTCAGATACTTTACCTCCTAGGTCCGGTCGGCGGCGGCAAGTCCTCGCTCGCAGAACGTCTCAAGGATCTGATGGAGGTCCATCCGATCTACGTGCTCAAGGCGGGCGACGCGATCAGTCCGGTTTTTGAATCGCCCCTCGGCCTCTTCCGTTCCAACGAGCTCGCCAATCTGTTGGCGGAGCGTTACGGCATCGAGCGCCATCGTGTCGGCGGCATCATGAGTCCGTGGGCCGTGAAGCGGTTGGACGAATTCGGCGGCGACATTTCGAAGTTCGAAGTGGCCAAAGTCTATCCCTCGAAACTGCGGCAGTACGCCATCGCCAAGACCGAGCCGGGGGACGAGAACAATCAGGATATCTCGGCGCTGACCGGCAAGGTCGACATCAGGAAGCTCGAGCATTTCGGCCAGAATGATCCCGACGCCTATGCCTTCTCGGGAGGCCTCTGCCGGTCGAATCAGGGTCTTCTCGAATTCGTCGAGATGTTCAAGGCGCCGATCAAGGTTCTGCATCCGCTGCTGACCGCGACGCAGGAAGGCAACTATATCGGCACCGAAACGCTCGGTCCTATTCCCTATAATGGCGTCATCCTCGCGCACTCGAACGAGGCGGAGTGGACGGTGTTCAAGGGCAACCGCAACAACGAGGCATTCCTCGACCGCATCAGCGTCGTGACCGTGCCTTACTGCCTGCGCGTGACGGAAGAGACGCAGATTTACAAGAAGCTGCTGGCCGCTTCCAATCTCATCAACACGCCGACCGCACCGGAGACGCTCGAGATGCTGGCGAAGTTCTGCGTCGCCACGAGGCTCAAGGAGCATGAGAACTCCAACATCATCTCGAAGATGCGCGTCTATGACGGCGAGAAGCTCAAGGACACCGATCCCAAGGCCAAGACGCTGCAGGAATATAAAGACATGGCCGGCGTCGACGAAGGCATGACGGGAATTTCGACACGTTTCGCATACAAGACCCTGTCGGAGACCTTCAACTATGATGTCACCGAGGTCGGCGCCGACCCCGTGCACCTGATGTATGTGCTCGAACTCGCCATCAAGCGCGAGCAATATCCGGACGACATCGAGAAGAAGTATCTCGATTTCATCAAGTCGGAACTGGCGCCACGCTATGCCGAGTTCATCGGCAAGGAAATCCAGAAGGCGTATCTCGAGTCGTATGGCGAATACGGCCAGAACCTGTTCGACCGCTACATCGCCTATGCCGACGCCTGGATCGAAGATCAGGATTACAAGGACGCGGACACCGGCCAGCTATTGGATCGCAGTGCGCTCGACAACGAGCTCTCGAAGATCGAGAAGCCGGCGGGCATCGCCAATCCCAAGGATTTCCGCAACGAAGTGGTCAAGTTCGCGCTGCGTTATCGCGCCCAGCACGACGGCAAGAATCCGTCCTGGACGGCTTACGAGAAAATTCGCTCCGTCATCGAAAAGCGGATGTTCACCCAGGTTGAGGATCTCTTGCCGGTGATTTCGTTCGAGTCGAAGAAGGACAATGAGACGGCGAACAAACACAACGAATTCATCAAGCGCATGCTGGCGCGAGGCTACACGCCGCGACAGGTTCGCCGCCTCGTCGAATGGTACATGCGGGTCAACAAGGCGGGGTGAGTGAGATGTCATCCCTGATGAATGTGCCATGACGCACTTCATCGACCGGCGCCTCAATCCCAAGGGCAAGAGCCTCGGCAATCGCCAGCGCTTCCTGCGCCGCGCGCGCACGCAGATTCGCGAAGCCGTGCAGAAGTCGCTCAAGGATGCGGCCGTCGCCGACATCGGCAAGGAGCGCAAGATCAAGATTTCCGCGCGCGGAACCAACGAGCCGCGCTTTCGCCTCGATCCGCGCACCTCCGGCGAGCGCGATTTCGTGCTCCCCGGCAACAAGGACTTCACGCCCGGCGATACGATCGACAAGCCGAAGACGGGTGCCGGACAGGGCGGGAAAGAGGCGTCGGACTCGGGCGAAGGCGAGGACGATTTCGAGTTCACCATGACGCAGGAGGAGATCCTCGACATCTTCTTCGAGGATCTCGAACTGCCGAACCTCGTGCGGACCACGCTCAAGGAGACGCCGAACAAGGTCTGGCGCCGCGCCGGCATTTCCACCTCGGGCGCGCCGACCCAGATCAACCTGCTGCGCACGATGCGCAACTCGTTCGGCCGCCGTCTCGCGCTCAAGCGGCCGAGCCAGGCCGACATCGATCACCTGCAGTCGGAACTCGATCGCGCCGAACAGGAGACGCCGACGAGCGACGAAAAGATCGCCGTGCTGAAGGAGCAACTCGCGCGCGCCAACGCCAAGCGCAAATGGGTCGGCTTCATCGATCCCATCGACGTCCGGTTCAATTCCTTCGTCGAGCAGCCGGTGCCGACCAGCCAGGCGGTGATGTTCTGTCTGATGGACGTGTCCGGTTCGATGGGCGAGCGCGAGAAGGATTTGGCCAAGCGCTTCTACATGCTGCTGCATCTCTTTCTCAAGCGGCGCTACAAGAAAGTCGACGTCGTCTTCATCCGTCACACCCATGACGCGCAGGAGGTGGACGAGCAGGAGTTCTTCTACTCGCGCCAGTCGGGCGGCACCATCGTATCGACCGCCCTCGACAAGATGCTGGAGATCCAGAAGGAGCGTTATGCCACAGCCGACTGGAACATCTATGCGGCGCAGGCGTCGGATGGCTACACCCAGTCGGGCGATGCACGCCACTGCGTCGATCTTCTGAATCAGGCGATCATGCCGCTCTGCCAGTACTACGCTTACATAGAGATTCTCGACGAGCGCGAGATGGAAGTCTTCGCGTCCGAAGATTCCGGTGCGGAACTGTGGCGCGCCTATCGCACCGTCGCCGAGGAATGGCCGAATTTCGCGACCAAGCGCATCGCCAAGCCGTCCGACATCTTCCCGGTATTCCACGAACTGTTCAAAAAATCCGAGGCTGCGGGATGACGAAGCTGCTCTTCTCCGAACCGGAGTGGGATTTCGCCACCCTCGATCGCACCTACAAGGCGATCGAGGAGATCGCGCTCAACGATCTGAAGCTCGACGTCTATCCCAATCAGATCGAGGTCATCTCGTCCGAACAGATGCTTGACGCCTATTCCTCGCTCGCCATGCCGTTGATGTACAATCATTGGTCGTTCGGCAAGCTCTTCGCGCGCGAGGAAGTCCTCTACCGCATGGGCTATTCGGCGCTCGCCTACGAAATCGTCATCAACTCGAGCCCCTGCATCTCCTATCTGCTCGAAGAAAACACGATGACGATGCAGGCGCTGGTCATGGCGCATGCCGCATTCGGCCACAATCATTTCTTCAAGAACAACTATCTCTTCCGGCAATGGACCAATGCCGAAAGCATTCTCGATTATCTGGCGTTCGCGAAGAAATACATTGCGGCCTGCGAGGAGCGGCACGGCCGCGACGAGGTCGAAGCCACGCTCGATTCCGCGCATGCCTTGATGGACCAAGGCGTCTTCCGCTATCGCCGTCCGCCCAAGCCGTCCAGGGATCGCGTCCTCGAGAAGCGGCGCCGCCGCGCGCAATATGACGAGGAAGCCTACAACGAGCTTTGGCGCACCTTGCCTGCGGGCGTCGAGCCGCCGAGTGCGCCACCCGTCGTCGATCCGGAAGACGAGTTCAGCGGCGAGATGAAGCTGCCGGAAGAGAACCTTCTCTATTTCATCGAAAAGAATTCGCCGACGCTCAAGGCCTGGCAGCGAGAGACGTTGCGCATCGTGCGCAACCTCTCGCAGTATTTCTATCCGCAGCGCCAGCTCAAGGTGATGAACGAAGGTTGCGCCACCTTCGTCCACTACACGATCATGAATTTGCTGTTCGACCGCGGCCTGATCACCGAGGGTTCGTGGATGGAATTCATGCACAGCCACACCAGCGTCGTATTCCAGCCCGACTTCAACGACCGTCGCTACAGCGGCTTCAATCCCTATGCGTTGGGCTATGGCATGATGGCCGACATCCGGCGCATCTGCGAAGACCCCACGCCGGAGGATCGCGATTGGTTTCCCGAATTCGCCGGCAAGGGCGCGTGGATCGACACGCTGAAGACCGCCTGGGCGAATTACCGCGACGAGAGTTTCATCGAGCAGTTTCTCTCGCCGAAAGTCATGCGCGATTTCCGCCTCTTCGCGCTCTACGACAAGGCGGACGAGAGCGTCTATAAGGTGTCAGACATTCACAATGAGAGCGGCTATCGCGCGGTACGCTCCAAACTCGCGCGGCAGTTCGATGCCAGTACCGCCGACCCGAACATCCAGGTGGTGAGCGCCGATCTCAAGGGCAATCGCACGCTCCATCTCGCGCACAACATGCATCGCGGCGTGCCGCTGCATAACCAGACGAAAGAACTGGTCCTGGCACATGTCGAGCGCCTTTGGGGCCACGACGTGAAGCTGGAAGAGCAGGCGGCGTAGCGGTATCTCAAGCCTAATCAGAAAAATCGTCATCGCCCGCTTCATGCGGGCGACCCATTTTGTTTCCTGCCGTTCTTCCGTCAAATTGGTTCGCCCGGACCCTTCGCTCAGGACCGGGCGATGACGTTTTTGGAGTAGGATCACGCCATGACCGAAAGGGTCGTCGTCATCGGCGCAGGTTTTGCGGGCGTCGCGGTCGCAAAGGGGCTGGGTGCGGCGGGCGTGCCGGTAACGCTGGTCGACAAGCAGAATTATCACCTGTTCCAGCCGCTCCTCTATCAGGTCGCAACCGCAGCCTTGTCGCCGGCCGACATCGCAGAGCCGGTGCGGCGGATGCTGCGCCGCCATCCGAGCGTCGATGTCGTTTTGGGCGAAGCGTCCGGCATCGACGTTGGCGCGCAACGCGTCACTCTGGGCGATGGCAAAGTCCTGACCTACGATCGCCTGGTGCTCGCGACCGGGGCGACACACGCCTATTTTGGTCACGACGATTGGGCCCGCTTCGCGCCCAGCTTGAAATCCATCGCCGACGCGCGCGCCATTCGCTCGCGCCTCCTCACCGCGTTCGAAGAGGCGGAGATGATCGACGATCCCGCCGCACGCAGACGGCTGATGACATTCGTCGTGATCGGCGGCGGTCCGACCGGAGTCGAACTCGCAGGCGCGATCGCGGAGCTGGCGCGCTATACGCTGACAAAGGACTTCCACCGCGTCGGCTTCAAAGAGGTGAACGTGCTTCTCCTTGAAGCCGGTCCGCGCATCCTCACGGCGTTTCCTGAAAAACTCGCGGACTATGCCGTGCGCAAGCTGGCGGCGCTCGGCGTGACGGTGCGCGTGAATGGCGCGGTCGGCGCGATCACGAAAGATGGCGTCCAGGTGGGCGACGAAATAATTCCCGCGAGCGTCGCGATCTGGGCGGCCGGCGTGAAGGCGTCACCGCTCGGCGCGTTGCTCGGCGTAGCGACGGACAAAGCCGGCCGCGTGATGGTGAACCGCGATCTCTCGGTGCCCGGACTGGCGAACGTCTATGTCCTCGGCGACACCGCGCTGGTGCGCGATGCCTCAGGCAACCAGCTTGCGGGCCTGGCGCAGGTTGCCAAGCAGGAAGGCCAGTATCTCGGGCGCGCGCTCGCGAAAAGCATCCGAGAAGGCAAAGCCTCGCCGGATTTCGTCTTCCGCAACCGCGGCAATGCCGCGATCGTCGGGCGTCACTCAGCGATCTTCGATTTCGGCTGGTCGCGTCTGAGCGGCCCGCTCGCCTGGTTCCTCTGGGCATTCATCCACATCTATCTGCTCACCGGCTTCGAGCATCGCCTGCTGGTTGCGATCCAATGGCTCTGGCGCTACCTCAGCTACGACCACGGCGCGCGCCTGATCGTTGAGCCGGAGCGGACATGAACGGCGCGCGTGGCGCGAAAGATCCGTCTCGTTCAGCCCGCCTTGGCTACGTGCCCTGGATGGGCGCTGACGCTCACCGTCTGTACCACCGCGCTTTCAACGGCGGGCGCGGGCAAAGCTTGCGGCCATGTCACCTCGACAAGCAGCAACGCGCTTGCCGCGATGATCGCCCAGGTGAAGGCCTTCGCGCCGATGGCTTCGTCGTTCAAATATGTCTGCATGGCCCACTCCATTTTTGCGGCCAATCTCAAGCGGCCACAGCGCAGAAATGGGGTGTGTGCGGGAGTCCACAATAGCGGGATCGATGCATTGCGCGTTGTGCGAGACATGCAAATTTGGCATGCATCCGAACCTTGTCGTGACTGCATCGCGTCACCATGTCAGGACGTGACGGCCCTTCAATGGGCCGCATTGCCGTGTCACGCTGTCCTTCCAGCCATGGAGAGACGCGATGACGAAACGCACGGTTGATACTGGTACGAAGGATCTTCTGGTCCACGTCGAGGACGGCGTCGCCGTCATCACGATGAACCGGCCGGAGCGGCGCAATGCGCTCTCCGGCGTGATGCTGACGGCGATGGCGGCGGCGCTGGCAGCGTTCGAAACCGATTCCGAAGTCGCCTGCATAGTGCTCACCGGAGCCGGCGGAGCCTTTTGCGCCGGCGGCGACGTCAAGGGCATGGCGGAAGGCACAGGCGGCGGCTCGACCGCAGCGGCAGGCACCGATCTCGACAGCCGCATCCACGCGCAACGCGTCAGCCAGCGCGCAACGGCCGGCCGGCTCTTCAAAATGCCGAAGCCGACAATTGCGTCGCTGCCCGGTGCCGCAGCGGGCGCCGGTCTTTCACTGGCACTTGCCTGCGACCTGCGCATCGCGTCCGAGAAAGCCGTAATGACGACGGCGTTCGCCAAGGTCGGCTTCTCCGGCGACTACGGCGGCACCTATTTTCTCAGCCAGCTGGTGGGCACGGCAAAAGCACGCGAGCTCTATTTTCTCTCCGAGCGCATCGACATGAGCACGGCCTTGCGCCTCGGCCTGGTCAATTTCGTCGTGCCGGCCGAGCAGCTCGAGACCGAGACGTTGAAGCTGGCGCAGAGGCTGGCGAGGGGACCGCGCGTCGCCTATCGCTACATGAAGGAGAACATCAATCGCGCCGCATCGGGCGCCGACGTCGATGACTGCCTCGATCTCGAAGCCACGCACCATGTCCATACCGGCTTCACCGAGGATCATCGCGAGGCCGCAAAGGCTTTCGTCGAAAAACGTGAACCGATGTTCAAAGGGCGATAGCGTCAGGCGGCTTTCGCGACGATGCGCGAGGCGGGGAATGTCGCCGTCATCGTGGTTCCGACTTTCGGCGTGCTTTCGACGGTCAAGGTGCCGCCATGCAGTTCGATGAGCGACTTGGCGATTGGCATTCCCAGGCCGGTGCCGCGATGACGACGCGCGAGCTTCGAATCGACCTGACCGAACACGGATAGCGCGACGGCGATCTCGTCTTTGCTCATGCCGATACCGGTGTCGGCGACACTGATGGCGACGCCATCGCCGACGCGGCGGATGCCGAGCGTGACGTGACCGCCCGGCGGCGTGAATTTGACCGCGTTCGACAGGAAATTGAGCAGCACCTGCTTCAGCGCGCGTTCGTCGCAAAGCAGGGGCGGCATCAGCGGCTCGAACTCGCCGATGAGGCGAACCTTGCTTTTGCCGGCCCGATCGCGGATCAGCATCATGCACTCTTCGCCGACACGGTCGAGCGACACTTCGGATTCGCGCAATTCGAGTTTTCCCGCCTCGAGCTTCGACAAGTCGAGAATGTCGTTGATCACGGCCAACAAGTGACGTCCGCTGCTATGGATGTCCTTGGCATAGTCGGCATATTTCTTGAGACCGATGGGTCCGAACATCTGATCCTTGATGACTTCCGCGAATCCGATGATGGCGTTGAGCGGCGTTCTAAGCTCGTGACTCATGTTGGCAAGGAACTCGGTCTTCGTCCGATTGGCGAACTCCGCGGCTTCCTTGCTCTTGATCAGCTCCTCTTCCATGCGCTTCCTGCGCGAGATGTCGGTGAGCCAGGACAGCGAAGCGGGTTGGCCGTCCCATTGCACCAGGGCTGCTGCGGTATCGACCCATACGATCGTGCCGTCAGGCCGCTGCAGGCGAAACTCGTAGCGCGAGATCGTTTCTTCGCCGGCGAGACGGCGGCGAATGTGTTCGGTGATGAGCGCGCGATCTTCGGGATGGATAGCGCCGTTGCTGTTGGTATTTCGGCCGGCCCTGGTTTCTTCTTCGGTGTGCGCCGACAATTCCCGCACCGAAGGAAATCCCATCAGGTGCGCGAATGCATCGTTGGTGAAGAGGATGTCCGTCGCCGTGCGCACGATCACACCTTGCGCAGAACCTTCCACGACCCGGCGAAGCTGGAGTTCGGCCCGCCTTGCGTGTTCGACTTCGTCGGGACGAAGTACGACCCGAACGGTGTGTTCGTTGTCGCTGCGCAGCGTGGCGTTGATCTTGGCCCAGCGACCGTTGGCGCGTGCCCAGCGCAGGACGATCGTCTGTTCGCCGCCGCGACTCGCCATCACCCATTGCGCGCTTGCCAGGAAGAAATCGTAGTCGTCCGGATGGATATGGTTGAGAAGGGACTCGCCTTCGTTCACGTCGCTGACCAGGCGCTGGCTTTCCCGGCTGCTCGCGATGTTCAGGACGACGCCGTTGGCGTCGAGGTCGATCTCGACGCTCGCGGCCAAACCGCGCTGGTCATGGTTAGCTGACGACACTTGTTTCCCCGGCCTATTTCCGACTCTGACGGTCGGTTCGCGTCCTGGATGCTCAGCGAAGTTATCCTTGCGGAGTTAAAAGTGAATTACGCGGGGTGGGACGAAACGTTTTGTTAGGATTTGAGGCGGGCCTCGCGCGAGCGTGATCGCTTGGCCGGAAATCCGCCTCAATCGCGCCGCGGCGCGGGCGCGATTTACGCCCATCGTGCCTTTGTCTGCTCGGACAGGGGATCCTCATGGCACGCACACCGCATTTGGCGCTTGTAGCTGCGGCGCTCATCCTCGCTCTTGCCGCCTGTAATACCGAAAAGCCGGAGTTGGCGAGTAAAAGCAGTACGGCCCAGCCGTCTGTCACGACTGTGACTGCCGCGCGGGAGCAGGCGACGAATGCGGCGGCACCGCCGCCTTCACCCATGGTGATGGGTCGAATCAGCGCCTTCGCGGCGCTGCCGCAGCATCCTGGTTATTGGCAGCCCGCCAACACCTCGAAATTCCCCGATGCCAAGCCGAATGCGGTCGTAGTGACCGCGGAGCAGCCGGTTTCGACCTTTTCGATCGACGTCGACACCGCATCCTACGGTTACGTGCGCGATGCGCTCAACGACGGTGCGCTTCCGCAGGCGGACGCGGTCCGCGTCGAGGAGATGGTGAACTACTTCGACTATTCCTACCCGCTGCCGGAGAACCGCACTGTTCCGTTCCGTGCCAGCATTCGCGTCTATCCGACGCCCTGGAACAAGGAAACGCAGATCCTGCATATCGGCATCAAAGGTTTCGACATTCCGAAGAAGGAGCGCCCGCCTGCCAATCTCGTCTTCCTGATCGACAGTTCGGGTTCGATGGACGAACCGAAGAAGCTGCCGCTGTTGAAGAGCGCCTTCCATCTCCTCGTCGACCAGTTGAACGCCAAGGACCGCGTCACGATCGTGACCTATGCGGGTGCCGCCGGCGTCGTGCTGCCGCCGACGTCGGGAGCCGATAAGGCGAAGATCCTGGCGGCGCTCGATCAGCTCGAAGCCGGCGGCTCGACGGCGGGCGGCGAGGGCATCCGCATGGCCTATCAGCTCGCCGAAGCCAACTTCATGAAGGGCGGCGTCAACCGCGTGCTGCTGGCGACCGACGGCGACTTCAATGTCGGCATCACCGATCCCAAGGCGCTGGAGGACTTCGTCACCCGCGAGCGCGGCACGGGCGTCTATCTGACGTGTCTAGGCTTCGGCACCGACAACTACAATGACGCGATGATGCAGAAGCTGGCCCAGGCCGGAAACGGCAATGCAGCCTTCATCGATACGCTGAACGAGGGCCACAAAGTGTTTGTCGATCAGATCGCCGGCACGCTCTTCACCATCGCGAATGACGTGAAGATCCAGGTCGAGTTCAATCCGGCCCGCGTCGCGGAATACCGCTTGATTGGATACGAGACCCGTTTGCTCAATCGCACCGATTTCAACAATGATCGCGTCGATGCCGGCGACATCGGGTCGGGTACGACGGTGACCGCTTTGTATGAGATCACGCCGGTCGGTTCCAAGGCCGTGATGTCCGATCCGCTGCGCTACGGCAAGCCGGTGAAGGCGTCGAAGGGCGGCGAGATCGCCTTCCTCAAGATGCGCTACAAGCTGCCCGGCGAGAAAGTGTCCAAGCTCATCGAGCGTCCGATCACCGATGCCGACGCAACGGCCGACTTCAATACGCTCTCGCCGGACATGCGCTTTGCCGCGTCGGTCGTCGGAACGGCACAGCTTCTGCGTCACGATCCTTATATCAAGGACTTCGACTATGACCGGGCGCGCACCATCGCGGTTGCCGCGCGTGGCGACGATCGCTTCGGCTATCGCGCGGAGTTCATCCGCCTGCTCGACATGGCGAAGGTCGCCGACAAACAGAAACCGCTCGAAAAGTCGGCCGGGCCGGACTGAGAGCGCTCATTCGTTGCCGGAGAGCATGAGGGTCGGGACGCCACCGGTCCCACTGCGCACCGTGAACACGGATGTGCCAGGCTTGCGCCCCTTGCGTACCTCCGACACATCGATGCCCGCCGCCGCGATGCGGGCGCGCGCGCTCTCCGGATCGCGCACCCGCCAGGCCAGTCCGCCGAATGTATCGGGCGCATCGCCTGGCGGTAATTTGAGATTGGCGCCGACTTCGACGATCGACTGGCCGCAGCGAAAGAACAACTGCCGCGCGCCCCATTGTTCGTTCGTGCGATCGAGTCGAAGGTCGAGGGCGAGTCGCGCGCCATAGAGCGCGGTCGCGCGCTCGGGATGGGTGGTGTTGACGACGATGTGATCGAGCGTGCTCACGGCTGCTTCGTCGGCGACTTTGGGGGGTGCCACGGGCCATGGCGATGCAGCTGGCTTGTTCTCGACAAGGAATAGTGCCACGCCATGCGCACTCTTCCGTTTTATCACCGCAACTTCCCAGCTGCGCGTCGCGCCGCTGGCGTTCGTCGTCCGTGTGGTATGGCGCGGCAGAAAGTTCAGCCCGCGGCGCTCGAACAGTCGCGTCGCGGCATCGAGGTCGGGAACGGAAAAACCCAAGCCCCAGATCGCGTCGCCGAACTTCGCGATCTCGGCGCGCGATGCATCGGCTTCGGGTCCCGTTCCGTCCGAACCAATGATGTCGAGCGCCATGCCGTCGAACTGAAACCAGGCGTGGCGCCCGCCAGGCATGAATCCCAGCCAGTTCGGCGCGCGTCCAAAAATCGTCTCGTAGCTTTTGACCGTCGCGTCGAAGTCGCGAACGAGGATGGCGACATGGTCGATACCGGTGATCATGGAGCCTCCATCATCGCCCTCATCCTTCGGCAAGCTCAGGATGGGGTTCTCGCGCATTCCTCATCCTGAGCCCGTCGAAGGATGAGCAACAAGCGAACACTACCCCACGACCGGCTTGTCGTTGATGCGCGCGAAGAACTTCGCGCTTTGCTCGCCGCCCTGCGTGTAGTGCTTGGCGCCGGTGAAGTCGGTGATCTTGGCCCAGTTGGCGGCGACGTCGTCGGCGGTCGCGTTGTGGCCGAGGTTGATGCCGTCCGTCTCGACCAGCTCCGCGGCGGCAAACACCCCGGCGGCTGCGGTCAGGATCACGCCAGTCGGCGCGTCCTCGCTGACGAGATAGACGACGCCGGGCGTGACATATTCCGGCTTCAGCATGGCGAGCACGTTCGGCGGCATCAAGTTCTCCGTCATGCGCGTGCCGGCGACCGGACAGATGGCATTGACCTTGATGTTGTCCTTGGCGCCTTCGAGCTTCAGCGTGTTCATAAAGCCGATCAGCGAAAGCTTTGCGGCTGCGTAGTTGGTCTGGCCGAAATTGCCGTACAGGCCCGTCGAGGATGTCGTCACGACGATGCGGCCATATTGCTGCTTCTTGAAAATCTCCCACAGCGCCTTGCAGGGTTTGACGGTGCCCATCAGATGCACCTGCATCACGGCGTCGAAGTCCCTCATCTCCATCTTGGCGAAGCTCTTGTCGCGCAGGATGCCGGCATTGGCGACAAGAATGTCGACGCGACCCCAGGCATCCATCGTCTGCTTGACGAGATGATCGACGCCGGCATCGTCGCTCACAGACGCGCCGTTGGCCATCGCCTCACCACCGGCCGCCTTGATCTCGGCAACCACAGCTTCCGCTGCGGCTGAATTTCCGCCGCTGCCATCGACCGCGCCGCCCAGATCATTGACCACGACCTTGGCGCCGCGCTTTGCGAGCTCGATGGCGTGACAACGGCCAAGTCCGCCGCCCGCACCCGTAACGATCGCGACCTTGCCCTTGAACTCGATGGTCATGAGGAAAACTCCCGCTGAATAAGAGGGGCAGAGTGATGGCGCAGGCTGGTTTGGCGGTCAAGCCGTGGCGGGTGCATGCGCGAAAAAGTGCCGTAGCGCGCGGTTTGCCGGCACCTCTATATAAGTGCAGAGAAACGCACCCCAGGCAACGCAGACCGCGAGCAATAGGAATGGCTCTGACCACCAGATGAGATCGCCGAACCGGATGCCGAAGACGAGCGTGTCGTTGGAAGGATAGCCGCTTTCGAAGAAGCGGATGAGCTGCAGCCACGCGGTCTGGCCCATGTAGATCGCATAGGACCATTCGCCAAGCTTGGCGAGCGGGCGGGTCTGCAGGAAGCGTGCCGCGAAGCCGCGATCGAAGGCGAGCACATACACGAGCGCCAGCATCGGCACGACAGTGTAGATATCGCGCGGCGTGTGCGACCAGCCATTGTCGAAGATGCCGAAGCCCATTGCGACGAGAACAAGAGCCTGCGCGAGCGACCAGGCCCATTCCGGCAGCGTCTCGCCCCACTGTTTGGTCTCGCCGTAGAGCACGCACATGCCGACTCCGACGGCGAAGGCGCTCATGCCGCGGAAAATGCCGTTGTGGAACGTGATGTCGAGGCCGTGCTTGCCGGTGAGCGAGAGGATCGCGAGCCCGATGATACCTGCGACGATGAGACCGAATGCGCTGAGCCAGCCGCCACGCGTCAGGATCATGTAGATGGGAAAAAGAAGGCAGAGCAGGAACTCGACGCTGACGAACCAGCTTGCACCGTTCCAGGAGAGATAGGGGAAGATGTTCCAGGCCTGCACCAGGAACAGGTTGGCGATGAAAGTCTGCCAGGTGACGACGGGGTGATATTGCTCCTCGTAGATCGACACCGTGCCGGTGGCATGCGCGATCGCATTCAGGACGATCAGCAGCGCGAGAATGTAAAGCAGCATCGCGAGGTGCAGTGGATAAAGTCGCGACAGCCGCGCGACGAGAAATTCACGATATGTGCGCCCCTGAAGGAACTCCAGCGCCCTAGCACCATAGACATACGTCAAAATGAAGCCAGACAGCGCGAAGAAGAACTCGACCCAGAGATAGCCGTGGCCGATCAAGAGGTCGAAGGGCTTGAAGTTGCGGTAATGATGGCCTTCGCAATAGTGGTAAAGCACCAGGATGAGCGGCGGTATGGCGCGCGCGCCCGCCAATGCGCGAATTTCGCCAGGGCGCGAGGTGGACATGCTCATGCGGCGGATAGCTCCGGAAAGCGTTCGGTGATGGCCTTGACGGCTTCTGCCAGGCGCTGCTCATGCGAGCCCTGGATCGTGACGAAGGCGAGCTTGCGCGTCTCGAGTTCGGTCCGACATTGCGCAAACATCTTCGCGCGCGTGGCGGGATCGGGAAAATAGCGGATGCGATCGGGTGCAAACGGCACATCGACGTCGCATAGCAGATAAAGATCGGCCGGATCTTCGACGCGATCGAGGTCGGCAGGGCGCGTGCCGATGAGAATGTCGGCCCAGATGGCAGTCATGACGGCGTCGGTATCGAGAATGAGGATGGCGCGCGCCTTGCGCCTGCCCGCAGCCGCGAGAAGATCATGGCCGCGACGAATGGCACGCAGATCCTCGACATCGCAGTCATTGCCGAAGATTTCGCAATAGAGGCGGCCGAATTCGGGTACGGCAACGCTGCCGAAGCGCGCAGCGAGTTCGCGCGCCAGCGTCGACTTCCCGGTCGACTCCGGTCCATGCAGACAGACGGTCCTCAAGCGGGAACCCCCACCGGGTGCGCGCGCCACTCGCGCAGCCATTCATAAAGTCCGACCGACGACAGGATGAGGAACAGAATGTAGAGGCCGGTCGTCGGGTAAAGTCCCTTCCAATAATAGAGACCGATTTGCACGACATCGGTCACGATCCAGAGGATCCAATTCTCGATCTTGCGGATGGAGAGAAGATATTGCGCGACCACGCTCATCGCCGTGGTGTTGGCGTCCATCCACGGTGCCGAGTCGCTCGTATAGTGGGCGAGGTACCAGCCCTCCGTGGCTGTCGCGGCGACGATGACGCCAAGCCAGATCAGGCGCGAACTCGCACTCATCACTTCGACTTTGACGAGACCCGCGCTGTCGCGCGCATGGTACCAGACCCACCAGCCGTAGATTTGCACGACGAAGAAGAAGACCTGCAACAGCGCATCGGAAAAGAGGCGCGCCTGGAAGAAGACGACGCCATACAGGCTCACCATCACGATGCCGAACGGATAGTTCCAGATGCTGCGCCGGACGAGCAGGACGATGTTCGCCACGCCCAGGATGGCTGCAACGATCTCGATCCAGCTCACCTTGGCGCCCCCACTTCGCGCGTGATTCTAGCGGCTCGGGCTGTGCATGTCATGCGAGGCCGGCTTTTCTTGGCGGCGATTTACCCTAAGCTCATTGTTCATCGGGGAATCAGGCGTGACACTTCTACCGCATCTTCAGTCGGCGCTGGGAATCTGCGTCATCCTTACTCTTGCATGGGTGCTGTCCGAAGATCGCCGCGCCTTTCCCTGGCGCGTCGTCGTGGGCGGTCTCGCGCTGCAGGCGGCGTTGGCGCTTCTGCTCCTGAAAGTCCCATTGGCACAGAAGGCGCTCTTCGGCCTCAACGGCGCAGTCGGCGCGCTGACCACCGCGACACGCGCCGGCACGTCGTTCGTGTTTGGCGTCATCGGCGGCGGCGCGCCGACGACCATCGGGAATGCGTCTGATTTCGCCGGTTTCGCCTTCAGCGTCCTGCCGCTGGTGATCGTGATCTCGGCGCTTTCGGCGCTGCTCTGGCACTGGCGCATCCTGCCGATCGTCATCAGTGCGATTGCCTATGTCTTAAGGCGGGTCATGGGGCTCGGCGGTGCAATCGGGCTGGGCGCCGGCGCCACAATATTCCTCGGCATGGTGGAGGCGCCGCTTCTTATCCGTCCCTATCTCGCGCGCATTACCCGTTCGGAGATCTTCATTTTGTGCACCGTTGGACTGGCGACAGTTGCGGGCACCGTCTTTGCCCTCTACGCGACGATCCTGAGGAACGTGGTGCCCGGCGCGATCGGACATATTCTGGTTGCGTCGATGATGTCGCTGCCGTCGGCGATCATCGTGGCGCGCATCATGGTTCCGGGTGATGTGGAAACCGGGAGCGCCGATCAGTCCAGTGAAGCGC
>Ga0105238_10001804_pt1 | contig 21455 bp, 13 predicted proteins | sample KBSC34metaG_FD_81526 | JGI IMG/M metagenome (GOLD analysis project Ga0105238, IMG submission 81526) | Corn rhizosphere microbial communities from Kellogg Biological Station, Michigan, USA - KBS C3-4 metaG | ecosystem: Host-associated > Plants > Roots > Rhizosphere > Soil | place: Michigan, USA...
AACCCTTACAGGGTTAATAATTAATTTTGGTTTCATCCCCAGGGTTCTCGTTCCTCGAACCCTGGGCTGAAATTAGCGAACGCCTTCGGCGTATTTTCAAAACGAGCCGGTATGGCTAACTTACCACTAACGCACACCGATGAAACGAATTGGACAGAAAAAGCGTTATCGATGAAAATCCGCGCCAACTGAGGAGAATCCATATGTATTGCGCAAACTGCGGCACGCCTCGCACTCAGGGTCTGAGCTATTGCAACCGCTGCGGTGCTGATTTAAGAGAGCGCGTGGAAGCCAGCAACAATAAAGCGATTGCTGCTTTTCTTACCGCGATGACCCTGATCGGCGTGAGCGGCATGGCCGTCATGCTCGCCGGCGCGCTGCTATTGCGCAAAGGGGCGGGCCTGAGTCAGGAGCTGATAGGTGTTTTCATGTTGTTCACGTTTCTGCTCGTGTGCATGACGGAGCTCTTGCTTTTCAAAAACCTTTCGAAGCTCTCCGGCTCGAGCGAGCGCAAAAACATCTTCCCTGCTCCGTCGCCAACGCAGCACGATTTGCGATTGCCACAGGGGGCCCCACTCGGCGAACCGGTTGGCAGCGTCACCGAAAACACGACTCGCACGTTCGAGTACGTGCCGCGCGAACAGTAGTCCTGCCTCAAAGTCAGATTCTTAAGGGCGCAACTGTAGGGGTGGCCCTCCGTGGCCACCCGTTCAGGAGTAATGCTCGAGTTTGACCAACGGGTGGCCACGGAGGGCCACCCCTACAGTTGCTCGCCAAAGCTGTCAGATGCCTGAAAGTTGCGCACCCCACCCGCGAGGTGGTACTGACTCGGTCCAACTTTAGGCGTTGAAGCTTTTGTGGCCGGTGGGATCACTCTGTAACAGACTGAGAAGTTTGAAGACTGCGGGTATGCCGGTTGTTGCTGCTGTCACCAGTGTCCACGATGAGTTGGCCAGATCTTTTTGTGTGAAGAGCAGGAATAGCACCGCCGCTACGAATCCGACCAGGATGGGGATCTTGAAAGGCTCCAACGAGCTGGATCTTCGAGCTTGAGTTTCAGCAGCCTGAATCGCCGCGGATTCATCGACATCGATGAAGCATTGCGCAAGGACGTAAGCTTTAAAGGTCTCATTCATCAGACGAATATCCGGCGCACAAATAATCAGCCCTCTTTGCATCAATGGTTTGATTTCAGGATCGTTATGACTGAGCAGCCGATCTTGCGCCAAATGTAACAGGGTTAATTTCTCGTTCTTGCTGCAATTACACCACAGCTTTCGGTAGACCAGTTCAGTTCGGTCAATTAACTGGCCGGCTATGTTATTGCGATCGACCTCTTTCGTCGTCGCGAGAGATTCGATTATTTCCTTACCTGTCTCTGTTAACCACGGGCCAATTGAGCATTCGCTTCTGGTGAAGTTGGCGACGTCCATGATTTTCTGTCTATCCTGATTTGTGAGTGTCTCATCCTTATCTAGTTCCTCACTCAGTGTATTGATCGCGTCTTCCAGGACTTTGCCATTTGGCTTGGCCTCATAGGCTCGTCGAAAACGCGTCATCATCTCTGCCCAGGTATCACTCAATTCGCCCACCTCACCTTTGCCGCCATTGCGCGAGTGGTTGTCAAAAGAAAAGGCCGAAGGTAGATGTGACGACTTAACAATAAGAGACTTGTCGGCGGCCATTAGACTTTCCAGCAACCGCAACTTCTGACCATTGTGAGCGCGGTCGTTAATGCGAAATTCGAAATGATCGATGAAGATCCATGGCGGTGTGTCTTTGACACTTGCTGACGCAACTTCGTGAACCCAATCAGCCTCTGCGGCCACGGCCGGCAAGTCGATATAGCGACACTTGTCGGAGCTGAAGTCGCCGTTACTCGTCACATACGGCGAGGTCTGGACCAGGAAAGTATTTTGTTTCGTCTCGGACATCGAAAATGCCGGGAAATATAGTCCCTCCACGACGTCGAAGAGAAAGATTCTTCGCACTACAAATCGCGCCATGGCTAAAAGAATAAAGAAGATTGCGACAAGTCCCGTGGTCATAAATATCCACGCGCGGTGCCAGCTATAACCGAAGCGTTCAAGTTGAGTGACAATATGGAGATTCTCAACTCCCGGGAGTTTGGGATGCAATATAGAGCTCCCGACCGCTGATGATTCCCAACACCATAAACTATCAGCCGCTTCCCCGGACGTGAGTCCACCAATTTCGAGGCTCGTCTCATTAGACCAGGGCACAACTCCGCTGAATCCAGTCAGAAACCCATCAAGAGCCGTATCGCACGACGCCTGTTCACCCTTCTCCGCCGGGACACGCTGGGTTACAAAGAAGAAGTCTGTATAAACGTCGCGACCTTCCCTCAACCGGCGCTCAATAAACAAGTCATCATGGTCGGTGTAACTTTCGAAAGGAGATGGTTTGCCCGACTGATCGGCCCGATCGGTCGAATACCGCGCGCGTACGAGCTGGTGGCGTTCTGCCAGACGCTGCGCCATAGTAAGTTGCGCGTGCTTAACAAACAATTTCATCTCTTCGTTGTACGCGACTTTATAAATGACGATAGCGGGTAACACTCCTGCCATTATCAACACGAGTACGAGATTGCAGATATAAGCGTCCCCACGATCGATGAGTTTGTTTATTCTTAAAGTGTTTGCAGTCGAGTGGAGTGGATTGTACAGCCAGCCCAACTTGAGCCATTGCGTTAGAACGAGTATTCCCGTGACTGCGAAGAACACCACCAGAATGATTGGCATCCAGCGATCATAATGAAGGCGAAGCCAGCCCGGCACGCCTAGTATCACGGCAAGCGATAAAGCACAGAGAAACAGGTTTATATAAAGCGTTTTCCGATAGACGTCAGCCAATAACTGCGTCGGCCAAATCCATTCGGTGTGAGTGTTCTTCCTGATCTTTTTTATGTAAATAGCCGTGGAAAAGACTAACAGGATAAATGCGTAACTAAGCAGGATGGATCCGGCGACAGTCAGTATTTCCAGGTAGACAGTGCGGAGCGGCTGTTCATTTCTAAACACCACGAGTGACCAGTTTGGAAAACCGTCGAGAGGCTGAATAAACACGCGGTGAGTTTCGCCCTTGTAATTCACGTTGGCAAAATCTGCCGCACGCCCGAAGACGAGAGATCTGAGTGAACGGTTGTTGTCACATTCCTCGAAGAAGTTTTCCTTTAACTGGCGCGACTCGGATGATTGAAAGAGTACCTTTCCAGGTTCGTTCCACTCATCGTCAGAAGGATCCGTGCCGCTGTTATCGATGACCCTGTAACCAAAGCCCGGTGGTACGACAGTATTCACCAGCGACGTCATGGCCACGTCTCTTAGCACTACCACTCGGGCCTTATCATCAGCTTTGGGTTCCTTGTCGCTGAAAGGTGTGGAGACGATCACGATCTTTTCAGCCGTCAATCTTGAAGTGATCGGTTCCAGCCAGAATTTGGGCGCTGGCTTTGAATCCGCTGTCTTTGAAAGATTGAGCACACGCGAATCACCTTCTATGATTCTCTTGAAATAATCTCTGTCAGGAAATCCTCCTTTGCTCGGATTCGCGTCGATGGTCCATTCAAGTTTCCGGTGGCCAGTTTTATCCATCCAGACCGCCGTACGAAAGTACGGATAAAATCCGGATCTAACATCATCTCTCCGGAGAATGTTGTTTTGAGTGTGGTCGGGAAAATCATCGGACTCCGATTCCTTATTATCACGTGGTCGATTCTGACTGAGATCGCCGGCCGCCTGGTCTTTCAGGGAAGTGATCTCAGTCAGTATGGTTTGTATTTCGTTATGGAAGTTATCGTTTATCTGAGCAGAAAACTGTTTGAGTTGACTGTCTAACAGGTCTTCACTTCTTATATAACCGACCCCAAAAAGCATAAAAAGCGTCAATATCGCGCTGCCTACCAGCATGGAAAAACCAAGCCAGTAAACGTCAGCCAACTTCAAACGATCTTTGGACCCGATAAAATGCAATTTCAGAAACGGCCAACTCAGAGCGACCACTACAGTCAGGAATACAAAAACGATGAGCCACGTATACGGAAAGGCCCAGGCTTCCCGGCGAAAATGGCTGCCCTGGACCAATCCGCAAACCACCCAATGCGTTTCTGAGAGCTTTCCTGCGACTGATCTACCCTCTACTCCGTTTTGTTTCTTCTCAGAGTGCTCCTGCGCTGCGCCAGCTACATCAGTTTTTACAGAAGTCTCGATCGGCTGTGAAAACGCGATGGTCTTTAGAGGAATTGGGATTGGCTGCGAATAGATCTTGTACGTTGTATCTGCAAGCCGCACCTCGGCTGACGTGGTGTTCTGGCTTAATGTGGCAAGCTTGACGGTGTTGTCTGCAACATCCGCACGCGCAAGATTGTCCAGCGAATCAATGTGGAGGTCTGAAGAACCCTGCTGAAAAATCACCTTCGAGCTGAGAGCCGGTTGTGTCTCACCTTCTGATTTTTGTTCAGCGGTCGTATTTTCCTTCGTCACTGAAGCGATCAGAATGGAGTCAAAACCTTCTCTATGTTCAGAGCCTTTCACACTGTCGAGATTTTGTTTGCCGGTTAGCAGAGAGACGATGTCGTCCAGGTTTGTACTGGCTTCCGCTCGCAGCGAACAATCACTGGAAGCACACCAAACAAAGTAGAGAACGGAGGTTTTGCCGCCGGTGACCAGTCTCATGCTCACCGTTGAATCGCCTTCGTCTAAACGATCGCTAACAAACTTTGGGTCGGATCTATGCGAAAGAACAGGAGCAATGCCGATCTCCAAACTCGATCCGAGATTGTGTTGAAACCAGTTCTCGAGTAAATCTGCTGTTAGTTCTTCGTCTGGGTCGCGATTAAAAAATTTGTTTACGGCGCGCTTTTCACTTTCAACAATTTGCGGCCGAACAGTCTGTCTAACGGATCTAAAGAAAAGATTCTTCAATTGCTCGATCCGGTCTTCGAGCTGGTTGCTAATACCGGCGAGTTGTCGAAAGTCTCTATTGGTTAGATAGGTGGTGCGACTGCGGATATAGACTGAGTAGTAAAGGACGATGGGCGCCACCAGGAGCGCCACCGTTATGAACAAAACGGTCCAACGCTTGGGGACGGCCAGTCTTCGAGAGTTGTTGTTTTTCTGCTTGTTCATGAGGGGAGAGCAGATCCTCAAAAGTCAGGTCTTCAAGGGCGCAACTGTAGGGGCGGCCCTCCGTAACCGCCCGCACTTGAAAACACACGCATTTACCCAATGAAACGGCCGGCCACGGAGGGCCGCCCCTACACTTACTACTGCTACGATCTCTTACCCTATATGTCTGGAACATATAGAAACGTTTCATCTCGGAATCTCCAGGAAGAAGGTCGAGCCACGGCCAGGCTCGCTGGTCGCCCACGCGCGTCCGCCCATTCGTTCCATCGCCTTGCGCACGATCGCCAGTCCAAGGCCGGTGCCGGGATAGTCCGCCGACGGATTCAAACGCTGAAAAATGGTGAAGATTCGATCGTGGTTCTCCATGTCGAACCCAATACCATTGTCGCGCACCCAGAGCACATAACTACCCGTCGCTTCGTCCGCGCCGATTTCGATCTTTGCCTGCTCCTGCTTGCGAGTGAACTTGATCGCGTTGTCGAGATAATTCCTGAGCGCTTGCGTGAGCCCACTCGTATCCGCCAGCACGTCCCCACCGTTTATGTTCACGACGAAATCGATCTTGCGGTCGCCGGCTTCGCGTTTTTTCTGTTCGACCATCGATTTGACGAAAGGCTGGATCTCGATTCGCGCCAGCTTAACCTGACTGCGCTGGAGACGTGAGTATTCGAGTAGCTCGTCGATCAATTGCGCCATCTCAGACGTCGCTTCATTAATGGTTTCGACGAAGAAGCGACCATCTTCATTTAGTTGTTCGGTGTGGTCTTCCAAAAGCAGACGGCTGTAACCGTCGATTCCGCGGAGTGGCGCCTGCAGATCGTGGGCGACGGAGTAAGCAAAACTCTCCAGCTCGTGACTTTTTGCGTTGAGAGCGGCAGTACGATCGGCTACACGTTGTTCGAGCTCAGCGTTGAGTTGATTGAGCAATTCCCGTGCGCGCCGGCGCCGGCGTCGCTCGATCAACAGACCGGTAATGAAAAGCGTTTGTAGCGCAAGCAGGGCGACGACAATAAGAATGCGCCACTTGTAGAGCTCCCAAAACGTTGGGTCTTTGAAATAGACTCGACTGCCCGTAGGCAGCGCGCTTTCGCTAATGCTCCAGCGACGAAGTTGACGCGCGTCAAACACTGCCACGTTTTCGACTGTCTGTACGCCGAGTGCACCAGGTTTCTCACCCGCAAGAATCCGCATACCAATCTCAGCGGCCCGCTTCCCCAACGACTCATAACTCAAAAGATGGCCCCCCACAATTCCCTGCCCAAACTGTGTATCGACAGGACCATAAACCGGAGCGTTTGCCGCTGCCGATAACTGCTGCGCAGCCTCGACAGTTGTATAGCTGACGTTGTTGCGATCGAGGGTGAACGTAACAAGAAAAATAATGGTGTGTTCTGGTAACTGGCTCACCTGTGACTTCAGCTCGTCGATCGTCTTATCGGTTAGATAGGAAAACTGCAGTCGACCTTGATAAGGAGCGCAATCCTTCTTCGCTTGTTCCAGCCAAAACTTGTCGAGCGCCGAGTTGCCTACAATCACGACCACATGTTTGGTTTGCGGTTGCAGGAGCAAAGCGTCTTCGAGGATCGGGCTCAGGGCGATCCTGTCCACCACGCCCGCGACATTTGGGCCCAGCGTCAGGTCCGCAATCTCACGACGGTCATGCGCGATAAATACCTTCGGCACGTTAGAGAAGAGCTCGCCTTCATGTTTCAACATGAACTTCAGCGAGTCAGCGGCGAGACAGAGAATGAGATCGAGATTTTCTCCCTCGTATTTCCGTTGCAGCAGTCGCACCAATTCCGTCTCGTACTTCTCGTTAGGAATCCGCAACGCATCGAGCGACTCGTTATAGAACTGCACACGTTCCGGAGACGCTGACTGGAAGGTGGAGCGCACACTGCGGTTGAGGATCGTTATCGCGGGCGTATTCACGTCGGCAGATGAGAATATGAGCACTCTTTTCGCTGATTGGGCTGCCGCAACGCCGCTCGTCGAAAGCACACTGAGAGCGGCAAACAGAACTAAAACCGGAAGTTTGCTTGAAGGCCGTCTCTTCATCCGGCTGACAAATACTAGAGATTTAACTTTAGTGCAAACTGAATAATCCTTGGATTGACTGAAGTCGAGTTGATGACGCCGAAAGTCGATGAGGAAACGTTCTGACTTGGGAGGCTGAACTGAGGATGGTTGAAGGCGTTGAAAAACTCGACGCGAAACTCGAGCGTCGACGTTTCGCGGAGTGTGATTCGCTTGATCAACGCCAGATCAAAGTTATTTTGTGGTGGGCCCGTCGCAATGCCAACGCCGCTGTTACCGAAAGCTGTGGCTCGTCCATCCGTTCCGATCACCTGCCACGTCGGGTTGCCGGCTGCGTCGCGCAACACACATGCGCGGTTGAAGTAATTGGTAAGTCTGCTTTGAATCGATCCCGAAGTCGTCAGGTTTTCCGAAGTGCAACTGGGGGCAAGTTGCGCGTGATCGTTTGTAATGCCAAAAGCGTTGTTGGCGTTGCTGCCCACGAGTGTTAACGGTAGTCCTGATTGAATCGTGATCACACCCGAGAGGGTCCAGCTATCCAAGACACTGCGAACCAGTCGATTGCCGCGATCGAGCGCGGGCAGATTGTAAACATAATTTGCGATGAAGCGATGCCGGCGATTGAAATCGCTTGGGCCATAATTTGCGCGTCTTGCGACCTGGTCACCAGTGGCAGTCACGCCGCCGCTTGCCGCGAGCGTATTCAGGGCATTGGTGTTGAGTGCGCTCGAAAGTGTGTAAGCAGCAAGAAACTGTAGACCTTTCGTGTATCGCTTCGTAAGACTCACCTGCAGGCTGTTGTACCAGGACGACTCGCGAGAATCGATAACGATCAAACCTGTCGGAGAGAAACCGATGAAGGGCAAACGCTGAGCGAGATTGGCCAACGTGTTAGTGGTTAGTCCGCGAACCGGATTGGATGCGTCTGCCGAAAGCGCCTGGTTGGGAAGACGCGGCGCGATTTGGTGCGTTCCTCGCGATCCGGCGTAACCGACTTCGAGCAGGAAATCACGCGCGAACATGAGCTGAGTATTAAGACTGTACTGCTGCATCACGGGCGTGCGGTAGTCCTGCGCAACGGATTGAAAACCGATCGCAGTCGCGGGGGAGTACGCCGGGAAGAAAGGAAAAGCCGGCGGCGTGCGAAACGGATTATCGAAACCTGCACCCGCGACGTTGGGAAGGTTCAAAGTCAACGCAGCAAACGGCGGCGCAGTGAACTGTTGCAGGAATGGTGAGCTTGTTGCACGCGAATAATAAATTCCATAACCGCCTCGGAGCACCGCTTCGTCTGCGAGCGGCGTTAATCTGCGCGCTGCTCGCCAGGCAAAACCGAAGCGCGGTGCGAAATTATTTTGGTGTAAGCCTTTTATGCCGAGCTCGTTGTCGAGCTGCGTTACACCATCCGGAACCGTCCCCGGAAAATTCTTCGAAACAACATAACCGGAGATAGTACCGGCGGCCGGAGGGTTTGGATTCGCGAGTGAGAAGTCAAAGCCGGCGTTGCGTCCGAGCTCATCGGCGAAGTGGCCCATGCGCTCGTAACGAAAGCCGAGATTCAAGGTCAACGACTGGCTGACACGCACATCGTCAGCGATGTAAGCATTGCCATCCCAAAGTCGATAGCGACGTCCGAGGAAGCCTGGAAGCGCGACGGTCCCGTTAACATTACTAACCTGCGTTCCGTTACCACCGGACGAAACCGGGCCGGCCGGCAATCCCAAAAGGAAATCTGGAAACGATAAGAAGATCAGTGCGCCCGGCAAACTCGCGTCGTTTAGATTGACGTGATCGCGGACGATCTCACCGCCGATACGAAACGTGTGCTCGCGACGTCTATAAACAATCGAATCTGAAATCGTGAAATGCTTCTGAGTAAACTCTGCGCTCTGACCGTTGCCGCCGGTTGAAAACGAGCCTTGCAGACTGACTTGCGGAAACATGTTTTCGTTGGGTGGCGCATTCACTCCGATATCGGCGAAAGTAAAAGCTTCCTGTTGCGTCGTGCGGCCCAACGTGCCGAGAAAGCCGAATGAGAATTGATTCGCGAGATTGCTGCTCAGCAGATAATTATGAGTGAGCGACACGCTGCGGAAATTGCTCTTCAACAATACCGGGAAGCCGGGTAGCGAAGTGCCGACGCCAAACGGCGGACTCGCAATCGTCGACTGAATATCGCCGTCGGAGAAAAATGTTCGGAGTAAAAACGTGCTGCGAGTTGTGTGAAGAAAATCGAAGTTTGCGAGGTACTGGTCTTCGTCAGACTCCGCTGGCACGCTGAACACGGAAAAGCCCTGCAGATCAAACGGTCTGCTGAAATCAACAACCTGCGGCGTGGGCACGATAAACTCGCCATTAGGAAACTTCAGATTCAAAAGCGCGAGCGCCTGCGGGCTGATATTCGATCCATCTGGCGCGATCGCTGGTCCAATACCGCCCTGCGCGTTCTGAAACAAACCTCTGCGTCCGGCAAACATTTGGCCCAGAGTTACCGCGGATCGATCGTTTGTCAGTGGCGGAGTGAAAACACTACTCGTCGTGCCCGTGCCGACGCCGTTCAATTGGCGCGTTCCCTGGTAAGAGCCGAAGAAAAACAATTTGTCCTTTGCGGCGGGGCCTCCGATCGTGCCGCCAAACTGGTTCTGCCTGAGCACGCCTTTCGGCTGACCAGCCGCGTTTCTGAAGAAGTCGTTTGCGTTGAGCGCGTCGTTTCTAAAGAACTCGAACACCGAACCGTGGAAACTGTTGGCGCCCGATTTGGTGACGACGTTCACATTTGCCCCCGCGTTTCTTCCATATGAAGCGTCGTACTGTGTTGTTTGCACCTTGAATTCGCGAATCGAGTCGGGATTGGGAATCGGAATGCCGGCGCTGAAGACGCGGCCCGCTTGCAGATCGTTTACGCCAAGACCATCAAGGTGGAAGTTGTTGTCGCTGCCGTTAGCGCCATTGACGCGAAAGTTTCCCTGTTGCAGCCCGCCGCTGCCTGGTCCAACGTCGCTCGCATTGTTCACGCTCGCTGAAATTCCAGGTGAGAGCGTGATGATCTCGGTGTAGTTACGCGATGCGAGCGGAAGGCTTGTGATCTCCTTGCTATCGGTAACGCGGCCCAGCGTGCTCGACTCGGTTTGAAGCAGCTCTGTTTCGGTGTTGACGAATACCTGCTCCTGCAACTCACCGGTTTCGAGTTGCGCGTCGAATCGAGCGGTCTCAGTCACTTTAATGACGAGTCCGCGCTTAAACAGAGCTTTGAATCCGGGCGACTGAAACCTGATCTGATACGAGCCGGGCGTCAATAGTGGAATGGTATAGACACCATCGCTGTGTGTAACCACACTCCGCATCTCTCCGGATGCTTCGTTAGTTATCGTTACCTGCACAGCGGTGACGGTTGCGTCAGCAGAATCAGTGACGGTTCCGTTGATTGCTCCCGTGCCTGAGGTTTGAGAGAAGGCGCTGTTGACAGCGAAGAGAATGAACAAGGCGCTAACCAGAAGCTGATTCGCGAGGACTGTGTCTAACGAGGGAGTAAAGCGATTCATAACACCTGCCAGGCTCGATATGGCTAAAGTATTCACACCATTCCGCAGGTGTCAATTGCTTGTGACTCGAAGTGGCGTCTAAATTGGAAGTTGTCTCTGCGTATCTCTGCGTATCTCTGCGTTAAACGGCTATCTCAACGCAGAGGTACGCAGAGGGCCGCAGAGAAGATTTTCAAAATTAAGACATCACGGAAATTTCGAGTGCCATTTCTTTGATGAAACCAACTCAAAAACGCTGCCGTACTATCCTCGACTAAAGCAGATCTCCACAAGCTCGTCCGCGATTTTGAATTCTACGCATTTCTGAATTCCACAATCGCGTTTCGGAATTCACAAACAATTTATTGAAGAGACTATCGAGGACAATAACAATGATCCGAATATTAGTTCTGTTGCTATTAACCGTTTCCACCACGATGGCCCAGACGACATTTCACGGCGATACAGCTCGCACTGGAGTTTACCCAACGCCCGGTCCACAGCAACTGAATGGAACAAAGTGGACGTTCAAAACTGACGGTCCAATCATTGGCTCTCCCGCAATTGCCAACGGAGTGATCTACATCGGCAGTACTGACGGAAATGTATACGCACTGGACCAGGAGACTGGAAAGCAGAAGTGGAAGTTCAAAACATTCGCCTCGCGACAGGTTACTTCATCACCAACGATCGCCAATGGTCTGGTCTACTTTGGCGCGTTCGATGGAATTCTTTACGCGGTCGACGCCGAAACGGGCACGGTGAAATGGACCTTTGTGTCCGAGTATGAGCGACGATTCGAAGGCAAACGACTGCACGGCTATCCGTCCGGCTTCCAAACCATTCCTGATTCGTGGGACATCTACACATCTTCGCCGGCAGTCTCGAATGGACGTGTTTATATCGGTAGCGGCGATGGAAATGTTTACTGTGTAGATGCTCTCACTGGAATTCTGCAATGGAAGTTTGCTACGGGTGATATCGTCCATGCCTCTCCGGCGATTGCTAACAACACTGTCTACATCGGTAGCTGGGACAGCTATCTTTACGCGCTTGACGCGGAGACGGGCGGGGAGAAATGGCGCCTCAAAACCGGCGAAGATACGTACATCCGCAATCAACAGGGCTTTCAATCTTCACCGGCGATCGTCGACGGGACCATTTATGTTGGTTGTCGAGATGGACATCTCTATGCAGTCGATGCCGCGACCGGCCGTAAACGTTGGGACTATCCGACGAATAAAGGGTGGGTCAATAGCACGCCGGCGATCCGTGGTGGCGTGGTCTACGCGGGAACATCGGATGGCTACCGTTTCTTCGCGCTCGATGCGAAAACGGGTCGGTTGAAATTCACGCTCGACGCCAAAGGTGCTGTGTTCTCATCTCCTGCACTTGCCGGAGAGCTGGTCTACGTCGGCGTATCGAACGGGCGGTTGCTCGCGGTTGATGCAAAGTCAGGCAAGCTGATGTGGGATTTTCAAACTGAGGGATCGAAGCGGGATCCGATGAAGATGCTGAAGCCGGATGGCGGTTTGAACAACGAAGCGATCTATGCACGTTATTTCGGTGATTACCAGGACATGGTGCTGGCGTTTTACCGAGTGTTCTCCGTGGGCGCAATCTGGTCGTCACCAGTCGTTGATAAAGGTGTGGTTTATTTTGGCAGTACCGATGGGTTGTTGTATGCCGTTCACTGAGTATATCTGGGCTGTGGTCCTATTTCAGTGGCAGATGCTTCTCGCGAGCCTTTTGGGCATCTTCGATAGTGCGGAACTTGAACACGCCACGTGGATAGTATTTGGGTGAAATAGCCCACCAGCGGGCACAGTGTCGTAGGAACCGTTCGAAGTCTGACCCTCTTGATTCGGGGACAGGCGCTTTGTTCATCTCCTCGATCGAGCGGAACTTCTGTACCGACATATCAACCCTCGTCCTTTAGGCTAAATCGTTCACGTAGCGCTGCTGCGTCTACGTGGTCCTGTGAGCGAACCGTTCCCTTCTTCATTCGGTAGAGCGCCGCTGGTGTCGCAACCCGGATTTGTGTGCCGTCCACTAGCTTGACCTCAGCGTCGATCGTTTCAAAACTCGCTACTTCACCGAGCCGTGTCATCACATCGAAATATAGATCGCCAGTCGGAGGAACATAACGGAGGGCTGGATATTCGCCGAGCAAATCGGCCGATGAGATCTCATTGATGGTTGGGTCACCTTCATACGCCGTACGTAATGCCAAACGCAGTTTCTCGATATTCTCCGGGGTTGCGCGGATGAACAGATCGAGATCCTCGGTGGCTCTCACGAGGCCATGAAATCCCATAGCGGCGGCGCCGATGAGCACATATTCAAGTCCCGCTGACTCGAATGCTCGGAGCACGCGCATGACTTCATCTCGGTCCATGCAGGTAGCATAACGCGTCAACGACGATGCGTCACGTCGGTGGTTTACTGAATCATCTAATTACGTTCGTCTGCAAATCTTTCGGTAGTCTTCCAATGGACTTTCTTCAGCCATGATTCAATAATCCTTTGCGGCCCTTGGCGTATCTCTGCGATCTCTGCGTTTAATGGCTATTTCAACGCAGAGGACGCGGAGATACGCAGAGAGCCACAGAGAAAAATCCAAATTAGGCCGCCCCCGGATGCTCAAGCGCTTGAAGCATGTTCGCCGGAACTCTTGCTGCAGGCTGGCATCGCGTCCTGATGCAACCCCACTTGTTGAAGCTCGACGTCAGGATCGAGTCGGACGTAAACTCTGTACATGCTAAAAAGGTGTCACTGGCGCTCGACCGGTGCGGCCAGTGTGGCATCGATTGGAGGTTAGTATGACAAAGGATGTGTTCCGCGACCGTGCGCGTGGCGAGGAGGAGGCCTATTTCCGTAAGCAGGACGCCAGGTTGATCGAAAAGCTACGTCAGAAGGCCCTGTTCAGCGAGATTGCTCACGCGCTGGCGGAGAAACTTCAGGCGGACGAACCGGCCCTTCTCGAGCGCATCCAGAAGCTCGGTGTCACGCTCGATACAGGTTCGGCGTTCATCCTGGCGCCGCTGGTCGAAGTCGCCTGGGTCGATGGCGAGGTCAGCCATGCTGAGCGCGACACCATTCTGCGCATCGCGAATCAACGCGGCGTGGAGCCGGGGTCTGCCGATTATCGTCAGCTTCTCGATTGGCTAGCGCACCGCCCATCCGACGAAGTCTTCCACACGGCGTTGGAAGCGATCCGAGTCGGCCTCTCCGTCCTTCCGCCCGACGAGTCGGAAAAACGGATCGCGACCATGATCAAGGCGTGCGAAGACGTGGCGCACGCTGCGGGCGGAATAGCTGAACTGTTCTGGTTGGACGGCGTCTCATACGAGGAGAGCGCGGTTATCGCCGCAATCCGCGGCCATCTGCAAAGTAAGAAAACGGGCGCTAGTCTCCCAGATCCGGCTGCAAAAGAGACGTGAAAACAGACGCCCCTTCTCGTCCCTGCCAGTAGTTCATCGCGATAGCCTGGCGGTTGGCTGTCGCGTGACCCACCGCTGGAGTTGACCGGGTAAGATCCAAAAAATCCACACGATCTCCAATTGCTTGCAGCATCGAACTGGGGTAAAATTCCACCATTGCAATTGGTCTGGTAGTACTCTGAAGATTCTCCTATCGAAGAGTTGGCCTCCTCCCGACTTCGTTGCTAACGATAGCGTTGGTAACTCTAACGGGCCAGCACTTGAAAGTCTTTACAGAACCCTCAAATCCTGTTGCAAATAATTGTTAAAGAAGTTGCATGATTTTATGAGTGCTGACCCACGCTTCTTTCATTTTGGCCCCTTCCGCATGGATCTGCTCGAGCACCGCTTATTGCGTGAAGATGACGAGGTGGCGCTCACTCCCAAGGCTTTTGACACCCTGCTTGTACTTGTCCGGAATAGCGGGCGCATAGTCGCGAAGGAAGAGCTGCTGCATTCCGTCTGGCCGGCAACGTTTGTCACCGAGGCCACACTCGCCCAAAACATTTTCACTCTCAGAAAAGCTTTGGGCGACAGCAAGGGCGATCGGTACATAAAAACTTTCTCCAAAAGAGGCTATCGCTTTGTTGCAGGTGTAACTCAAGAATGGGACGTCTCAGGAGATCAGTTGGAAACAGTAGCGGATGGCATTCGGTGGGGTGAAACCATCATCCGCTCGGTCGCGGTCTTGCCCTTAATCAACATGACTGACGACCCGAACGCAGAGTATCTTTGCGATAGCCTTACCGAGAGCCTTGTCAATAGTCTTTCATTGGTGACTGCGTTGCAGATCAAGGCGTGTTCCGTGGTTCTGCAGTACAAACGACGAGACGTCAACGTCCAGGAGGCCGGGCGCGATTTGGGTGTCGAGGCGGTGTTAGTCGGCAGAGCCCAACAGTTTTACGAGAAGACGATTATCAGGATGGAACTCGTCGATGTGGAGAATGGATGGCAGGTGTGGGGCGAGGAGTACAAGGAAAAAACTTCTGACATGCACAAGTTGCAGGTGATGGTTACGAAGGACGTCTCAGAGAAGATACGTCTTAAGTTAAAGGGTGAACAGCAGCACCGACTATTCAGGGCGCAAGCGCAGAACGCGCATGCATAAATCGAAGTCGGCTCAAGCTTTGCCCTGGTAGATTAAGAGAGCCGCTCTAACTCCCGCGAAAGCACTTGAAGGAGCGAAGTCCGAGCCGTATTGAGAAAGAAGTGGTCGCCGGGAAACATACGTAGATTGAAGTTGCCACTGGTTTGCATGCGCCACGCTTCGAGGTGCTTGGGAGTGACTTCGATATCACCCACGCCGCCAAACGCAGTCAAATCGCACTCTAACGACCTTTCGTGCACATACTCATAGGTTTCGGAAATTGCGAAATCAGCACGCAGGACAGGCGTCATCAAGTTAATCAGTTCGGGATGTTCAAAGACTTCCTTCGGCGTACCGTTCAGGCGACGCAACTTCTCAATGAACTCTGCGGTGGGCAAGTCGAACATCGGGGGCTCAACATCTTTTATCTCGGGTCCTCGATGCCCGGAGATGAACAAGTGCTCCGGCCCCTGCCGGTTTTCTTTGCGCAGCAGGCGTGCGAGCTCAAAACTAATTAGACCGCCCATGCTATGGCCGAAGAAGGCGTACGGCTTGTTCAGATATGGGTAGAGTTCCTGAGCCAGGGCTTCGACCAGCGGTATTAGACGGTCGAACGGTCGCTCCCGCATGCGATTTCCATGTCCAGGAAGTTGAATGGCGCAAACCTCGACTGTCGCCGGGAGGCCCACGGGCCATTTGCGATAGATCATCGCGTTCCCCCCGGCATAAGGAAAGCAAAAAAGACGCAGCCGGGCCTGTGGGGCAGGCTGCGGAAATATTACCCAGTCAGTGACTGCGTCTTTGATAAGAACGCCATTCATGGGTTCGAACTCGGTTATTCGCTTTTTTTCTTTAGAGTATTAGTTCCGTTGGGTTCTGTTACGAGCGCCTCAGTTACCACCCCGGAGTTGTCGAGTTTGAAGCGGATGCCATATCCGAAGAGGTTGCGTAGCATGAATTCGGTGTCGTTCCTCGCCAGCAATTCGATGCCTACTTGCCCCGGCAGGGTGACGATTAAATGGGGGTCTTGTCCTAAGGTAACGTGCATCATCTTCCCGTCGCCTTCATATGTCCCTTTGAACTTTTCAAGTAAGCTCCTTTCGTTCATTGCGGCATCCGGTATCCGATTGAAGATTACATCCCTCGCCGAGGCGCTCTTCGGCACGACCGCAACCCAGTCGATATTGGCCGTTTGATCGGGGAGGAAGATCACTTTATAGCCCTTGAACGGTTCGTCCAGTACTTCGAATACATTCTTGCCGGCAGCGCCTAAGGGCGAAGACCAATTACTCTGGCTTGCTCGCGCATCGCCATTGACGGTCACCTGTAACTGATCTCCATTTTGTTCGACGATCATCTGACCCATTCCCGCATTTTCAAACGTACCGCTGAAGTTGTGCACTGCAGGTAGCGATTCGATGTGGCGACGGGACCCGTTTTGTTCTGCCCCCATCTGTTTAGCCGCAGCAAGAGCCTCGCGAATCCTTAATCGCCAGGGAAGGTCATCAAATTCGAAAAGGACTCGATGAGTTTTCGCCACCAGTTGGTCCTGCAAAACGCAGTAGTCAATGCCCGTAGAGAGAAACGTTCTAAGGGCGTCTGCGGGAGTTTCAACGATCGGTTCGCCCATGACGTTAAAAGAAGTATTGAGAATGATCGGCACGCCCGTCACTTCATAGAATTTCTTTATCAGGTCATACAACGGCCCGTTTACCTCTCTCGTAACGGTTTGAAATCGACCGGTTCCATCTATATGGACCACGGCGGGCACCAGTTCTTTCTTATCTTCCTTGAACTTACAGATTCGCAACATGAAGAGACTCTCCGCGTCTTTTCCTTCAAGCTCGAACCAGTTAGGCGCCTCTTCCAGAAGCACGACTGGTGCAAACGGGCGGAATCCCTCACGATGTTTGACGCGTCTGTTTAATACCTCTTTCCCGTCCGGGCGGCGCGGGTCGCAGAGGATACTACGCTGGCCCAGTGCGCGCGGGCCGAGTTCGGAGCGTCCCTGGAACCAGCCGATGATATGGCCCTGGCACAAGAGGTCAACGGTGTCTGAAATAATTGACGTCGACTCAACGCGCCGCACACCAATCGTCTGCTCGATAGCATTTGAAACTTCAGTCGAAGAGTAATCGCGACCCACGGCGTCGCTGACTAACTTACGGCGTGTGTTCTTTCTTGTGAGTTGCCAGAGTCCATGATACGCGGCGCCAATGGCCGTGCCGCTATCTTCCGCCGCCGGCATAATGTAAACGTTCTTGAAAGGCGACTCCGCGATGATCCTCTCGTTGGCAACGCTGTTCAGAGCGACTCCTCCGGCATAACAAAGATTCTTGCTCGGGTACTGGCGATGAAGATGCTCGACGAGATAAAGGATGGCGTCTTCGAGTGCGCCCTGGACCGAACTTGCTAAATTCTGGTATTCGGTTTCATGAGCAGGCCATCGCTCGCGATGGCGAAAACGCTTCGTCACAGTGTCGTGGAAGACGAATTCTCCGTCCACCAGGTCGTAGAACTCGCCTCGCGGGAATTCTTGTTTTCCATACGGAGCCAGACCCATGACCTTGCCGGCTTCCATTAGGTCACCGAAAATCTGTTCAGCTGAAGCGGAGTAGAGGCCTCCAAAGGTGCCGAATCCCAACATGCCATCTTTATTAGGAGTGATCCACCCACCTTTGGGAACCATGTGCTTTTCAACCGGGGTGATGAACGTTTCGACGGCCGAGTACAACGAGATAGACTCGAAGCCGTCTTCGACATTCCCCAGACAGCTCTGGCGCTCGTCAGGCGGCAAGTCTTCGAAAGGCGAACCGGAGCCGTCGATAATCAGAATGGCGGCCTCCTGGAAACCGGAGGTGGCAAACGCCCCGATGGCATGGCTGTAATGGTGCGGGATGCGGGCCGTAGGAATCTTATTCAGCTCCACCTGCAATGCTGGATTGAGCTTTATGTCGTGCAGGCGAGTGTTTGCCCGCCCGGGCACCGAATAGACCACCATGCTGAGATCACGAGGCCCGATGCCCGCATAATCGAGGCAGTAGTCCACCGAGCGGCATGGTTGAGAGACGTAGATACCCTCTCGTTTTTTTCGCGTGATGCGTTCCTCTTGAATCGCCACCACGATTTCGTCACCCTTTAACAGACATACCGCCCCGTTGTGGGGAGATGCACCGATGCCCAATACCCAAGGCGAATTGCTCATTGTTCTATTTCCTCCATGAATGGATAGTGCTGTTCATCGCCTCGCAGCCTGATTGAGAGGCGTTCAAAGAACTAATTTTTGCGCGAAGCGGACAGGCGAAAGGTCCTTGCAGAGGCGACTGTAGAGGCGCCCCTCCGTCGAGTATTCCTGAAACGGGTGGCCACGGAGGGCCGCCCCTACAGTTGCGCCCTTAAAGATCGGACTTTTGAGGCAAGCTATCGGGGTTTTAGTTACTGCGAAAATCGCTAGCGGTGAGTTCCGAAGGATTTACGCGGCAGGTTTTCATTTCAAACTCTTCGAGAAACTTGCCGCCTGACTCCACTTTGATGTGATGCGGCAGGACGATGCCGTTTTCGGCACGATAGTCAGAGAAATGTACCTGGAGTTCTGTTTCGTACGGCGCCACCTCTTTCATCTCGGACTGATTGACCGCGATCACCGGCGGTCGTCCGCGATAATTCATCGTGAGAGGTAGATGCGTATTCGGATCAAGGACCACGCGCGCCGTGAAATCATCCGGGCCGTTGAGCACCAACTCAGAACCCGAGTTTTGTTTGGAGTAGTTGAAGCCCATTGAATACAGGCTGGGATCTGCGATGAACCATGCGAGCAGGTGATACGCAAAGTCTGCGCGCATCTGCTTGCGAGCCTTGGGCGAACTGGGTTGAGCGCCAGATCCTGGTTTACCAACATTCAGTTCGACTGCGCCTGTCTTGATGTAAGTGTCGCTCCAGCCTTCATTGTTGTTGAGCGTCTGCGTGAGTGTGATCCTCACATTCTTAGTCGCCTCCGCAGTCTCAACTTTTTTGAATTTATCGGGCGACATAAAAGAGATCTCATAGACTCCCGAAAGATCGTGGTCTGGAACGGCGCGGCGGAACGTGCCCGACATAGAGAGACTCCCCACATTCCGCAGCTTATCCGCGCCGCCGAGTGACGCGGCGCTCTTCGCGAGCAATTCCTGGAGTTGAGACGCGTTGTCTTCGTTAGAAGGTTTGGTATTTGAAAACATTTGTGCAAACAAGGTGATTCCGAGAGTTAAAACAAGTGCAAGCAATCTGTACATACTCTTCTCCATACTCTAGTCCTGTCGCAAAGCGTCCATTGGATAGACCTTCAACGCTTTGCGCGCCGGAAGGTAGCAAGCAATGAAAGCCGCCAGGATCAATAGTAGAGCGCTGCCAACAAACGTCACCGGATCGGTGACGCTGATCTCATAGACCATGCTGGTCAGGTACCGGCTCAGTATAAATGCGCCAGCCAAACCGATCCCGATGCCAATAAGCGCGAGAGTCATTCCCTGCCCCACGATGAGTTTGAGAATGTGGTGTGGCTGAGCGCCAAGAGCCATTCTTAAACCGAGCTCGTGCTTGCGTTGCGTGACGGTGTAAGAGATCACACCGTAAATGCCGACGAGTGCGAGCAACAGAGCAACGCCGCCGAACACTCCCAACAGCAACACATTCAAGCGCCTTTGCGCTAACTTATCAGCCAGAACCTCTTCCATCGGCGCCGATTTCCCAAGGGGTTGGTCCTTATCTATCGCTGCCACGTCCCGTTGGATGATGCCCACTAAATTCTTCGGATCGCCGGATGATCGCAAGACCAAAGTGAACACCGGCCATGGCTGTTGCTGATAAGGCAGGTAGACCTCTGGATTCGTGGCGTCCTCGACACCCGCCTCTTTCACGTCGCCGACGACGCCGACAATCTCGCTCGCCTTTGGGCCCATTGTTATACGCTTGCCCACTACATTTTCCTGCCCCCAGAATTTCTGCGCCAACGATTGGCTGATAACGACGACAGGCGGAGAATCAGCCGTGTCATGTTCGGTGAAGACCCGTCCCTGGCGCAAAGGAATCGCCATCGCGTTGAAGTACGCCGGACTGACTATCCTCTGGCTGACCAGGACTTCCTGACCGGGAGGCGGCTCCGGTTGCCCTTCCACTCCAATACTGATTCTCCTGGTGCCTTTGAGCGGCAGGATATTCACAGTCGCAGCCGATTCGACCCCGGCTTCATTCTTGAGTTTCTCCATGAGACTGCTGTGAAAACTGATGAACTGCGCCGGCGAGGAATACTTATCCGGCGGGAGAAACATTTCCGTCGTTGAGACATTCCGCGGATTGAAGCCCATGTCCACTGCGAGGATGCGACTAAAGCTTCTGATTAACAGCCCGGCTCCTACCAGAAGCATCAACGCCAGAGCCATTTCGGTTACGACAAGTACGCTGCGAAGGCGCCTGCTTAGCGGAGCAGTACTCGCAGATCTCTCACCGTCTTTCAGCGTCTTATTCAAATTAGGTCGAATGTATTGAAGCGTCGGCGCCAGAGCAAACAAGACGCTCGTCACCAGTGAAATTAGCACCGTGAAACCCAACACTCGACCATCCACCCCGGTTTGCAGAATGCGAGGAATATCAGAAAGATTCGAGGCCACCAGGGCGCGTGTAGCCGCTACTGCCAACACCAATCCCAGGCCGCCTCCGATGAACCCGAGCAACAAACTCTCAGTGAACAATTGCTGGAGTAGGCGGCCAGTTCTGGCCCCCAGAGCCGCACGAATGGCAAACTCTTTTTGTCGTCCCGCATATCTAGCGAGCAGTAGGTTGGCCACGTTTGAGCAGGCAATCAACAGTACCAATCCGACCGCTCCCAGCAGCAGGAGCAACGCCGGACGAATGCTTCCGGTTATTTGTTCGTGGACCGGAACCAGATGGACGGTGAAGTTCGCGTTAGCTTCCGGATATCGCTGCGCCAACCCACCCGCGATTGCCGTCATTGTGGAGCCCGCTTGCTCGATTCCAATTCCCGGCTTCACCCGCGCCACGGCAGTCAGGAAGTGCCGCCCGCGCTCATTCACCGTGGCCGGCTCGGTGCTCGCAAGAACAGAGATCGGCACCAGGAGATCAACGTCGTCCATGGCGACCACGCCTAATGAAACCTGCCGGGGAATTTGGAACTCAGGTGGCAAAA